>ERZ1292640.1899-Hain-H43-02um-R1-1899-length-17089-cov-6_pt1 | contig 17089 bp, 29 predicted proteins | sample MGYA00564404_ERZ1292640 | MGnify/ENA primary metagenome ERZ1292640 (study PRJEB36523, sample SAMEA6512636) | groundwater metagenome | collected 2019-01-08 | study: AquaDiva: Metagenomics assemblies of 32 groundwater samples
GCACGGTCGGCGCCGGCACGGTCACCGAGATTCTGGCCTAGGCGGGATTCGGGAGTTGGGAACACAGTCATGGCGACAGCATTTGGCGACAAGATCCGCATCCGGCTCAAGGCGTACGACTATCGCGTGCTCGACCAGTCGACCGCCGAGATTGTTGAGACAGCGAAGCGGACAGGCGCTCGTTTGGCGGGGCCCATTCCCCTGCCAACCGACATCAACAAGTGGACGGTGAACCGCTCGCCGCACGTCGACAAGAAATCGCGCGAGCAGTTCGAGATTCGGACGCACAAGCGGCTGATCGACATCTTCGAGCCCACGTCCCAGACCGTCGACGCCTTGATGAAGCTGGACTTGCCAGCCGGTGTGGACGTCGAGATCAAGGCGTTCGGGAAGGAACGTAAGTGACCATGGTCACAGGAATCATCGGCAGAAAGATCGGCATGACCCAGGTGTTCAGTCCCGACGGGACCGTGCAGCCGGTCACGGTGATCAAGGCCGGGCCGTGCGTGGTCGTGCAGGCGAAGACCGTCGAGAGAGACGGCTACCAGTCGGTGCAACTCGGCCTGGTGGACGATCGCCCCGCCAGGGTGACCAAGCCACTGGCCGGCCACTTCAAGAAGGCCAACGTGCCGCCGACGCGGGTCCGGCGCGAGGTGAAGCTCCGGGCAGGCGCCGACGCGCTCAAGCCTGGCGATCAGGTGTTGGTGTCGTCGGTGTTCGCAGGCGGTGAGCGCGTGGATGTGATTGGCACGAGCCGGGGAAAGGGCTTCCAGGGCGTCGTGAAGCGCCACCACTTCGCAGGTGGCGCGGCCACACACGGCTCCATGTTCCACCGCGCCCCTGGCTCGATTGGCGCGTCGTCGTATCCGTCTCGGGTGATCAAGGGCATGCGAGGTGCCGGTCATATGGGCGACGAACGGGTGACCACCCTGAACGTACGCGTCGAGCGGGTGGACGGCGACCAGCACCTGATGCTGCTACGGGGCGCCGTGCCCGGTGCGCGCGGATCCTACGTCGTGATCCGCAAGGCCGCGGCCGCCAAGCCCGAACCGAAGCCGCAGGCCGTGAAGCCGAAGAAGGGCAAGAAGTAGCCATGACGCTCGACATTGTGAACGCCCAGAACGAGAAAATCGGATCGCTCGAGTTGCGCGACGATTTGTTCGGCGGCCGTGTCAAGTCGGACCTGATCTGGCAGTCGGTCGTGCGCGACAATGCCGCGGCCCGGCGCGGCACCGCCGCCACCAAGACCCGCGGCTTGGTCAGCGGCACCGGCAAGAAGCCGTACAAGCAGAAGGGCACCGGCCGCGCGCAGGTCGGCGAAGCGCGCAACCCGCTATGGCGCAAGGGCGGCACGGTGTTCGGGCCGCAGCCCCGCAGCTACCAGTACGAGCTGCCGCGGAAAGTCGAGCGTGGCGCCTTGCGCGAGGCATTGGCCGTGAAGTTCCAGGCTGGCGCAATCGTGGTGGTCGATGCCTTCGCCCCCGTCGAGAAGACCAAGGCGGCCGCCGAGATGCTGGCGCGCCTGGGCGCGACCGGACGGGCGTTGGTGGTGGACGTGAAGCCGGCCGACACGCTGGCTCGCGCGTTGCGCAACATTCCGGGTTCGCAGTGCCTGCCCAGCGGCCGTCTGAAGGCGCGCGACGTGATGCTGGCCAAGCGGATTATCGCGACCAGAGCCGCGGTCGAGCGGTTGCAGGAGGTGCTGGGATCATGAATCTCACTGATGTGATCCGGCGGCCGCTGGTGACCGAGAAGACCTCGGTCTTGCGTGAGGACGGCAAGACACTGGTCTTCCAGGTGGCCACCGGGGCCGGCAAGATCGAGATCAAGCGCGCGGTCGAGCAGTTGCTCGGGGCCAAGGTGGCCTCCGTGCGGACATCGATTACGCACGGCAAGGTGAAACGGCAGGGGCGATTTGTCGGGCGCCGCTCAGACTGGAAGAAAGCGTACGTCCGGCTGCGCGATGGCGAGAAGATGCCGGAGTTCCTGGAAGGCGCGTAGATCGGGGTTGAGTCATGGCTATCCGCAAGTACAATCCGACATCACCGGGCCGCCGTTTCCAGACGGTGCAGGACTACGCCGAGATCACCACGGCGAAGCCCTACAAGCCGTTGACGGAAAACCTGAAGAAGTCGGGCGGGCGCAACAATCACGGCGAAATCACGGTGTGGTGGCGCGGCGGCGGACACCGCCGGCTGTATCGCATCATCGATTTCAAGCGCGACAAGATCGGGATTCCGGCCAAGGTGGTCACGGTCGAATACGACCCGAACCGCTCGGCGCGAATCGCGCTGGTGCAATACGCCGATGGCGAGAAGCGCTACATCCTACAACCGGCGGGACTGAAAGTCGGCGACAGTATCGTCTCGGGCGACAGCGTCGACATCCTGCCCGGCAACGCGCTGCCGCTGAAGAACATTCCGCTCGGCACCCAGATCCACAACGTGGAACTGCGACCGGGCAAAGGCGGCCAGATGGCCCGCAGCGCCGGCGCGGCGGTGCAGCTGGTGGCCAAGGAAGGCGAGTACGCCTCGGTGAAGATGCCATCGGGCGAAATCCGCCGCATCAACACCGAGTGCCGTGCCACGGTGGGCCAGGTGGGCAACCTGGACCACGAAAACGTGTCGATTGGGAAGGCGGGACGCAACCGCTGGCTGGGCAAGCGCCCGCACGTGCGCGGCGTCGCGATGAACCCGGTGGATCACCCGCTGGGCGGCGGCGAGGGCAAGACCTCGGGCGGCCGGCATCCGGTGTCGCCGTGGGGCATGCCCACCAAAGGGTACAAGACGCGCAATCACAAGTCGACCGATTCGTTCATCATCCAACGGCGGCGCAAGTAGGCAGGGGCGAGGTAGCAGGGTTCCTTATGAGCAGATCCTTGAAGAAGGGGCCGTTTGTCGATACGCATCTCCTCGAGAAAGTGGAGGGGATGAACCACGCCAACGAGAAGAAGGTCATCCGGACCTGGTCGCGCCGGTCGACGGTGGTGCCAGAGATGCTGGGGCATACGCTGGCGGTGCACAACGGCAAGAAGTTCATCCCGGTGTATGTCACCGAGAATATGGTCGGGCACAAGCTCGGTGAATTCTCGCCCACGCGCACGTTCAGAGGCCACACGACCAAGACCGAGAAGGCCGCGTCGGTGGCCGCGGCGGGCGCCCCGGCCCCGAAGGCAGGGAGCTAGCCATGATCGCCGCGCAGGCAACCGCCAAGTACGTTCGGACCTCCGCGCAGAAAGCCGGGCTGGTGCTCGAGTTGATCCGCGGGCGGGACGTGAATCACGCCCTGTCCACGCTGCGGTTTTCGCCCAAGCGGGTGGCTCGTGACATCGAAAAGGTGTTGCGCTCGGCCATCGCGAACGCGCAGCAGAAGCCCGGGTTCGCCGGCGACATCGAGCGACTGTTCGTGACGGCGTGCTTCGCGGGCCAGGGTCCGTCACAGAAGCGCGTTCGTCCCGCACCGATGGGACGGGCCTTCCGGGTGGTGAAGCGGACGGCGCACCTGACGGTGGAGCTGGCGGAGCGGGCCGAGAAGGTCGGCGCCTCGGCGGGACCGGCCACGCGCGGCCGTGCACGCAAGGCTGCCGACGCGGCGGCCGCCGCACCGGCCAAGAGGACACGGACGGCAACGGCAGCTGGCGGCACGACATCCGCCGCGCAGAAGTAGGGGAGCGAGACGTGGGTCAGAAAGTACACCCGATCGGATTCCGGCTCGGCTTCAACAAGACGTGGCTCTCGCGCTGGTTTGCCGAGAAGGACTACGCGAAGCTGTTGCACGAGGATCTCGCGCTGCGCGGCTCGCTCAAGGAGCGGTTCCGGCATGCCGGCGTGTCGAAGATCGAGATCGAGCGCGCGGCGAACAAGCTGAAGATCGACATTCACACGTCGCGGCCGGGCATCATCATCGGCCGCAAGGGCACGGAAGTCGACAAGCTGAAGCAGGAAATCCAGAAGCGCACCAGCCGGGAAGTGTTCATCAACATCCAGGAGATCCAGAAACCGGAGCTCGATGCCCAGCTGATCTCCGAGTCGGTGGCGATGCAGCTCGAGAAGCGCGTGGCCTTCCGCCGCGCGATGCGCAAGGCGGTTGAGTCGGCGCTCCGTTTCGGGGCGCGCGGGATCAAGGTGCGCGTGTCGGGTCGGCTCAACGGCGCCGAGATCGCGCGGTCGGAGTGGTACCTGCACGGCCAGCTCCCGTTGCAGACGCTGCGCTCCGATGTGGATTACGGCCAGGCGGAAGCCGGCACGACCTACGGTCAGATTGGCGTGAAGGTCTGGTTGTACAAGGGCGAGCGCCTCGTGCCGCGCACGGGCCGCGAAGAGGAATACCGCACGCCGCGGCGCGCACCGCGAGCATCGGCGTAGGGCGAGGTGGCATAACCCATGTTGATGCCGAAGAAGGTCAAGTTCCGGAAGCAGCAGCGCGGCCGCCGTCGAGGCAAAGCCTGGCGCGGGTCTGACGTGTCGTTTGGCGAATACGGGCTGAAGGCCCTGGAGTGCTGCTGGATGACGGCCCGGCAGATCGAGGCGGCCCGCATCGCGATGACCCGGTACGTGAAGCGCGGCGGCAAGGTCTGGGTACGCGTGTTTCCGGACAAGCCCGTCACGAAGAAGCCCCAGGAGACGCGCATGGGCAAGGGCAAGGGCGCTCCCGAGTTCTGGGTCGCCGTGGTGCGGCCCGGCAAGGTGCTGTTCGAGATGGAAGGCGTGACCGAGGTCGAAGCGCGACAAGCGATGAATCGGGCGGCCGCCAAGCTGCCCATCAAGACCCGCTTTGCCGCCCGGTTCGCCCAGGAGAGGGTGTGAGATGAAGGTCCACGAGATCCGCGAGCTCAATACGGGCGAGCTGCAGGGCAAGGTGAAGGATCTGCAGGACCAGATCTTCCGGCTGCGCATCCAGAAGGCCATGGGGCAACTGGACACGCCACACAAGGTGCGATTGCTGCGGCGCGAGCTGGCACGGGTCGAGACGGTCCTCAGGGAAAAACAGTAGGAAGCGTATGGCTGCCAAGACAGAACTGACGGGCATCGTCGTCAGCGACAAGATGGCGAAAAGCCGGGTCGTGACGGTCGAGCGCCAGGTGCGCCACAGCATGTATGGGAAGGCCCAGCGGCTGACCTCCAGATTCATGGCGCACGACGAGCAGAACGAGACGCGGATGGGCGACGTGGTGGCCATCGCGGAAAGCCGGCCGCTGTCGCGCCGCAAGCGCTGGACGATTGTCCGCATCGTCGGGCGGAAATCGGGCGCGGTCGCCCAGTAGCCACAGGAGCAAGCCATGGTTCAGATGCGGTCGATCCTCGACGTCGCCGACAACTCCGGCGCCCGCAAGATCTCGGTGATCAACCCGATCGGCGGCTCGGTAGGGCGGTACGCGCGGCTCGGCGACATCGTGACGGCGTCGGTCAAGGAAGCGACGCCGGAGTCGAGCGTCAAGAAGGGGCAGGTCGTCAAGGCCGTGATTGTCCGAACCCGGAAAGAGCAGCGCCGCAAGGACGGCAGTTACATCCGGTTCGATCGGAATGCGGCGGTGCTGGTGAACGACGAAGGCGAGCCGATCGGGACCCGCGTGTTCGGGCCCGTGGCGCGCGAGTTGCGCGAGCGGCGGTTCATGAAGATCATTTCGCTCGCGCCCGAGGTGATTTAGCGTCATGTCACGGTTGCAGACACCCATACGCCGGAACGACACCGTCATCGTGACGGCCGGAAAGGACCGCGGCAAGCGGGGACGCGTGCTGAAGGTTCTGCCCGCGAAGAACCGCCTCCTCATCGAAGGCGTGAACTTCATCAGCCGCCACACCCGGCCCAACCCGAGCCGGAACATCAAGGGCGGCATCATGAAGCGCGAGGCGCCGTTGCACGCGTCCAACGTGCAGTTGGTGTGCCCGGAGTGCAGCGCCCGCACGCGCATCGGCCACCGGACACTCGGCGATGGTCGCAAGATCCGGTTCTGCCGCAAGTGCGAGGGAGTGGTCGACAAATGACCCGGTTGAAGGAGAAATACGTTCGGGACGTCGTGCCGGCCCTGACCAAGGAGTTCGGCTACACGAGCGTGATGGCCGTGCCCAGGATCACGAAAGTCGTGGTGAACATGGGCATCGGCGAGGCCACGCAGAACGCCAAGATCGTAGACGTGGCCCAGGACGAGCTTGGGCGCATCGCCGGCCAGAAGCCGGTGGTCACACGTGCGCGCAAGTCCATCGCGCAGTTCAAGCTGCGCCAGGGCATGCCGATTGGCGCGATGGTGACGCTGCGGGGCGATCGCATGTTCGAGTTTCTCGATCGCCTGATTTCCGTCGCGCTGCCCCGCGTCCGCGACTTCAAGGGGATTTCACCCAAGGGCTTCGACGGGCGCGGCAACTACACGCTGGGACTGCGCGACCAGCTGAACTTCCAGGAAATCGACTACATGCGCGTGGACAAAGCGCGCGGGATGAACGTGTCGGTCTGCACGACCGCTAGAACCGACCAGGAGGCCCGGCGGCTGCTGCAGCTGGTCGGCCTGCCGTTCCGGACGAGTTAGAAGCTATGGCCACCACCGCGAAGATCGCCAGAGAAGCTAAATCGCTCAAATACGCGATCCGGCACCGGCATCGTTGCCGGCTGTGCGGACGCCCGCGGGCGTATATGCGCAAGTTTGCGTTGTGCCGTCTCTGCTTCCGTGAGCGGGCGCTCCGGGGCGAGGTGGCTGGGGTCATCAAGAGCAGCTGGTAAGCGCACGACAGAGTTGAGAAGCCATGACCGATCCGATTGCTGACATGCTCACGCGTCTCCGCAACGCCGTGCAGGCCAGGCACGCGCGGGTGGACGTCCCGGCCAGCACGTTGAAAGCCGACATCGCGCGAATCCTCCAGAGCGAGGGCTACATTGCCGGCTTCAAGATGGTCGAGGAGCCGTCGGAGGGTGCTCGCAAGACCCTCTTCAAACGGCTGCGGATTTCATTGAAGTACGGACCCCGCGGCGAGCGCGTGATCAGCGGGATCGAGCGCATCAGCCGGCCGGGTCGCCGGGTGTACTGCAACCGCGACAGCGTGCCGCCGGTGCTGGGCGGGCTCGGCATCAACATCCTCACGACGTCGCGCGGGGTGATGACCGGCCGCGAGGCCGTCAAGACCGGTGTGGGCGGCGAAGTGCTGTGCAACGTCTGGTAGCGAAGGCGTAGGTAGACGTCCATGTCCCGTATTGGCAAGAAACCGATTCCGATCCCGAAGGGCGTGACCGTGAAGGTCAGCGCCGGCGCGGTCGAGGTGCAGGGCCCGAAAGGCAAGCTCCACCAGAAGTTCCCGGCCGGGATCTCCTTCGAGCAGGTGGGCACCGAGCTGCACGCCAAGACCGACGGCGACAGACCCGAACTGGGCAAGTTCCATGGCCTGTCGCGCAGCCTCGTGGCCAATGCCGTCGAGGGTGTCGTCAACGGCTTCAAACGAGAGCTCGACATTGTCGGGGTGGGCTACCGGGCCGAGCTGAAAGGCCGGCAGGTGACCTTCGCGCTCGGGTATTCGCATCCGATCGTGTTCGACATTCCGGCCACCATCGAGATTGCGGTTGACAAGCAGACGCACGTGACGGTCACCGGCGTCGACCGCCAGCTGGTCGGCCAGGTGGCCGCAAACATCCGGCGGATGCGCAAGCCCGACCCGTACAAGCAGAAGGGCGTGCGGTACACCGGCGAGGTGCTCAAGAAGAAGGTCGGCAAGACCGGCGCGTAGAGGTCGACGCAGTATGAAGATCAAGACGAAGCAGGACCGCCGGCAGCGCATCCAGATGCGCATTCGCACGCGCGTCCGCGGCACGAGCGAGCGGCCGCGCCTGGCGGTGTTCCGGAGCGGGGTCCACATCTACGTCCAGGCCATCGACGATGCGTCGGGCCGAACCGTGGTGGCCGCGTCGAGCGCGGAACCCGGGCTGAAGGCCGCGATGCCGGGTGGCGCCACGGGCGGCAACCTGAAGGGCGCCATCGTGATCGGCCAGACGATTGCGGAGCGCCTGCAGGCCAAGGGCATCAAGCGCGCCGTGTTCGATCGAGGCGGGTTCCTTTACCACGGGCGCGTGCGCGCGGTGGCCGACGCCGCCCGCGAGGCAGGCTTGGAGTTCTAGATGTTCAGAACGCGAGAGAGAATCGATCCGTCCCAGATCGAACTGAAGGACACGGTGGTGTCGATCAACCGCGTCACCAAGGTCGTCAAGGGCGGCAAGAACCTGAGCTTCAGCGCCCTGGTGGTGGTCGGAGACAGCCACGGCGTGGTGGGCTTTGGCGTGGGCAAGGCTCGCGAGGTGCCGTCGGCCATCAAGAAGGGCATCGAAGCCGCCAAGAAGGGGCTGATCCGCGTGCCGCTGGTCGGCACGACGATCCCCCATGTCATTACCGGTCGCTTCGGGGCAGGCCGCGTGTTGCTGAAGCCGTCGCCGGAAGGCACGGGCATCATTGCCGGCGGTGCGGTGCGGGCCGTGCTCGAATCGGCTGGCGTCATGAACGTGGTGACCAAGTCGCTGGGCAGCGCCAACCCGCACAACGTGGTGCGCGCCACCTTTATGGGCCTGATGTCGCTGAAAGATCCGGTGTCGGTGGCGCGGTTGCGCGGCCGGGAGTTGGCGGACATCGAGAACGCCACGGCGTAAGGACCCTTCCGGGTCCTAGGGCCTGGCCGGGACGTGAAGACGAGGCAAAGAGATGAAGGCTGATCGCAGCACCGAACACACACTGAAAGTGACGTTGGTGAAGAGCACCATCGGCTTCAACCGCAAGCAGGGGTTGGTGGTCCGCAGCATGGGGCTGCGCAAGATTCGCCACACCATCGAGGTGCGGGACACGCCCGAGATGCGCGGGATGATCTTCAAGGTCCGCCATCTGGTCACCGTCGAGTAGAGGGAACCGACGCCATGGACTTGAGCAATCTGAAACCACCGAAGGGCACGTCGCGTCCGCGCAAGCGAGTGGGACGTGGGCCCGGATCGGGCCTGGGCAAGACGGCCGGCCGGGGCAGCAAGGGCGCGCAGTCGCGTTCGGGCTACGCGAAGAAGCGCGGCTTCGAGGGCGGGCAGATGCCGCTGCACCGGCGCCTGCCGAAGCGCGGCTTCCATAATCTGTTTCGGATCGAGTACGCCGTCGTGAACCTGGACGATTTGGCGGCGCGGTTCGAGGCCGGGACGGTGGTCACCCCGGACCTGCTGCGTGAGCGGCGGCTGGTCACCACCAAGCAGCCCATCAAGGTGCTGGCGCGCGGGGACATCAGCATCGCGTTGACGGTCAGGGCGCACAAGTTCAGCGGGAAGGCAGCCGAGAAGATCACGGCTGCCGGCGGGTCGGTCGAAACGCTGTAGTCGAGCATCGGCAGTCGAGACCGTATGGTTGAGAGCATCAAGAACATCTTTTCGGTGCCGGACCTGCGCAAGCGCGTGCTGTTTACGCTGGCGCTGCTCGGCGTGTACCGGATCGGAAACCACATCCCGACGCCCGGCGTGAACACGATGGCCCTGTCGCTGCTGGCCGAGCAGACCAAGAACACGATGTTCGGCCTGTACGACATGTTCTCGGGCGGCAGCCTGTCGAAGGTGGCCATTTTTGCGCTGGGCATCATGCCCTACATCAGCGCGTCGATCATCCTCCAGTTGCTGACCGTCGTCTGGCCGTATCTCGAGCGGCTGTCGAAGGAAGGCGATCTCGGCCGGCGCAAGATCACGCAGTACACGCGGTACGGAACGATCCTGCTGAGCGTCATCCAGTCGCTTGGCATCGCGATCTTCCTCGAGAACCAGACGCAAATCGCCGGAGGCCTTCCGCTGGTCTATTCGCCCGGCATCGGGTTCAAGCTGCTGACGGTGCTGACGCTGACGGCCGGGTCGACGCTGGTCATGTGGCTCGGCGAGCAGATTACCGAGCGGGGCATCGGCAATGGCATGTCGCTGCTGATTTTCGCCGGCATCGTGGCCGGGTTGCCGCGCGCGGTGATCAGCACCCTGGGTCAGATGAGTACCGGCCAGATCACCCTGGTTCGCATCGTGTTCCTGATCGTGCTCATGGTGGCGGTGGTGGCGGCCATCATCTTCATGGAGCGCGGCAGCCGGCGCATCACCGTGCAGTACGCGAAGCGGGTGGTCGGCCGGCGGATGTACGGCGGATCGAGCACGCATATCCCGCTGAAGGTCAATACCGGCGGCGTCATTCCCGTGATTTTCGCCTCGTCGATTCTGGCGTTTCCCGCGACGATTGCCGGCATGTTCAAGGCTGGCAGCTGGGGCGACTCTGCCGTGCGGCAGATCAGCTACGGCATGCCGCTCTACAACCTGCTGTACATCGTCGGCATCGTGTTCTTCGCCTACTTCTACACGGCCATCATCTTCAACCCGGACGACGTGGCCGACAACATGCGGAAGTACGGCGGGTTCATTCCGGGTATCCGGCCCGGCAAGCGGACCGCCGAGCACATCGACACGATCCTGACGCGCATCACGCTGGCTGGGGCCATCTACCTGGCGCTCGTGGCGATTCTGCCGGAATTCCTGCTCGTGGGTTTCAAGGTGGCACCGATCCCGTTCATCGGCGAACAGTTGGATGCCGTGCTGCCGCGATTCATCACTGAAGGCTTGAACGTGCAATTCTATTTCGGCGGCACCTCGACCCTGATTGTCGTCGGCGTGGCGATGGACACCGTGCAGCAGATCGAATCGCAGCTGATTATGCGCCATTACGACGGCTTCATGAAAAAGACGCGTATGCGCGGTCGGCGGGGGTAGTCGCGTCAGGGCGAGGCTCCGCATGGGTGTGAACGTCGTGTTGCTCGGGCCGCCGGGTGCAGGCAAGGGCACGCAGGCGGAGCGGCTGGCAGCCAGTCTCGGCGTGCCGCGTGTGTCGACCGGCGACATGTTGCGTGACGCGGTGGCGGCCGGCACGACGCTGGGCCAGTTGGTGCGGGCGGTCATGGCCCGTGGCGAGCTGGTCGGCGACGACGTCATGATTGAGGTCGTTCGCGAACGATGCTCGCGGCCGGATGCGGCAGCCGGGTTTGTGCTCGACGGGTTTCCGCGAACGCTGAACCAGGCGGTGGCGCTCGACAGGCTGATGGACGGGCAGGATTCGCTGACGGTGCTGGAGCTGGTGGTGCCGCTCGACGAACTGGTACGGCGCCTGAGTGCCCGCCGAGTGTGCGCACTCTGTGGCGCCAATGCGGAGGCGGCGGCGCCCGCCGACGCGCGATGCGCCCGCTGCGGCGGCGCGCTGGTGCGACGCGGCGACGACGGGGCCGAGGTGGTGATCGAGCGGCAACGCATCTACGAGCGGGATACCAAGCCGCTTGTCGAGCACTACCGGGAGCGGCGCGGGTTTCGGCGCGTGATGGGCACGGGCGCCCCCGACGGCGTCGCGGCCGAGCTGGCGCAGGCCGTGAGCGGAGCGGGCCGATGATTGTGTGCAAATCGCCGGCCGAGCTCGAAAGGATGCGGGCCGCCAACGTGCTGGTGGCCGACGTGTTGCGCGAACTGCGGGGTTGGGTTCGTGCCGGCGTGACCACCGCCGACCTGGACGAATTCGCCGAGGCGCGGGTGCGGAAGGCCGGCGCAGTGCCGGCCTTCAAGGGGTATCGCGGGTTTCCTGCGACGCTGTGCACGTCGATCAACGATGAGGTGATCCACGGCATTCCGGCCCGGCGCGCGTTGCGAGACGGCGACATCGTGTCGATCGACCTGGGCGTGGTCCTCGACGGCTTCTATGGCGATGCCGCCACGACCGTGCCGGTTGGCATCATTGGCGGCCGGGACGCCGAATTGCTCCGGGTGACCGAGGAGGCGTTGTACCTCGGCATCGCACAGGCGAAAGTGGGCGGCCGGGTGTCGGACATCGGCCACGCGGTCCAGCGGCACGTGGAAGCACACGGATTCTCGGTGATCCGGGAGTTTGTCGGCCACGGGGTTGGATTGGCGCTGCACGAGGAGCCCAACGTGCCGAACTACGGACCGGCCGGTCGCGGACCCCGGCTGTCGGAGGGCATGACGCTGGCCATCGAGCCGATGGTGGCGGCGGGCCGCTCGGCAGTGAGAGTGCTGGCCGATGGATGGACGGCGGTGACGAAGGACGGGAGCCGTGCGGCCCACTTCGAACACACCGTGGCGGTGATGGCAACCGGACCGGTCATCATGACGGTACCGGGCGCCGAGCGCCAGATGGCCTCGGCGCACTCGGGAACTCGCAGTCAACCAGAGGGTATGGCAGCCGGTGCCGAAAGACGACGCGATTGAAGTGACGGGTACGGTGCTCGAGTCGTTGCCGAACGCGATGTTTCGCGTCGAGCTCGAGAACAAGCACCCCATACTGGCACATGTGTCTGGCAAGATGCGGAAGAACTTCATCCGCATTCTGACAGGCGACCGGGTACTGGTGGAATTGTCCCCGTACGACTTGAGCCGGGGCCGCATCACGTACCGGTACAAGTAGGAGCGGCCCGGATCGTCTCGGACACGGCAACGGCCGAAGGGCCCGGGAGCGGCCCGGAGCGAAGGACCAGGGCATATGAAGGTCAGAGCGTCGGTTAAACGGATTTGTGACAAGTGCAAGATTGTCCGTCGCCAGGGGGTGGTGCGGGTGATCTGCACGAACCCGAAGCACAAACAGAGGCAGGGGTAACGTCATGGCACGCATCGCGGGTGTGGACCTGCCGCGTACAAAGCGGGTCGAAATCGGGCTGACCTATATCTACGGGATCGGCCATTCACGCGCCGCCGGGATCCTGAAGGACGCCGGGGTAAATTCGGACATCCGGGTGAAGGATCTCTCCGAAGATGACGTCCGGAAAATCAGCCGGGTCATCGAAGAACAAGGCGGTGTTGAAGGCGACCTCCGCAAGGAGGTGTCCATGAACATCAAGCGGCTGATGGACATCGGCTGCTATCGCGGCCTGCGGCATCGCCGCAGCCTGCCGCTGCGCGGCCAGCGGACGCGGACCAACGCGCGCACCCGGAAGGGTCCGCGTAAGGGGGCAGTCGCCAGGAAGAAGGCGGTGTAGGCGCATGGCCAAGACTGAAGCGAACGAAGGCGAAGAGAAGAAAAAAGAGGCCGGGAAGCCGAAGAAGACCTTCAAGCGGCGCGGCGAGAAGCGCGTGGTGCACCACGGTATCGTCAGCATCCACGCCTCCTTCAACAACACCTCGATCACCATTGCCGACACGGAAGGCAACGTCGTGGCCTGGTCGAGTTCCGGCGCGGTAGGTTTCAAGGGCTCGCGCAAAGGCACGCCGTTTGCCGCGACGCAGGCGGCGCTGGCGGCGGCCAATGTGGCCAAGGGCATGGGCATGCGCTCGTGCGAAGTGCGCGTAAAAGGGCCCGGCGCGGGCCGTGAGTCGGCGGTCAGGGCGCTGGGTGTGGTGGGGATCGAAGTGAAGTTGATCCGCGACATCACGCCGATTCCGCACAACGGCTGCCGGCCCACCAAGCGCCGGCGCGTGTAGGAACGACGGACGCATAGCTGAACGGAAGACACGCATGGCTAGATACATCGGACCTGTTTGCCGCCTGTGCCGTCGTGAGGGCATGAAACTGTTCTTGAAAGGCGAGCGGTGCTACGCGGAGAAGTGCGCCATCGAGAAGCGCAACTTTCAGCCCGGGCAGCACGGCAAAGCGCGCAAGGCCAAACTGGCGGGCTACGGCCTGCAGTTGCGCGAGAAGCAGCGCGTCAAGCGCATCTACGGCGTGCTCGAGAACCAGTTTCGCCGCTACTTCGAAGCGGCCGAGCGCCAGCGGGGGATCACGGGCGAGTTGCTGTTGCAGAAGCTGGAATGCCGGCTCGACAACGTGGCCTACCGCCTCGGGTTCGCGACCTCACGGTCGCAGGCCCGGCAGTTGGTGCGGCACGGTCACTTCGCGGTGAACGGCCGGAAAGTGGACATCCCATCGTTCCTCGTGAGCGAAGGCGATGTGCTGGGCGTGCGCGAGCGCAGCCAGAAGAACGCGTTCGTGCTGCACGCGATGGAAGAAGTCAAGGGGCGGGGTATTCCGGAGTGGCTCGCGCTGCAAGCCGAGCAGATGTCCGGCCGGGTGGTCTCGCTGCCGAGCCGCGCCCAGATCAACCTGCCCGTGCAGGAACAACTGATCGTCGAACTCTACTCGAAGTAGGCCCGTTCCACCGGCCCCGGGCGAACCGGCCTTCAGGAGGCCGGGCGCGTGGAGCGGGGTGGACGTTAGACCCAAGAAAGGAATGCGAGCGATGTTGTGGAAGGGTTTCCAGCGGCCAAAGCGACTGGAGTTCGAGCGTGACACCCTGAACGACCGGTTCGGCCGATTCTACGCGCAGCCGTTCGAGCGGGGATTTGGCACCACCATTGGCAACGCCATGCGGCGCGTGCTGCTGTCGGCGATCGAAGGCGCAGCCTGCACGGCCGTCAAGATCGACGGCGTACTCCACGAGTTCTCGCCCATTCCCGGTGTGGTCGAGGATGCGACCGACATCATCCTCAACCTGAAGCAGATCCCCCTGAAGATGCACGTCGACTACACAAAGACGCTGTACCTGCGGGTGGACAAGGCAGGCGAGGTGAAGGCCCGCGATATCGCAGGCGATGCCGACATCGAGATTCTCGAGCCCGATGCCCATATTGCCACCGTGTCCGCTGGCGCGTCGCTCACGATGGAAATGCGGGTGAAGCGAGGCCGCGGGTACGTGACGGCCGACCGCAACTTCGACGAGGATCTCGGTATTGGCTGGATCCCGATCGACTCGGTGCATTCGCCTGTCAAGAAAGTGAACTACCTGATTGAGGCCGCGCGTCTGGGCCAGACGACCGACTACGAGAAGTTGACCCTGGATGTCTGGTCCAACGGAGCCGTGACCCCCCGCGACGCGGTATCGCTGGCGGCCAGACTCGTGCGGGATCACCTGAACATCTTCGTCAATCTCGACGAGGTGATGGAGCAATCAGAGAATGGGCAGTTGTTACCCTCGGGCACCGCGATCGCCAACGAGCACCTCGACAAGAGCGTCGAGGAACTCGAGTTGTCCGTGCGGTCGTACAACTGTCTCAAGAACGCGAACATCCGGACGATCCGCGAACTGGTGCTGAAGACGGAAGGCGAGATGCTGAAGACGAAGAACTTCGGCCGCAAGTCGCTCAACGAGATCAAGGACATCCTGCAAACGATGGGGCTGGGACTTGGCATGAAGGTCGAGCAGGGGACCCGCGCGCCATCGGAGTAGGTTCGGTACTCACGTCTACTGACTACTGACAGCGTAAGGAAACCGGAACATGCGTCATCGAGTTGCCCACCGAAAACTGGGACGAGTCACCGAGCACCGCATCAGCATGCTGCGCAATCTGGCGCAGGCGCTGCTGCAGCACGAGCACATCGAGACCACGGTGGCGCGTGCCAAGGAGCTACGGCCCTACGTCGAACGGCTCATTACCGTCGCCAAGCGCGGCGTGGCCGCCGGCAACACGGTTGCGAGCACGCTGCACGCCCGACGCCTGGTGGCCCGCGATATCCAGGACAAGGACGTGCTGAAGAAACTGTTCGACGCCCTGGCGCCGCGCTACGCCGAACGGCCAGGCGGCTACCTGCGCATCATCAAGGCGGGGATCCGCAAGGGCGATGCCACCGAGGTCGCGCTGGTAGAGCTGATTGGCAGCGAATTCGACCCGAAGAAGGCCGAAGCGGCCAAGCAGGCCAAGGACGCGACCAAGGGCGGCACCCAGGGCATGGCCGGCCGGCTGCGCCGGGCGGCCGAGCGGGTACGCGGGCGCAAGTCGGACACCGCCGAAGGCGAAGGGCCCGTGCACGAGCGTACCAAGGGCTCCCCATGGGCCAAGGCGAAGCCGCGCCAGACCGGCCGCAGCGGCAAGGGCAGCTAGCCTATGCTTCTTCCTCGGTGGCCTCGCCTTTGGCGGCCTTTGAGGCCGCGATAATCTTGGCCTGCTGGTGGGACGGCACCTCGTCGTAGTGTGAGTACTCCATGTGGTAGGAGCCGCGGCCGCCGGTGCTGGCCGTCAAGGTCTGCTCGTAGGTGAGCATCTCGGACATCGGGACCTGGGCCTTCACCACCGTCATGCTGTTCCGTTGCTCCATTCCTGCCACCCGGCCGCGCCGCCCGTTGATGTCTCCCATGATGTCGCCGGCGAAGTCGCTCGGCACGTACACCTCCACGTTCATGATGGGCTCGAGAATCGTCGGCCGACAGCGCGTCATGGCCTCTTTGAAGGCGAGCCGTCCGGCCATCTTGAACGACAGCTCGTTTGAGTCCACCGCGTGGAATTTGCCGTCGATGAGCGTCACGCGGAAGTCGACCATGGGATAGCCGGCCAGGTAGCCGCGCAGGCGGGTTTCCTGGATGCCCTTCTCGACGGCCGGCCGGAACTGATGCGGGATCGATCCGCCGAAGATGTCGTCCACGAACTCGAAATCGGCCCCGCGCGGCAGGGGCTCCATCTTGATGGTGCAGTCGCCGAACTGACCGTGGCCGCCGGTCTGTTTCTTGTGACGGCCATTCGCCTCCGTGGACGCCGTGATGGTCTCCCGGTACGGAATGCGCGGCAGCTTCAGATTCACCTCGACGCCGAACCGCCGCTTCATCTTGGCCACGGTGACCTCGATGTGCATCTGGCCCTGTCCCGACAGCAGCAGATCGTGAGTCTGGGCATCGCGGCTGTAGCCGATGGTCGGGTCTTCCTCGATGATGCGATGAAGCGCGGTGCTGATCTTCTCCTCGTCACCCCGGCTCTTCGGTTCCATGGCGTAGGAGAGCACCGCTTCGGGAAACGTCAGCGGCTTGAACCGCACGCCGTCCTTGTCGCCCAGCGTGTGGTTGGTCTGCGTGTCCTTGAGTTTCGCGATAGCGCCCAGATCGCCGGCCTTGATTTCGGGCACCTCGGTCTGCGCCTTGCCCTGCAGCAGCAAGAGGTGGCCGAGACGTTCCGTGGTGTCTTTCGTCACGTTGTAGATGGTCGAGTCGGACTTGATGGCGCCGCGCATCACGCGAAACAGGCTGATGCGGCCCGCAAACTGATCGGCAATAGTCTTCCAGACGAACACGGCGGTCGGTCCGTGTTCGGTCACCTCGACCTGCGTCTCGGCTCCAGTCCTGTCAGTGGCCGCAATGGTGCGCACCGACGC
>ERZ1292640.1903-Hain-H43-02um-R1-1903-length-17068-cov-5_pt1 | contig 17068 bp, 12 predicted proteins | sample MGYA00564404_ERZ1292640 | MGnify/ENA primary metagenome ERZ1292640 (study PRJEB36523, sample SAMEA6512636) | groundwater metagenome | collected 2019-01-08 | study: AquaDiva: Metagenomics assemblies of 32 groundwater samples
TGTGGCTGGTAATACGTCAAGCTCTATAGCCCAGCAATGGGTGAGGGATACGCAAGCGCCAGTGGCACCAAGTAGTTGGACGCTTTCTAGTCCTGCGAATGGCACGACGTCAAATGACAGCGCTCCTCAGATCACGATCCCTGGCAATGCGCTTGAGGTTGGTTCTACGGCCAAGGTTTATTCTGACAGCGGTTGCACGACCCAGCTTGGTTCTGCGGCAACCATTGCGGCAACGGATGTCACGATAAGCGATATAAGCTTTGCCTCTGACGGTATAAAGAATTTTTACGGAAAGATCACTGATAAAGCTGGGAATGCAACGTCATGTACTGATCTTTCCCAGTCATATATGTTTGAAACCGCGGCACCGAGCGTTTTGTCTATTGTGAGGGTGAGTTCAAGCCCTGCCAACTCAGCAATGGTAAACTTCACCGTGACGTTTAGTGAGGGTGTGAGCGGAGTGGATACGGCTGATTTCACGCTCACAGTAACTGGAGTAAGTGGAGCGTCTATAAGTTCAGTAACGCAAGTAACTGCGTCACAGTACACTGTCGCAGTAGCCACCGGATCAAACAGCGGTACCATTAGACTTGATTTAACGGATGATGATTCGATTGTTGATACAGCTGGGAACAATCTTGGTGGAGCCGGCACTAATAATTACACATCAGGGGAGACATACACGATTGATAAGACAGCGCCTACGGTTACAGTGAATCAGGCTGGAGCACAAGCTGATCCTGTGTCATCATTTCCGATTCTTTATGAGGTTGTATTTAGCGAATCAGTGACTGGTTTTACATCTGCAGATGTGACGATTGGCGGAACTGCGACTGGAGTAACACTTACAGTAAGCGGAAGTGGGACTACTTACGAAATTCAGATCACTGGTGCGAGCGCAAGCGGGACCATCATACCTTCGATCAATACGAGTGGCACAGCGGATTCAGCCGGGAATCTCAATGCCGCTTCTACGAGTATGGATAGCACGGTGTCGATTGATTTAGCGGTGCCAACGGTTTCGTCCATAGTGAGAGCAAGTTCAAACCCGTCAAACTCAGGCGCAGTAAACTTCACCGTGACGTTTAGTGAGGGTGTGAGCGGAGTGGATACGGCTGATTTCACGCTCACAGTAACTGGAGTAAGTGGAGCGTCTATAAGTTCAGTAACGCAAGTAACTGCGTCACAGTACACTGTCGCAGTAGCCACCGGATCAAACAGCGGTACCATTAGACTTGATTTAACGGATGATGATTCGATTGTTGATACAGCTGGGAACAATCTTGGTGGAGCCGGCACTAATAATTACACATCAGGGGAGACATACACGATTGATAAGACAGCGCCTACGGTTACAGTGAATCAGGCTGGAGCACAAGCTGATCCTGTGTCATCATTTCCGATTCTTTATGAGGTTGTATTTAGCGAATCAGTGACTGGTTTTACATCTGCAGATGTGACGATTGGCGGAACTGCGACTGGAGTAACACTTACAGTAAGCGGAAGTGGGACTACTTACGAAATTCAGATCACTGGTGCGAGCGCAAGCGGGACCATCATACCTTCGATCAATGCGAGTGGTGCAGCTGATTCAGCCGGGAATCTCAATGCCGCTTCTACGAGTATGGATAGCACGGTGACATATCAGGCTCCGCAGCTTGGGTCGGTGAAGCAGGTGGTTGCGGGTGAATATCACACGTGCGCGCTACTTAGTACAGGCAAAGTAAGATGCTGGGGTAATGCTGACTATAGTCAGATCGGTTATGGCAATACCAACTATATAGGCGACAACGAAAACCCTTCATCCGCTGGTGATGTCAATGTCGGAGGGGACGTTGTGCAACTTACGGCAGGTAACTATCATACCTGCGCTCTTCTAAGCACCGGCAAGGTAAGATGCTGGGGTAATGCTAGCGATGGTCAGTTGGGTTATGGCAATGGCAACTGGATTGGCGATAACGAAACCCCTGCATCCGCTGGTGATGTAAATGTAGGAGGGGACGTCATACAACTTACAGCAGGTGGAAAACATACCTGTGCTCTTCTAAGCACCGGCAAGGTAAGATGCTGGGGTTATGCTCTCCATGGTGAGCTCGGTTATGGCAATATCAACTGGATTGGCGATAACGAGACGCCGGCATCCGCTGGTGATGTAAATGTAGGAGGGGACGTCATACAACTTACGGCAGGTGAAAACCATACCTGCGCTCTTCTAAGCACCGGCAAGGTAAGATGCTGGGGTTTGGCTATCTATGGTGAGCTCGGTTATGGCAATACCAACTATATAGGCGACAACGAAAACCCTTCATCCGCTGGTGATGTCAATGTCGGAGGGGACGTTGTGCAACTTACGGCAGGTGACTATTATACCTGCGCTCTTCTAAGCACCGGCAAGGTTAGGTGTTGGGGTGAGAGCAGTTATGGTCAACTCGGCTACGGCAACACCAACACTATAGGAGATAACGAAACCCCCGCATCGGCTGGAGATGTAAATATAGGCGGGGATGTTCTGCAAATTACGGCTGGTAAATCTAACACCTGTGCGCTACTCGGCACCGGCAAAGTTCGGTGTTGGGGAAAGAATGAGGCCGGTCAACTCGGCTACGGCAACACCAACACCATAGGCAATGATGAAACCCCCGCCAGTGCCGGGGATGTATACGTGGGTGGTGATGTTGCATTAAAGCACGTTGCTAGTGGTTTTACTCATAGCTGCGCGCTTCTTAGTTCCGGTAAGGTTCGTTGTTGGGGTAACAATTTTTGGGGTCAACTGGGTTATGGTAATACTACCGATATAGGAGATAACGAAACGCCTGCATCAGCTGGCGATGTAAGTGTTGGTGGGGATGTAGTTCAGGTTGAAGCTGGTTATGGACACACCTGTGCTTTGCTTAGTACTGGTAAGGTACGCTGTTGGGGTCTGGCTGATAGAATAGGCTATGGCAATACTAACAATATAGGAGATGATGAGACACCGGCTTCGGCTGGTGATGTCAATGTTGGTGGTGATGTCGTACAAATATCTAACGGTGATTTACATACTTGTGTACTTTTAAGTACGGGCAAGGTGCGGTGTTGGGGGAAGGCTAGCTCAGGTAGGCTGGGCTACGGCAATGCTAACAATATAGGAGATGATGAGACACCTGCTTCGGCTGGTGATGTCAATGTTGGTGGTGATGTCGTACAAATAGCAACTGGTTATGATCATACCTGTGCTCTTCTTAGTTCCAGAAAAGTTCGTTGTTGGGGTGATGGGACTTCCGGTCAGCTTGGTTACGGTAATATGAGCACTATAGGTGATGATGAAACACCTGCTTCTGCGGGTGATGTGAATGTTGGCGCGGATGTAATAAAAATAACTGCTGGTCAGTATTACACATGTGCGCTCCTAGGTACCGGTAAGGTGCGGTGTTGGGGTTATGCTAGTTCAATAGGCTATAATGGTTATGCCATAGGTGACGATGAGGCACCTGCTTCGGCTGGTGATGTAGGCATTGGTGCTGATGTGTTTAAAATTAAAGCTGGCAGGGATCATACTTGTGTTCTTACCAGTACGGGCAACGTAAGATGCTGGGGCACTGGTTATTACGGCCAGCTCGGCTACGGTAACACAACTCATATCGGCGATAACGAGTTGCCGTCGGTCGCCGGTGACGTGGCGGTGTGGTGATTAGGTTTGTTCAATATAAAATTTCCCCCCGATGTAGCTTTTTTAGAAAATCCATTGCCGGAAGGACGGTGATCGGTCCATCTTTAAGCCGGTCTTTCCCCCAGTAAATACCAAAGGCAGAGTTGATCTTTTTTGCTTCTATGAGTGTTTTAAGGCCATATCCAAAGTCAGATTTCCACCGATTTGAGGTTTTTATCTCGATACCAACGGCACGCCTGCCTTTGAGCCAAATTAGATCAACTTCGTTATCCCCGGGGGTGCCCCAGTAGCCGAGTTCACCACGAATCTGAGAATATGATTGATAGGCTCGGACTTCGTTCAAGATAAATGTTTCAAATAAGAACCCCCTCTGACTGCTGTCTAGAACATCAAGTTCTCCTTGTAGAGCCCTGACGACACCGCAGTCGAAGAAATAAAATTTGGGATTAGCTACCTCCTTAACCTTGGCTTTGAACTGGATGGCATTGAGAAAGGAACCGAGCAGCGTATCTTCGACGATTGAAAAATAACCATCCACTGTTGCTCGTGCCACAGCTGCATCGCGTGAAATGCCGCTTGCGTTCAGAACCTGCGCGTTAACCAAGGCTGCATGTTTTAGATAACGGTGATAGGAGCTTAGATTTCTGACTGCTGCTTCCTGCTGAATTTCTTCTTTTAGGTACATGTCCACGTATGAGTATAAGTAATCCGCTTTTTGTTCTGATGTTTGCAGTGTGCGGGCCAGTGGGAGACATCCAAACCTAAGCAAATCATCGAATTCGAAATCGAACTCGATTTCCGCCGACGTCAGGCCGAACATTTCTCTTTTTACGGCCCGGCCGGCAAGAAGGTTGGCGCCACCTCTTTTCAGTCTTCGTGCACTCGATCCTGTTAAAGCAAACTGATAATCGCCGTTATGGTCCGCAATCAGAGCGTGAACTTCATCGAGAAGTTCAGGCAGCTTTTGAATTTCATCGATTACGACTTTTGATCCTCTTGGCAAGGCTTCAGTGCGGCGTCTTAAGAGTCCGTGGTCGCCGGAAATCGCCAGGCACTCTGAGGACAGTAGGAGGTTTATTGTCAGGTCGGGTTTGAACTGTTGTTTCAGCCATGTGGATTTCCCGGTGCCACGAGGGCCAAAGATGAGCGATACCACTGCTCAAGAGGCCAAAATTCCTTATCCAAACGAGGTGGGCTTTTTGAGCCTCGTCAATTGATACAGGTGGATGCAAAACAGATTTTGGATTACGCAAAGCCAGGTCCATTAGCGCAGGATCATCCAAGCTTAGGTATTTCCTTCCCGCCAGTTGTCTTAGCAGCGTGGTTTTACCAACCTGACGAGCACCCACGAGGCAGACAATCGGCCAATATTTTAAGGATTTTAACAAAAGCTGTTCAATTGAACGCTTTATTGCGTGTGGCATCACATTTAAAGTGCCTATGTTTTTTTTCATAGTTAATTAAAAAAATGGTAGGCAGTTATTCATTGTGGAAACACTTACTTTAAACAAAGAATGCACTTGGTAATATAAGTTGTTCGATTGGTTCTATTTGGTTCATTGCTATCAGGTTGTGATTTGGGCCTGACGCAGAGCTTTTTTTACAGCGCGGTAGACGCCATCAAATTCTGGAAGCGCGCTCATATGCATTGAAAGACGTGATTTCCAGGCTTTTTGAAGCCGCGTTTCCTTTTTGCCGTATTCGCCACGAACGTCGTTTAGCGACTTATTGCGGAAGGCTAGCTTTCCTCGAATCACGTCCGCTATGTCAGCAAGCTCGACACATTTCGTTGATACAGTAAGATACCAAAGATCATAGAGGTCACGCGGCTCAGATCGCGCACGATCAAGCAAAGCGACGGTTTTTTCAGCAGCAATCTCATTTAGAGAGTATGCATGTATTTTTGAGTTGTCCGGTAAATCGCTATACTCTGCATAGCTCTTAAGAATGCTAAGTTCTTTCGTCGGCTGGACCAGGTGCTCCTTAATCGTGATATCCACCTTAATTTCCTTGCCAGCAGTTGTGGTGGGCAACGGGCCTTCATAGCTCATAAAAAACGTATGGCAATTCTGATGTGGTTGTGAATCTTCGCGCATAAATCGGAAGATAATTCCGGAGGCTGTTTTCACATTTGCATATATAGCTTCCAGTTCTCTCTTGATAGTCTCAAATGTTGCTATTTCGATTAGTGTAAAATCCATATCTTCAGAAAATCTATAGTCCTCGAAATAGCACCGCCTGAGGGCAGTACCACCTTTGAAGGCAAGTTTAGGTTTTAACGTGGAACGCGAGAGTCCGGCTAGAAACCAGGCCACGCAGTAATCGCGTTCAAGTATGGCTTCAGGAATACGTCTGCCGCCCGATTGCTTATGCAAGCGGTTTGAAAGCTTGGAAATCTGGCTTTGAGCTATCATCTGTCACGTCCTAACGATATTATGGAGCTCTTCTTCAGTTACATTCAATCGAAGACGCCATCTTGCAACGAATCTACCTTCCGGCGGAAGACCTGGGTCAAGCAGATGATATGTAGCTGTAAGTTTAGATCGAAGTTGTTCGATCTCCGACTGAGACTTCATTTCGTAAAGCTCCATTAGAAAACCTATCCTACGAATTATAGCGCCGACACCAAGTCGCAATGCATACCCCACAAGCTTCCCTGGCGATATTACATCTCGCTTAATCCAGAGAGCCTTGGCGACTTCCGTTAAGCCACCACAATAGTTTGGTTGTTTGAGACCATCTAGAATCGTTCGCTCAAGATCACTTACTTGGATTTTTTCGCTCTTATCAACCCATATGTCGGTGATTCCGAATAGGTCAGAGGATTTGCACCGTACAAAGCGAAACTCAGTTCCTAAAATACTCTTTGGTCTAATCATTCTAGGAGTTGTCATATAAACAACAAGCTGTGGCTGCGTGACCATCTGGTGAAGTTCTAGTGCCGAGGCGTGTGAGAGGAAATATGGTTCGGATTTATTGGCATGCCCCAATTTGGTTTTAGTCGCCTTTCGACGAGCGCGAACTAGTTCTCGCGCTACGACATACTGATTGCCGAGATACTCACGCTCAAAGCCAAGCTCAAATGGGACTAGACGGAAAAGCCCAGGTTTAAGTCGTGTAGCTATCCCTCGTTTGACGAGTTCAAAAACAAGTTGGCTTGCAGTATTCCGATTCGTAGCAAGGATTGCCTGAGCATCTGCCAAACGGAATATGGGCTTGTTCTGATCATATAGACTTAAAACAAGGCGTCCGGTCTGAGGACCAAGTGTTTTTACGATCGGATTATAATTATGATGCATCATATTTGCTAATATAAAAAATATTGCACCAATTCTATAATGAATGCAAGCTAAAATTATAATTTATTAGCTAAATCTTATACTAAATATAATAATTTGCATATTAAATATAATTACATATTAGCACACGCGCACATCAATCGAAGAACCATATCGCTGCCTAAGCCCACATGTTAAACTCATTCAAGATGCGTGTGTTTTTATCATGGTTCATTTTAACAGCTGGGATGTGGACCGGCTCTATGGTTCTTCCGTGGCAAGGCAAAGCGGCGGCGCAGGAACAAGAAGCGCATGACGTTGAAAACAAGGCGCTTGCACAACTCATGAGCGCGTTGGCCGATGGTGATTCCTCCAAAATACAATCAGCGATGGTTCAGGCATATGAGAGCGGAGCAAAATCATCCGAACTCGACGAATTCCGCAAAAGCCTTACGGATGAGCAACGTGGAGCACTTAAGAGAAACACAGGAAAAGCTTCTGAAAAATTACAAAAAGATCTGTCAACTCGGCTTAAGGAGGTCGACGGTCTTAAGGGCCAAGTCTACGACAGCGCGTTATATTATTTCAGCGAATTTGCGCTTGAGAATTTCTACACCGGGGAAAAGCGCCAGAAGGTCTGGATCCACCGAAACCCACCACCTGATGACGACAAGATTTTTGTGATGAGTCTCAGCGATGGCATATTCGCCAGACGCGCCGCTGATAAGAATGTACTTGGCATAAATATCTGGTCAGAAAGACTGCAAGCAAATCAGACGATCCAGCTCATAACCGACGGTGGTAAATATGACATAAATGTGACGCCAAAAGAGCAAATAACATTGCAAAAGGCACTCGCTATTTTAAAAGAACTCACCGGCAAACAGGAGTCGGTCAATTACAAAAAGATCTGTCAGGATGGCAAACTAAAGAGTCTCTACGCCTTCGGACATGACACGAGAGCAAGCCAAGATCAGCTTATTGAGAATTTTAAAAAAGAAGACCAGTGGCAAGAAACGGTGCTTGAGAGCGGAGATTTAAAAAATGATTTCCTGGAACATTCAAAAACCGCCGACCTCATCGACAAGGAAGCCCATGCCAGCGCCCAGGCGGCAGCCTTCGTAATGGTGGATAACGGGAAGGTGATTTCATATACGAGGGTGCTCCCGAAATCATCCGGCCTCTATAAGAAATGTCGAAAATTAAAAAAAATCACCGAGGAAGTAATCATCCTGATTCCAGGCGATGAATCAAAAAGGACAAATGTTTCATTTTGTGAGCTTTGCTCATCATTTATCGGTGAAGAAAAAATGACTAAAGGGCGCTATGTCATTTACTTTGACACCGCGTGCTGGAGTTCTCAGATCGTCGGTAACCTCTATTGCGAAATGGTAAAGCAGTTAAACTGCAAAACCGGCGGCAAGACCGATGTATGCGCTGCGATTTTTCATTCACCGGATGACCAATCACCATTACTGCTGGAGCCAGGGCTTGGCTTTCAATACACAATGCTTGAAGGCTTAAGGGAAGGCATTGATTTTGACGAGGTGGTTAAGCGGCCGCACGATTCGGATGGAGCACGCATCGTTACTCCTGGCAAAGACGCATTTAAGCGGCAGGAGGGGATATTGAATCTTGTGGCACATCATTTGGGAAACACAGGTGTTGGTGTGGGCAAGATCATTCTTTCACCATCGAAGGAAATACGAAGCCTGGATGTTATAGGTTATTCTTCTGTATTTGCAACAGTGTTTGACGAAAACAATGAGCGAGTAATTGCGCTTCAGTATAATGGACGCAGCAATAACGCACTTACTACTTACGACAACAGGGATGGACAGGTAGTGAGCTCGATACACGGACTTAGTAGGAATAGACATGATAATCCAATACTGGTGTCTAAGGATCTAAAAACAGCGGTAGCGCCAACCGCAGGAAGCACAACTTCAGTTGAGGTCATTGATCTTGAAAAAGGTGAGATTGTTCAGCATATCGATGCTCCTAGCGGAGACAATAAAAGTGTAGCAATTACTCCAGATGGCAAGAAGCTGGTGATGGCCTCTAAGACCGGCGATCTGTATATATATGATCTTTTAACCGGCAAGCAGATTGGTAACATTGACTTCAAAACATTTTATCCAAAACTCTATGGCACCCAAGTAATTTCGCTTGCCATTCTTGATTCCGGTAAGCAGGCAGTCACATTAGATTACGGAAACAATGTTAGAATATGGGATCTAGAAAACCGAAAGGCGGTAGGCTCATTCGAGACAAAAATAGATTCTCCATCTAGAGTCTACGTCACCCCCAACGAAAAACAAATCATTGTCACAAACAATCTGACCATATCTACCGCAAATCTTGAGATTTACGACTGGAAACGAAAAAAAATAATACATAAATCAATAAAGCATAAAGGTCTAAAGAAAGTACTTTTCACCAACGACAGCGGGCGGATGGTGACTACCGGGTTTAATGATCTTGAAAATACCAGAATCGTAAACATATGGGATCTTAAGACAGGCAAGATGCTTAATGAGATCTTCGATGAGAAGGATCCCATCATTTCAACCTCATCCAGCACTTTACTCACTGATGACAATAGATATGTCATTGCGAGCCACCAAAGCGGAGAAATTAAAATGTGGGATATCAGCACCGGAGCGCGAGTCAGATCTTTTATTGGCCACGCTGATGGCGTTGAGGAAATAAACAAATCTAAGGACGGAAAGCGGCTTATTTCCCGCGGCTATGATAATAGGATAAAGATTTGGGATCTTGAGGAGAGGTCCGGCGATAGCCAGGAGTTCTAACTTTAGCGGTTTTATTTAACGCGCCGCTATTTCTGTCTAAATTTTGTCAGCTCAATTAAAGCCAGCAATCAAACCAAAAGCTGCTAAAGCCATATCCCGCTCTGGCCGAATCATTAATTGAAGAGAGTAACGAGCTTTCAAGTTGAAGCAAATGCCTAGGGAGTCCCTAGGGGGGGATTGAATGGTAACAAACTATGACGGCGAACAGGTGGATATACCGGAAATCCTCCCGTTATTGCCTGTCAGAGATATAGTTGTATTCCCATATATGGTAATACCGCTCTTTGTAGGGAGAGATTCATCAATACAGAGTGTTGAGCAAGCCCTTGCCCGCTCAGACAGGCTAATTCTGCTAGCCTCACAGAAAGACATAAGCGAGGAACACCCGTCCCCGGACGGGATCTATAAGATCGGCACCGTCGCGATGATCATGAGGATGAGGAAGTTACCAGATGGTCGAATAAAAATTCTTACACAAGGTCTATGTAAAGCCGTAATAAAGGAATACACACAGACAAGTTCATTTTTCGAGGTGAAAATAGAGCGGTTGCCAGATGTCACACCATCAACCATAAGCGAGACAGAAGCCCTGATGCGCAACGTACGCGACCAGCTTGAGAAAGTCATAACACTGGGGAAGGTACTTTCACCTGACATACTGATGGTCCTTGATGACATATCTGATCCTGGCAGACTTGCAGACCTCGTGGCATCCAACATGGGCCTTAAAGTGTCGGACGCGCAATGCATACTAGAAACCGACGATCCCATCGATCGCCTGCGTAAGATCTTTGAGATCCTAAACAAGGAAATAGAAGTCCTCGCGATCCAAGCTAAAATCCGCTCCCAAGCCAAGGATGAAATGACTAAGTCGCAGAAAGAATACTTCCTCCGTGAGCAGATAAGAGCGATAAAATCCGAGCTAGGCGACACCGACAGCAAGAGCGAGGAAATAAACGAACTCAAGGAAAAGATCGCCGCATGCAAAATGCCGCAGGAAGTGGAGCAGGAAGCAATCAAGCAGCTAGGCAGACTCGAAAGAATGCATCCTGACGCTTCGGAAGCATCCATGCTCCGCACATATATCGATTGGCTGATCGAAACGCCATGGAGCAAAAACACGGTGGACAACCTCGATCTAGCGCGCGCGAAAGCCATTCTAGATGAGGACCACTACAATCTATTAAAGATCAAGGAGAGGATCCTCGAATATCTGGCGGTACGCAAATTAAAGGATAAAATGAAGGGCCCGATCCTTTGCTTCTCCGGACCTCCCGGGGTAGGCAAAACCTCGCTTGGTCGGTCCATTGCACGCGCTCTCGGCAGGGAGTTCGTGCGTGTTTCGCTTGGCGGGATCAAGGACGAAGCCGAAATACGCGGCCACCGGCGCACTTACGTTGGCGCGCTCCCTGGACGTGTCATTCAGGGTCTCAAGCAAGCCAAGACCAACAATCCTGTATTTGTACTCGACGAGATTGACAAGCTGGGGAGCGACTTCCGTGGTGACCCGTCATCAGCCCTTCTCGAGGTGCTGGATCCTGAGCAGAACTACTCATTCCGCGACCACTACCTCAATGTCCCGTTCGACCTATCCCATGTCATGTTCATCGGGACATGCAACGTGCTTGACACCATCCCGTCAGCACTCAAGGACAGGATGGAAATAATCCAGCTATCAGGATACACGGAGGAGGAAAAATATTTCATCGCTAGAAAATTCCTACTCCCGAAACAAACCACCGAAAACGGGTTGAAAGACTCACTCATCGAATTTGACGACGACTCCATAAAAACCATCGTATCGCAATACACAAGGGAGGCCGGGCTGCGGAACCTTGAGCGCAACATAGCCACGCTCTGCCGCAAAGTCGCACGCCTGGTTGCTGAAGGTAAAACGGATAAAAGCATTATCGATCAGAATCTTGTTTATAAATTACTAGGGCCAGCCCCGTTTGTCCGCGAAGACGAGCAGGAAAAAGACCAAATTGGCATCGCGACTGGGTTAGCCTGGACGGCTGTAGGCGGTGAAATACTGTACGTTGAATCCACAACCATGAAGGGTAAGGGCAATATGGTGCTCACCGGACAGCTTGGCGACGTGATGAAGGAATCAGGCCAAGCCGCTTTAGGCCTGATTAAATCCAGGGCCACCGACTTCGGGATCGATGAAGATATTTTCGGCGAAACCGACGTGCATGTGCACTTCCCTGCCGCAAGCGTCCCGAAAGATGGTCCATCGGCTGGAATCACCATGGCCGCCGCGATGATATCAAGACTGACTGGGATACCTGTACGCAAGGATGTCGCGATGACCGGCGAGATAACACTGACCGGCAGAGTGCTGCCGATCGGTGGGCTTAAAGACAAAGCCCTTGCGGCAATGAGACATGGGATAAAAAACATAGTCATACCTGAAAAAAACAAAAAGGATCTTGAGGATATTCCCGAAGAATACCGCTCCAACTTGACGTTCATCCCTGTTAAGACTATTGATAATGTTCTTGAGGCGGTTTTGACTGAAAAAATCACAAAAGATCGGCAACATAAGAATTCGCCGCATAAGGAAGAAAAAAGCGATAAGCCAAGCCGGAAGAAGATCCCGCACTCATCAGGTTCCGGCGTGGATAAAGCAGCTTAAATAAAAAGCCGTGACCCTACTAGAGTTCCTGTTATGTGTTCTGCTGGTTTCAATCTCCGCCTATATGTCGGCGTCAGAAATCGCTCTATTCAGCCTATCAAAATTCCAACTAAGATCGATGAAGGAGCATTTACGTACAGCCCATCGCAAGATAAAAAAGCTCCTTGCAGACCCAGGCGGCCTTCTGGTCACGATCCTGGTGATAAACGAGATCGTCAACATCTCGCTATCCGCTGTCATCGCCGAAAGCGTGGCAAACACCGCCGCGAGCGAATACCTTGCATCTTTTCTCCCTCGATGGATCCCAAATTGGGCCGTTGACTCGTTCATCGGCCTCATCATCACCGCGCCGATAATCCTGTTTTTTTGTGAAGTAACGCCCAAAGTACTCGCCGCCCACGCCAACCAGCTAATAGCGCCGCTGGCTGCGGGACCGCTTACAATACTTTATTCCCTCCTGATGCCAATCAGGGTGGCATTAGAGAGAGTCATACGACTGCTCACTTCTCGCATAAGCAAACCGCAGCTTACAGAAAAACCAAAGCGCGGGACGATTTTAAAGGAATCAGATTTCATACTAATGGCTGAAGAAGGGCGCAAGGAAGGCGCCATAGAAGAAAATGAATTTGAACTTATTAAAAACGTCTTTGAACTCGATAACACCACTGTTGCCGATGTATACACACCCATCGGGCAGGTTAAAACGATTACTTCCGATACGCTGATCAAAACGGCGCTGCTCTCGTTCCGTGGCGCGCAGTATTCACGCGTGCCTGTAAGCACGCCGGACAGAAAAAAACTTATCGGCATTTTATATTCTAAGGATCTGCTTAAAGCGAAACTTGACCCAGAACTACTGTCAATGCCGATTGAATCCATAATGCGTAGGCCGCTTTTCGTAAGCCCATCCCTGCGCCTAAACAGCTTGTTTAGAAAATTGAAAATGCAAAAAACACATCTAGCCGTAGTCCAAGATCCATCCGGCTCTTTCATGGGCGTGGTAACTATGAGCGACTTGCTTGACACCTTGTTTGAAGACATTTTCCCAGAAGATATAAATGACGACATAAAAAGCGACGCGAGGTCCAAGCATATATGAGCCTCTCATATCAAACGTTGCTCATGATCGTCCCCCTGCTTCTTCTTATAGAAGGTTTTTTCTCAGGATCAGAAATAGCACTGCTATCCGCAGACAAACTCATGCTTAGAAAACTAGCCCGCCAGGGAAACAAAGGAGCCAGGAACGCGCTTGATCTGACCAAGCATCCGGAACGCATCCTATCAACAACACTGCTGATGACGAGTATTTGCGTGATCAGCATTTCAGTCTTAATCGCTCTTTACTTTATAAACAAATCCTCGGGCCACGCGGACCTGCTGGCGGTTGTCGTAACATCGCCGGTGGTGGTGATATTCGGCGAGCTACTCCCAAAAACATTATATCAACGGCATTCAACCAAGATCGCGCCATTGGTAGCACAGATCGTAAATTGGACATATTGGGCGTTTTTTCCTGTAACCATTTTACTCTCCTCTTATACAGTACGACTTGCCAAGGTGATCGGGCCCATAGAAGAGCTCCTAGCCGGCAAACACCGGACCACGCGCGAAGAACTCCGCTCACTCCTTTCATACAGCAAAAGGGAATCTGAAATAAAAAGCAGCGAGAAAAAAATCTTAAAGCGCATCTTTGACTTCAAGGATTCCGAGGCTAAACATGCCCTCATTCCTCTGGTGCGGGTCGAGGCCATAGAGGAGTTAACAACCGTGCGTGAAGCGCTTGAAAAATTTGATCGCCACCGTCATGCGAGGATGCCAGTTTATTCAAAGCGGGTTGACAATATAATCGGGGTTCTTGAATCTGCAGACCTAATGATCGTAACGGACATCGAGCAACCTGTGCGGGCCTTCATAAGTCCCGCGCGCTATGTGGCAGAAACCCAAGCGCTGGATGACCTGCTTCAGGAAATGCACAAGGAAGATAATGAAATGGTTGTCGTGGTCGACGAATACGGCGGCGCCGTTGGCATACTGACCTTCGAAGATATAGTTGAGGAAATCGTCGGCGAAATCAGTGACGAATTTGATTCTGACACAACATTGTTCAAGACTATTTCAAACTCAAGCTGGCTGGTTCAAGCACGGATGGAAGTTCAGCAGGTAAACGAAAACCTGAGGGTCGATCTACCATCAGGTGATTATGAAACCATCGGTGGATTCCTACTACAGCAATTCGGCCGCATCCCGGAACAAGGCGATGAATTGTTCTTCAACACGCCGGTCGGCTTATTGAAATTCACCGTCAAAAAAGCGACAGAACGGCAAGTGGAAGCTATCCAACTGGATATTATAGAAAGCAAAGCTACCTAACCGGGCTTAAAAAATGATTACCGACCAATAACGTTGCCTTATAGCTTTGCATTTTGTCTTTTCAGCACAAAAGAGCTAAAATTCAACTTCAAGAGGGGGAGTTTTTAGAATGGCTAAAACAGTGCTTATTGTCGATGACATCCCCTTCGTACGGAAAACACTCACGCAAATATTATCAGATGCGAAGTATCACGTCATCGGCGAGGCCACGGACGGGGCTCAAGCCGTTGAAATGTACGCGAAGCTCCATCCCGACATAGTAACGATGGATATTGTAATGCCAAGAATGAGCGGAATAGACGCCACACGCAAGATCGTACAAGCCGACAAAAACGCCAAAGTAGTAATAATAACCGCGATGGGGCAAGAAAACCTCGTAATGGAAGCAATCAACGCCGGTGCAAAAGATTATGTTTTAAAGCCATTCAGCGCTATCGACGTCATCCGAACAGTGGAGCGCGTGATAGCTGACGAGCCAGGACAATTCAGCAGGCCAACACCGCGGGAGCAGAGATTGGTCTGAAGACAGTGGAAAGTTTTTCACGGAAGGAGAACTCTACGCATATGAACACTGGAAATAGCATAGACATCCCGCCACTAATAAGCGCGTTGCCAACTGAATTTGAGTTTTACCACCTAGGCAATGTCAAACTCAGCCCTGGCGAACCAGTCGAATTCGCGAATCTCGAGAGCCTAGTTGATGACTACTTCGCGATAGCGTTCAGTTTCCTTGGAGATTTACGTAGCGTCCTGGTGATTTTATTCGATAGGGATCTTGATGTATCAACATACACCGAAATGGGAAATGTGTTGGCAAGCCAGATAGCCGTACACCTCAATAAAGAAGAAGGACTCGATGTGATGATATCACCACCGCACGTCCTCAACCCCACTCAGCTTAGAAAACTTCTCGCCTATGGAGCGCCCATAATACGAAAGAAATACCTGCACTCTCACGGCAACCGTATCGTAACCGTACAGACGCTTTTGATACCAACTCAGGTGACAACAATAGCTGGAGACAAGACAAATGCTTAAGACACTAAAAACCTTATTAAAACTTGGGATCTTTGCATCGGCAGTGCTTGTACTTGGAAGCTGGCTCCGGTGGGATGGCAAAACTATTTCAGACCAGATAAAGACGAAGCTCTCCCACGCCGAGCTGGGATTTGCCGGGAAAATGCAAAAATGGGCTGGCAAGCTCGAATCTGAAGCTCAAAAAACACTCAATCACCAGCAGGCTGCCAATTCCTCAGCAACTCACGCGAACACAAGCGATTCATCATCCCCTGAACGCCAGAAGCTTAGGGCATTGATCCACGAGATCGATGGCCCTCACGAACAGTAGCTATAACCCTGGTTAAATTTTTACCGGGCTACACCTGACTTAACGCTTTTAGCGGCGTCTTGCGGTTCATCAGTATTTGAAAGCCTCTTGGCTGCCCTAGATTCACATCTTATCGATGCCGGTGGCGTTTGTGATACCTTCTTTTCGCCGATAGACGTTTGTGAAGATCCATCATCCGCAACCGCACTCAAGGCAAACAGCGGGCTAAACAACATTAACAAAAACAGCTTTTTCATATCTACTCCTCAACTCTGCTAATTCAACTGTACATAGCACCATATATCGTTATGACTACACCAACATGGCGCTCACCAGGTAACTAGTGCAACCGTGGTGCCATGTTTTGACACAGTCATGGCACAGCCGTGGCGTGACGATAAGCCTATGCTATCATTCAAAAATCCTGGCCGCGCGCTAATTGTATATATTATTAATTTAAAAAACAAAGGGGATGCTGGATAAAGCAGCTGTCAAAAAATTGTACAGCATGCAAAAAAAACCCGCACCCTGGTGATTGATTCCTAAGGTGCGGGCCTAATACTTTAATACTTAAAACTAGCTTATCTTACTGCATCCTTGAATTCACGCCCAGGACGGAACTTCGGCACCGTCATAGCTGGGATCTTGATTTCCTTACCGGTCTGCGGGTTGCGTCCCACGCGGGCCTTACGTTTAGTCTTCGTGAATGTCCCAAATCCGATTAACGTGACATCGTCACCTTTCTTGATGCTCTTCTTGATCGTGTCAAGAGCGGCGTTAAGAGTCGTTTCGGTTTCAACTTTTGTTTGCTTGGTCAGTTTTGCCACAGCTTCAATCAATTGAGCCTTATTCATTTTACGTCTATCTCCTTTTTATTTTAAATAATTCTGGCACTTTTTATCGAGCAACTCTATTTGCTTTGCGACAGCCAGATACCAACCTCCGCTCGTCTAGCCATGCGACCAGCCAGCTAGCGGCATTGACGATGCGATG
>ERZ1292640.1904-Hain-H43-02um-R1-1904-length-17064-cov-6_pt1 | contig 17064 bp, 19 predicted proteins | sample MGYA00564404_ERZ1292640 | MGnify/ENA primary metagenome ERZ1292640 (study PRJEB36523, sample SAMEA6512636) | groundwater metagenome | collected 2019-01-08 | study: AquaDiva: Metagenomics assemblies of 32 groundwater samples
TTAGCATCAGGCTTCTTTTCTTCGGTAAGGATTTCACCCTTGGCTCTCTTTTCCATATAATAATCAAAGTTGCCGTGGATCTTCTTAACCGCGCCTTCTTTGACTTCATAGACAACATTGGCTACCGAACGCACAAAATAAATATCATGGCTGATAAAAACCAATGTGCCCTCGTATTCTACTAATGCCCTTACTAACGCGTCAACCGCGTCCACATCAAGGTGAGTAGTAGGCTCATCAAGCAAGAGAAAATTCGGCGGGTTAATCAAAAGCTTTGCCAGAATAAGCCGGCTCTTTTCTCCTCCTGAAAGCACTTTTACTTTTTTATCCGAATCATCGCCGCTAAACAAAAACGCTCCGAGAATAGTCCTGATAGTCTCCTCGGACATAAAGCCGGGCGCCGCGGAATATGCCTCCTGCAAAACCGTATTATCCGGATGCAGAATATCCATACGGGTCTGGGAAAAATATCCGGCGTCCACATTATGGCCGATAACCCTTCCCCCTGAATCGATATCAACCACGCCGGCTAGAATCTTTAATAGCGTTGACTTTCCGGCGCCGTTTTCTCCGGCCAAAACCGCTTTCTCTCCCTGAGTTATCTCGAAATCCAAATCTTTATAAACCTGTATATCCGCGTAACCCTTAGAAACCTTCTCCAGCCGCGCCACGTTATAACCGCTTCTTCTCGTCGCGGGAAAATGGAAATTTCCGATACTTTGCCTTGGGTCATCGGGAAGCGCCACTGCCTCTTCTTCTATTCTTTCCAACACCCTGCGCTTTGCCCGCACTGACGCGGCCTTATTCGGCTGGGCGTGAAAACGCCCGACAAACTTTTCCAACTGCTGGCGTTTTTTCTCCTGTTCTTTAAACTGCTTCTCTAAATAAACGCGCTTTTCCGCTTTTATTTGTTCGTAATGTTCGTAATTGCCTTTGACTTTAGCGATCTGGCCGTTTTCAAGTATCAAAGTATAATTCGTAACCTCCGTCAAAAATGCCTTATCGTGGGAAATCATAATAAATGTCCCGTCGAAATCCTCTAAAAAATCCTTTAGCCACAACGCCGCGTTTAAATCAAGGTAATTTGTCGGCTCATCCAACAGAAGAAGGTCATACTGATAAGTAAGCAGCTTAGCCAACAGCACGCGCATCTGCCAGCCGCCGCTTAACTGCGCGACAGGGCGGTTAAAATCATTTTCTTTAAATCCCAGGCCCATCAATATTTTTTTCGCTTTATATTCCAGCTCAAAAAAACCCAAGGCTTCTAAATGATGCAGGATATCGCCATAGCGTTTTGATCCGGCATCGTTTTTCTCCTCAAGCGCCTCTTTTTCTTTTCTGAGGCCCATAATCCGCTCATCGCCTTCAGTCAGCTCCGAAAGCACAGTTTTGTCAGATTTGAAACTGGATTCTTGAGGAAGATACCCGATGTGAATATTTTTTAACACCTGCACATCGCCGGAAGACGGCTCAAGCTCGCCTAAAATCAAAGAAAAGAACGTACTCTTACCCGCGCCGTTTGGGCCGATAAGGCCAATCTTCTCTCCTCTGTTAATGCCTAAAGAGATTTTCTCAAAAAGAGTTTTCTTGCCGTAGTTTTTGGAAAGGTTGGTTATGGTAATCATTTTTTAGCTAACAAGCGGGCCGGATAAATCCGGCCCCTACAGACATACAGCAGCATCTCTGTAGGGGCGCCATTTATGGCGCCCGAAGAAAAAAATCGGTTTATCAAACATTTATTAAATAATCCGGCGGGATTCTAAGGCTTTGGAAAGCGTCGCGGAATCCGCGTATTCTAAGTTCGAGCCCATAGGCAGGCCAACACCAATACGGCTGACCCGCACGCCTAAGGGCTTAAGCACTTTGGTGAGGTATAAAGCAGTAGTTTCTCCTTCGGTGTCCGAGTCAGTGGCAATTATAACTTCCTGTATATTTTCCTGTTTTATCCTGCCTAAGAGGCTGTCAATTTTCAAATCCCCGGGCCCTTTGCCTTCAAGAGGAGCAATCGCTCCCAGCAAAACATGATACAACCCGTCGAATGTGCCGGTTTTCTCGATAGAAGTGACATCGTTGGGCCGCTCAACCACGCAAAGTATTCCTTTATTGCGCCGGGGGTTTCTACAGATGGCGCATTCTTCCTGTTCGCTTAAATTGTGGCAGCGTTGGCAAAGGCTCACCTTTTCTTTTAAATCGATAAGCCTTTGCGACAAAAGAGAAATATCATCTCTACTAGAGTTGTTCAAAAAGTAAAAGACAATCCTCTCCGCGCTTCTCCTGCCAATGCCGGGAAGTTTAACAAACTCCTGGATTAATTTCTCTACACTCTCGGGATAATTCATTTTACCTTAACTGACCCCTGGGGTCCGCAAGATTGCGGACCCCAGGGGTCAGTTCTAATCCTTCCTCACTACCCTTCCGTTAAAGGTATTTATCGCCGCTTGAATCACAGGGTCTACTTCATCACCAAAAGGCTCCTGCGGCTGATCATCTCTTTGAACAAGCGAAAAATTAACTCTGATATCTGTTTTGAAAACATCCCTGCAAATAGTTTCCAATACCAAGCGGTTTTCTTTGCTTTCTAACGCCTCTTTGTGAAAACTAAAACTTTTAGGAAAACCAACGACTAAAACGCCATCTAAAACATCCACAGGCCGGCCCTCTTCCATATAATGCGCCGCCGATACCTTAACCCTGCGCAACTCGTCCATAAACAAAGGCCATTGCTCTTTTACCTTATTAAAACCTATTGCTATGGCTGGCTGTTTATTATTCTCTTCTACGGGTTCAAGCTTTGCCTCAATATCCTTTTTTTTTAAGCCTGCCTCGGGCGCCGGGCCCTGTCCGAGGGATTTTCCCTGCGAAGATAATTTCACCAAAACAATTTCAAGCGGTATGCGTAAGCTGTCAATGCGCTTTGCCATTTCCTGCGCCTCCAACAAAGCATTAAACGCGAAAAAAATATCGTTAAGCGCCAGCTGTTGAGCCTGTTTTGATATTGATTGGCAAACCTCAATAGGCAGGTCCAGAAGCTTCTCGTGATTTTGGCTGGCCACCTTCACGATCATCAGGTTGCGGAAATGTTCGATCAAACTTAAAAGCAATTGGCTGGAATCTTTTCCCTGGTCGATAAGCGAGTCCAAAAGATTCAAGGCACCCGCGGTATCTTTCTTGATAACCTTATTCGTAATTTCGAAAAGTATATCCTGTTCTACCACTCCAAGGATGGAATTAATATCCTTTGTGTGTATATCCGCGTTAGTAAAAGACACCAGCTCATCCAACATTGACTCCGCGTCCCGAAGCGAACCATCAGACGCCCTTGCCACAGCCAAAAAAACATCATCTTCGACTTTTAATTTCTCTGAAACAGCTATTTCTTTTAGCTTCTTGATAATCTCCACGTTCAGCACTCTTTGAAAAGGCAGAAACTGACAGCGGGAGATTATCGTCGAAATTATCTTCTGCGGCTGGGTGGTGGCAAAAATAAATTTGACATGAGCAGGCGGCTCTTCCAGAGTCTTTAACAGCGCGTTAAAAGCCTCGGAAGTAAGCATATGCACTTCGTCAATAATATAAATCTTGTACAGGCCGCGAGTTGGGGCGAATTTGACGTTTTCCCTTAAGGTGCGGATTTCTTCAATGCCGCGGTTTGAGGCGCCGTCGATTTCGATACAATCTAAACTGCGGCTTTCGGTTATCTCGACACAAGTTGAGCAAACATTGCAAGGAGTTACAGAGGTGCCGTTCTGGCAGTTCAACGACTTTGCCAATATCCGTGCCGTGGAAGTTTTGCCTACGCCGCGGGGGCCGGCGAATATAAAGGCGTGATGAAGGCGGTTAGAATTAATAGAATTCTTCAGGGTGGTGACAACGTATTCCTGCCCGATGATATCATCAAAAGTCTGTGGCCGCCATTTACGGGCGAAAGCTATGTATGACATGGAAGTTATTTTACCACACTAAACAAAGAAAATACACCAGAAAGATATCTTGGGAGTAATCGGTCAGTGAACGGGGGTAGGGGCTTGATTTATCAAGCCCGCTACGTCGGGCGCGATAAATCGCGCCCCTACAGAATCCCCCAATGACTAACGCATTACTCCTGGGATGGGACAGTCCCCGAATATTAGCCAAGCGAAGCCGAGGACAGTCCCTACAATATTACCAGCGAAAACCCGCACCGGCGATTAGCGCTACTTCCCTTTTAGAGGCAAGCGCCCTTATAAACGCCTCTCCCTGCCCTTCTAAAATCTTCCGGGATAACTTAAGCTCCACGCCCAAATCACGGTTAGCGCTGTTCTTTAGCTGCAGGCATAAATCATAGCCTTCGCCTAATTTAATATCCGCGCCAAAAGAAATGCTCTTACTGCGGCCGCGTTCGTATTCCATCTCAAATAGCAGCCCCAGCTTTTTATCTACCTGCCATTTTCCAAACAACGTTATTACTTTGCTTTTAGGAATACCACCAATACCTACCGTATAAACCAGCATCCCGCGGAAATAATTCCCCGCGCTTATTTTAAAATCAAACTGTGAGCCGAGCTTATCGTTTAAAACGTAAGAAATCCGGTATTTATCAAAGATATCCCAATATCCCTTAAAGCTTATTGTCCGGGTTATCTTTTCCTTTCTCTTTAAGCCCTCGCGCTGATAAGAATATACGACTTGATTTTGTTTATTTACCTGCCCTATCCCCTCAAACGTAAGGCAATCCGCATTTCCTTTTTCCCTTTCAACATTAAATGTAAGCCGGTTATATTCATCCGCCTGCCAACTGCCGGATAAACGCAAAATATAAACCTGTTACAGCTCTGTGGAATCTCTGGTAACCACGCTGAAAGAAAATTCGTTGCTTTTTGCGTCGATAATATCGCCTTTTATAATCAGGCGGTTACCTTCACACTGATTATTCCATTTATCTAAAACGAATACCAGGCCGTGGTTTTTATCCAATGAGAAATTTCCGGTAAGCTTTACCTGCTGTGGGGTTTCGATGCCTTGAGATTTCTTGATATGGTAAACTAAAGAATTGTTATCTCCTATTTCGAATCTGCCATCTAAAACTTGCCTAAAACCCGTAATCCCCGCTTGCCCTTCTTCTCTTTCGCTTACAAGCCGGTTGTGCGGGTCGGCCTCATACCTTAATCTTGCGGAGTTCGCCATTTTAAATTAACCGTCATTGCGAGGAGCTATCGTTTGCACTGGCGACGAAGCAATCTCGTTTTTAGAACGTGATTGCTTCGTCACTGATATGCCAAGCGAGGGTTCCTCGCAATGACAAATAACAGCTTAAAGCTTATGTTTGAGATTTTCAGGCTTGTTACCCAGCTCATCCTGATATTTCGAATAGTAATCACCGCTATAGTAAGAAAGAAGGGTCTGTTGATACCTATAATCCAACATTATGCGCTCGCCGGTAGCTTGCCCCCATCTAAATTGCGTATTAAAATCCCGAAGCTTAAGGTCGCCATAATAATACGGCACGCCGTTTCTCCTCTGAATCAGTTCCCGGACATCAGCCCCGATATCCGTAGCACTCCAGGCCACCTGAATATAAGCAAGCAGTTTAGTCATGGGAGTAAAATAAAGGCTGATTACGCACGGGGCTCCCACTATAACGTCATTGTAGGTAAGCCCTCTGCCTGAATCTAAGGGCACCGGCGCTTTGTTTTTTTCTTCCAATATTTTCTTCATCTTTGCCATAGGCGTTCCCCATTTGTAGCCTTCAAACTCAAAAGCAAAAACATTCAAAGAAACCATGAGGGATAAAACCAACATTATCACTGTAATTTTTCTCATACGCCCCCCCTTTTCTACCTCGCCCACCTTAATCTCTTTATGGCTAATTCCGCCGCGATATCTCCCGAAATAAAACAAGGATGCACGCCTCCTCCCGGCTGGGTCCAGCCGCCGGCAAGGATAAGGCCTTTAACTTTTGTCTTTTGAGCCAGCCTTTTTAGCCCTGTTTGGCTGACGGTCTGGGCAAAACCATACATCGCCCCGTCCGCGGATAAGGTATATCTTTTCATTGTCCGCGGGGTGGCTATCTCCATAACCTCAATATTATTAGAAATCCCCGGCAGGTATTTCTCGAGCCGCTCAATCAGTATTTTGGCTGCTTTGTTTTTTCGGTTTTTATATTCCTCCCCGCTTAAATCCTTCCAATTGGCATAAGAATCCAACAATACGGCCTCCAACAAACCTTTGCCCGCAGGGACTAAACCGGGATCGATCTGAGAATGGTCAATAAACTCAAAAGAAGATTTATCATAAAGGTCCATCATATAATATTTCATGTGCTCATCATGGTCATAGGTGGTATTTACAGAATAAAAATAGCCTTTCATGCCCAGGTTTTTTGCCGGCAGCTTAAGCCCAAGGTAAATCTGAAACGCCGAAATAGATTTTTCCAGCATGGACAATTTCTGCCGGTAATATTCTTTTATTCTTCCGTCATCCACCAAGGCAGTAAGCGTTTCGATGGCGTCGGCATTGGAAATTATAGTTTTCGCTAAAATCTCTTCTCCCTTACCGGTAATAACCGCTTTCACTTTTCCTTTATCCGTGATTATTTTCTTAACTTCCGTATTTAACCTAACCTCTGAACCGTTTTCCTCTATTCTTCCGGTCATTGCCTTAAAAAGATTTTCGAAGCCTCCTTTTATATAACAAGTAGGCCTGTAATAGTAGCCCCTTGCCACCATCAGGAAATACCACGCCGATAGCTGGCCTGGAGGAAGCCCGGCATAACGCCAGATATTTGTAAATATTGCTATTAGCTTTTCATCCTTTACGTATTCTTTCATAAATCCTTCCATAGTGCTATCGAATATCCTTATGAAAGACGGGCAAAGTAAAGGGACAAGCAATATCTTTAGCCATTCAGGCAATTTCAAATGCTCGTAAAGTTTAAACTGGCGGTAAAATTTATCTACATGAGAAAAAAACCGCCTGATATTTTCCTTTTCCTCGGGGAAACTGTTTTGGAGAAAAATTTTCAAATTTTCGGGGTTAAAATCAAAAACATACTCATGTTCCGGATAAATAACCCGGGAAAAATGAGGCAGTTTAATATACTCTATTCCCTCCACCGCGTATTTTTCCAGAAAACTCCTGATCTCTCCGCCCTCTTGAAGGCCGTCGACACAATGGACGCTGGACTCAAAGGTCCAGCCATCCCTCTTAAAGCTGGTGGCATATCCGCCGGCTTGAGGCCCTCTCTCCAACAAAAGGACTTTTTTACCTAATGAAGAAAGCTTCAGCGCGGCAGCCATCCCACCGGCGCCAGCGCCAATTATTACCGTGTCGTATCTCATTTTAATGATTAGTGTTTATCCATGAATTTTATTGTTTCTTCGGCAACTTTTTCTTTTTCTTTATCTATAGTTACCATGTGATAACTGTCTTCCAGAATTATCAAGGATTTATCAGGCGAGGCGATTCTTCTAAACACATACCGGGCATTCTTAATGCTGGTCATATCATCTTCACGGGCATGGATTATAAGGATAGGCGCCTTTACGGAAGGTATCTCTTTTTTGACAACCTTAATAAGGATATGATGCTGGTAAAGGCAGGCAAGAGGGAAAAACGGGCTGCCGAATAATAACACTTTATTATCAAATTCCTGCGCCTTAGAATTTTTATAAAAACGCTGGAAGTTCTGGCGAAGCTGTTCATCTTTCAGGCCGTAAGGCCAGCCTTCCTTAATATCTATCTTTTTTCTTAAAAAAGGTATATGCCAGACAATCTCAAGAAGGTATTTGCCTTTATGCAGGGCCCAGCCGTCATAAAACAATGTCGGCGCCAATGCTATGATCCCCGAGACATCCGAAGGAAAAACATACGCTAAATGAATAGCGGCTAACGCGCCCATAGAAATTCCGCCGACGAAAACCTGCCGGCATTCTTTCTTTAAGGCATTGAAATCTTCCTCGCAGGCCCCGATAATCTCCTGCCAGGTTACCTTCTTTAACTCTCCTAAGGTATCGCAGTGCCGCGGCAAGGCGTTACAAAACACGGTATAGCCGGCTTTATTTATAGCGGTACCTAAATAACGCATCTCGGAAGGCGTGCCGGTTATGCCGTGTATCAACAGCACCCCTTTGCCGTTAGCGCCTTTTAAATAAAAACTATACCTTTTATCAAAATGGTTATCTGCCATAAGAAAATCATTTTAACAGAAAAACCCTTTAAAATAAATATGTTTTTGATATTATATATAGGCCATGCCCAATAAGAACCAGTTATCTTTTTCCTTCACCTCTACCATAAAAGACATCCCGCCGCAAATATGGGACGAACTCTTTGGTAAAGAAATAATCGAAGGCTACGGCTACCATAGAACCTTGGAAGAATCCGGGCTAAAGGAATTCGACTTACGTTATCTTCTGGTTAAAAGGGGCGAAAACATAGCCGCCATCGTGCCTTTCTTTATAACCGATTTCTCTTTAGCTACTATCGTTCAAGGCCCGCTGCAGAAATTTATACTGGCTATCCAAAAAACATTCAGGCGTTTCCTCAAATTAAAACTTATCTTTATCGGCTTTCCTACCTGCGAAGAACTATACATCGGGGTATCGAAAGATGAAAACCTTGCCGAAATATTGTGTGGCGCGCTAAAGGCGCTTGACGATGTTTGCCGGAAAGAAAAAGCAAAGATGCTCCTTTTTTACAACCTTAGCGAAAAACATAAGCCAATAGCCGAATTCCTTACAAAACAGAAATTCGCTAGAATGGCTAGCTTCCCCAATACGTCTCTTAAAATAACCGCCAATTCTTTGGAAGAATATATCAATGGCTTAGGAAAAAACACACGCAAAGACATCCGCCGCAAACTTAGGAATTCCTTGAATAAAGTAGTGCTAACTACGGAAATAGTTGAGAATATAGACAATACCACAGAAAGAATCCATGAGTTATATATGGCAAACTTCACCGATTCGAAAGTGCATTTTGAGGTCCTCACGCCTGAATTCTTCCGTAGTATCCCAAAAAACATGCCGCAAGAAGCAAAATTCTTCCTGACACGCGATAAAGAAAAAATAGTAGCCTTTAATCTTTTATTAATTAAAAATGGAGTGGTTATTGATAAGTTCGTGGGATTTGATAAGGGCCTAGCTTCGGAATATAGCCTTTACTTTACTACTTTCTGTTTCAATATGGATTACTGCGTCAAAAACGGGATACACTCTTATCAGTTAGGGGTAACTGATTACGAGCCGAAACTGCGGCTGGGCGCAAGGCTTGTCCCGCTTACGGTTTACTTAAAAATGGTTAATCCGTTTTTAAATATTTTTAGCGGACTGGCCGCGCTGCTATCGCCGGTCAGGTTTGACCCTACTTTGAAAAAAATTAATGCTGAGGCGAAACTTCCGGGGCCCTCTGAGCCAAATATTCCTTAGTTATTTGAATTGTCGCGTTGAGGGTGCGCATTTGAGGCAGCTTATCTTCGGGGATAAGGATCCTGAATTTCCTTTCCACAGCGGAAAGGATCTCTAAAGCCATCATTGAATCAACCCCAAGGTCTTCAACAAACCTTGATTCCGGAGTTATCTCGCTGGGGTCTTTTTGAACTATTGCAGCGATTAATTCCTTCACTTCATTATCAATATTTTGCTCTAGCATTCCTCAACCTTTCTTTTCGCCCTAAACTTTATTCGCAGAGACATTGCCTATACAAAGTATTTCTTTAATACTGCCGTTATCCCCTATTATCGCCTTATTTGTCCAAAGCACCCGGACACGTTCCCCATTACTGCGGATGTTTTCATTTTCATTGACGGAATGGCGCTCCGGATTTTCCACTATATCTTTAATCATCGCTACCAAATCCGCGCCTGATGTATCCTTTTCTGAAAGAATAGTCCCGATGACATTCTTCCCTAATACCTCTTCTTTATAAAAGCCGAAAAACCTTTGAGCAAACTCATTAAAAAAAGTAAGATTCCCTTTTGTGTCCATGCACATAATAATGCTGTTGGCGTTATGGACTATCTGATAATATCTCTCCTCGCTTGCCTCAAGCTCGGCTATGCGCCTGCGCGCCTTGGCAATTTCAGCTAAAAGTTCTTCTTTACTTTTATTTTCATCATCCATTAGAAGCACCTTTATTAGTACCTTCGAAATGTTCTAAACGGGTATTTTTTATCGTCATTGCGAGGAGCCTTTGCTTGAACGCAGCGACGAAGCAATCCCGTTTTTTAAAGCGAGATTGCTTCGTTACTGATAAGACAAACGCGGGTTCCTCGCAATGACGTTGAAAAACACTCACTTGACCCAATCCGCTTATTTCTAAACTATTTCTTTTTTGGAGCGCTAGCCGCTGCTGCTTTTAAATCAGCCAGCTCTTTCCTTACGCCGTCTAATTCTCTTCTGGCATTATCCAATTCGCCTCTAACGCCGTCAGAAGCCCTTTTAGCGTTATCTACTTCGCTTCTTACTGTGCCTAATTCGCCTTTAGAAGCCTCTAACTCCTTCTTCACGGCAACTACTTCTTTTTCCTTAGCCGCTACCTGATCGGTAAGCGACTTCATTTTAACATCTTTTTGCGCAACAGCCTGTTTTAACTGCGCGCTCTCATTTTGCAACTGTGTCAATTTCGTGGTATCAGTACAGCCGCTTACTAAAAAAGCCGCTGCCACTAACCCTAACAATAAAACTGTGCTTTCTTTTTTCATGCCTTCCTCCTATCTTTTGTTTTTTACTGGTTATCCTCAAATTGATAAATTATACCATTTATTCTTCATTCTGTCCATAATCAAAAATCTTACTCTATTCTTTCAGATAACCGGCTGTCTGCGCCAAGATTATCTTCTGATTATCCCTTAATTTCATTGCCTTTGCCAATGCCGGCTTGTTGGATAAATGGGATGTGTCCCTATTTTTATCCCTATTTTTAAATTCCACTCCAGGAACCCGGGCTTTTGGCAGAGAAACCGTCAAAACCTTCCGGCGGAGGGTCAGGAATTGCCGACGGATCATAAGTATTATACTATTTATTGCGGTAATCTTCGGGGATAGTTGACGAAGATAAAGCCCATCGCTGAATACCATGCATATTTCCCGGCGCAGGCAAAAGTTTTAGCGGCTTATTATCCTGGGCATAAACCGCCATGGCTAACATAAGCAAAACTATTACCGCGAAATTACCGGCTAAGATTTTTCTTGTTTTCATTTTATTACCTCTTCTGGAATAGGTGGGGCGGGAGCGGAAAAAAGCTTTTTGCGGCAGGAAGCAATTTTATTCTACGGTCATAGTGACAATCGGGCCTCCGGGATAAATTACAGTGTTAAGAGGGAGGTTAGTAGTTAAAGCGGCACTCATATCAAAGAAAACCTTCACCTTCTTATCCGGAACTCCATTAGTAACAGTTATCGAGCCTCCGCTGAAAGTTACTCCGCCAGCGCCTGGAGTCATGTCAGAAGCAAGCACTGTTACCGTGCAATCCTGCGCCGGGCCGACAGCAGAGACCGTAGAAACCGTCCTACCCTGCCCGTCGGAAACCTGGGTGCCGGTGGTATAATAATCCGTACCACCGGAGTTTACTATGCCCCTTATTGTAAAGGTAATTGAAGGCGTGGCTCTGGCTTTTGTATAAGTCCCGTCGGGGACGCTTAAACCAGACATAAAGTTACCAATAGTCTGCCCGCTTGAAGCAGAAGCGATATCCAAAGGCGAGGATGTGCCTTCAAATACTGTTACCCAGCTGGTGCCGTTATACAACTCGAATGTAGAAAGCGTAACCTGATATTTCTGGACGTCGGTTGCCGCGAAAGCTGTTGGAAAAATCAAAACCAAGAATATTATTTTTATAACTAATTTGGCCAGCGCTCTCATGTCTTCCCGCCTTCAACAATCAAACCCGCTTTATTTTTGGTTTTAGTAATAACGGTTATATCAAAATCCCTAACCACTCTTTCAAGCTTTTTCTCCTCAAGGTTCACTTTAGGCAGGATTTCTTTTGAAAGTTTAAGGTCATTTAAGATATCCTTAGGGCTAAAAGTATTGAAAGCTAATGTTATCGCGCCTTCAAAACGATAATCTATTCCTCTTCTTTTGTTATCATTCAGCATGGTAAAAACGAGCCGGGAATATTTTATAGGATTATACTCCATCCGCATCTTCCAGCCAAGTTTATTGGCAAAATGTTCGTAATTATACCAATAACCGCCGCCGTAAATCCTTAAAAAAGGCATGTAGGGGGCGCGCATACCAAGCTCCCAGTCCGCGCCGTTAGCAACCTTTTCAATATATTCGTTTACGCCGTCATCCCTGATAACTCTCGGAGAAGATACCCTTATATATGAGTTTACCCTTGCCTCTAAACCCTGTTCGCTAAACGCCTCAAAACCTAACCCTGCCCTGTGATGTTGATGCATATCCTGGAAATCGTAAAAAGCGTTTACACCTAAGAGATATTGAGATAAAAGCGTGCGCAAGCCAAGGCCGCTGTTATATATTGTCCTTCCTCCCTGCCCGGAAATCCTGGTTTGATTAAAAAGGACTGTGTTTGTGTTCTGTGTGCTGAAAAAAGGCTGGATGGTTTCCAGGAAATATTTTGGCTGCATTCCGGTACCAGCCTCAATAGATACATTAGTCCGCTTGACCCATTCGGGGACTTCTAAAGTATTCTCTTTTTCTTGGGATTTTTTTGGTTCTGAAAGGGAATTTAAGGCCTGTTTTGTATCAGATTGGGCAAAAGATAATAAAGGAATAGATAGAAGAATGGATACTAAAATTATTTTCTTCATTGCTTTTATTTTACATAAACGCCTGAGGTTGTCAAGAAAAAAATTAACCCTAAAATTATACCCTTATCCGCCACAAACGATGAATCTGCTTGTTGCGGTAATCTTCGGGGATAGTTGACGAGGTAATTTCAACAATATTCTGTGCGCCAAGATTATCCAAACACGGCGCAAACCGCTGGTGATTAGTGGAGAAAAATATTAAAGACCCTGGAGCCATCACTTTTAAGACATTCAAGATTAAATCGCGGTGGCCCCTGTTAATATCAAAAGAAACACCCGCATTCCGGTCATTAAAGAATGAAGGCGGATCAACAACTGCCAAAGTGAATTTTCTGCCTTCCTGGTATGCGCGTGCCAGAAATTTCATTACGTCTGACTGCACAATGGTGTGTTGCGCTCCCCGGAAACCGTTTAGTTTCAGATTATCCTCTGCCCATTTCAAATATGTGGCTGAACGATCTACAGTAAACGATGTTTGGGCGCCACCGATAGCGGCGGCGCAGGTAAATGCTCCGGTATACGCGTAAAGGTTGAGGAAATCTTTTCCTTGCGCTAATTTCCTGACCATCATCCGGGTATCGCGGTGGTCCGAATACAGCCCGGTATCCAGAAAATCATCCAGATTAACCCAAAAAAGCAAATCTCTCTCGTGGACCTCAAGCCGCTGGCCGCTAAAACCTAACCTGCTATAACGCGGGCCTTCTTTTGTTTTAGTTTGACGGCGCCTGAAATGAACATGCTCCGGCGAAAGATTTAAAGTTTGAGCAACTGCCTGCGCCATTTGAGGAAGCCATTGCGGCCCGGTCTGAAGCCTGACATATTCGCCGATCACTACATGGCCGGCATACCAGTCCACCACTGCCCGGACCTCCGGGATATCCCAATCATACAGGCGGAAACAATCAATATTTTGCTTCTTGAACCGCTTGGATAAATGACGGTAGCGGTTGCGAATACAATTCGACAAAATCTGCGCCTGATATCGCGCCTTCCGCGGCGTCACAAACCCTTTTAGCTTACGCGCATTATTTCGATTTTCTGCCATTTCTATTAAATCGAGAATCTATCTGTAGGGGCGCCATTTATGGCGCCCGAAACACACGAACGGGCCGGATAAATCCGCCCCCTACGGACATACCGCCGCATACCTGTAGGGGCGCCATTTATGGCGCCCGAAACAATCTCTACGCGCTTTTCTTCCGTCTCTTAAAAGCCGGTTTCCTTTTTCTATCATCCCCTCGGCTATCCTCTCCCTGCGGTTTATCGAAATGACGCTTTGGGGGGAAATTTCGTCCCATCGGCGCGCTATCGCGTCGGGGAGCAAACGAACTATCACTAGATTTACGCTTTGAAAAACAATCCTTACAATATACCGGGCGGTCTCCGCTGGGCTTAAAAGGAACCTCACATTCAGTGTTACATTCAGCGCAAACAACTTTAAAGAATGTCCTTTCCCTTGGGTTGCTATCCTGCCTACCTCTGTCATTACGAAAAGAATTGCCAAAAGAGCGAAACGGCTTTGAAAAACGCTGCTCCTCGGAATGCCTTTCCGCGGGCTTATTGATTAAGGCGTCTATCTTCTTCTCTAGCGAAACCAACTGTTGCTGCATCTGGCCGATAATAACCGCCAGATCCGGCTTACTCTCTTCTACCTGTTCAATTACAGGGCTTTCACGTTTAGTGCTTTTTTTCATCTTTCTCCTTTTTAAAAAAAGGTCTGCATTTCTATTTTTTATACAAATTAGAAACGCCCCTTCTTTATTTAATTGCCTGTTTGAATTAATCGCACAGGATGTTTCTCCCTCCATGCCTTCACTGCCTGTCTGTATGCCTGAAACGCTGGTTTCTTTGATAAATCCCATCTGACCAGCCCAAAATAATCGACTCCATTCTTCCAGTGGCCCTTACAATCCCGGAAAAACGCCCAGAAGATTTTCTCGCATCCCGGCATCCGCGGCAAGAGTTTCAGGTATATGTCTTTAACCCACTGCGCCTGCTGTTTCTCGTTCGGGCTAACCCCCGCCCACCAACCGTTTTCTTTAGCCGCTGATTTAACTCCGGGACAGCCTAATTCCGTAATCCATATTTTCTTATCATCGCCGTTAGCGCGCATAATTTTCTCACAACTATTATATATCCCGATAACGATTTCTTCAGCGTTAGGGTTTAAAGGATTGGCGAAAGGGTGTATGGATAAGATATCAAAATATTTTCCCGCGCCATATTTATACAGCCTTTTAAGCGATTGAGGGATAGATTCTGTAAAACCGCCGTTTAATATCTTACATTCGGGGTCTATCTTTTTTGCTTCGATGTAAACATCCTTTAACAAGGAGCTGTATCTCTTGAGGCCGCCAGTAGGCTTCGCTATCCGGCTCATTCCAAATTTCCCAGTATTTAATCCTCCCCTTATATCTTGCGATTACTCTCGAGGCATAATTCACAAAAGAATTATTATCCGCGGGAGGAACATTCCATGCGGGGCTTGCCCATCGGCTGCTATAATTCAATAGCCCAAGAATTTGCACGCCGTTTTTGTGCAAGGCATCCACAATATAATCATATTTTGAGAAATCGAATTTATCCTTTTGCGGCTCGATATCATCCCAAAGAAAATCAAACCTGACAAAGCTGATCCCGCACTCCTTCATCAACTCAACTGACTTATTTACTTCAGCCTCGCCCGCGTATTTATAATTATTCCACGAATGATTCCAATGCAGGAATTCAAGCGCGCCGAACGGCTCAATGATTTGATCCGAGGAATTACTTGAGTAGGCAGGAGCAATACAAGCCACAGATAAAAAATAAATGATTAATATTTTAAGGATTGACAATTTTTTACTTTGCGGGCATTTCTTGTTTAGCTGCTGCCGGCTTTTCCGGCGCTTTCTCTATTTCCATAGCGACCACGCGCCACTCTGTGCCATATATCCCGGCAGTATCCCAAGCCGCCATCTTTTGAACAAGCGTCTTGTCATTAGGCCTATCCGCGTAAAAATTATATGACCCGGCGCCATCCTTCGTCAAGGCAACGGTCTTGGAAAATGAAACCAGGTCAGCGAATGGCTTGAATATACTATCGGTAAATATATTCTGCCCTATTTCTTCCGGGTCCGCGTCATACACAATAAGGCCATTCTTCTGCATTACCCATATCTTGCAAGGCTTATCTTCCACAAGCGGCTTTAAAAACACTTCATGCCTTATCAACATCCTGGCCGCGCCCAAGAATTCGCCCTTATCGGAAAATATCGGATATCCTATACTTATCGCGTGAATACCTTCGGCTGAATGGTATACGTCGCTCATCCCCGGCTTTTTTGTCTTCAGGAGCAAGATGACGGACGACAAATCGCTTCTGTTGACGCCCTCGTATTGCTTGTATTCCGCGGGCTCAACGGTAATTTTTAGGCCATTGGCGTCGATAATGGAACAATCTATGACATACGGACGGTTTTCGCGCAGGCCATTCAATATCTTTCGCGCCGCGTCACCTTTTAAATCCGTGGCTGAAAGCCCCTTTGCCGCGGCAGAAATATCTTTGTCTATTCCTAATAAAGTAGCATCAATAGCTTGCTTGGCGTTATTGAGAGCCGGCATAATATCGCTAATATCCGCAGCAAATGCGTTTGCTGTAACGAAGGCTGCGATCCCTACGAACAACACTAGCACTAGCAGTTTCTTCATGCTTGCCTCCTCCCGGATTGTCCGTTCCCGGACTTTTTTTCTTTAAAGAAATGCTGCGCTCGTTCAATGCGGTTACTTAATCGCATTCGGCGAAATGAGGACGGTTTTACCGTTTTCCCATATCGCAAGCGGCCGGCCCGTCTTCTTATGATGCTCCACAACCCCCCGTACCGCTTTTTTTAAAGCCGCTTCTGCTTTATCTTGTAAAGACAATCTTTTTTTCATTTACCGCCTCGCGCTTCTTTGAAACGTTACAAATAAATCGTCATTAACCACTTCTCTATGGCTATTTCTTCTTTTCGCGATCAATACAGGTTTTGCTTTGGAATTATCAAATAACATCCAAGAATCAAGCAAAGAATCATACAGGCTGAAGAAATTATTTATGCCCCGGGCAAATCGCCTGCGAACATCTTCAGCAGGAACATAATGCCCGCCTTCGGCAACCCTGTCTTTAATGCGCGCAATCGCTAATTCCGGGCTGGGAATCCAAAGAAAAAAAAGATGCAACGCATAACCTTTCAATTTTAATTCGGTAAGCAGGCTTGCATAAGATTTACCGGACAATGTCGTTTCAAAAGCAAAATCAATACCGCGGCTGGCAAATTCATGAATTTGCTG
>ERZ1292640.51-Hain-H43-02um-R1-51-length-88188-cov-8_pt2 | contig 17063 bp, 18 predicted proteins | sample MGYA00564404_ERZ1292640 | MGnify/ENA primary metagenome ERZ1292640 (study PRJEB36523, sample SAMEA6512636) | groundwater metagenome | collected 2019-01-08 | study: AquaDiva: Metagenomics assemblies of 32 groundwater samples
CGACCAGATCGATCAGCGGTTCGTCCAGGTCGATCAGCGGTTCGACCAGATCGATCAGCGATTCGACCAGATCGATCAGCGGTTCGTCCAGGTCGATCAGCGGTTCGACCAGATCGATAGGCGCTTCACGGCCATCGACCATCGGTTCGATGGGATCGAGGTGAAGCTCGCCGAGCACGATGAGCGCTTCCGGGACATCCTGGCGCACTTTGATCAGCTGTACTTCCGGCTGGAGCGGCTGGAGCAGGAGTATCACGCGATCGTCCAGGGGCTCCGGCGGATCGAGACGCTGCTTGTCGACGAGCAGGGGCGGCGGGAGATCCTCGAGCGGAGCGTGGAGGAGCTGAAGCGTCACATGGCGGCCCTCCAGGCCCGCATCGACGAGCTGGAGCAGCGAATCCGCGGCTGAGGCAGGATGAGCCGGACCCACGCAAACTGGCCCACCCTCTCGATCGCTCTCACCGACCTCTGGCGCTAGTCTCCCGGGCGATTGGCGAGGTGTCATGTTGCAAGACCTGACCCCCGCCGTCGTCGTGGCGATGATGCTGACCGTGGCAGCGCCCGCCGGGGCGGCGGACCTCCCCGCACTGCTCCTGGCGATGGAGACCGCCTACGCCGGAGTGACCGATTATACGGCCAGGTTCTCCCGCCAGGAGTGGGTGGGAGGGGCGCTCCGCCCCCGGGAGGAGGCGTTCCTCAAGTTCCAGCGTCCGGGGCGGGTCTATCTCCGATGGACCGCGGGCCCTCCGAAGGGCAGGGAGATCCTCTACGTCCCCGGGCGCGACGCCGATCGGATCCTCGTCCACCAGCCGGGAGCGCTCTCGGGCTTCTTCACGCTGGTCATGGCGGCCGACAGCCCGCGGGTGCTGAGAGAAAGCCGCCATCCCGTGTCGGATGTGGGAATCGGCCGCCTCGTCGAACTGATCGTCGCCAACGTGAGGCGGGGACTGGAGCGGGGCGAGCTCGCGCTGGTGGATCACGGGGTGGGCCAGGAGTCGGGGCGGCCGGCGCGCCGCGTCGAGGGCGTCTGGCCCCGCGACCGGGCCAAGGGGTACTACTGCTACCGGGCGATCGCGGTGATTGACGCCGAGTGGGGCCTTCCCGTGGGAGTCACGATCTTCGACTGGGACGATCGGGTGGTCGCCGACTACGCCTACCGCGACCTGAAGCTCAATCCGGGGCTCTCGGCCTCCGATTTCGATCCGGCGAACCCTGACTACTTGTTTCCCCGCTGGCGCCTTTCGCTCTGATCCCGAATGTTGGATTGCAAGACCTGACCCCCCCTAGGGGTGGGGGAGTCAATTCTTGGGATGGCCTCGGACGCAATATGCTAGGCTCTATCGCACCTTAGGTAGGAGGCGGTATATGAAGGCTTTGGCCAGACTCTCCGCGAACGTCGTGGTGGCGCTCCTGCTGCTGGCCCTGTCCCTGGGTGAGGCGCTCCCCCTCTGGGCTCAGCAGCCGTCGCCATTTCACGGGAACAGCCAGACCCTGTCCCATCCCGGAGCTCAGCCCCTTCCTCAGATCGCTCCGGACGTGGGGGTCGATGTCGCGCCGAAGGCCTTCTCCCAGAAGCCAGAACCGCGCGTCTCGCCGCCTTCGGCGACGCAAGCCCCCGGGGCGCCCGCTCACCGAACGTGTGTGGGGACCGTTACCGTTCCCGTTCGTCAGCCCGAGCCTCTTCCGCCGTCGCGGGTTCAGGGAGGGCTCACGGCGGTCGCGGCGCCGACGCAGGGGCGAGCCGGAGCCCCGTCCGTCCCTGGCCAGTTACCGGCGGAGGGAGCGGCAACGTCCGTCATCGTCGGGCCGCCTGCCGGAGTGGAGGAGCCCTCGGCCATCGAGCGCGCCTTTGCCGATCTCGGCAGATCGAAGACGTCGAGTGAGATCCGCCAGTTCGGGTACTCCGTCTTCTCGACCCCGGTGTCCACGTTCGCGCCGGTTGACGACGTGCCGGTCGGGCCGGATTACATCCTCGGCCCCGGCGACGACCTGGTTGTCAACGTCTCCGGCGCCATGGACAGCGCCCTCGTCAGGACCGTTGACCGGAACGGCAGGATCTTCCTGCCGAAGGTCGGGCCCGTGCGCGTCTGGGGGCTCAACTTCTCCCAGGCCGACCGCCTCGTGAGGGACGAGCTGGGGCGCTACTTCCGGGGCTTTCAGACCACCGTCACCCTGGGGCGCCTCCGGACCATCCGGGTGTATATCGTGGGCGAGGTGTGCCAGCCCGGATCCTATACGATCAGTTCGCTCTCGACGCTGACCAACGGCCTGTTCGCGGCCGGCGGGCCCACGAAGCTGGGCTCCCTCCGCGAGATCCGACTGCTCCGCAACAATCACCTCATCGGCGCCCTCGACCTCTACGACTTCCTCCTGAAGGGAGACCGGACGCGGGACTTCAGGCTCGAGTCCGGCGACACGATCTTCGTGCCGACGGTCGGTCACGTGGTCGGCATCGAGGGGGAGGTGAAGCGTCCGGCGATCTACGAGGTGCGGGACCCCGTCAGGGCGAGCGATCTCATCCTGATGGCCGGCGGCGTGACCCCCCGGAGCTACCTCAAGCGGGTCCAGGTGGTCCGCCAGAACCCCAGCGCCGAACGGACGGCGATTGACCTCGACCTCACGCGGGTCTTCACGGACGGCGACCGCGCCGCCGACCTCGCCCTCCAGAACGGCGACCTCGTGCGGATCTTCCCAAGCGACTACCGCGTCTACAACGTGGTTAACCTGGTGGGCGCCGTGAAGTACCCCGGGGACTACGAGCTGAAGTCGGGGATGCGGGTGAGCCAGCTCCTGACCCGGGAGACCGTGCTTCCCGAGGCTCACCTGGAGCGGGTGGAGATCGTCCGCCGCCGCCCCGATCTGTCGCCTGAGATCGTCGCGGTGGATCTCAAGCAGGCATGGGCGGGCGTGCCCACCCACGACCTCCTGCTCGTGCCGCTGGACGAGATCAAAGTGGGGACTGCCCTCCGGCCCGTGGGGATGGTGACACTGGAAGGGGAGGTGAAGCGGCCGGGCCAGTACTCGATCGCCAAGGGCGAGCGGCTTAGCTCGGTCATCCGGCGGGCGGGCGGCTTCACCGACCGGGCCCACCTCAAGGGCGCCGTGTACACGCGCGTCTCGCTCAAGGCGATCGAGCAGGAGCAGCTCAACGCCTTCGTCAAGGCCCAGGAGGCGCGGTTCCTGGCGGTCGCGGGGACGTCGGTGGTGGGCGGCGACAAGGACGAGACCGGCCAGGCCCAGCAGGTGCTCCAGGCGCGGCGCGACCTCCTGAAGACACTGGCGAGCCGGGTCGCCGTGGGGCGGATGGTGGTGCGCCTGGACGAGCCGGACAAGCTGGAGAAGACGGCGGACGACGTCGTGCTGGAGGACGGCGATTCCCTGCGCATCTCTGAGCCACCGGCCTCCGTGCTGGTGATCGGGAGCGTCCGGACCTCCACCTCCGTCCAGTACAGGGAAGGGATGGGGGTGGACTACTACGTCGGGCGCGTGGGCGGCTTCACCAAGGAGGCCGACCGGAAGGAGGTCCACATCGTCAGGGCCGACGGCTCGGCGGTCTCCGGCTTTGCGAGCATCCGCGACCTCGAGCCGGGCGACGCCATCATCGTCCCCCTTAAGGAGGAAGAGAAGATCCGGGTCCTCCCGACGTTCCGCGACGTCGTGACGATCATGGGGCAGACGCTGATCTCGATCGCCGCCCTGGCGCTCCTGTTCTAGCGGCGGGTTCGCTGCGCATGCAACCTTCACCCCCAGGGTCTCCCCCCTCACCCTCCCCTCTCCCCCTTGGGGGAGAGGATCGAGATGAGGGGGGAGAAGGGCAGGGTGAAGGGGAAGCTCTCGCAAGCGCCATCAGACCCCATCTGCCCCCTGAGGTCCGCGTCGGCGTGGATCTCGTGGAGGTCGCCCAGCTCCGGGCGCGCTTCGAAGGGCGCGACGGGCTCCTCCGGGAGGTCTTCACGCCGCGCGAGGTCGAGTACGCCATGGGCCAGCGCCGCCCCTGGCTCCATCTGGCCGCCCGCTTCGCTGCCAAGGAGGCCGCCTTCAAGGCGATCGGCTGCGGGGTCACGCGGGGTGTCGCCTGGCACGACGTGGAGATCTGGCGTGACGAGTCCGGCGAGCCGCGCCTAGCGGTTTCCGGCGAGACGGCGCGCCGGGCGGCGGCCCTCGGCGTGACGCGGTTCGCCGTCTCTCTCTCCCACGGGCCGCGCTACGCCGTCGCCATCATCCTCGGCTTGGGGTCAGGTCTTGCGATAACACATCCGTCCGAAATGTTGGATTGCAAGACCTGACCCCATGCGATACCGCTTCGTTGACCGTGTGGTTGGGTTCACTCCCCCGCCCGACGCGACGCTCACCATCGAGAAGGCCTTCCCTGCCGGGGAGGATTGCTTCACGGGCCCCGTCCCCGACGCCGTGCCCGTCTCGCTCCTGATCGAGACGGTGGCCATGGCGGGGGGGCATCTCCTCCTGCGCGTCCTCGCCGAGGACCGGCTCCCGCTGCTCCTGAAGGTAGAGGACGCGACCGTCCTCGCCCCCGTGCGCCCAGGGGAGAGCGTCCAAGCGCGCGTGGCGCTTCGCGGGATGGGGAAGGCGGCGGAGCGCGCCATCGTGGCCCAGGCCGAGGGCGAGGTCTTCGTCTCCGGGCGGCCGGTGCTCCGGTGCCGGCTCCTCTACGCGTGCGTCCGCGTCCCCGGCCTTTTCTCGGAGGAGCGGGTGGGCGCTCGAACGAGCGCGGAGTAGCCCACAGTCATGAGCCGGAGTGTGGTGATCACGGGGCGGGGAATCGTGTCGCCCCTCGGCGTCGGTTTCGAGCAGCACTGGTCGGCGGTGCTGAAGGGCGAGCCCCTGGACGGCCGGTCCCGCCTCGTGGCCCCGCCGGAGATGCTGCTGCCCCACCTGGCCCGGTTCCCGAAGAAGCAGCAGAAGCTCTACAACCGGATGACGCTGCTGGCCATGGTCGCCGCAGCCCTCGCCATGGAGGATGCGGCGCTCGCTCCCAGCGACATGGACCCGACCCGGTTCGGCGTCTATCTCGGGGTCAACCTCGTCGGCTGGGAGCTGGGCCTCCTGCTCGGATTTCTCGAGGCGTCGGAGTCGGACGCCCAATCCGGCGAGTTGGACCTGGCCCGGGCGAACGCCTACTGCATGCGCGCCATCAACCCCCTGGACTACTCGCTCAAGACACTCCCCAACCTGACGGCCGGCTACCTGGCGATCGCGCACAACGCCCAGGGGGCGTGCCGGGCCTACACGGACGGCCCCGTGGGCGGGCTGCTGGCCATCGCCGACGCCTGCCAGGCGATTCGCGAAGGGGATCTGGATGTTGCGCTGGCCGGCGGGGCCGATGCCCAGACCGAAGATCTCGTCTATGCGAGCGCCCTGGGGATGGGCCTCGTGGCCCGGGAGGGGGAGGCCGGTACGGGAATGGTCCCCGCCGAGGGGAGCGCGCTCATGGTGCTGGAGGCCGAGGAGCGGGCCCGCGCCCGGGGCGCGGCGCCGCGCTGCCGCGTGCTGGGGTGGAGCGCGCTGGTGGGCGGGAGCCGTCTCGCCGCCGAGACCGAGGGGGACGTGCTGGCGGGGCGCATCGAGCGCGCGATGCGGGAAGGCTTGGCCACTGCGGGGCTCGCGCGGGCCGACCTGCTCGCCCTTCACGCGGACGGCACCCCGGCCCTCGAGGCGGCCGAGCGGGCCGCGCTCGCCGCGCTCCCTGCGGGCAGCCGCCCGCTGGCGACAACTGCCTGGAAGCGATTCCACGGCCATCTGGGGGCCGCCTCGCCTCCCGCGGAGGCCCTGGCCGCTTCGGCCTGTCTCGAGCGGGGGATGGTTCCCGGAGCCTCAGTCGAACCCGCCACCGCCCTGGTGAACGCCGTGGGCTTCTTTGGGGAGGTGGCGTGTCTCGCCCTCGGCGCCGGGGGAGGGGCCCGTGCGCGTTGATCTCTCGGGGCGGGTCGCCCTCGTCACCGGCGCCTCGCGCGGGATCGGCCGCGCGGCCGCCGAGGCGCTCGCCGCCGCCGGCGCCCTCGTGTGCGTCAACTACCGGTCGCAGCACGCGGCCGCGAAGGAGACGCTGGCGGCGATCGAGCAGGCCGGCGGTCAGGGGTTCGTCCACCAGGCGGACGTGTCGGTTCCGGCCGACGCCCGGGCGATGGTGGAGCTGGTCGTCGAGCGCTGCGGCCGGCTCGACATCCTCGTCAACAACGCGGGAGTCACCCGAGATCACCTCGTGGTGGAGATGACGGACGAGGACTGGCATACTGTGCTCCGGACCAACCTCGACGGCATGTACTACTGCGCGCGCGCGGCCGCCACCCCGATGCTCCGCCGGCGCTGGGGACGGATCATCAACGTGAGCTCGGTGACGGCGCTCCGGGGGACGAAGGGCCAGGCCAACTACGCCGCCTCCAAGGGGGGCGTCAACGCGCTCACCCGGGCGCTCGCCGTCGAGCTGGCCCCGAAGAACGTGACCGTGAACGCGATCGCGCCGGGGCTCGTCGAGACGGACATGAGCCGCCCCATCCTCGCGATGGGGGCGGAGTTCATCCGGGACCGGATTCCCATGCGCCGGGCCGGCCTGCCGCAGGAGGTGGCGCCCCTCGTGGTGTTTCTGGCCTCCGACGCGGCGGCGTACATCACCGGCCAGGTCATCGCGGTGGACGGCGGGTTCGGCGGGGGCTGATGGGAGCGAGCATGGAGCCTGAACCGACGAGGGTGTGGAGCCGGGCCGAGGTCAGGGCCGAGCTCGGGGCGATCCTGCTCGAGTCCCTGGGGGTGGAGGCCGCGGCGGTGAGCGACGGCGCCTCGCTCGTCCGGGACCTCGGCGCCGAGTCCATCGACTTCCTGGACATCAGCTTCAAGGCCCAGCAGGTGTTCGGGGTGGATTTGCCGACCCGCCTCATCCAGGACCAGATCCTCGAGTGGCGGAGCCTGCAGGTCCTCGCGAGCGTCGTGGCGGAGCAGTACCGGATCAGCGTGCCAGCGGAGGAGCTATGCTCGGTGACGCCCTCCACCGTGTCGGCGATCTTGAAGCACCTGCGCGAAGCGCACGGGCTGGCCGCCGACGAGGGGGCCGAGCGCCCCTTCGCCCTAGCCCTGGCGGGTCGGCTCGTGTCCCAGATGAGCCGGCTGGGGCTGGACACGGACGGGGTGAACCCGGCGGAGATCACCGGCCTCCTGCTCGATAACCTCCACTCGCCGCGGGTGATAGAGATGCTCCTCCAGCGGTTCACCGTCGGCGCCCTCGCCGGCTACATCGCCGACCGCCTGGCCGCCGAGTCCCGCCTCTCCCCCTCACCTTCATCCTCTCCCCCTTCCCCTCACCCTGCCTCTCCCCTGAGGGGAGAGGAGAAGAGGTGAGGGGCACGTCGAGGCCGTCCGTGCGCTTCGTGTTCGTCGATCGGATCGTCGAGCTGGCCCCGGGGCGGTCCATCCGGGCTGTCAAGAACGTCAGCGCCAGCGAGGATTTCTTCGCGGACCACTTCCCCGGAGCCCCGATCATGCCGGGGGCGCTCATCCTCGAGACCTTCATCCAGGCGGGCCTCCTGATGCTGGGCGCGGCGGACGGGTTCGGCAGCCAGCCGGTGGTCCGGCGCGTCCGCCGGGCCGCCTTCAAGCGCCTCGTGCGGCCGGGTGACCAGCTGACGATCCGGTGCGAGAGCGACGAGGGGCAGACCGTGCGCGCCTCCGCCCACGTGGACGGCCGCCAGGTGGCGACGGCAGTCATCGAGTTCGAGCCCGGCCCGGCTCTGCCGGCGGACAACCCGCTGCGCCGGCTCCACGACGTCCTCCGGCTGGACCTCGGTGCCGTGGCGGCGGAGGGAGGCCTGGCGTGACGACGCGGAGCGTTCTCGTCACCGGCGGCGGTCGGGGGATCGGGCGCGCCATCGCCCTCCGCTTCGCCGAGGCCGGCTGCGCCGTCTTCGTCAATTTCTTCGTCAACCGCGAGGCCGCGGAGAAGACGGCGGCGGAGATCGTCCACCGGGGCGGCGCCGCGACGCTCGTCCAGGCGGATCTGAAGGATCCGGCGCAGATCCGCCGCCTGTTCGAGGAGGTCCGGCAGCGAACGGGGCGCCTGGACGTGCTGGTGAGCAACGCGGCCTCCGGCGTGCTGAAGGGCGCCCTGGAACTGTCGGCCAAGCACTGGGACTGGATCATGAACACCAACGCCCGTCCGCTCCTCCTGTGCGCCCGGGAGGCGGCCCCGCTCATGGGCCCGGGGGGGCGCATCATTTCCGTGTCGAGCCTCGGCTCCCAGCGCGCGGTCCCACACTATGCGGGCATCGGGGCCTCCAAGGCGGCGCTGGAGGCGCTCACGCGCTACCTGGCGGTCGAGCTGGCCGAGCGCGGGATCACGGTCAACGCGGTGTCGGCGGGGGCGGTGCCGACCGACGTGTGGCGGGCCTTCCCCGAAGGGGAGGGACTGCTCGAGGCCGTTCGCGGGCGGACGCCCGGCGGCCGGCTGGTCACGCCGGAGGAGCTCGCCGAGGTGGTGTATTTCCTGGCGAGCCCGGCGGCCCAGCCCATCCAGGGACAGGTCCTCCTCGTGGACGGCGGATATTCACTGCTTGCGTAGATGTAAACGGCACCCCCTCACCTTAATCCTCTCCCCCCTCACCCTACCTCTCCCCACTGGGGAGAGGAGAAGAGGTGAGGGGCATCTGAGTAGGGAAGGGTGAGGGGGCGCTGATCGCGCATGGGCAAACGGCGAGTGGTCATCACGGGGATGGACCTGGTCACGCCGATCGGCGTCGGCCTCGACGCTTACTGGAAGGCCGCGCTGGCGGGAGTGTCCGGGGTCCGCCGGATCAGTCACTTCGATCCGACGGGGCTGCCGAGCCAGATCGGCTCGTTCGTTCCCGAGCCGCTGGACGCGTTCCGGGAGCCCCTCGGGCTGGGACCCGACGAGCTCCGGAGCGTCGTCTTCGCGCTGCTCGCCTCCCGGCGGGCGCTGGACCAGGCCGGCGGGTCGGGCTTCCTGCGGGGGGCACGGGCAGGCGTGTACGTGGGGACGAGCGGCGAGCGGATCGACCTTCGCCGGTTGGGCGCCATCGGCTACGCCGCGCGCGAGCCGGGCGCGCGAATCCTTCCCGACCGCTTCATGCGGGAGTACGCGTCGGCGTTCGCGGCCGACCGGCTGTACCGGACCCTCCCGCAGTACGTCACGGCGCGCATCGCCGAGGACCTCGGGATCACCGGCCGCGGGGCCACCATCCAGACCGCCTGCACCTCCTCCGCTCAGGCGGTCGGCGAAGCGTTCCGGGCGGTCCGCCGGGGCGAGCTGGACGCCGCCCTGGCCGTCGGGGCCGAGTGCATCGTCGCGCCCATCGAGATGCAGCTGTTCTGCCTGCTCGGTGTGCTGTCGAAGAAGAACGACGCGCCGGAGAAGGCCAGCCGCCCCTTCGACGCGCTCCGCGACGGGTTTGTCCTCGGCGAGGGCGTGGGCGCCCTGGCGCTGGAGGAGCTGGAGCGCGCCGAGCGGCGGGGCGCCACGGTGCTGGCCGAGGTGGCCGGCTACGGGACCAGCTGCGACGCCTACCGCATCACCGCCGAGACGCCCGATGGTCGGGGGGCCGCCCTTGCCATGCGGCGGGCGCTGGCCGACGCCGGGCTCGCGCCGACCGACGTGGACTACGTCAACGCCCACGGCACCTCGACGCCCATGAACGACCGCGTCGAGACGATGGCGATCAAGGCGGTGTTCGGGCCGCACGCCCGGGCGCTGAAGGTCAGCTCGACGAAATCCATGATCGGCCACACGATCTCGGCGGCGGGCGCCATCGAGCTGATCACGACCGTGCTGGCCCTGCGGGACCAGGCGGTCCCGCCGACGATCAACTACGAGGTCCCGGATCCCGAGTGTGATCTCGACTACGTGCCCAACCGGGCTCAGTCCGTCCCGCTCAGGGCGGCGATCTCCAACTCCTTCGGGTTCGGCGGACACAACGACTGCCTCCTGGTGCGGCGGCCGTGATGGCCGAGGCTCCCGCGCTCTCCGTGGTCGTGCCCCTCTTCAACGAGGCCGAGACCCTCGCGCGCCTGTACGAGCGCCTCACCCAGACCCTCACGGCGCTCGGGCGGTCCTGGGAGGTCGTGTTCGTGGACGACGGGAGCCGGGACGGCTCGCTGGAGCTCCTTCGCCGGTTCCACGCCGACGACCGCCACGTCCGCGTCGTGAGGCTCAACCGGAACTACGGCCAGCACGCGGCCGTGCTGGCGGGCATGGAGCGCGCGCGCGGCGAGGTCGTCGTCACCCTGGACGGGGACCTCCAGAACCCGCCCGAGGAGATCCCGCGCCTCCTGGCCGAGATCGACAAGGGCCACGACGTGGTGGGCGGGTGGCGGGTGTCGCGCCAGGATCCCTGGATCCGCCGGCTGCTCTCGGCCGCGGTCAACCGGGTGATCTCGGCGACCGTGGGGGTCCGGATGCGCGATTACGGCTGCATGCTGCGCGCGTACCGCCGGGAGGTCGTCGAGCACCTGCTCCAGTGCCGCGAGACCTCCCTCTTCATCCCCGCCCTGGCGAACACGTTCGCCGCGTCGGTGGCCGAGGTGCCGGTGAGCCACGAGCCCCGGCGCCACGGGCGGTCGCACTACGGCCTCCTGAGGCTCCTCCGGCTCAACTTCGACCTGCTCACGGGGTTCTCGCTGCTGCCGATTCAGACCGTGAGCCTCGCGGGGATCGGCATCGCCGTGCTCGGGCTGGGCTTCGCGCTCTTCCTGGCCGTCCGCCGGCTCCTGGTGGGGCCGGAGGTGGAGGGGGTCTTCACGCTCTTCGCCATTCTTTTCTTCTTCGTCGGGCTCCAGATCCTGGCCCTCGGGCTGATCGGGGAGTACGTGGCCCGGATCTACCAGGAAGTCCGGCGCCGGCCGCGCTACATCGTGGCCGAGGTCCTCGAATGAGCGAATGGGCCGCGCTACATCGCGCAGGAAGTTCTCGAGTGAGAGGGCTCGCGCGGTGCGGGGTCCTGCTGCTGGCGCTGTCGGGGGTCGGGGAGGCCGCGGCTCCTCAGGCGTCCCAGTCGCTGGTGCTGGTCTACGAAGGCAGCCGGCTGTCCGTGAAGGCGGCCGCGCCCGTCCCGTACTCGGACCCGGCCAGGATGCTGGTCGCGCTCCAGCAGGCCTCGCTCCCGGGCCAGTACGCGATGGTGCTGACCCGCGATTCACCCCGCCAGCTGGTGGGATACGTGCTGGCCGTCGAGCGCGAGGGGACCCTGTCGCTCGGGAGCCAGCTCCACGAATGGGATGCGGGCGACCGCGGGTACCGCCTCCTCCAGGGCGAGCTCAGCCGGTCGTACCCGCCCCTCGAGGGAAACTCGCCGTGGACCTGGCTCGTCACGATCACGGTCGGTCGGGAGCTCCAGGCTGCGCTCGTGATCCGCGCGGCCAGTCGCCGCTGGCCCGTCGAGTCGGTGTCTATCTCGGTGACCCGGCAGCGCACACATTGATTGTCGTCCTCTTCCTGGTGTTCCTTGCCGGCTCGGGCTGCGCGGTGGCGACCCGCGCGCTGGCCCCTCCGGCGGCCGCCGCCGCGGCTGCGGGCGCCCCCGCGGGCGTCACGCCGGGGGGCCGGGAGATGGAAGAACTCACCCGGCGCCTGGACGCCCTCGGCAGCCGCTCCAACGACCTCGAGAACGCCATCGCGCGCGTCGGGGCGCGCGTGGAGGCCCTGGAGCGGCGGCTGGATGCTCTGGCGGCCCAGCTGGCCCACGCGCGGGCGTCCAGGGCCCCGTCGGCCGCCGAAGGCGACGCGACGGCGGCGGCCCCGGCGCCGGGGGAAGGGCGCGAGGGCCCCGAGCAGCGAGCGGGCGGGGGGGCGGCGCCCGGGGCGCCGGGGCCGACGGCCCGGGATCTCTACCAGGCGGGCATGGCCAAGTTTCGGGCGGGCGAGGCGGCCCAGGCCGTCCTGATCTTCTACGACCTTATCGCTCGGTACCCGCTGGACCTGCTCCGGGAGAGCGCTCAGTTCCAGGTCGGGGAGATCTTCTTCCGCGAGCGGGAGTTCCGCGAGGCCCTCAGGGAGTTCGAGGATCTCCTAGCGGCCGTCCCCAGCGGCGCCAGGACTGCGGACGTCCTTCTCAAAATCGGGCTCTCCTACCGCAGCCTCAAGGATGAGGCCAGCGCCCGGCAGGCCTGGGAGCGGCTGACGCGGGAGTATCCCGCCAGCGCCGCCAGTCGCCAGGCGCGCGTCCTGCTGCGGAGCCCCCGGCCGCGCTGACGGCGCCGATGGAGCCCCTTCGCGTGGTCTTCTTCGGCTACCACACGTTCGGGGCCCGCTGCCTGGAGCGGCTCCTGGCCACGGGGGACACCATCGCCGCCGTGGTGACCCACGCCGACGACCCCCGGGAGACGATCTGGTTCGAGTCGGTGTCTGACACCGCACGGGGGCACGGGTTGCCCGTCTATACTCCCACCTCGCCCAACACCGCCGAGTTCGTCGGCTTGATCAGGAGTCTCCGTCCCGACCTGTTTGTCTCCGTCTGGTACCGGCGACTCCTGTCCCCCGAGCTGCTGGCGATCCCCGGGCTCGGGGCCGTCAACCTCCACGGTTCGCTTCTTCCCCGCTACCGGGGGCGGTCCGCGCTCAACTGGGTCCTCGTCAACGGGGAGGAGCGAACGGGCGTGACGCTTCACTACATGGTGGCGGCGGCCGACGCCGGGGACATCATCGCCCAGGAGGCCATGGCGATCGATCCCGAGGACACCGCCCTCACCCTCTACGACAGGCTCGTCAAGGTGGGCACCGAGCTCCTCGACCGCTCGTACCCTGCGATCCGCGCCGGGACAGCCCCGCGCCACCCCCAGGATCCGGCCCTCGCCACCCTGTTCGGGCGGCGCCGTCCCGAGGACGGGCGGGTGAGCTGGCGCCGCCCCGCCCCGGAGCTCTACAACTTGATCCGCGCCGTGACCCATCCGTTTCCGGGGGCCTTCGCGACCTTCGGGGGGCGGCGGCTGTTCGTCTGGGGGGCGCGGGTCGAGCCGGAGGCGCACCACGGAGAGCCCGGCGAAGTGATCGCGGTGCGTCCCTCGGCGGGCATCGTCGTGGCCACCGGCGCCGGCGGCCTGCTTCTCATTCGCGTCGCCCTCGAGGGGGAGGCGGAGGTGGCGGCCGACGAGTTCGCCGCGCGCCACGGCCTCCGCGCGGGCGACCGCCTGGAGGACGGCCCGTGAGGGCGCTCATCACCGGGGGCGCGGGGTTCCTCGGCTCCCACCTCGCGGACGCGCTCCTCGCGCGGGGGGACGAGGTGACGATCCTGGACACGGCGTCCGACCACAAGGTGCGCCACCTCCGCGGGCACCCCCGGCTCCGCCACGTGCGGGACTCGGTGCTCAACCGCGGGATCCTGGAGGGGCTCGTCGCCTGGAGCGACCTCGCGTACCATCTGGCGGCCGTGGTCGGCGTGGAGCACTACGTCGGGGACCCGTACCAGGTTCTGACCGTGAACATCAACGGGACCCAGGAGGTGCTCGCCGCGGCGTTCCGCCACGGCAAGAAGGTGCTGTTCAGCTCCACGTCCGAGGTCTACGGCCGCAGCACCCGGGTCCCCTTCGAGGAGGACGGGGATCGGGTGCTCGGCTCCACGCGGATCGACCGCTGGTGCTACGCCACCTCCAAGGCGGCCGCCGAGCACCTCTGCTTCGCCTACGCCGGCCTCGGCCTGCCCATCGTGATCCTGCGCTACTTCAACGTCTATGGCCCTCGCCTCGACCGGATGGACCGGGGGCGGGTCATCACGATCTTCCTGGGGCAGCTCCTGCGCGGCAAGCCGCTGACTGTCATCGGGGACGGCCGTCAGACCCGCGCCTTCACCTATGTGGAGGACGCCATACGAGCCACAGTGGAGGCGGGGCTGCGCCCGGCGGCGGTAGGGCAGGTGATCAACGTGGGATCGGACGAGGAGGTGAGCATCGCGGACCTCGCCGAGCTGATGGTGCGCCTCGCGGGCTCGCCCTCGGCCATCGAGTTCGTCTCCCAGGAATCGGTGTACGGCCCCCACTACGAGGACATCCCCCGGCGGGTGCCGTCCACCCGCCGCATGCGCGAGCTCCTGGGCGTGAAAGCCGAGATCTCCCTGGAGGAAGGGCTTCGCCGGACGATCGAGTGGTTCAGGCAGGAAGGGGCCGACTGAGATGGCCGCGCCGATCCTCGCGCTCCGGGTGGACGTGGATACCCGACGCGGCCTGCGGGAAGGCGTCCCGCGCCTGCTGGAGCTGTTCCGGCGGCTCCAGGTTCGCGCCAGCTTCTTCGTGACGTTCGGGCCCGACCGGTCGGGGCTCGCCCTCCGCCGGGCCTGGCGGCCGAGCTTCCTGCGCAAGATGGCCCGGACGAATCCCTTCCGGCTCTACGGGGTGCGGACGCTCCTGTCGGGCACGCTCTTGCCGGCTGAGCCGGTCGGCTCCGGGGCGCCCGACCTCCTGCGCCAGATCGTTAACGAGGGGCACGAGCTCGGTCTCCACGGCTACGACCACGTGGGCTGGCAGGACCGGGTGCACCGGATGAGCCGGCAGGAGATCGAGCGGGACCTCCGGGCCGCGGTGACGGCGTACCGGGAGATCGTGGGGCATCCGCCCCTCGCCAGCGCCGCGCCTGGCTGGCGGACCACCCGGCTGGCGCTGGAGGTGCAGGACAGCCTCGGGTTCCGCTACGCCAGCGACGTGCGCGGGTCGGCGCCGTTCCGACCGGCGGACGGACACGCCCCCCTTCGAACCCTCCAGATCCCGACGACCCTCCCGACCGTGGATGAGCTCCTGGGACGGGTCCGCGACATCCCGGCGGCGCTCGAGGGGGCGCTCGGGCCCGGGCTCAACGTCTTCACGCTCCACGCCGAGGTGGAAGGCGGGCCGCTGATCCGGGAGTTCGACCGGTTCCTGGGACGCCAGTTGGGCCGGGGATGGGCGGCGGTGCCGCTGGCAGAGGTCGTGGCGCGTCTGCTGTCGATGCCGGCGGCCCATCCGGTGTGCCCCATTCTGCAGGGTCGAGTCCCCGGGCGGAGCGGATGGGTGGCGATCCAGGGCGGCCCCGGCGCGGAGCCCGGGAAAGTTTATGAGCCCCTGCGGCCGTGGACGATCATGAGGGGCATATGCTCGACGTGATCGTCGTGGGCGGCGGCCCGGCCGGGCTCTGTTCCGCGCTGTTTCTGGCGCAGGAGGGGTTGGACGTCACCGTCCTGGAGGAGCACGCCGAGCTCGGCGTCCCGACTCACTGCACGGGGATCATCTCCGACGAGGTGTTCGACCTGTTCAAGGTTCCCGACAGCCTGATCCTGAACCGCCTCGCCGTCTGCTACGTGGTCTCTCCCTTCGGGCGGTTTCTCCCGTTCACCTCCAACGGCGAGCGGATCGCCGTCATAGATCGGGGCGGGTTCGATCGGGAGCTCGGCGCGACGGCCCAGCTGGCGGGGGCCAGGATCTGGACGGGGTTCCGGGTGGATCGCGTGGACGTGGACGCCAAATGCGTGCGGGTGCGGGGGGCCGACGGGGTGTCGCTCTCGGCGCGCGCCGTGATCCTTGCCTGCGGCGTCGGCTACGGGCTCCAGCGCCGGCTCGGGCTCGGCCTGCCGTCGCTCTTCCTCCACTCGGCCCAGCTCGAAGTGGACGCGCACGGAACGAGCCCGGCCGTCGAGCTACACCTGGGGCGGGAGACCGCTCCCGAGGGATTCGCCTGGGTCGTCCCGGTCCTCCGGGACAACCGCCCGCGAATGAAGGTGGGGTTGTTCGCGCGCGGCGACGCCGAGGCGCATTTGCGCCGCTTCCTGAGGCGTCGGGGTGTCGCCGAGCGCGTGGCCTCGGAGCCGGGGCCGCCGGTGCGGCGGCTCCTGCCGCTGGGTCGGCTGGCCAAAACCTATGCCCACCGCGTCCTCGCCGTCGGCGACGCCGCCGGCCTCACCAAGCCCACCACGGGCGGCGGGATCTTCTACAGTCTGCTGTCGGGCCAGCTGGCCGCCGAGACGCTCGTGGAAGCCCTCCGGCGGGATCAACTGGGAGAACACTCCCTCCGGGTCTACGAGCGGCGCTGGCAAGCCCGGCTCGGCTTTCACCTCCGCGCCTCGACCTTCCTCCGGCGCCTGGTCTCGAAGCTGACCGACGACGAATGGGGGAAACTCCTCCGGGCGCTCGGCTCCGATGACGTCCAGGAGGTCATCCGCCAGACCGCCCGCTTCAACTGGCACGGCGACCTGATCTGGGCGACCCTCCGCCAGCGCGGCGTCAAGTCGATCCTGCTCCACGCCCTCCTCCGCTAGTCCCCCTCCATCCCCCCTGCGGGGTCAGGTCTTGCAATGCAACATCCAGCCCTCTATGTCGTAATGCAAGACCTGACCCTTAGCCACGGAACACGGCCGATATCTTGGGGAGCACGTTGCGGGGGCGAAGTATGTTGAGCTGATCGCCCGGCAGCTTGCAGGCTTTCGAGGAAGGGAGATCGATACCGCGGGTGATGGGCTTTTCGCAGCCTTCGAAGCAGGCGGAGCGGAATCCTCGATGGAGAGGGGAAGCGCGGTTGCGCGGGGGGCCAAGCACCGCCTTGACAGGCGCCGGGCGGTGGCCCAGAATCCCTTCCACAGCGGGGAGGGGAGCGTATGTCAGTCGAAAGCAGTCCGGTTCGATGCCTGTTCATCGTCGCCCGAGACCAGCCTGACCTTTGGCATCATCTGAGACGGGATTTCTGCGAAGATGAGGGGATCCAAGTCATCCTGGACCGACGACGGGACGAGCGGCGGCGGAGCGTGCGAGCGTACGACCCGGAGCGTCGTCGGGCCGACCGACGCCGCCTGCCGAGCATTGGCGATGATCTCCGCTACCGTTCGTTCGTGATTCTCCACGAGCAGCAGGGAGCGCCCTCGGGCTAACCATCCGGCCCAGGTGAAACAACCGATGGCCCTCCTGTTCATCGTAGCCCGGCACCGACCCGACCTGCTCACCTCCTTGAAGCAGCAGTTCTCCCGAGAGGAAAAAGCCGGAAAGGTCCAGATTGTGGTGGACCGGAGGCACGCGAACCGGGGGGAACAGAGCCAGCCGGCGGAGCCGGACCGGCGCCGCTATTTCGTGGACGAAGAAGTGCGCTCTCTCGGCTC
>ERZ1292640.1426-Hain-H43-02um-R1-1426-length-19737-cov-6_pt1 | contig 17058 bp, 16 predicted proteins | sample MGYA00564404_ERZ1292640 | MGnify/ENA primary metagenome ERZ1292640 (study PRJEB36523, sample SAMEA6512636) | groundwater metagenome | collected 2019-01-08 | study: AquaDiva: Metagenomics assemblies of 32 groundwater samples
AAAACGCCAAAAATCGGAACTTGAACAGCGAGAAAGCAGGCATCAGCACTTTTCAAGCGATCTACAAGCATAGTCCGCAGAACATTAAAGAATGGAATATTATGCAGGCGATTACTTATTCCGGAGCGAAGAGGTAGGTTTTGCAATACCATATAGGAGCCAGCCAGCGCTTTAGTTCATTTTGCTGTCGTTTACACCGTATTTATTACGGGGCGGGAAATGACAAAGGAAAGAACTGAATAGTTACCGAGTTAGCTCTTGTCGCAGTTAATTACTTGGTGTATAGTAAAAAATAGCAATGTATACTATTAAATTAAAAACACAATTTTTTAAAGAAGATGGAGTAATGGTCGGTGTGGCTCCGGAACTTAATGTTTCTAGTTTTGGCGAAAATTTGCGGGAAGCTAGGCGATCTTTGGCTGAAGCAATAGAGGGTTTTTTAGAGACTTGTCGAGACTTGGGCACTTTAGAGGAAGTTTTAGAGGAAGCTGGTTTTAATACTAGACAAGATAAATATATCTGGGAGCCGTCTAAGATTATTCGACAGGAGCAATTAGACTTTAAAATAGAACCTTCTCCGGCTTATGCCTAAAATTATTCCAATCAATTACCAAAAACTGGTTAAGATTTTTCAGATTGAAGGTTTTGCAGTTAACAGAATAAAGGGCGATCATTTGATAATGGTTAAGATGAGCAATAAAAGGCCGCTGGTTATTAAAATGCGGCCAACGAAAGTTCCGGTCACTCACATTAAAACTAATTTGCATACCGCTGGCATTTCTCGCAAGCGGTATTTTGAATTATTAGAAAAAGTATGATAAAAAAAGTTGAAACTCATAGAATCTGTTGGGATTCCATGAGTTTCTTGATTGCTACGCTACTCCGGCCGCAAATTTGTCCTTACCCTACATCATTATTATCATCATCATGTCAATAGCACTTAAAACAATTAAAACCCAATTTCCAATCTTTAAACACCACCTTAATTTGGTCTATCTTGATAATGCCGCCACATCGCAAAAACCGACAGCAGTAATCAATCGCATCAAGAAATTCTACGAAGAAGAAAATGCAAATATTCATCGCGGGATTTATAAATTGTCAGAAAAAGCAACAGAAGAGTATGAGGCAGTACGGAATAAAGTTGCTGAATTTATCAATGCCAAATCATCAAAAGAAATCGTTTTTACAAGCGGCGCCACAGAGAGCATTAATTTAGTAGCAAGCGCTTGGGGTCAAAAAAATATTGGCGCTGATGACGAGATTGTGGTGACAGAAATGGAACATCACTCTAATTTAGTGCCATGGCAAATATTAAGCGAAAAACGAAAAACGAAAAGTGAAAAGCCACAGCTTAAAGCGAAAAACTGCCGGCTAAAATTTATTCCGATTACAGGCGAAGGCCAGTTGGATATAAGTCAATTGCCAAAGTTGATTACTAAAAAAACTAAATTAGTTGCGCTTACTTTTATTTCCAATGTTTTAGGGACTATAAATCCAGTGCGAGAGATCGTCAAAATAGTTAAAAAATTAAATCCGGAATGCTTAATTTTAGTTGATGCGGCTCAAGCTGTGCCGCATATGCCGGTTAATGTCCAGAAGCTTGGCTGTGATTTTTTAGTCTTTTCCGGGCATAAAATGTTAGGCCCAACCGGGGTCGGGGTTTTATGGGCGCGCCAAGAATTATTAGAGGCTATGGAGCCGTATCAGACAGGCGGCGGAATGATCTCTAAAGTCGGTCAGTATCAGGCCATCTTGGCAGAGTCGCCTTATAAATTTGAAGCAGGCACTCCAAACATTGCCGGAGTGATTGGCTTGGGCGCAGCGATTGATTTTTTGCAAAAAGTTGGAATGTCTAATATTTGCCGATACGAAGAAGGATTGACGGTTTACGCTTTGGAGCAATTGTCAAAAATTTCAGACTTAACAATTTATGGATCAAAAGAGATTGAATTTTGCGGTTGTCAAAGTGCAAAGTGTCAATTATGCGATAGGACAGCGGCTTTGGAGTGCAAAAATCGTTTAGGCATCATTTCTTTTAATATTAAAGGCATACATGCTCATGATGCGGCGCAAGTTTTAGACAATCAGAATATCGCGGTTAGAGCAGGCCACCATTGCGCCATGCCATTGCATGCAAAATTGGGGGTACCGGCAACTGTGAGAGCGTCGTTTTATTTGTATAATAGTAAGAGTGACATTGATAAATTAGTAGAAGGGATTGGGGAAGTGAAGAGAGTGTTTAAAGAGTAAAATATCAAATGTTAAAGCTCAAATGTCAAAGATAATATTTAGATTTTGGATTTTGACATTGATTTGACATTTGGATTTTGAGATTTGGATTTAGTAAATTTCTATCGCCAAAAAATTTTAGACCATTATAAAAACCCGCGCAATACGGGTCAAATTTTAAATTTTGACTGTCGCGGTCAATTAGATAATCCTTTATGCGGGGATAGTATTGAGGTGTTTTTGAATGTCAAAGACAATAAAATTAGAGACATTAAATTTAAGGCTCAAGGGTGCGCTATTGCAATTGCGGCGATGTCTATGCTTTCGGAAAAAATCAAAGGAATGGACATTAAAGAAGCATTGGCTTTGGGTCAGCGGGAAATTTTAAAAATGCTTGGCATACCGCTTTCAACGACTAGGTTACAGTGCGGCATGCTTGGACTACTGGCAATAAAAAAATGCTTAACGCAAAATCCCAAACTAGAATAAAGTATTATGCTGGCGGAGCTCGTCCGCGGCTATTGATTATATCAGGTATGCACGGCGATGAATCTGATGTAATTAAATGCGTGGGGCAGGCTGTTAAAAAATATTTAAATAAACTGCCGCCTTTTGTGTTTATCCCAAAAGCCAGTCCATCGGCGGTACGGCAACTGACGCGGTTTAATCAAGAAAAAATTGACCTTAATCGGAATTTTATTGATGCTACTCAAAGCGATGAAGTCAAAACAATTATGAGTATCGTTAAAAAATATAAGTTTGATTTGTGCGTTTCTTTTCACGAGGACATGGAGCAAGAGGAATTTTATTGTTATGACTGCGGCGAATATCAGGATTGCTGTAAAATAAAGAGCTTTCAGCAGGCTGTACGCACCTATGGTTTTAAACTTTTTAACGGTATTGATGATCATTCTGATCCCGCGCTCGGATATCAAGTTATTGACGGCTATGTTGGAATGCCGCCGGATTTCTATCTGCAAAATAATGGAACTTTTGAGAATTGGGCTATGCGGCATGGCATAATCAAGCGGGTTTTAATTCCAGAGATTCCAGGGAAGTTGCCCAAAAATAAAAAACAGCAATTGACAGAGCTGTTTTTTTAGGCAGGTGATATTAGGAGAGGGCTAAACGGCAAAAAATGTTGCGTCCCTGAGATTTGCTCGCAAAACTGCCCGCCGAAGCGAGGAATGAGCCCCCGAGCGAGGCGACTAATTCAATATGGTGGACCGTGCCGGATTCGAACCGGCGGCCTCTACAATGCGAATGTAGCGCTCTACCAACTGAGCTAACGGCCCAAATCAATTTGGTGTCTCTATTTTTTACCAAGCTCGCACCTATTTTCAAAAACGCTAAAATTGTAAATTGGCGGTATGTTTTGGTTAAAATCCGAACCTATTTCAGGGAAAACCCCGACGCTGACTTTTAGCCCGCCGCCTGCGGCGGGCAGATAGACCGAAAACGAATCGGCTCGGGCGCAAAAAAATTTTAAGAGGGGGCGTGGGGGGAAGAAAATTTTTTGCGCCCTCGCCTTTTAAGTTTCTTTTTCCGAAAACGGAATACAGGAATCTTATTTTTCCGTTATTAATCCGCCATTATAGTTTAACTTGTATACCAGTTGTTTTTTATAAAAAATTTTTTCCTCGCCCTTAAAATCTTCTAATGTTCCTTCTGCTTTATTAAAATATTCAAAATCTCCCTGTCTAAAATTATTTGGACCCCTAAATGGTTTATTTTCTGTAACCCTTTTTAACGTTTCTTGAAGAAATTGATAAACTTGCTTTGGAGGAATAATTTTAGAGACTACTTTGCCGTAATAATTCATTCCCCAAACAATTTTTTCGTTTTGAAAAACAACTTCTTGGCCCACAAAAGGATTAAAACCAAAATATCTATCTCGGTATTTGAATTCTTTTTCCTCAAATTCAAACTCTTTACCTCCATCAGGAAGAATTTTCTCTCCACCTTCTCCACTGGAAGCGTAAGTATTGATTTTTGCTTTTATTAAAAATTTACTTATTTGTTTGATATCCATAATGTTTTTTGATAATTCTATAATTAAGAGTATCAAATGTTATCAACATTGTAAAGAAAAAAAGCCGCTAACTATCCGAAAAGTCAGCGGCACAAATGTACTCTATCCTCCCCATCTTTCAATGTCGATAGAACCCCTTCAGCGGTATTTTGAATTTTCCGCTCAGTATTCTCAACTCTCTTTCAATCTGCTCCCAATATTTTTGGGGAAATCTAGATTGATAAAGAGATAAAAGGTGAGGATATTTTCTTTCTAGAAGATTTTGGATGTTTTCCCAATTTCCACACTTCATATTCAGGCTCTCTGCCATTACGAAATCAACTTTCCCTTGGAGGGCAAGAAAGATTGATTCTAGATTAGTCAATTCTGGCAGAATGGGTCCAATAAAACCATAAGTTCTTATTCCGGAACTATGGAATATTTCCAGAGCTTTCAATCTCTGTTGCGGTAGTGATGAACGAAGTTCAAAGTTTTTCGCTACTCCACTATCGAGGGTTGTAATAGTAAACCCAACATCGCACTCGGTGAAACGCTTTAATAAATCTATGTCTCTAGTCGCCAAGTCTGATTTAGTCAAGATGGAAATAGGAAAATCGTATCTAACCAAAACTTCAAGAATCGCTCGTGTAACTTTATATTTCTTCTCAATTGGCTGATAGCCGTCGGTTACACTGCCTATCAGGACTACTCCTTTTTGGGGATTCCGTGCTAATTCTTTCTCGAGAACTTCCGGGGCATTTACCTTCACATCTACAAACTCTCCCCATTTTTCAGTATGGCGCGTAAATCGCTTCTTTCATTTCGTCAAAATCATAAATAGTATTTTTATAATCATTAACCCCGTTTCTATAAAGGGCTTCCGTAGCTACAAGTTTTTTAGAAAATGAAATACTGACATTATCAACATCATCTATGCTTTTATCAGTTATTAACGAAACTGCCTCGTTTAATTTTTTATTTTTTGATATTTTATGAGAAAAAATAATACCAACTCTGCGAATATTTTGGATTTTATATTCCTTGAATAAAGTTTCCTTAAAATAATTCAAAACATCCGTTTTGAGCCAATCAAATTTTTTCTGAAAATCATTATCAATTTCAATACCCAAAATTAAATCGTCTGTATTTATTCTTAAATACTCCGAAGTTTTTGGATTATATAAAGTTTTTTCTCTGTTAGAATTTTCTTGAACTTTCGGAAAAAACTTTGTTCCAAATGGCGTTTTTTCGCTGTAAAGTATATTGTCTATAATATTTCCAGATATGTCTGGTATCCTAAAAGATCTCGTAAATCTTATTCCGATTGTAATTCCTATTATGTTGTTTTGTAGATTATCCATATTCGTTTCTATGAATTTTGCCTTTTGTGGGCTTTGATAATTTTATTCAATAAATCTTTTGGCTGAGTTTCGTATTTTCTAAACTCTTTTATATTGTCGTGCTTCAAATGTAGCTGTCCTTCGCCAGTATTGCCTCTATGTTGACCCTTTGAATAGTATTTATTGTTTTCAACCTCTTTTGAAGAAAGAACCCAGTATTTAATCACATCTCGCCAAACGCCGACCCACACAAAAACATCGCAACATTTTGGCTTGACCTGTTGAAAATTCATATCAAACGGCCTTTTTGATTCCCAAGCAAGAGCTTTTACATAAAGAGGTTCGCTGGTTTTGAAATCAACGGCGCGCGAAGCTTTGACCTCAATTTTGATAATTTTCTTTTTTGGCATTTTATACAAAAAATCATATTGACCAGAATAATTTTCCTCCAATTTCTTTGTCGGTTTTATCAATTCGGGAACAAGCTCTTTTAAATGCCCTTGCGCCCACTGTTCGCCAAATCCTCGCGGGGCGGAAATTTCAAAAATATAAAGATACATATTTCGGGCAATATATTCGTCTCTAATTTCCAAATAATCGTCCAATGTGATTTTCCCTAAACCCAAAAGGCTTGAAATAATATATTCGTATTCATTGAAAGGATAAACTGAAATCAAGTCTTCAAGGCGATTTTTTAATTTTTCTCTGTCTTCGGCAGACAAAGAATCGATCAATTTCCCTAAATTTTTCTTTAATGTTTCCATAAGATTATTTGTTAAATTCCTTTACATAATTTTTCTCTCTCGACGAGAGAGTAAATTTATCCATAATATAATTATCTAATTTTTCAAAATTATTTTTATTTTTGATAATTTCATCAATCATTTTAGTAATTTCAGAAAAAGTTTTTTTGTCCCAAATGGGTAATGGCATTTGCTCTATATGACTTCGCAAAACCTTTATGCTTGAAAACTTTTTTTGAAATATAAACTGATACAAAGAAGAATTTAACAAAGCAGCAATAACTTTTATTGGATAATCTGGAATTTTGGGAATTATAATATTCGCACTATTCAATGTTAGCTGTTGCTTGTTATCGTAAGCAAAAACTAAATACTTTGAAATAAAACGATAGACCAGTTTTTCTTTTGCGCGATATTTTTCCGTGGGTGCCACTTGCTGAAATTTTTCGGGCATAAAGTGAATAAAACTCGATGGATTGTCCAAAACAAATTTTCCTACATCTTTACCCTTATAAATTGGCTCAAATCCTTTTTTTTGTTCACTAGATATAAATTTTTTATTATTTCCAGTCACTATTCCCAAAGCCCAGTCTGCTTTATTTTCTAATGTCGTACTTTTTGTTTTATAAACCCTTTCAATAATTTCAGCGTCAAACCCGTTTGCGTGAATATCAAAAATATAATTTTGATTGCTCAGCCAACGCAACTGTTCAACTTCATAGCTCTCATTTTCTTTTTGTATTTTTACTTTATTGTTTTTACTCTGCCCATTTCTCAAATCTAATCTGATAACGGGAGTAAAAACATTTTTAAAAACTCGATCAAGATAAATAATTTTTTCAATCTGGGTATTTTTTAAAATAATCTCTCTAATATCTTTATGTGTTTTTACATTCAAAATTGATTCCGGTAAAATAAATAAAATCACTCCGTTATCATGAAGCAAGTCAATGCTTTTTTTGAGAAAATAAGAAAAAGATTCAAAAGATGAAATTATCGGATATAATGTCTTTAATCTTTCTAAATCTGCTTTTGAAAAATGAACGCCCCACGGCGGATTTGTGGCAATAACATCAAAATCCCTTATATTTTCGTCATTCAAGCTAAATAAATCATAATTTCCTACATCAAAAAGTGTATTTTTACAAACAATGTTGGGAGCAAAATCCTTATTTTTAAATTTGATTAAAATATTAAGGCGAGCGATTCTGACGGCAATTTGATCAAAATCTACCCCATAAATGTTTGAAGGATTTTTAACGACATCGGCAAAAGCCAATAAAAATTGTCCAGTACCGCAGCAAGGATCAAGGACTTTTGAATCTTTTTTTACATATTCGGCAATAATTTTATCAACTATATTTGAAGGTGTGTAATATGAACCGCTTTGTGATTTTTGCCCTTCGACTAAAAGAGATTGATATAAAAAACCAAGAATATCTCGCTGTTTTGGAATATCACAATCAAGCAAAAAAGAAAAATTTTCTTTTATTGTTCCATTTTTTATTTCCAAAATCCAAGATTTTATTTCTTCTTTGACTTGTTTATTTGTAATTGGCAGGTCTTTTCTTTGAATAACATCATCAATATTTACGGCAGAAACAATTTTTTCATTTTTAAGTAGATTCAAGCTAACAAGTAAAAGGGCTGGAAATAAATCTATGTTATTGCACCTTATAAAACTAACAATGGAATTTAATTTTTCAAATTCAGCTTTATCTTGTATATATTCATCGGGAACAAAAGTTCTGTCGGCTTTTACTTTATTGGCTCTTTTGTTTAATTTTTCCAAATCGCCATTCAAAATTTTTGATCTTACATCTTCAATATCTTTTTTGTGAAAAAAATACTTTGTGTTTTCGCCAAATGTTTGTAGATAACCGCATTTAACCCAGTTTCTAACCGTTGCGGTTGAAATACCTAAAAATGTAGCTGTGTTTTCTATGTTTAGCATCGCTTCGTTATTGTAAGCAATTAAATTTTTAGCAAAGCCATTAGCCATAATTTATTTTATTAAATCCTCAATCGGAACATTTAACGCTTTTGCGATTTTCTTAATTGTATTAACAGTCGGATTTTGTTGCTTGCCCGCTTCAATATTGGCGGAGAGGGTGGGATTTGAACCCACGAGCGCCGGTGAGGCGCTAGCGGTTTTCGGGACCGCCCCATTCAGCCGCTCTGGCACCTCTCCTTAATCTTCATCAATAAACATAAACCATTGCGGATTATTTATCAACCCTAATTACTCCCTCAAAAAACTCGCCATTGTTTAAATAAATCAATTCATTTTTATCCTTCATATATAAAGACATTCTGTAATAATATTCTCCCGGCGCCAGTCCTTTAGGCTTTAGGGTGAATTTAAAAATTGACGCATCGCCCGGGGCGATTTCTGCTTTATTGGGCTCTAATGAATAAGAAGCGATCTCTCTGTCTATCCAGTCTGCGGAATCATAAAACAGGCTGGCGCCGTCCTTTGACAAAAATTTTAACCCAGCTTTTCTTCTAACCCAAGGCTTGGCGCCTGTGTTTTTAATCTCAACTGTAACTGACGTTGCACCCCAGCTATTTTTTACCGCCGGCGGCAGATTATGGGAAATTATCTCTGCCTTATATATAGGATCAATTATCTTTGCTTTAATTTGATAAAATCCGCCGGGAATGTACTTGCCTTCTTTAGCATATAATTTAAAAGTTAGATCAGTTTCGCCGGCTGGCTTTGATAAAACAAACGGCAAATCAAAAGTATAATTGCCGCCAGATAAAACTATGTCTTGATTTAAAACCTGTTCTGCAGTCTGCTCTAATTTTAAATAAATATTTTGCAAAGGCCAATTCTCGCCGTTCTTATTTTTAAAAATGATCTTGGCATGATAAGATTTGCCTGCTATTATCGCGGCCGGCACATCAGCAGAAATCCACAAAGCTTTATAATCAATCTTTTGCCCTGTCTTGACTGCGTCCTGACTCACTGAATCGCGCTCATAATCCGAGGCGGATAAAGCATCGCCTATTTTATGCAAAGACAAAACATCATCGCTAACCTCTTTTATGTGCGAGAGTTTAGCTTCGCCAAATAAACTAATAAAATCAACCACAGAAGCTATTGGCCGCAACATCTCTTGAGAAATTAAGTATATTTGACCTTGAGCTGATTTAACAAACTTGCCGTCTTTAATTTTCTTCGGATTACCCAAATATAATTTATCAATCTCTTGCTTGGAAACTGTCATCGGCTGAACATTTGGATAATTTAAATCAACAATATTGGAATGCACTGAATGCTTGAACCCATTTTGCGCCCAGTATAAATGATTGGCTTCGGCATCTAACAGTAGAGTTCCTTGCGGATAAATAGAGCTGGGAGTTATCGGCACCGCGTTTTTGTAAGCGGCTATCTCCTGCGAGATTACGGTTTCCACTTCCTCCGGATTAAAACCTAAAGCTCGAAAAGTCTCTTGATCCTGAATCTTGCGCTTGCGGCCGTCAACTAAAAGATATGTGTCTTTTTTTTCGTCTTGAACTAACGAATAATTGGCAAATTTAATCTGAAAACCATCTTCGTATTCGTCTAAAACAGCGGCTGAAACAGTAATGGCGTCATCTGGCGAATGGGAAGACAAATATGCGGCATCTGTTGCATAGCGCCGCTTTACGCTTCCGTCTATAAGCCAATATCCGCCTTTTTCGTCCTTTAGCACTGTGCCGTCAGGATAAAGCAAATTGCCCCAGAATTGATCCCAGAGCTTGGCAAACAGATAATTGCCTCCAACGCCATTGTCTCCTCCTTGATACGGAGTGTAAGTGTAAAGATTAGCAGTGGCTTGATTTTCCGGAATGATAGTATAGTCGTCGTTTGTGGTAAAAGCCCGCCCTTTAGCGCGGATATACGAAACCGTGCCGGCTTTTCTAATGTAATCGTTTTGAACGCTTGCCACAGCGTCAACCTGATTGGCAAATCCGCGATATTTATCATTGCCAGAGCCTTTGCATGAATCGCACACGGAAAAACCGCATGCCCAATCCAATGCTTTTTGCAGTTTTTGCGAATTTTTTAAAAAACTGCATCCGCGAATCAAGCACTGCTCTTGATCAAGTTTGGTTAAAATAAATTTAGGGCTGATAATGTGCTGCTGGGCCGCTTGATAAATAATCTCCGCGGCTGTCTTTTGCGTACCGCTGGCATCAAAAATTAAATCTTTAAGAACGCTGTTATGCTTATTTAAAAACGCCTGAATCGCGTTCTGCGACATTGAATTTTTGTCCTTGAGCTCAAAGTCTGTGATGATGTTTGCGGGATCAAAATTAAAGGCGTTGACCAAGCTAAAAGGCGTCAAAATCACTATCCAAATACTAATTACTGTTATAAAAAATAATCTTTTCATCTAAACTTCTGCTTCTTGCGACTTCTTATTTGACAAGAAGAAGAAGAAGAAGTGGTAAGTTAGGGGGCTTTATAGCTATAGCTGTAAAGCAAGGAGGTGAAAATAATGTTTGAAAAAAGCAAGGAAATGCTCAAGGGGCTGAAACCAGAAGCTGTTAGTGCGCCTTTGGCGCAACTTCTCGAGCAAATGATGAAGGAAATTGAAGAAATTAAGGTTGAGGTTGAGGTCGTTCCTGTTATCCTGCCGCCTCTTAATGTCAGAGACTTAAAGGAGCTAGACAATATCCTAAAAAAAATAAAGGAAGTCTAGTTCCCCACCCCCGCCTTTCACAGCATTCTTAGAAGTGGAAGAAAGGCGGGCGGTTTTTTTGTTGAAAAACTTCTCTACCTCTTCAGGCCGAATTAAGCGGACATCATCAGCCGCCACAGAAAGCCCAAAAGACTGACCTTTTGGAATGCCGACATACTGCACGGTTTTTCCAAATGCTCTTTTTTGTGGACTGACTTTATTCATTAATAAAAAAAGACTGTCGTCCCGTTCTTGCGAACGAGAAGACAGTGGGATTAACTAAAATAGTTATAGCAAACTTAAAAAACTTGTCAAGCTGTATCTGCTTAACTAAATTTTTGCTATTTAATCGTATTACAAGTCGTCTCATTTAAACTTCTCTTCTTGCGACTTCTTGATTTGACAAGAAGAAAAAGAAGAATTTGAAATGTTTTCAATTCTACCCCTTCAACCCAAGCACATCCAACACAAACTCTTTACGCACGCCGCCGATTAAATACATCATCCCTCCGTAAAAACCGATTGCCAGCGGTATGGTTAAAAAAATCGTCAAATCGCGAAATGGGTAAAGCGCTGTTGCCATTATTATAGCAGATATTGTTGATTTGACAAAAACGCCCATCTGCGGAAAAAACCTGGTTTTCTGATAAACCACAAAAAAAGTAGCCAATAAAACCAGCATCTCGCCGGCGACGGTAAGCCAAGCCGCTGCCCAATAGGAATATCTTGGAATCAAAATAAAAAACAGCGCCAGCATTAAAAGCGCGATAAACGCATAATATTTAATCATTGCTTTTTGCGCTTGAATGCTAATAACAGCGTGCCCGAATAAAGCCCCAACATACATTATCAAAACGCTAATCATTAAAATCTGTAAAAGCGGAGCTGATTCAATAAATTCGTCCCCTGCCAGCAGCAAAACTATGGAGCGCGCCAGCGGCAAAGCGCCAAAAAGCAGAGGAATGGCCATAATGCTTAAAGCGTCAAATCCTTTCTGCATGTATCTTTTAAACCTGCGCTTATGTCCGAGGCAGTAAGCTCGGCTTGTAAGCGGCATAATCAGACTCATAAATACCAAAGGCAAAGTAACCAAAGTTTCCAAAATGCGGTAAGGCATTCCGTAAATGCCGACTTCATAATCAGATTTAAAAAGCGATAAGATGATGGTGTCAGCCTTAAAATAAAGCAGGCTGAACCATATAGACATAGCTACCGGCCAAGTGCGGGATAAAACAGTTTTGATATATCTCCAATCAATATGCCAGCTAAATTCCACATAGCGCCGAACAAAATACCATGATAATAAAAAAGAAACAAAGTTACCGATAACAACCGTCAAAGCCAGCGGAACTATAGAAACCCGCCAATAAATCATCGCCGCCGTGGAGGCGACAAGCGCTCCGCGGCCGATAATTTCGGCTAAGGCGATATACTGTGTATTCATCTTTTTCTGAAAAACCGTCTGGTAGATCTGTCCGAACCAGATAAAAACATTAGAAAAAGACATTAAAAAAATGCCCAATTTAATGGCTAACTCATAAGGTGCGACTAGAGCAAGCAGTCCCATGCCGGCTAAATAAATTAAATTCAAATAAAAGCGAAAAATTAAATTTTGGCTGATGATATTATGATGATTAAACTTGGGCTGGGATATGTCGTTTAAGACAATCAAATAAAGTCCCATGTCCGCGATGATGCCAGTGATCTGGACAAAGGTTAATATGATGTGAAATTTGCCGTACTGCACAGGCCCTAAATAGCGCAACAGCTGGGTTGTAGCAAATAAAGCCAAGATTGTGCCTATGGCTTTGCCGATAAATTGATATAAAGTATTGTGGGCAAGTTTGCGGTTAAGGCTCATAATTCATGAGTTATGGATAGAGCATCCACAAGCTCCACATACATCGCGCTGCTCCAAGCTTGCGAAAGACAGCCTTGCGATTTAAAATCATTGGCTGATGAGAGTTCCGCATGATGGCCGGCAATGCCATTCCAGAGAATTTCTTGAGTGGAAGCTTGTAAAATTTTATTAATATATTTTTTAAATACCTCTCCGTCTGTGCGCAATAACGCCAAAGCCGCAAGATTATTCAGATAAAACCAACTGTCGCCTTGATGATAGCTTTGGGGGTGCTCTCCAGTATGCCAGGGCCTAAATGACGGATGAGTTTTGTCTATACTTGCCAGCCCTCCCCAATTCAGCCAAAGCTTGGGTAAAATATTTTTAAAGCATAAAATCCACTCTTGTTTTGCCAGTAAATCCGGATAAATGTAAGCCGCCAAAAAAATATTAGGTCTGATTGTAAAATCAGCGGTTTTTCGATCAAGCTCTATGCGATCCGCTAATATTTTGCCGTTCCAAAAATTTTTTCTGACTCTGCGGCGCAAACTTTTTTCTATGTTTGCGTACTTGTTATTGCGCCAAAATCCGGCTAAAAATTTATAGATCTGCAATTTTAGAGCCTGCATTTCTAAAGGAGCGCCGGAGCGATCAATGCTATCCATCCAAGTTTCTTTTGATTCGCACCAAAAAAAATCATCTCCTAATTTAGACATGATAACTTTTAAATCATTTTTTGCTTTTCTGATTTCAGTATTGCTAAAAATTTTCGCCTGCTTAAAATCAGCCAATCTTTTTACAAGCCAGCCAAAAGAGTCAAGGAACTTATTTTGACTGGTTAACTCTCCTAATTGACGCAAAAAAATACTTTTAGCGGTTTGGGGGGCAATTTTTGCCAGCGCTTTAAGGCAGACTGCCTCGTCTCTTTTCCAAAACTGAAAAAACCAAGGCAGCCCTGCGTAAAGCCCGGGTGATACTATTAAACTTCTCAAAGCATTTTTTGCGCAGAGATACGCTGTATTAGTTTGTTTATCTGATATTGATTTCTTAAAAATCAATTTATTTATTTCATTTTTTTTTGATTCTTCTAGCGCCGCCTCATTTTTAAAAACATGCTCTGCCGTCGTTATGGCCTTATCTTTATCCTGATCAGCGGCAAAAACGATTTTTTGAGCGCCAAGCAAGCGCAAAGCTTTAAAAACCCGGCGTTCAAAAGGGGGAGAGTTTCTATTTTTGTCAAAATCATACTGGCGCAAAATCCATTGCTCTAATTGCCGCAGCCGCATAGGCTCAGACTTGATTGCCAAAAAAACAGGCGCTAACTCGCCGTCTGTTTGATAATATTTGACAACAACGAGATCGCCTTTGCGCTCAATTTCATAATGTCGTCCGTCCTCGCGGTTGTCATAAGATTCCTTGATGTCCAAAACTATCTCTATGTTTTTTGGCTGATCAACATTATAAACTAGGGCATTAAAAAAACAGGGCATAAAAAAAGTCTCTCTTAAATGCCCTCTGACCCGCTCCGCGTTCCAAAAATTATTGCGCAATTCTGTAATTTGATTTGGCGCTGAAAGTTGAATATCTTCTATAACTTTAAAAATTTTTTTGCCGGCCAAATCAGCAGTTGTAAAAAACCAACCTTGATACCGGCTCACTGGCTCATCATCTAACCATAAATATCCGCCCAATTGATTGGTTAATAAAAATCCGGGCTGTCCCTGAACATTTTTTTGAATCTGCTGATTAGCGCTAAAAAAATGCTTAATCTTCATGTTTAATAATCTTAAACAATCAACTATCTCAATCCATTGTGCCGTTAAATTTATCAATTGCCTTATTCGCCAACCTGTCTGCTTCTTTATTCTTCTCTCTTTGAATATGCCGATACTGGATTGGCGGCAAATCTTGCGACATATTGTATATTTTAACAAACAAACTGCCTAATATTTTGTCTTTGACTTTATACTCACGGCGCAATTGCTTAATCAAAAGCTCGCTGTCAGAATAACAGATTATCTTGTCTATCGCAAAATTATTTTGACCTATAAGCTCGCGCGCTTTGCATAAAGCTAAAATCAAAGCCTGATATTCAGCCTTATTATTTGTTGTATCGCCCAAAAACTTCTTAAATCTCCAACTTTGAACTTTGCCTGCCCGCCTAATTGGAGGGAACTCTGAATTTTGAACTTGAAGCACCGCGCCGGCGCCGGCAGGACCAGGATTTCCGCGCGCCGCGCCGTCAGTATAAATATGTAAAATCATAAATTCACAAGCGCATTTTTTAAAATATCAAAACCGTTCTGAGTCAAAATTGATTCTGGATGAAATTGAAAGCTCGCAAAAAATCTGCCTCTTAAAGCATAAATTTCTTTAGTGTCATGGTTAAAATCTATGCTTACTCCCGGAATTTCATGTTCATATTTTCCAGTAAAAGTATTGTAAAATCCAGCCCTCTCTTTTCTGCCGCAAAAAAGTATAGTCTCCACAACTCCTTGCGAAGGATTTTTCTTCTTTTCCACTTTTATGCCTAAGGATCTGCATAAAATCTGGTGTCCTAGGCACACGGCGCAAAATTTCCTTTTGGATTTTAATAATTCTTGAACAATATTATAAACAATTTTCATCTTTTTGTCGCCTATTTGATTAGGATTGCCTGTTCCGGGTCCCACAATAACTATGTCAGATTTATCTTGATTAAAATTATAGGCCGAGAATTTGACTATAGTAGCAAAAGCTCCCATATGCGCTATCATGTGTTTTAACATATAACAAAAACCGTCCTCATTATCAATAATCGCAACTTTTTTGCCCTTAAGTTCCGGCACGGAATTATCTTCGTTTTCCTGATTAAAAAACCAAAACTTGGAAAGTTCTTGATTGCGCTGCTGCAGCAATTCGCAAATTTGATCATCTGTATTGAGTTTTGGCAAAAATTTCTTGGGATGTTTTATTCGCGGATTTTGCAGGATATTTAACATTGCCCGCATCTTGACTTTTGTCTCTCTTAGCTCAAAGCATGGCTTGGAATCTCTTACCAATGTCGCGCCGGCTTTTAATGCGCATTCTCCATTTTTATTTATCTCCGCTGTTCTTATTGTTATCGGGCTGTCTAAAATGTCATCGCCGTTTTTGTCTCGCCCGATCAAAGCCAGCGCGCTTCCGTAATACCGCCTGGCTTCTGATTCGTATTTTTTGATGATCTTGCACGCGCTCTCTACAGGGCTTCCGGTGACTGTCGCGGCATACATAGACCGCCTTAAAATATCAATGATGTCTTTTGCGCTTTTTCCGCTTAATAAATATTCGGTATGAATAAGCTCTGACATTTCTTTTAACAGCGGCCCTATAATCATGCCGCCCTGATCGCATACATCAGCCATCATTTTAAGCTCTTCGTCAACAACCATAAACAGCTCGTTAATTTCTTTTTTGTCTCTTAAAAATTTTTTGAACTCTCTGCTGAATTTAGAATAATCGGATAAAAATCCATTTTTCCGAAATGTCCCGCTAATAGGGTTCATCAAAACTTTGCCTTCTCGCACGGAAATGTGCCTTTCCGGGGTCGCGCCGACAAAATATCTGCTCCCGTCAAAAAACAAAAAAGTCCAGTAGCTTCCTATTTCGCCTTTTAAAATATTTTTATAAATGCTTAAGGCTTTATCAGTGGAAAAATTTTTGATTTTCGCGGTTCCTTTTCTTGGGATCACAAAATTAGCCCCTTCGCCGTTTCCAATCTCTTTTTTTATTATATTTTTTATAATTGATTTATATTCCTCATCCGTATAATTGTATTTAACGCCGTCAACTAAAGTTACATCCTCTTGTGGCAATATAGCGTTAAGTTTTTTGACAGGAACTTTTGTCTGGCGCGCAATCTTGATGCAGATTATCTTGGCTCCATCGTCCCGCGCTTCCATCCCTCTTTCTTTTATCTGCGAAAAAGGAAGGATGCTGATTGTATCAAAAACTTCCCCTCGCCTATCTTTGCCTTTGCGCCTTGGCATATCAGATAATTTATTCAATTCTAGCGCTGTTCCCTCTAAAATCAAAACATCGCTTTCTTCTTTTCTTCTGATAATCGCGAAAGGTTTTTTAAAATTAAATTTTTGTTTTGCTGGCATATATTTTTTATTTCCTAAATATGGCACACTCCTGCGCCTGTTCTCTCACCTCGCCCTCAACCGTTCGCTCTCTTTCAAAATCTGCTTTCTCAAAC
>ERZ1292640.472-Hain-H43-02um-R1-472-length-32585-cov-11_pt3 | contig 17057 bp, 19 predicted proteins | sample MGYA00564404_ERZ1292640 | MGnify/ENA primary metagenome ERZ1292640 (study PRJEB36523, sample SAMEA6512636) | groundwater metagenome | collected 2019-01-08 | study: AquaDiva: Metagenomics assemblies of 32 groundwater samples
GAAAATGGTTATCTGCTCGTTCTGCAACGCGCAATTCCCGCAAGGCACTGGCCTCACGCTGTTCAAGAAGGACGGCATGCCGAAGCATTACTGCAGCCACAAGTGCACCCGCAACAGCGAGATGGGCCGCAAGCCCTCCAAGCTCAAGTGGACCACCAAGGCGTGAGAAAAATGCGAATGGAAGCCGCCGAAAAGCTCGTCGCGCGCGACTGGCGGAAGATTCGACAAGACTTGAAACTGACGAGCCACCAGCTCGACGCAAACGTCATGCTCAAAGTTCTCGATGGCATGCCTGCGAACGCACAATATACTGATTACGACCTCGCAAACTTTTTCACGGTGCAGCACGTCAAGCGGCACTTGCGCGAAACGATGAAGGCAACGCCGCGGGAGCTGAAGGTTGTGCACGCGTTCCTAGGTAGGATGCTATATATCGTTCCAGAGCGCGAGATGCGAGCACAAATCGAAGCTGCAAAAGCTCTTGGCGAAAGCGAGCGCGGCAAGCGCCTGCACCAAGCACTAATCGCAGAGTTGAAAAGAATGTCGGAAGAAACGCGCCCAATTGAACTAGAACCATTCAGGCGCACTACGGGCGTTGCCGCAGCCGTAAGACACGACCTGGCGAAGTTCAGAGACTTAATGGAAAGAACGATTGAGTCTGTCAGAACCCGTAAGTACAAACTGTTTTACGAGTGATTGCGATGTTGGGGAAACTTGACTTCAAGGCCGTCGAAGCCCGTTGGGCTGGCGAGTGGGAGGCGCGCGGGACGTACGAGTTTGACGAGAGCGACGCCAAACGCCCCGTGTACAGCATCGACTCGCCACCGCCCTTCACGAGCGGCGCGCTGCACATGGGCCACGTGTTAAGTTACAGCTACTTTGATTTCGCGGCGCGCTTCAAGCGCATGCAAGGCTATAACGTTTTCTTCCCGCAAGGCTGGGATTGCCAAGGCTTCCCCACCGAGCTAAAGGTGGAGAAGAAGTACGGCAAGGACAAGCTCTCGCGCGAAGAGTTCAAGCAAAAATGCATTGAGTTCACCGACGCGAACATCACGGCGATGAAAAGCCAGATGGCGCGCCTGGGATTCTCGCCCGACTGGAAGTTGGAGTACCGCACGAACTCGCAAGATTACCACCGCCGCGTGCAGCACTCGCTCGTCGAAATGTTCGAGAAAGGAAAAGTGTACCGCGCGAAACACCCCGTGCAATTCTGTACGTACTGCCGCAGCGCGATAGCCAAGGCCGAGACGGATGAAGTAACGAGGGAAACCGCGCTGAACTACATAAAGTTCCCAGCTGAAAGCGGGTGTTTGTTGATTGCAACCACGCGACCGGAGCTGCTGCACGCGTGCGTCGCCGTGCTCGTGCACCCGCAGGACGAACGGCATTCCCAGTGGGTGGGTAAGAGCGTTTCAGTGCCGTTGTTCAACCGCAGCGTGAAAGTGATTGCCGACACCGACGTGGACAAGGAGTTCGGTACCGGCGCGGTGATGGTGTGCACTTTCGGCGACAAGACTGACGTTGCGTGGACGTACCGCCACAAGCTTGAGGCGATAGATGCGATGGCAGAGAACGGCACGTTGTGCAACGCCGGTTCTTACGACGGCATTCACGTTGCCAAGGCGCGCGAGAAAATCATTGAAGATCTGCAGGCGGCAGGGTTGTTGGAAAGGCAAGAGAAGCTGCAGCAAAGCGTGAAGACGCACGACCGCTGCGGCAAGCCCGTGGAATTCTTGGGCAGCATGCAGTGGTTCATCAAGCTTGCCGGCCTGGAGGAAAAGATAATCAGCGCGGGCAAGAAGATGCGTTGGATTCCCGATTTTGCGATTCAGTACCTCGTCGACTGGGCCGAGTTCGTGGAGTACGATTGGGTGATTTCGCGCCAGAGGATTTACGGCACGCCGTTGCCGTTCTACTATTGCAAGGATTGCGGCAAGACAACTGCGGCGGAAAAGGGCAGCCTGCCGGTTGACCCCGCCATTCAACCGCGCGAGGGCAAGTGCGAGTGCGGCGGAACCCTCGAGGGAGAGAGAGCCACGTGCGACGTGTGGGTGGACTCGAGCATCACGCCCCTCGTGATAGGCGGGTGGCCGGATGAAGGTAAGAAAGATTTGCTTGCAAGGGTGTACCCCGCGTCGTTGCGGCCGCAAGGCCTCGAGATAATCCGCACGTGGGCGTTCTACACGATTGCCCGCTGTCTAGAGCTTACTGGCGTGCCGCCGTTCAAGGAACTTTTGATAAACGGCAGCGTGCTCGGCACTGACGGCAAGAAGATGTCAAAGAGCGTGGGCAATTACGAGGATCCCGACGAGCTGCTGGTGAAGTACCCTGCCGACGCGCTGCGCATGTGGGCCGCGTTGAGCGGCGCGTTCGCGCGCGACCGGCCGTTTTCTTACAAGGACGTCGAGCACAGCAAGGCGTTCCTCAACAAGATGTGGAACGCATCTAAGCTCGTCGAAAAAGCGTTGGAGGGCGGCGCCCCCGCGGCCGCGCCGGAATTCCGTGCGGTTGACAAGTGGCTGCTCAGCAGGCTTAATCGCATGGTGAAGGCGTGCGGCCAGGCGATGAACGGATACGATTACTACTCGGCCATCACCACCGTCGAGGCATTCTTTTGGCACGAGTTCTGCGATTATTACCTTGAGGACGTTAAGTACAGGATTTACGGCGACGACGAGGCAAGCAAGGCTGCCTGCCGCGAGTGCTTAAGGCGCGCCCTATTGGCGTGCATAAAGCTGATGGCGCCGTTCGCGCCCTTCACTGCTGAAGAGCTTTACTCGCAGTTCGGGGTATTGCTGGGCGAGGCGCCGGGTAGCGTGCACACTGCTGCATGGCCGACGCTCGAGGAAGAGTATATAAATGATTCGCAGGAAAATACTGGCGTAGTCTTGCACTCAATTCTTTCGGAAGTACGCAAGTTCAAAGCTTCGAAAGGCCTTGCGTTGAACGAGGAAGTTTCTTCCGTTGAAGTGTGCCTGCCGCAAGCCACCTTGGCTGATGCGGGGCTTTTCAAGGAAGAGTTGGAAAACGTGGGCAGGGCGAAGGCCGTCAGCTTTGCTGCTGGCGAGGAGCTTAAAGTCGTAGTGAAGGTCTGATGACAAATGGCAAAAATGCACTCCAGAAAACACGGTCGGAGCGGTAGCGAGAAGCCAGCATCGAAAAACCCGCCGCCGTGGCTCGACGTGTCGGCCGAAGAGTGCGTAGAACTGATATTGAAACTCGCGAAGGAAGGCATGCAACCTGAAGACATCGGGAGGATACTGCGCGACAAGCACGGCATTCCGAGCGTCCGCAGCTTGTGCGGCAAGACGGTCACGCAAGTGCTGGCGCAAGAGAAGGCGTTGGGCGAATACCCGAGCGACCTATTGAACCTCATTCGCAAGGCAATTGGGATGCGCGGGCACCTCAAGACGAACAACCGCGACATTTCCAACAAGTCAAAGCTCATACACGTTGAAAGCAAGATCAAGCGTCTCGTTAAGTACTACCGCGGCAAGAAACTGCCGAAGGACTGGAAGTACGAACCCGAGAAGGCTGAACTGCTGGTAAAGTGATTTTATGCCCGCACCAACCGTAACCAAAAAAGTCGTTGACTCGTGGAAGTCCAAGAAGTGGTACACGGTAGTCGCACCCAACTTCCTCAACAACATCGAGGTTGGCGAAGTGCCTGCCGACAGCGACGAGAGCCTCGTCAATCGCATAATCTCGATACCGCTCAAAGAGATAACGCACGACTTGAGCCACATGTACACGACTGTGAGGCTGCGCATCACCGAGATAAACGGGCGAAAGGCGCTGGCGAAGTACATCGGCCACATGGTGGCGCGAGAATACCTGCGCACGCTAGTGCGGCGCCACCGCGACGTGGTGGACATCGTGTTCCTCACGCGCAGCAGCGACGGCGTCGAGTTCCGCGTGAAGGCGCTTGCAGTCACGCAAAACGGTTGCAGCGAAACGCAGAAGACGACGTTGCGCAACGCCCTCACGGCCAGCCTTAGGAAGAAGGCGGAAAGCGAGGAGTTCAGCAAGTTCATCCAAGACGTGCTTTTCAACAAGGCGAACGCGCAGATACACGAACGGCTTGAGAAGATCGTGCCCATACGGCGCGTGGAAATCTGGAAGACCGAGCTGAAGGAAGACTTTGACACCGACAAGGCCGGGGAACAGCCGGAAGGCGAGGCCGGCGCGGTGAAGGAGCCTTCGGAAGAGAAGGCGGAGTAAACCCCCGCATGCGGTTATAATGTGCTAGTGCCAACTCCCGGCGCGAAAACCAACTTTTTATCTACCTTGCGGCAGTCATGCTACGCGGTGGTATAGATTGAAAACAAGCGTTTCTCCTTTCCAGCTCCTTGATGCCAAGACCCAGGCGGTTGCTGCTTTCGCCTTCGCGGGCGACGGGGCGAAAGTGCGTTCGTTCGACGTGGTTACCGGCGGCGCTGCATCGCGCGCCTTCAAGCGCAAGGCGTTCGCAGGCAAGGCGGGCGAGTTGCTCTCGTTGGACGCAAAGCCCCCGCTCGAGAAGGTGTTCATCGCGGGGCTTGGTGAGAAGAAAGACTTGAGCGCGCACGCGGTGAGGCGGGCGTGCGGCGCCATGGCAGCGGCGTGCCAGTCGCAAGGCTTGAAGAGCTTGGCGATGGAACTTCCTCCCGGCGATGCCAAGCAAGCGGCGCGGGCTGCGGTGGAAGCCGCGTTGGCTGCAAGCTACGCGTTCGACAAGTACAAAAGCAAAGAGCCGGGCGCGCCCAAGTTCGCGCTCGAAGAACTCGTTGTTTGCGCGCCCGCCTCGCGGCGCGATGCTGGAGAAGGCGCAGAGTTGGGCAGGGTGTTGGGCGAGGCCGCGAATTTCGCGCGAGAGTTGGACAACGAGCCGGCGAACGTGGCGACGCCAGAGTTCTTGGCGAAGTCAGCGCTCTCGCTGCAAGGCAGGGGTCTCAAGGTCACAGTGTTCGGCAAGAAGGCGTTGGAGCGCCTGGGCGCGCGCGCCTTGCTGGCGGTGGGGAGTGGCAGCGCTAACGAACCGCGCTTGGTGCTTATGGAGTGGGGCGGAGGCAAGGGTGGAGTGGCGTTCGTGGGCAAGGGTATCACTTTCGATTCTGGCGGCATTTCCATCAAGCCTTCGCAAGACATGGATAAGATGAAGTTTGACAAGAGCGGCGCGTGCGCGGTAATCGGAATAATGAAGGCGGTGAAAGAGTTGAAGCTCTCTCAGCGCGTGGTGGGCGTGTTTGCGGCTGCGGAGAACATGCCTGGATGCCGTGCGTACAAGCCGGGTGACATCGTGCGCGCGATGAACGGCAAGACTATTGAGGTGTTGAACACGGATGCCGAAGGCCGCGTGATGATGGCGGACGCGCTTGCTTTTGCCGAGAGGCAGGGTGTGGATAGCATCATTGACTTTGCGACGTTGACTGGCGCGTGCGCAGTGGCGCTTGGCGACGTGGCAAGCGGATTGATGTATAATGACGACGCGCTTTGCGAGCGCGTGCGGAGGGCGGGCGAGGCGAGCGGCGAGCGCGTGTGGCCTTTCCCCAACTGGCCGGAGTACGACGAGAAGGTTAAAAGCGATTTTGCGGATGTGAAGAACATCGGCGAGCCCGGCAGCGCGGGTACGATTGCCGGCGCGAGTTTCCTCAAGCTGTTTGTCGGCAAGTGCAAGTGGTGCCACGTGGACATTGCGGCGACGGCGCAGAACGTCAAGCCCAAGGCATATATTGCGTTGGGAGCTACGGGAGTGGGAGTGCGGCTGGGAATGGAGTTTCTGCTGCAGACGGAAAGGTGAAACTATTGCCATTACCACGGCTTGAGTTACGCGGTTCGGAGCCACACCACGCGGCGTTGCGGCTTGCGCACGCGGCCATAAGGGGCGAGTTGCTCAAGACGCTCGAGCGGCTGCGCGCCCGCAAGAAACCCTTGCCTGAAGGCGTGCCTGAAGCTAAAATTCACGTGCAAATCGCACAGCCTTGCACGGATGTTGACGTGGCCACGCTTTTCAGGCCTCTGAACAGTCTCCGGGAACATACTGTGGAAATCCCGGCGCTATTATTGGGGCTGCTAGAACCGCACAAGCAAGAACGCCTGTTGAAACACCTTGCAAGAATTGGCGAAAAACCAGGTATGCTGAAAGCAGGCGTCAAGGTAGAATGCCATCCGCTTAGCAAACTGGGCGCGGACGCTGGCCTGCTGGTAAAGATACGCTACGCCGTGAGCGGAAAGTGACGCGCGCGCAACTCACTCGCGCACTGCCTGCCGCAGCGTTTCGGCCACGTGCGGCGCGTTGAGCCACACGCCCACTTCCTCGGTAGGCTCGGTGCCTGAAGGCGTGAGGAAAAGCAGCGCCTGGTCGTCGGCGAGAACCATCCTCGTCGGCAAGCTCTGGTTGTAAACCTTAGCTATGCGCGAAAACTCGGCGGCCTTCTGCCGGTCGAGCTGCGAAACCAAATGCACTTTCACGCCGCGCGACTTCGCCTTCTCCAAGAGCTTCCCGTGCTCGCTGAAATGACGCGCCACGCCGTTAGCCGTTCCGGAAATCATCACGTGCCGGCGGCTCCCTTCAATCATCGCGCCGAGCTTCGAGTATATTGCCTCGCGGCCTTTCAACATCCACACGGCCTCTTCAACAGAAGCCTTCGAGCCTGCCTGTGCCAGCGAGAGCTTGCCAGCCAACTGGCTTCCCAGCTCGTCTATCTTCGTCAACTCCTGCGCGAGCGACTCGTGCCGCTGGCGCTTTATCGTCTTCACCGCCTCCTCGAGCGGCAGCGCTACGTACTCGATGGGCCGACCTTGCTTGACTGCGACGAAACCTTTTTCCTGCAAGGCGCGCAGCACGTCGTACACCCGCGGCCGGGCGACTTCAGCGCGCTCGGCCAACTCGCCGGCAGTACTCTTGCCAGTCGTGCAGAGCGCAAAATAAGACTTCGCCTCGTACTGGTTGAGGCCCAGACGGCGCAAGCTATTGATTGCATCAGGATTATGAGGCATGTTACCTTCCGAAATCACTACGCTTCGGTTATTAAAAAAGCGTTCGGTAGGCTGGTTCATCTGGAAACACGTCAAACAGAGGCACGCCCACGCGCAGCGGGCGGCAACATGATAATTATCCCTGGAAACAATATTTAAACGTATTCACTGACTAGGAGTTACAAACACAAGGATATTTAAGCAGTCCTAGGCTCAAAAATAGTGCAGGTGGTTCAATAATGCTCAAGCAACTGACGGCACTCTTTCTCGCAGTCGCGCTCCTCCCGCTGGCAGGCGCGCTTGAACTCCAGCTTGGCTCTGATTCCGTGGAGATGAGCGCGTGCACGCACGCCGCAGTTGGCGTGTGGGTCACCGGAACGGGGCAGACGGTGCGCTTCAGCGCCGAGCCCGGCTTGCTTCAAGCCACGTTCGACTCCCCGTACCTCGCGGGCGGCGGCGTGGCGGGCAGCGGCACGATAATGCGCATTTCTTCGCCCGCGTGCCTTGAAGGCAGCTACAACATTCCAATCACGGTGCAGTCGTGCAACGCAACCAAGTGCGAACAGGCAAGCAAGACTCTGCACGCGGTAGTGAGGCGCTGCACGGAATACTCGTGCAACGGGTACGTGATTAACACGGCACCCAAACCCACTGCTTCGCCGTCTTCGTGCGGCAGCGTCTCCTGCGCAAGCGTGTACGGAAAGATAGACTACCGCGATTACTTCGAGCCCTCGCAATACGCGCTCAAGGTAAGCACGCCCGTCGCCCCGCGCGCGCAAGCCGGGGGCAGTACGGAAGTTGAATACCGCGTTGATAACACTGGCGCATCGGGAAGCTTCACTGCAAAGGCGTACAGCAACGAAGATGGCGTTACCATCCTGCCCGGCCGCACGTTGTTCGACTTGCGGCACGACGAGGAAACCAAACTTGGCTTTACGATAATGGTAGGGAAAGGCGTCACGCCGGGCGTAAAGACGTACAAAATAATTTTCCTTAAAGGCAGCCTTCAAGTGGCGAGCGTCATCGGAAGGGTCGTGGTGACTGAAACTGCTGCCGCCGCGCTGCCGAAGCTCACGCTTCCCCAAACGACGGGCGATGGCATTTCCGTTTCCGAGTGCGACGTGCCACAAGGCTTGCGCATCAACGCCGAGCTGGAAAACCCGCTTGAGGCTGCCGACTTTACCGTCACCGCAAGTGTGAATGGCCGAATGGTGTTTTCGCGCGAGCTGCGCGTGCCGCAAGGTGTTGTTGCCGAGTTCGACGTGCAATTGCCGGCAGGCGCGCTGCGCAAGGGCGCGAACAAAATAACGGTGGCAGCGATTACTGACGGGTTTTCCGGCAGCGGCGAGATGGTCGTTTTCGTGGGCGAGTGCAGCAACGCAAACGCGGTTGCGCACGTGAATGAAGAAGGCGCAGGCATAACGGTAATCGCCACCGTCGCGAACGCGGGCAGCAGCCCACTGGCGAACGTGACTCTTGATTTCGAAGGCCTTCCGGAAGGTTGGAACTATTCGAGCGGCGTTGCATTCGTTACCGCAGGCGGCGAGGCGAACGTCACCGCGCGCATCCTCCCCAACTCGGCAGCCGCGGTAGAGCCGGTGATAATCGTCAAGAGCAACGGCGTGGAAGTGGCGCGCGTAAAGCTGCAGGTGGTGAACAAGCCCCAGTCGATAACCGGGCTGCTCACGTCGGCTGGCGCGAACCCCCTGTTGATAATCGCGGCGGGAATAGCGTTCTTCATCGTAGTGGTATTTTACTACAACGCAAGAACTGGTGAGGAGGAGCGCGAGCGCAAGACTGCGGAATACCGGGAGAAACTCCGCAAGCTGCGCGAGCAGATTGTCGCGCAAGACGCGCCTGCACCGGCTGCGCCCGTAGGCTGAAGGAAAAGGCTACTTTTCGACAACAAGCCGTGCTGCGCGGGAATATTATTGTTTCGCGCGAGCAGCTATTGCTTGGCTGCAGCGTTCACGCGCGCGCAAATCCCTGCTATTGCCGCGTCGGCCTCCGCTTCCGGCACTGTTGCGCCTGCCGCGGCATGGTGGCCGCCGCCTTTGAACTCTTTCATCAACGCACCCAAATCCACGGGAGTGCCTTGCGAGAAGACGTTGTTGCCCACGCTCAAGTCCACCATTCCTTGCTGTGAGCTGTTGCGCACGCGCAAGCTCGCCACGCAACCGCGGTTCTGCAGGTAAACGATAAAACGGCCGCCCGCATTCTCCAGCCAGGAAGGCGCGCTGCGAAAATCAACGATTGCAACGTGGCCGTCCACGCGCGTGTGCTCCTTCAGCAACGGCGCGACCTTGCGCAGGAGGGAGAGCTTCTTGTCACACGCCTCGCGCACCGCCTCGTCGGAAAGCACTTGCTCGAGTGGCTTTTTCCGCAAGAGGTCTATGAGCCGCCGGCGGAAGTTGAACGACGCGGCGGCAGAGTCGTGCGCGTCGAGCGAGACGGAGAGCAAGTAATAGCCTTGAGGGTTGAGGACTTCATCTTCCGAAAGCCGCGCAGAGTCTATCTGATCCGCCGCGTCAACCAAACCGGAAAACTTTTCGCTAAGCCACGGGTTTTCGTAATAGTCGAGCACCACGCGCGCCGCACTCTTGGCAGCCGGGTCGAACTTGCCTTCAAACTTTTCCGGCGGATGGACGCTCGCGTGGTGGTCGAACCACAGCGACGCGTTAGGGTGCCACGGCAAGTCCGATATGATTGCGCCTTTCGGCACGTCAACCTTGCGGTGCTGCACGAGCCACGGCTCGGTAAAGCGCACTTCCGCCACGTCCTCCACGCTCGATACGAGCACGGCGCACGCTAGGCCGTCGAAATCCGTGTGCGTAACGAGAACCGGCATAATCTTTTTTGGAGGCTCAACGATTATTAGGCTTTCAAATAGTAATTGTTTAAGGTAAACACAATGAAAACGGCAAAAGCTCAATGAAAACCAAAGCCATAATAACCGAAGGCAGCGCAAAGCTGCGCGCGCCAGCCACCGGCAAGGATCCATTCCACAAACTGGTTTTCTACAACTCGGCAATGGCGTTCAATCGCACGCTCTCGTCGCTCGCAGTTGGCGCGGCAGGCGCGGAAACCGTGCTGGATGGCTTGTGCGCAACCGGCGCGCGGGGAGTGCGCTATGCCGTGGAGAATGCGTGCGTAAAGAAAATCGTGCTGGTGGACGCAAACTTGAACGCAATTCCTTTCGCGAAAGCAAACATCAAGCTGAACAAGCTCGAACGGCGAGCGTCAATGGTGGGCGAGGAGTTAAACCACTACCTCTCGCGAACTGGTGAAGGGGGGGAAAAGTTCGATTGGTTGGAGCTCGACCCGTTCGGCACGCCGGTGTTCTTTCTCGACGCCGCGTTGAGAAAGCTCGCGAGTTTAAAGGGCGGCGTGCTTTCAATAACAAGCACGGATTTGGCGAAGTTGTGCGGCAAGGAGCGCGCGACTTGCGTTAGGCATTACGACTGCAGGCCGTTGCGCTGCGAGTTTTCGCACGAGCTGGCCGTGAGGCTGCTGCTGGCGGCCGTTGCAAAGCGGGCTGGGGTGTTCGACCTTTATGTAGTGCCTAAAGTTTCTTTTTACGAGGGTCACGCGGTGAAAATCATCGCTGACGTCTTGCCGGGCGCGTTGAAGGCGGACGAGTCGCTCGCGAAGCTGGCGTGGTTAAATTATTGCGTAAAGTGCCACTCGCGCGCCACCGAACCGTTGCCGTGCCGCTCGTGCAGCGCGTGCGGGGGGGTTGCGCAGCCGTGCGGACCGTTGTGGACGGGAAAAACGAGTGACGAAGAGTTCATCAGCAAGATGATTGCGTTGAACAAGGCGCGCGATTATGCTGAAAAGAAGCGCGTCGGGGCGTTTCTGGCGAAGCTTCTCGCGGAGAACGCGTTGCCGCCGCTCTTCATTGACTTGCACCAGGTGGCTGACGAGCTGGGCGTGAACGCGCCGAAGACCGAGACGGTGCTACAGCAGCTGCGGAAGAAGGGCTTTGCCGCAGTCGCCACGCACTACTGCCCCACGGGCATTCGCACGGACGCGGGTTGGAAGGAAGTTGCGGAAGCCGCACTGCCTTGAACGGCATAGCGCGCGCTAACCTCTTGAAAACTAGGCGCAAAAAGCGCGCCTTCAAATCGTGACGTTCAGCTCGAGCGACTTCTTGAGCTCGCGGTAGCGGTTGCGGATGGTGACTTCAGTCACGCCGGCCACGTCGGCCACTTCCTTCTGCGTGCGCCGCTCGCCCGTAAGCACGGAAGCTATGTAAACCGCAGCAGCAGCCACGCCCATCGGACCCCTTCCTGAAATGAGGCCCTTCACGATTGCCTTGTCCAACAGTTCCACGGCCTTTTCTTGCGTCTCGCCGCTCAGCTTGAGGGAGGTGACGAAGCGGCTTATGTAAAACCGCGGGTTCGTCAACGGCACTTTCAGCTGCAGTTCTTGCGTGATGAGGCGGTACGTCCTGCCGATTTCCTTCTTCGGGATTTCAGCAACTAGCGCTATCTCGTCGAGCGTGCGGGGAATGCCGTACATGCGGCAGATGGCGTACAGCACTGCGCTGACAACGCTCTCTATCTGCCTGCCGCGAATCAAGCCCTTCACCACGCACTTGCGGTACAGGAGAGCGCCGCTCTCGCGAATGCTCTCTGGAAGGCCAAGATGGCTTGCCACGCGATTGAGCTCGGTGAGCGCGATGGCCAAGTTTCGCTCGATGGAGTTGGAGATGCTGGCGCGCTTGTGCCACTTGCGCATGCGGTAAAGCTGCGCTTGTTGCGACGGGGCAATCTTGCCTCCGCGCACGTCGCGGTTGTACTGGTCGATCTCGGTTACCAAGCCCTTATTGGGCGACATGTACTTGAGGGGCGCGCCCGTCCTCGCGCGGCTGTTGCGCTGTTCGGTGTCGAACGCCCGCCATTCGGGGCCTTCTTGAATCATGTCTTCCTCAACGACGAGGCCGCACTGGCGGCACACTACTTCGCCGCGCTCAACGTCGCGCTTGAGGCTCTTGCTGCTACAATCCGGGCATTGGTACATACGGTTCACCTACTCCTCTTTGAAACGCTAATCTCGAACTCGCTGCCGACCGGCCAGTTGCCTTCAAGCCGGGCGATGTAGAACGGGGATGCGACGGTGCCTATGGTTTCCATCAGTACTCCCGCCCTGCGCCTTCCGGCTGCGAGCGGGTACTTGCGTGCTACTGGCGCGGCGTCATCGCTGCCAAGCAGCGAGAGGCCTTCCGTAGTCTGCTTTATCAACTTGAAAGTCATATGTTAACGACCGTCAAAAACCGTTGTGCAGCGCGCGGCTGCAACCGCGCGTTACAGTTAAGAATATATTACTATGCGCAACCCGGAATAAAAACCTTGCGGCTTTAAAAAGGCTCGTCACTCCGACGGCGGCGAGTCAACGACCGCCGGGTGAAAAAGGTTACGGTTTCGCCGCCGGCTTTTCTTGCAGGAGGACTGCGTTGACCACGCCGTCCTGGCCGGGGCGCGAGGTTACGCGGCACTTGCCGAGTTCGGTCTCCACTATCGCGCCGTGCGTGATTATGTTCTCGCGCGCATAGTGGCGGTTGTCGGGGCTTTCCACGACGTTAGTTATCTTCACTTTCTTGGAGGTGGCGCCGGCGGATACTACTATAAAAGATATTTTCTTTCCTTTGAGCTTTGTTGAACCGCCTTTCGAGCGCAGCGTCTCGCGCTTTTCCTTGCCGTCCTTCTCGAGCTTGGTGCGGCTGAAGAAACCGCCGTAGTGCAAGAGTATCTTATCCCGCGTTGCGCGGCGCTTGCCGCCGGTGCCGTGGCACTTCGTCTTGGGCTGCTTGTGGTATTGAGTCATTAAACGTGAACACCTCAAAGTAAACGCGCGGCCTTGATGCCCGCAGTTATTTTCGTGCCGTTGAAAACTTATAAAGGTATTCTGCGCCGCGCGGGGCGCCTGCCAAGCGCGATTGCACAGGCTGCCAACACGTTTAAAAAGGGGGTTGGCGTAATGCATTCGCCTCCGCGGCGGGGGCAATTAAACAACGATTGGAGAGTGGTATCGAAAGTGGCCTTGCTTCAAACTTTGCAGGACGGTATTGGCGCTGCCTTAGGCAGGATTGCCAATAATTTCATTGGCGGGATTGCCGACTTTGTTGTAGTGCTGATTTTCTTAGGCATAGGCTACGTGGTTGCGCGGTTTCTCGCGGGCGTTGTTAAGCGCGGGCTGCATGAGTTGCGGTTGGAGCGCAAGCTTGAGGAGAAAGGCATTCACGACGCGCTGCTCGGGTTCACCGTGAGCGACATCATCGTGACGCTCGTCAAGATATCCACGTTCGCAGTATTCCTTGGCGTCGCCGCGGACGTGGTTAACCTCACGTTCCTCAACACGATAGTATACTGGTTCCTCAGCTACCTGCCGATGTTGATTGAAGGCGTGATTGTCATCGTCGCCGCGTTGCTGTTCGGCGACTTCATTGCCGACCGCATTCGCAAGGCGCACGGCGTTCCCTTTGCTGGGTCGCTGGGCTTGGCGACGAAGATTTTCGTCGGCTACACTGCCATCGTAATCGCGCTGCCGCGCATCCTGCCCGGCGCCGACGTGGACATCCTCAAGACGTTCTTCATCCTCATCGTGGGCGCGGTGGCCGTCGCGATTGGCGTCGGTTTCGCCATCGCCTTGGGGTTGGGCCTGAAAGACACTATTAATGATGTGGCGAAGGAACGCAAGAAGGAGTTCAAGAAGATCATAAGTTGAATTGAGGGTTCCCCCCTCCCGTGAGGGGGGCAAAACGTTTTTAACTGGTGGAAGGTAGAATTCACACATGGCTCTCGAGGATCTCATAGTCACCGTTTTTGGAGCGGTGCTAGTCGCGTCAGTGGTACTTTTCTTCCTCCTGCACTACTATTCCCAGAGAGCTCGGCGTCATTTCGCGCTAGCTGAGAAGCGCATTGAGCACGCGCAGAAGATGCTTGACGACGCGCGGGGCACGGTGGGCAAGATTCGTTCGGGTTTGAAAGGCAAGTCAGGCGTGCGCCAAACCGAGGAGAAGATCTCGACGGCGATAAGCGACTTGCTGGGCGCGCTTGAAGAGGAAAAGAAGGCTGTGAGGGTGCGGGTATGACTGATGAAATAACTTTGACGTCGATTGCTTTCGTTGCCATCAGCCTGTTTGCTTTCGCGTGGATGGTGCGGCTGAGCTTCCAGATGCGCCACACCGTGCGCCACCATTCAGACGCAGTGCACGACCGGCTTGACGATATTGAAGAGTCGCTGTTGGGAGTGATGAAGAACGTGGACACGTTGGAAGTGGACTTGAACGACAAGGCCGACCACCACTACGTGGAGAAGCGCATAAACGGCTTGCTCGAGCTCATCCAGACGCAGAAGAAGCCGAAGTGATGACTGGCGCCGGGCGGCATCGGCAAGGTTGAACTCTCAAGGCTACCGCAAGGAAGCATCACGTTTCACTACCGAGCGGGAAGGCGTTTGGAGAAGGCACGGCTGGAGGTCGGCAACGCTGCAAGGCTCGCGCAGATGCTTTCGCTTGACTCGGTTCACGTAATTCACGGCAGTGCATTTACTACGCGGCGCGGTGAGAACGTTCTAGTTGCCGGGCCGCCCGCAATAGGCAAGACTACAACCATACTCCGACTGAGCAAGCTTAGTGCCAAGCCGCTTGAGGCCGGATTTGTCATACTCGGCCTAAAGGACGGCAAAGCGTTCATTGTGACGACGGGCACGCAAAGCATGGCCTTCGGGAAGAACCGCATTTCCGGGGTGTTCCGCAAGTGGGCGATGACTATGGAGGGTCGCACTGAACCAAACCTCGTCAAGCGCGGGTTGGCTAACGTCGCGCGGGAGTTCATCAAAACGGTCGCTATAGTCACAGCCAAAAGCCGCAGCCGGGAGACGCACGCCCCCCGGCTTTTGCGCCTGCACAAGGCTATAGTCTTTTCAGGCCGCCATTATGCTACGCACGGCATTTCGTTCCACGCCCGCGGCTCCGAAAAGCTCGGCGAAGCCGACCTGAAGGAACTCGTCGAGTCGGGAGGCGCGAGCTGCGAAATAATGCCGATCCCCGACAGCCGCGTCGGCGTGGCCAAGGCGATCGCGCGGCACGCCTGAAAGCAACGTTTTTATTACCGAGCCTCGCTCAATAACTCTTGGTCAGCGGTCATAGGAGGGGTGAAACACCCGCTCTCTTTCCGAACGCGGAAGTAAAGGCCCCTTGCGACGCTGCGAGTACTGCGCTTTGCGTGGGAAAGCACGTTACTGCTGCCACTTCAACAACTCTTAGCGCGAGCCTTTTGCGCAAAGTTTAATTGCGCCTGGCAACTAACCGCTAGTATGGCTCCGCCGGTGCGTCTCAAGCTCGCGTTGTACCGCGGCTGCCACTTTCCCGCCGAAGCCGCCGCCTACATCATTGGCTCGCCGCTTGCGAAAGAACTGCGCGAGAGGGGACACGAAGTCAAGCTAGTGGGACTCAAACCAAGCGGAAGCCCGTTGCGGAAAAGCGCGGTCGGGTCGTTAGAGACCATTGACGACCTTTTTGACGCCATCAGCTGGACTAGGCACGCAAAACTGACCATAGCGACGCTACAGCGCAAAGGCTTCACAACCTATTGCCTGCACAACACGAACGTTGAGAACTTAAGAAACCCCATAGTTCTGAAACACGGGGAACCCCGAGCTATAGAGGTTCCTGCAGTTTACCGCCGCGTAAAGGCGCGCGCGTTCGAGGCAGCGGCAGAGAAGATGTATGAACGCATTCAAGCAACTTACGGCGGAGAGTGCGACGAATACGCGGAATTGTTAGCAAAAGCTGCAGAGTCCTATTTGCAGACCGCCGCGCACGTGCCCGACTCGCGAAGGAAAGGCCTGCTGGAAAAAGAGATGGTCGAGCGCGTGGCCGACTTGAAAGAAAAAGACGCGCGCGCCCGCTCTTCGTAAACGCGTCAACCACTCCTCGACGAGACAGCACCCGACCGCAGCCCGCGTGCGCTTGCACTCCCCACAGTTTCGGGGGAAACGCTTAAATACCCTCCCCACCACAGTATTAACTACGAAGTGGTTACAAAGAACTTGCCGGTGTTGGTTATGGACGTATTCAGCATTCTTGCCGTGGGGACTATCGCCTACCTGATATACTCTAACTCGAAGGGCGATGGTTACGGCAGCCGCGAGAACACGCAGGCTTTCGAGATGGCGTGAAATGGCTTCAAACCAAAACCCCGCGTTGCTGGAGTTGCAGTGGTCGCACGCCCCGTGCTGGTGCATAGATGCGGTAGAGAAAGCGAAGGGCGGGGTGATAAACCTAGTATCTAACCTCACGAACGCCGAGAGCATCACGCGCGGCATTTACGAGGTGCACGCCGAGAACCCCGAGGAGTTCGTCAAGCACATTACTAGCCACGAGCTCGTGAAGGGCGTGCAGTGGCTGGAGAAGAGCGCCAAGCGCGGCCTCATCCTAGTGCAGACGGTTCCCCATTCGCTAATGTTTGAAAAGATAGCTGAACAGACGGGCGCCATTCCGCTCGCTCCGACGAGCACTTCGTTCGAGCCGGACGGCTATAATGGCGCGCTTGACAGCGTCACGATTTTCGTTCCTCACACGCGCGCCTTGCGCGAAGTGAAAAGCCTCTTGAAGGAGTGTACGGACGTGCGGCTCCTCTCGAAGAAACACCTTGGCCAGAAGCGCGGCGTGCTTGCCGAGACGCACGTTTCGATGGCCGACCTCGTCACGTTGAAGAGCTTGGCGCACGGGTTGTCGGAACGCCAGCTGCAGGCGTTGAACATTGCGGTGGAGCGGGGGTATTACGACTCGCCGCGCAAGGTGGGCGTCGCCGAACTGGCGGAAATAATGGGCGTGGACGAGGCGACTTACAGCGAGCACTTGCGCAAGGTGGAGAACCGCGTGCTGCCCACAGTCGCCAAGCTGGGCGGCGCGCTCAAGACGGCGCGCGGGTGACACGCGCATTTGCGTAAAGTTAACGCCAAAGTAACTGCATCATTGTTGCGGAAAGGCACTCCGGACACTCTTATAAGCGGAATATCCCAAAATCTTTCGTGGCAGACATTGGCTTTCTGCGTAAGCGGATAACCGAACTTTTGGCGCAGTACCGCGCCCT
>ERZ1292640.1907-Hain-H43-02um-R1-1907-length-17047-cov-6_pt1 | contig 17047 bp, 23 predicted proteins | sample MGYA00564404_ERZ1292640 | MGnify/ENA primary metagenome ERZ1292640 (study PRJEB36523, sample SAMEA6512636) | groundwater metagenome | collected 2019-01-08 | study: AquaDiva: Metagenomics assemblies of 32 groundwater samples
CTTTTCCCCAAGCAACCCGAAAACCGACTCGTAAAGCAGGTGCTTTGCCTCCTCTTCGGTGAATTTTTTGGCACAGATGATTTGAAACTGCAAATACCTCCTCTTATCCCTCATAAAGATGCACGTGTCATTCCGCCATGATGTTCTTTATAATCCAGCTTTCGTTGAATTCCAGAAGGTCGGTGTATTCCTGCCCGGTCCCGACAAAATAAACCGGCAGCTTGCATTCGTATGCAATGCTTAGGCTCCCTCCTCCTTTTGCATCGCAATCGAGCTTTGTTAATATGATGCCATCGACACCCAGTTTTTCGTTGAAAACCTTTACCTGGTTCACGAGCGAAGAGCCGGCAATTGCCTCTGCTATGAATATTTTCATGTTTGGTTTTACAACCCGGACTATTTTTTGCATTTCCGTTAGAAGGTTCAGGTTCGTATCCTGCCTTCCGGCGGTATCGATCAATACAACATCCAGCTTGTGCGCTTTCGCATGCGCAATTGCATCGTATGCAACAGCAGCCGGATCCGCGCCATACTTGTGCTTGACAACTTTTATTCCCAGTTTTTCCCCATGGTGCGATGCCTGTTCAATTGCAGCTGCCCTGAAGGTGTCGCTTGCGGAAATTACGGAAGTGCAGCCGCGCTCCTTCAAATTGTAAGCAACTTTGGCAATGGTAGTTGTTTTGCCCATCCCATTTGGGCCAAGGAAGAGCACAATGAATGGAATTTCCCCCTTCTTTTTCGCATTTTCCACCTTTTCGAAGAAATCGCTCTTGGAGCTTTGCAATATTGACGCGAGCGCAAATGCAATTTCCCGTCTTACTTCCTCTTGAATTTTGCCGGCCTTCACACGCTTGCCAATTAGCCTTCTCTTCAAATCCGCAATCATTGCCTGCGCTGTCAAGTAGGAAACATCACTCTCAAGAAGTGCCATTTCGAACTGATCGAATAGCTCCTTGGTTTCGCCCTCTCCGATTTGCACATCCGCCCCAAAGAGGCTTTTTATTTGCGAGAATATTCCCACCTTCGTCTTCAAATCGCGCTCCTTTCCACTTGCCAGGAAATCCTCCTTCCTAGCGGTAAAAACCTCCTTTGCAATTTCCTCTTTTTTCTTCTCCTCCACTATTTTCCTTTCAGCAACTATTGCCTGCTGCCTCACCCGTTCTTCAATGGTTTCGCCGACCAATTCCTCTATTTCCTTTTCTTCTTCGAGCTCCTTATGCATTTCCTCCCGAATTACCTCCTTAATCATTGCTTTCTCTTCAATTTTCCTTCCTTCGTTCACAATTTGGTTTGGTGTGTGCGGTTTTACTTTCGCTACTTCCTCGATTAGTTTCTTCTCCTTCCTTTCATCCACCGGCTCAATGTGGGCGATTTTGGGTTCTACCACATGAAGCTCAAGAGGCTTAGGCTCGATTTTTGGCTCCTCGAAATGCTTTGGTTCAGGCACATGTATTGGTTCAATTTTCTCCTGCTCTTTCTCCTCAGCTATTAGTTCCTTTTCCATGACCGGGGTAATTATTTCCTTATCCGGAGCAATTTCTGGAATCGAGGCAATTTGTTCCTCAACTTTGAATGGCTTCGCTTTCAACTCCTCAATTTTCGCTTCGGCCTTCCCCTCAGCTGCCTGCTCTGCAACCTTCTCTTCCTTCCTGGTTATCACTCCCACGAAATCATTTATCTTCTTTTTCAGGAAATCAAACATATGGCTCACTGCGCCTAAAACAACGATAAAATTACGACTATTGCTATTAGAAACTTAACTAATCGGGCGGCTTGGCAATATCCCTACTGGAACTCCTCGGCTTTTTTCTCTATATCCATCAGGCGCGCATTAAGCTTGTCGATGTTCCTCTTCATCACTTCCGTTGCCTTTTCAACCTGCTCTTTGCGCTTCCTTAATATCTCCTTTGCCTCATGCGGCTCTTTTTCAATTAGCACATTCGCGCCTGCATCAATAAGTATTTTGTCGCCTTCCTGGGGTTTGGCCTTCACAAACGCATCCGAGCCGATCTGGAAATAGGTTTCCTGCCTAAGCCCCTTCAAACCATCGATAGTTTTGGTGGTCGCATCGATATTGTTCATCACAATTATTGCCTGCTGCAGCTGCCTTTGCATTTCGGAAAGCTGCTGCTGCAAATACTGCGCCTCATATGCGAGCTTTTGGATCTCCTCGTCGTTGCCCATGAATAATCAGCGGATAATTTGGGGAATAATGGTTATTAAATCTGACTAAATGAATACGTATGGTGGTACTATGGCGCCCCGAGAAAGGATGACTAATTCACAAGTGATATCAAAACTTGCAGAATTTACGTCTGGTCATGTGGAGCCGCTTAGGAGGAAGGTTAGGGCAAATCCCGGCGAGTATGTCGGGGAAATAAGGCAAATCGCGGAAAATGGTTCGGAATCGCAAAAGATCAACCTGATAAAACGGCTTGCAGGCATCAGCCATCCCAAATTGAACGATGTATTCATTGATTTGCTTGAATCAAGATCCCCTAGGGTCAAGGCTGCAGCAATTCTTGCATCGGGGTTAAGCAAGGATCCCAAGGCTTTCCCCATGCTGGGCCATATTATCCTGACCCATCCGCTAACTTCAAGGGAAATTGCCAAAGATGTGGTGGAATCTATTGGCAAAGTCGGGCATCCTGTTCTAACCGATGTCCTTTCGGATGGCAATAATGAAACTGCCCATTGGGCGCTTGATATCCTGGAAAAGAGGCGGGCGCATGCTGACTTTATTGCTAGCGGCCTTGATAATGAAGATTCCGAAATCCGCGAGCGCGCAGCTCAAATCCTGGCGAGAAGAAAATCCTCAGATGTTGTGCCCCATCTGAAAAGGGCATCCTTGGATCCAACACTTAGATCAATTGCTTACCGCCGGCTTTATGGCAGACAGAAAGGATAGGCATTTGTTGCATTAATTAAAAATATTTCAAACAGTCTTGGTGATTCAATGGAAATAAAAGAACGGCCAATTCATAGAGCCCTGAGCATATTGGAAAAGCATGGCCTTGATGTTGCTCGACTTGTTCCCCATAAGGGCGAGACCTTAAGCACTATTACTGTAGGTCCGGGTAAAACAAGCGCCGAAATACTCCTGCCATCCAAAGGAGCGAAGTTGTACCGATTCGATTCTGGCGCGATTTCCCTCCAGGATGTGGAAAGGCTCCAAAAGTCCTTTGGGCGTATGGAACTCCGGGTCGATTACAGTGCTACGGGGCCAGTCATCTCCGGAAAAGTTGCTGATGAGCTTGCGAGATTGAAAGATAGAATGGATTACGTTAGTGAAAAAGAATTTGTGGGGCCCATCGGAAAAAGGATTGGGAGGGCAATCATAAACCGGTTGCCGAAGCAATCATCGAAGGGCGCAAAAGAAGGTGACCGAAAAATTGATTTCCTTGCACAAGTGGAAAAAAGCCATAATTTTTCAACAAGGAACGCATTTGCGGATTTTATCCATTCATTAAGGCATGTGGCAGATGCAGACCATAAGGGGTTTGTTGATGGCAGCATAGCCGGTGAAATCAAGGGGCGGGGCTTGATTGGGAGCCCTGCAAATCTTGCCCGCATACAGGCATATGTCAATCCGGATTCAATACATATTTTTTATGAGGATCCAAGGGTCCATGGAAAGGAGATTGGAGTTCGGATTGCACGTAATGGTATTGACCACTATGGCGAATTCGTTGTGCCAAAAACCCTGAGTGAGAGGCGGGCGGTTGCGGCATTCAGGAGAGTAGTCACTCCCGCGTTGCAGGAAAAATTATACGCAGCAATAGGTGGGAAGGGTAGGCCAATACCAAAAGTGACACCAAGAGCAACTCTTGAAAAATCAATCGTTACCCGAATGGACTAGGGCAGTATACTGATCCTATCCAAAAAGCCCTTCGTAGACTTTAGCCATCTCGGCTCCGGAAGTGCCATCCCCAACCAATGCGCCGTGGGAATTTGCAACGACTCCATAAGAATTAGCCGGAGATCCCAAATTGACCGTAGTTTTTGATCCGCGTACTTGGAAAATCTTCTCAAACATCTTAAGCTCAACATCCGTCAATTCGTGGAATGCCAAAAGTCCCTTGTTCGTCACCACATTTCCGGACCCTACTGTGTTCAGATTTGCAACTTGCTGTGCGAATACTTCCACTCCAAGGCAATCCCCGATTTTTTTATGCTCGGATCTGGGGATATTGTGGTTCAAAAGAGCCGCCTTGTCATTGCATAGGATGTTGTTACCGGGAGCAAATTGCTCTGTCAGAAAATAGATGTTAAGCCCAAGCTCCTTGAGCGGCTTGATTTCGTGTTTTTCCGTTAGTGCAGAAACAATGACCCCATTTGAATTAAGCGCCGAAAAAATCCCAAGAACCGGCGATTGGCAAAGGAAAATAGGGACAATTTCGGCCTGGAGCGCTTCCTTAACCTGCGGAACCATTTTCTCATGGATGTTTTTTGGCACCAGCGCAAATTTGTCATTGGCCCTGATGAATAATCCCACGTGGGCGTTCTTGTAGAATGAGGTTTTCAGTATTGGCATTTGCGTAAACCTTTAATTTCAGGCAGCTAGTTCGCCAAGGACAATGCCCTCCTTATCCTTTGTTGCCTTAACCTTCACTTTCTTCATGGGCCGACCGCTTCCGCGCGCCCTGATCAGGTTATTTAGCTCAAGGGCGATTTTAACCTTTTCCTCATCAGTTTTCATGTGCCTTGCAAGGAACCATCTAAGCAGTTTGATTGCACGGTTTCCACGAAGCATTTGCGGTTTTGCGTACGCTTCAACTAATGGCACGCTGTAAATTCTTTCCAGGATGATTTCGCGCTTTTTTACTTCGGGCCTATCCTCGTCCTTCTTTGTTTCCTCCTTCTTTGCCTCTCCTTTCTTTTCGGATGGTTTGGAATCAGCCTTTGAATCCTTCGCTTTTGATGCAGCCTTCAAATCCTTCTTTTCATCCGTTGATTTTATTGGTTGCTTTGGCTCCTCCTTTACGATTGCGGCTTCCTCCTTGGCTATGGCTGCTACTTCCTTTGCCTCCTCCGCCTTTTTTTCCTGCAAGGCGACAAATTTTGCCTCTTTTGCGCTATGCTCTTCCGCCATATGGCCTCTCCTTCATTTTAAGTTTTTTAGTGCGCCAGTTGCGCGAAAACCGATTGAATGTAAGTTTTCTGTTTGTTTTGGCGATTGCAAAAACCGGTATGCGCCTATTTTGCTTTCCCGCCTTTACAAGCTTTTTTTTCCTTTTTTCGCTCTTGTTCCTTGACATAATTTACTGCGCCTCGAAATCCTCCGGTTGCACCTGGAAATCAGCATCGGAGCCAATCTTGCCCGTAAGTTTCAAGACTTCCCTAGTGATTAGCCAGATGATGAGTGTGATTGCCTTCCTTCCCTTGTTGTTTGTTGGGACAACAAGATCCACGAACTTTGTCATGTTGTTAGTATCGCAAAGCGAAATGACCGGGATATTGATGTCCTGCGCCTCCTTTACCGCCTGCTTATCGGCGTTGGGGTCAATTGTAAGGATGATTGATGGCTCAACGAAATCCGTCCTTCTGGGGTTGGTGAACCTGCCAGGTGTGAATCTTCCAATCAGTGGCTGGAAGCCAGTGAGTTCTGCCATTTTTGCAAGCGGCATCTTGGCATTCTCCTTGTTGCTTACAAGAAAGATTTTTGTATCCGGGTATTTGGCAAGAAGCTTGGCGGCGGCCCGGATTCTCCCATCCATCTTCTTTAGGTCAAGCACGTGAAGGCCATCCTCACGCACCTTGTAGATGTACTCCCGCATGCCTCCTGACTTATTCCTTGTGCCGATGTGGACGCCAGCGCCAAGGTACTTTTCTTGTGGAACCAAAAGATCCATAATATCACTCCTAAAATAACATGCTTATTTGCCAAACGACCTAGTTTGAATGTTCGTGCCCAATCGCTTATTACTCTGCCAACCCGATTTTTTTACAAACCTAAATCTAATGCTTAAATCCTCAGTGAATTAGCCCTTAAGAGCAATAAGCTAACAAGAGGAAATAGTTAACCATAATCAGGTTTAAAATCCTTACACAAATATAGATAATTAGGTTTATAAGGGGAGGGAACGGAGAGGGCAATTACATGTTGGCTACCCATGGGTATTATAGGGAGAACGCGGAAATTAACGCAGGATAAACTCAGAAATTGAAGGATAAATCCAGGTATTGATTATGGCGCAGGGGCAAAATACGGAAATAACCAAAAAGAACACCATCCTAGCCGCGCTTTTCCTGGCAAACAGGCCCGTTTCCATGGATGAGCTTGGTTTAACGCTAAAGCTCAAGGCGGATGATGCGGAGGGGTTCATTGCAGAGCTTGCGGATGATCTTAAGGCTGCGAGTTCCCCTTTCAAAGTGAGTGTTTTTGAGGATCCAAACAAGCTTGCGGGTTCGCAGGTGAAATTGGAGCTTGAGGATCACTATTTAGCCGCCGTCTCCCACCTCTCAAAGGAAATAGAATTCTCCAAAAAAGCGCAGAAAATACTTGCACTCATCGCAAAAAAGAAGGAACTAATGCAATCCGAGCTGAAATACTATTTCAAGGGCGACATCTACGAGGCGGTTGATGAACTTGTCAAGCTCAAATACCTGACGATGGAAAAGCACAAAAATACGTGGAAGCTCAAGCCAACAAAACTGTTTTTCGATAGGTTCAAGATGGTGGAGTAACTTATTTTTCATGCTTCAATCTGGGGTTCAATTCTTCGAAGCCTCCTTATTCTCAACATAGCCTATTTATACCAAGAAAGCAACAATCATGTTACGCAAAGGTGTATGTGGATGAAATACCGAGTGATAATCGAAAAGGATGAGGATGGGATGTTCGTTGCGACCTGCACGACACTTCCTGGATGCATATCCCAGGGTAAAACCAGGAAGGAGGCCGTGGATAATGCGCGTGATGCAATCGAAGGCTACCTTCAAAGCCTAAGGAAACACAACGAGCCTGTGCCGCCCTCGATAATGGAGGAGGTCGTTGAAGTAAATGCCTAAATTACCCATCATTTCTGGTGCGGATGCAATCAAGGCTCTTGCGAAGCTTGGCTACTTGCTTGATCATCAGACGGGAAGTCATCTAATTCTTAGAAATGCAAATCCGCCTTTCAGAAGGCTTACGGTACCTAACCACAAGGAGCTGGCTAAAGGAACGTTGCGGGCTCTAATAAGGGAAAGCGGGCTTACGGTTGAGGAATTTGCCGGATTGCTTTGATTTGCCGAATTGTACGGCGTTTAGGATGTGTTTGAATTAGGCAATTGACGCTAATTAGTTTTTACCTAGTTTATGGGGTGGTAAAAATCAGTGCTCAAATCTTCATCCCCGCCATGTGCAGTATCTGGAGATCCTCCATGGTGACCTTCTTTCCGGACTTGAAGTTCTCATAAATCAGTTTTGCCTTCTCCTCAAGCTCATCCATCTTTTCCTCTTCCTTCTTGCGCTTCTCCTTGCGGTCGTGGTACTCCTCGTATTCATGCTCTGCTTCCGCGCCTCCGCGGACCTCTTGCAATTTAGAATAAGTATCATCCGCATCCTTGCGCTTTTCGCCAATTGCCTCCAAATGTTCCGAAATTTTGCCCCTAACTTCATCAGCCTTCTTGTAATCCTTGAGCATTGTCTCGTGGTGCTTATCGCTTTCCTTTGCGGCGCTTTCCTGCGCCTCATCAAGGGCGCGGAATTCAGTGTTTAGCTCCTGCCTTCTTTTGCGAAGCTCGTAAACCCTTCTCCTTAAGGGCTGCGATTTCAATTGCTCGGACCTTTCCTTTAATAGCTTTTTGATTTCCTGCGAGAGCAAGTTTTCCTCCTTTACGGGCATGCTTTGCGTTTGCAGCCTCCATTCCATGCGTTCGATTAGTTGTTCAAGCCTTCCAAGGGGCATTCCGCCCTCGGTTTTGTATTTGGCGGATTCGGTTTCGGCAAGGCGCAAATCCTTATCCAATTTCTTTCCCTCATCAATTAGCGCCTTGCGCTTATCGGAAGCCTCCTTCACTTTGGAGTTAAGCTCATCGCGCTTCTTTTTCTCCTCATCCGCCTCATTCAGGAGCTCCCGTAGCCTAGTGATGTTCTTTTGGTTCTCCTCAGCAAGCTTCCTAACCTCCTGGTTCTTGAGCTTGGTTTCCTCCTTTAGTTCAGTTATCTGTTTTTCCTCTTCCATTCAATTCCCTAAATTAGAATCAGTCCGCAACACCTGCTGGTGATTCGAGTTCTATCTCGGTTATGATTTCATCAAGCTCGGCGCGCTGCTTTTCCAACACCTTCTGGATGCGGCGTATGCGCGCTTGCGAAAGCGCCACTTCCCGGTATTTTCGGGAAGCCTTGTTGAAGTGATCCATCGAAAGGGAATTGTACGGCTCGAAATCCATTGTCTTGGAAATATCCTTTAGTATTTCAGAAAGCAAGTAATTGGCTGAAAGCTTGACCTCCTTTTTCAATTGGTGGGGCTGCTTTAGGTTTTCGCGGATTATTGCAACAATCCTTGCGTTCGGGAAGGGCAATTTAGCCTCTTCGGCTTCATCGACTCCTTCCTCCCCCTGCTCTTCCGCGGCCGCCTCTGCAACAGGTTGCGCCCCTATTTGCTGCTCTTCTTCCAAAGTCATATTTACACCAATAGTAGTAAAAAAATAGCGGTATTTATATCGTTTGAAAGGTTTAAAAGACCAACCCAAGGGGGGCGATGCTCTAGAACCTTTTTGGTTCTAGGCATGCCCAGAAACTCCAGGTTTCTGGTGCACCCCCCTTAGTTTGGTCGGATGCTTTAAACCCCCCCGAGCATTTATTTACGAGGTAAATATGCAACAGAGGCTAAAAAAATAAGTCGCAATATTTATCGATCGCGACAATAAGATTTAAACGTATTATAGGGGCTCAAATCTTTTTTTCTTTTGGAATTCTCAGCAAATTATCTCAAGCTCGCACGCCATCCTTCCCGCCTTCAAGCCATTGTAGATTTCAGTTTTCCTCTCGAAGTGAGCATCATTCATCAGCTCAAAAAAATTGCCCTTCATCATTGCGCCCTTGATTGCAGTTGTAATTTCCCCCTTTTCAATCAAATTCGCATTCATCAATGGGAATGAGAAATCGCCCGTAACGTGGTTTGCGCCGGATGTGAGGAACGAATTGAGGTAAATCCCCTTGCCTATTTCCCCTATCAGATCGCCATAATTCCCCCCATCGATTGATATGTTCGTTGCGCCAATTGAGGGCTGGGATTGGTATGAGGCCCTAGAGCCATTCCCCGGGGTTTCATTTTTCATTTTCGCGCATGTTTGCATATCGAAGAGGAAATCAGAAACGATGCCTGATTTTACAATTGCACGCTTCTTTGAAATGAATCCTTCATCATCAAACTCGCGTGGGCGGCTGCCAAGCGCCATTCCCGGATCATCAACTATGGAAATTGGTGTTTTTGAAAACACTTCGCCCCTCCCAATTTTTGTCAATTTTTTCCTAAGTGATTCGCCGCTGAAATTAAATGGCATGAATAGGTAGAGAAGTTGCTGGAAGGCGCGGATATCAAAAACCACACTGCGCTTGCCGCCGCCTGTTTTTTTTGCGCCGGCACTATCCTTAGCAAATTTTGCAGCGTTTGCGGCAGCGGCCATGGGCTCGAAATTGAATTTTGCGCAGTTGATGGAATCATCCGCTTCGGTTTCCTTGTAGCCGCATTGCGATATCGCAAAAAAATTCGAGCTTTTGCCTTCCGTGCTCCCGCCCTCCGTGTTGATGATGCTCTTTTTTGTGATTGATGCCCCAACAATGTTCTGAACAGGCGTAACTTTCATGCCAAGCTGCAAATCGACCATCGCCTGCAATTTGGGCATTGCGTTTTCCCCGAAATTAAGCGCTTTTGCATCGAAATGTTTTTTTGAAACCCCTCTTGTTCCCGGGAAAAAATAATCCGCCTTCTCCTGTAGCTTTCCAAGCTTTAAGGATGTTGAAATTGCCTTTTCAAGCTCGCTTTTCAATTCGAAGGAATAAAACCCCATCCTGCCGTCCTTGATCGTCCTGACTGCAAAGCCCTCCTGGGAAACCTGGTCCTTTGAGTGGATTTTTTCCCTCTCCGCGCTTAGGGTGGTTGTGCTTTCCCCTTCAAAGTATAGCTCGATTGCGCACCCGTATTTCCTCCCCAGGAAGGGGATTTTTGAATCAAGGGCCATAATCCAACAACACCATATTTAAACAAGAAAGCGTTCTTTCTTACTGCTTTTAATTTAATAATGACCAACCCAAGGGGGGCACATCCCCCCTTAGTTTGGTCGGATGCCCAAACCCCCCTTGGTGCGGAATAAGGTTGCATTCGGGCTACAGAAGAATTGATTTGGGGTTGAAACGGGGAATATGTAAACATGTTGATGGAGATTTGATGCTTTTGGGTGTTCGAACGCTCAAACTTGCGTTTTTTTGGTGCCAAATCATGAGTTTTCTTGAGGCAAAGAACCTGACAAAAATTTACGAGGAGGATGGCAAGCCCTTCACGACGCTTGATAACATCTCGTTTTCCGTTGAAAAGGAGGAGTTCGTTGTAATTGTTGGCCCTTCCGGCTGCGGGAAAAGCGTACTTTTGCACCTTCTGACCGGTATAGAGCAGCCAACAGCTGGCGTTGTCACATTTGAGGAAAAGCCAGTTGAAGTGAGCAATCCGCGGGTTGCATCCGTTTTCCAATCCTTTGCGCTCTTCCCCTGGCTTACTGTGGAGCAGAATGTGGAGCTTGGGCTAGAAGCGCTAAAAATCCCCCGGGAAAAAAGGATCGAAATAGCGCAAAAATACATTCGTGTTGTGGGTCTTGAAGGCTCAGAAAACGCCTATCCCCGCGAGCTTTCGGGAGGCATGAAGCAAAGGGTGGGGCTTGCACGCGCCCTTGCTGTCGAACCATCGCTTCTTTGCATGGATGAGCCCTTTTCCTCGCTCGATACGCTGACAGCAACGACCTTGAGGGAAGAAGTGCTCCAATTATGGCAGGACAAGACCCTTCCGCCGGATTCGATCATCATGGTTACGCACAACATCGAGGAAGCCGTGTACTTGGCGGACCGAATATTGGTGCTCACTAAAGCGCCCGGAAGGGTTATGGCGCAGCTTAAAATTTCCCTTCCAAGGCCGCGCAACAAAAAAAGCGAGGAATTCCTGAATAATGTGGATAAGTTGTATTCCCTTTTGACGTGATTTTATGACTAAAAAGGCTTACCGAAGTTGTCGTGAGGAGGTAGAGGCGGCCGTGAAGCAATAAGTGGTGCAAATTTGAAGAAGAGCTGAGCATATGAACGAGGATAAAATGGTTGCAATAGCCGAAAAAGCAAAAGAAGAGTTCTTGAAGAAACTAAGCGGGTTCGCTTTAATTGAACCAGTAAAGATTGAAATCAGTAGAGAAAAGACGTCCGGCAGACCCGCATCTAGCGGACCTTGCGACAACTATAGCGTTTATGGGGTTTTTCTGAATCCTGACGAAACTAATAAGAAGGCACAAGCGCTGGGCTTAACCCAGTACGAGGAACAGCACATCAGATACCTTTGTTGTCATGAAATAGCGCATCAGTTCACATGGAAATTTCAAAAACAGTTGGAAGAGCTGCATGGAAAAACACAATACTTCGAACTGTTGGCCGACCTAATAGCAGATGAAATTGTTACAAAGGCATTTCCTCAATACAAAGAGATAGCAGAAAAATATTATGATGGTCAATTTAGTTTTCGAGAATGAAAAAATCTCTGCGAAATGGTGTTCAAGTTGTTGTGGATGCAGCACGCGAGGCGATATATATGAGTGGAAAAAAAGATGAAGAATTTGACTATGGCGAGGGGCTCAATTCAATTATGGGGGGTTTGGGCTACCTTTTTGTCCTTCTTGGTCTCTTCGCCTTAATAGCCGGCATTTGGAAACATCTATCTGGGGAATTTTCACTTTACTATTTTGGATTCGGCTTTGGTCTTTTACTCGTCGGCGCTTCTTTAACAACTGCTGGCGCGGTTTCGAGAATAGAGCGAAAATATGTTGGTGATTAGGGGCGAGATAAAATGGCAGCAGAGGTTTTGCAAAGGCAGCAGGAGAGAGGAGAGGGAGAGCGTGCGATCCGCACAATGTTTCGGTTTGCAAAGAATTCGGACATGCCCAGAATCAAGTTCTTGAGCAGGGGAGCACTTCCCTCGACGTGGATTGACGTATCCTTTAAGAACATGAGAAACCTTTTAAAGCGCCCTTTGCATAAAGAAGGCAATCGGGGGCAAACAGGTAATTTTCGTTTAGCTCTACGCATGTTCATAGTTGAATCGTATGATGATCCTTCCTGACGCCGGGCTTTCGAGGGTAATTGGCCTACTGGAAGTTGTCCACGACCATGGAAACAGCCATGAGACGGTAAAGCTTGCAGATGAGCTTGGACTTAACCTGGAAACGCTCCTTCCAGTCATTGAAGCGGGGGAAATGCTGGGTTTTATTGATGTTGCCGGAGGCAAGATTAAGCTCACTGATTCTGGCACTGGGATTGTCAATGGCAAGATATTGGAGCGGAAAGTGGCAATCAAGGAAAAGCTTGCCAGCATGGAGCCCTTCAAGCGCGTCATGGAACTTCTAAAATCCAAGAAAAATGGCAGGATGACAAAGAAATCGCTCCAAAAGGTCCTTAGGCAAGAGCTTCCAAAAGAGCAGGCGGACAAAACGGCTTCCCGAATAATCGAATGGGGAAGGCATGCTGATCTTCTTGGCTACAACGCCGATTCCGACGAATTATATCTGCAGGTAGAGCCAAAGAAAAGCTGAGTTAGGCCGCAACTGGTTGGATTAATGGCGCACCAAGTATTTCCAAGGCCCTAAAAAGGCTTAAATTACCCTCCTTCTTGATAATTCCGAATTCAAATTTTTCAGCATGCAAATGCTTAATTGGGTGGTGCAGATGGAAAGATCGCTAATATTGCTAAAGCCAGACTGCGTTAAACGGGGCCTGGTGGGGGAGGTATGTGAAAGGTTTGAAAAAAAAGGGCTAAAAATTGTCGGCATGAAGATGATGCAGCTGGATGATAAAATTCTTGAGGGGCATTACTCCCATCTAAAGGACAAGCCTTTTTTCAAGGGCATCAAGTCCTTCATGAAATCAACTCCTGTTGTTGCAATTGCCCTGGAAGGGCCCGAATGCGTCGAAGTGGTCCGGGTAATGTGCGGGCCAACAAATGCCAGGAAGGCACCATCCGGAACCATCCGGGGAGATCTGGCAGTATCCGTCCAAAGCAACATAGTGCACGCATCGGATAGCATTCAGAGCGCAAAAAAGGAGGTGGCGCGCTTTTTTAAAAATTCGGAATTATTCGAATATTCGGGGTTGGAGGGAACCATTTATTCATCGGACGAGCATATGGTTTGATGTTTGTGAGGGCAGAAGGATTGGAGTTTGGCTAATTTAGGGCATGATTATGATCGATGATGTTTTGCTTGCAAAAGTTTGGGATCTCCAGCTGAAAAACGCGCTGGATAGCCCCCACCATAACCTGCGAAGGCAGCGCATCTTTTGCGCATTCAATGCGATTACCGATGCCGTCGTTAATTTTTCGGAAAAGGAATTCAAAAAGCAGCTGCTTAGGTGCGATCTTTTGGGAATTGCCAATCATATCCGGGACGCAAAGCCCGTATCCGTTGAAACAAGGGAGGATTTCTTTTCAGTTTTCCTGCAGGCGTTCTCAAGGGGCAAGGCAATGGAAATCCCCTCCTACAATCCGGCGCTTTTCCAATGGTTCAAGGCAAGCTTTAAAGAAAAGATGCGCATGGGAGGCCAGGCGGGGATAATTTCAAACCAGCTCGCAGCGCTCGATGTGGGCAATGTATGCTATTCGCCAATCCTTTCAAAGGAGCAATCCGCCCATTTCAATCCGCATCGTGTTTCCTTCCCCGTTCTTATGCATGGCCGCCTTGCCTACCAAAAGCCCGTTGCCGCATTCAAGGAGGGCGATCCAACAAAGGTCAACTGGATTTTCGAATTCAGGAAGGGGGATACGCTAAGGTTTGGAAAGCGCGAAATTATTGCCCCCCGTGCCAACCGTTTGATTGTTGCCTCGAGGCCAAATAAATACCTGCCAATGTTTCCGGATGAATTCGAATCCCACCTAGGCCAGATTGCGCATTCATTTGATGTGTTTTTCCTTGCGGGTTTCCAGTCATTCCAAAAACGGATGGGCGGGATGCATTTTAGGCATTGCCTGCGAAGGCTTAATTGGCAATTAGCGCAGCTTAAGGCAAGCCGTCATGGAAAGTTCCATCTGGAATACGTCGCAATCCATGATGCGGAGTTGGATAAGGCAATTTACCCAACCATCCTTCATAATTTCGACAGCCTTGGGATAAACGAGGTTGAAACCGTGCATTTCCTTAGGAGGATTGGGGATTATCCGCATGCGCATGAACTTGAAAGGAGCGAAACGCCAATCAATTTCTACAAGGGACTTAGGCATATTTTCCATAGGTTCAAGCTAAAGCGGCTGCATGCCCACACCCTTGGCTATTTCCTATTATTGCTCCGGAAGGATTATGTCAAAAGGCATTCGCCGCAGGAGTTTGTCAATTCCCTCCTGTTTGCCTCTCGTGTTGCGGATGCCCGTGCTTATTTTGGCAGGCCGCCAGCGCTTGCGGACCTGAAGAAGCTAACCCGCCTAAAAATATCCAAGGAGGGCCTTATTGCAATCAAGGGCTTTGCCCACGGAATGTTTGGCGCATCCGATAGGGCAAGGAATTTCACGCTGACCGGAATAATGGATGCGGGCGACCATTACCTGATCATGGTTCCAACGGCAATAGTGACGCCGAAGGCCACGGTTGGGCTTGGGGATACGATTTCTTCGGTGGCATTTGCAAGCGAACCGTTCTGATTGACACCTCTAGGGGGATATCCCCCCACACGTGTCGTGCAGACTTATTGTCTGCTTATGTCCGGATTGCCTTTCAATTCGCACATCGCCCACTACCCCCTTATTATGAGCTGCGAATTAATTGAATTATTAATCCAAAAAGTGCAGAGGGGATTATTTTTTTACTATCCGTTTTTTCATCCCCCAACAATTGCAAGGCAGCTCCTCTTCAGGTTCAAATCCTCGATGTTTATGCAGCTGGAATAATTGTTGTTCGAAACGCCATAGTCGTAGATGCACCTATCAACCGCAATGCTCGTTGAATTTATCAGGAAGCATATCGACATGTTGTTGTTCTTTTGCGCCATGAACGAATAGCAATCGCCGCGCTTTTCAATAGATGCGATTTTGTAGCAGTAGCTTATGATGCGCTCTTTTTGCATGAAATAATAATAGCAGCCATCCCTAAGGCTTGCATTGCCACTTATCCTCTCGCAAATCCCAGAAGCGCCCTTGCTTTGCGCCAATTTTTCAAAGCATTCATTCCCCATGCCCGCATCACCAATTTCAGCGCAAAGATTTTCGCTTTGCCTAGCGGTTGCAATCCGAAATAGGCACTCATCCCCCATTTTCGAATTCAGCTTTCCGCACGCATCCGAATCGTTTGCTATGATCGCATTGTAATATGCGCATTCATACCGAAGCGGCCTATCGATTACCCTATCGCATATGGCCAAATTTTTAGATGAGATGCCGATTTTTGAAAGGCATGCATCTGTTTGGTTCTTGTTCTTGATTTTCATGCAAATATCCGGATTTTTCCCCTCAATTGCAATGGAGAAATAGCAGCCATCCCTTTGTGCCTCGGGCAGCTTTAGGCAATCGTACAAAACCGTCCTTCCTTCCGGGAATGAGCGGATGCACAAATTCCTGATTTTGGCCTGCGTCACATTGTCGCAAAGCGAAATCCTGCCAGTGAGGTTTGCAACATGCGAAAAGCAATCGTCCTTGAACGTCGAGTTGAATATTTTCATGCATCCAAGCGGGTCTTTTCCATAAATGGATGAATTAAGGAGGCATTCGTCCTTTGCAACGGAGAAATTATAGAGCTTATTGCAATCCGTGACTGAAATGACCTTTGATTGAGCATACCCGGATTGGTTTGTATAATTCCCGGAAGGCTCAGGAGCAGATGTGCACCCGAACAGTAGAATGGATATTATCAGAATTGGGGCAAATAGGAATAATCTGCTAAATTTCATCCATGATCCCTAGTAAACTTCAAGCATCAAAGCAATTTCAATTTACCCGTGACCGCATCAATCCTCCCTTCCTCATCTGGTCCAATCACCATGGCGGTTGCTGTGCCCGGCTTAATTTGCGTCAGGCCCGCATCCCTTATGATGATTGCAAGAAGGTTCTTTTCCTTTGCAGCCCTTTTCAATTCGGCCATTTCGCGCTCTGATTGCACCTTGAGCACGATTTTTTTCTGCCCCCCGCGCCACCACTCCTCCGCCTTTTCCGGATCCCGAACTGCGGTTTCAATATACCCTTCGACGGATGCGTGCGAGGCCTGCGCTGCTATTTTGCCCTTGCCCATTTCTAGGTCCGCCCGAACTATGATTGCTTGCTTGTACATATCTTTGCCTACCATCTTAACACGCTGCGGTTAATATTTATGCTTATTTTGTGCCCGTATTGCCCTGGCTTCCTTCGACCAATCCACGAAGTTCCTTAAGTTCACTTTCAACTTTCACGGGAAGTTCCATAACCCGTTCACTTGCCCATAGGTTGCTGATTGCTGCAATAAAATGGCCAAGGGCAATGGCTCCTGAAACTGCAAGGAAAGTCCTTCTGCCAATTGGTTTCCTTTTGCCTTCATCCTTCATAAGGCGCCTATTCACAAGCTGGATTGCCCCCGCTGCAAGGGAAATAGCCCCTGCCGCTTTGATGCTTTGGGCGGTTTCTGATAATATTTGCCTAGATGTCCACTTAAAATCCTTAACTTTTGAAATACTCCGATCAAACCTGGGGTTTAGTTCGCCCGCTTCCGGCACTGGCAATAGTTTTTCCCGAACACCTTGGGGCAAATCCTGGAAATGGGGGCTCTTTCGTATTCCTGAAAGTGCGGTGCTAAATTCGTGGAGGGCAATTCCTGTTGACCCAAAATCCGCCGCTTTTCCGGCAATTATCGCCCCTGCACCGGC
>ERZ1292640.1909-Hain-H43-02um-R1-1909-length-17034-cov-10_pt1 | contig 17034 bp, 10 predicted proteins | sample MGYA00564404_ERZ1292640 | MGnify/ENA primary metagenome ERZ1292640 (study PRJEB36523, sample SAMEA6512636) | groundwater metagenome | collected 2019-01-08 | study: AquaDiva: Metagenomics assemblies of 32 groundwater samples
AGGTGGAATGCGCGGGATCGGTCGACACCAGCAGCACGCGCTTGCCGGAACGGCTTGCCGCCAACGCCGTCGCCGACGCGCACGTGGTCTTGCCGACGCCACCCTTGCCGCCGAAGAACAGGACCTTCTTGTCGAGCAGGTTGCGCATGGCTAACAACAGGGGAGATTTCCCAGCGGCGAGCGATCCATTCCCATGCGCTTGTGCCAGACGTGAAACTGTTCGAGCAGGTAGGGATAGACGTCGAGCAGGTACAACGTCGCCGGGTTCGGGAGTCCGACAATCTCCATGTAGCAGAGCAGCAGGAACATGTCGTTCAGTTCCGCCGCCTGCATCCGCAGCTCGCGCTCGTAGGCGCCATAGGCGGCGCCGTGGAAGAAGTCGCGGATGTTCTGCCGGACCGACATAAGCCCCGATCATAGTCGCGACGCAGCCGCCCTCCCGAAGTGTGATCGTGTGTACCGAGCTATTTAATCGTTTCATAATCATTTCACTAAATGGCGTAAGACGTTGTATTTATCAATAAAAATATAGCGTTATTTGCGTGATATTATCGTTTCACAATGAACGCAATTCTGGAGCTCCTGCGGTGGGGCGTTGTCGGCGCTGCCGACCTCCGCCAGAGGCTCGGCGTTTCCCCGGCCACCCTGATGCGGGGACTCCGCCGCGCAGGGCCCGAGGTCATCCGCATCGGTCGCGGCCGCGCGACCCGCTATGGACTGCGCCAGTCGTGGCCAACACTTGAGGCATCGCGATTTCCACTGTTTCGCGTCACTGAAACGGGCACCGCCCGGTCTGCCGGCGAGCTGTTCACCCTGGCGGCGCGACAGACCGTCTGGATGCCCGAAGGCGCGGTGTCGAACGGCCTGCCGATCGAGCTCGCCGATGCGCGCCCCTCTGGATTCCTGGGTCGTCACTTCGCAACCCATCACGCCGACCTTCGGTTGCCGGAACGGCTGATCGATTGGTCCGACCACCACATCCTGATCGCGATGTCGCGGCGAGGCGAAGACCTGCCCGGCAACCTGATCGTCGGCGATGAATCGTTCGCACGCTGGCAGGCACTCGAGATGGCCGGCACGGCGCGCGACGAGTACCCGGCGCTGGCTGTGGCGACCATGGCGGGACACCCGCCTGGATCATCTGCCGGCGGCGAGCGGCCGAAATTCGGCGTGTTCGTGGATGGACGGCATCGGCTCGTGAAGTTCGCCGCACGCGGAGGTTCGGGCGACGGAGTGGCCAGGCGCTGGTGCGACCTGCTCCTGCTCGAGGCGCACGCACTGAGCGTGGTATCGACACACGGCATCGCTGCCGCAAACACGGCCATCGTCGAGGCCCCGACGCATTACTTCCTCGAGAGCGAGCGGTTCGATCGCGTGGGACTGCGCGGGCGGGTGGCGGTCTTGAGCCTGGCGGCCGCTCACAACGATGCGGCCGATTCGTGGGCGCGGGCAGCCATGATCCTGAGGGACGCGGGGCGGATCGGCCAAGAGGACGCGCGCAGGCTGCAGTGGCTGGATGCGTTCGGTGCGCTCATTGCCAACACCGATCGGCATCAATTCAACATCATCTTCTTCGCCGGCGGCCCGGTGTTGCGATTGGCGCCGGCGTTCGATCAGGTCTCGATGCTGTACGGCCCCGCGGCGGATGGCCAGTTGCCCTCGCGACGCTTCGCGCCGCCGCCGGCGACGGCCGACACGCTGGACGTGTGGGACGAGGCGCGCGTGGCGGCGCGTGAGTTCTGGCAGCGGGCCGGCGATGATCGCCGCGTGTCGGATGACATGCGACAGACGGCGACCGCCAACGCCAGCGCGCTTGTCGGCTGATTCGGCCTCCCGACCCCCCGACACGGAGTGCCTTCCCGACAAGCAGTACCCTCCCGACAAGGAGTGCCCGCCCGGCAAGAAGTTCTCTTACATATTGAGCCAGTAAGAGAACTTGATGAGGAACACGTTATGCGACGGCGCCGAGAACACGCCGCTGAAGTCGCGGCCCGGGCGGAAATCGCCGAAGTTCTCGTTGCCCGACCTGCCCTGCTGCCACACCAGGAACAGCGCGGAACCCGGCTTGTACTCCCACCGCAGCACGTTGGTGGTGCGGAACGAGCGGATGTTGAAGTCGGGGTTGCCGTCGTAGTCGAGCGGCCGGTAGCGGTCCTGGTAGCCGGCCGCGCGGCCGTCGACGAGTTCTTTGAAGTTGGTGTACTCGCCCGCCGACACGAACGGCTCGGCGTAGACCTGCAGCGACAGGTTCGGCGTCATCGTGTAGTTGAAGCGGGTGTTGACCGACATGGTCCGCTGGTTGATGCGGCCGAACACGTAGCGCGTCGCGCCGTTGCCCAGGTCGACGTTGCTCACCCACTGCGAGTCGTCCTTGTTGATGCTGTAGCGGACGCTCATGTTGAGCGACATGGACGACGAGGCGCGCCAGTTGAAGCCGGGGCTGAAGCCGTGGCGCACCGAGTTGAAGCGGTCGCCGCCGTGATCGCCGTTGTAATAGAACGACAGGCTCTTGCGGTTGTCGGTGTTGGCGTAATACCACAGGCTCTTGCCCGGGTTGCCAAGCACGCCGGGGCCGCCGCGCGTCGTGCGATCGCGGAACGGCGCGGCATCGACGTTGAAGCCGGCGCCGATGCTGAAGTAGTTGGTGAACGACCAGTGCGAGTTGATGTTGCCGCCCGAGTACAGGCGGTCGCCGCCAAAGTTCCACGCCGCCCACTGGTTGAGGTTGAAGTTGCGCGTGCGCACGTACTTGCCGGGCGTGAAGTTGCGCCACTGGAACCAGTTGCTCACGGTCTTCTCGTCGGCGCGGCGCATGAAGCCCAGATCGTTGCTGTCGAACCCGGGGCTCTTGAAGCCGACGTTCGAACTGAAACGCGTCCGCTCACCGGAGATCTTGCCAATTCCGAACGCGCCGGCGTGGCCTTGCAGCGTCGTCCGTTCGCCGTCCAGCTCCACGTAGTCGGCGTCGGGCCGCTGGAAGCCGTGGACCGTGTTTTCCTGCAGACGGGTGATCGCTTCCGGGCTGCCCTGGATGCGGCTGCCGGCCCAGTAGCCGGTGACGTTGTACATCGGCGACAGGCGGATGTCGTAGTCGAGACCGCCCGCCAGCGCGTTCTTCGCCAGGAACGACATCTCGTCATCCAACTGGCGATTGGTCGACGTCGTCATGAAGCCGATCGACGACTGGTTCCTGAACTCCTTGCGCGCGCGCAGCACCGTGTAGCCGGTGAGCGGCTCGACGGTCTGGTCGCGGCGGCCGATCGAGTTGAGGCCGGCAATTTCGGCATCTTCGCGGGCGGTGACCGCGGTCAGCGCGCCCAGCGAGAAGCCGGCAAGCCGGCCGGTGAGCTTGCCGGCGCCGATGATGGTGGCCGAGGCCGGCGCCTTCGAGAACTCGCCGTCGCCGGTGTCGGCATAGCCCTGCGGCGCGCGGCCAATGCGCCGCGAGTAGAACAGCCCGGTGCAGTTGCCGTCGTTGCAGTCCATGTTGAAGCGGAACGTGCCCGAGCCTTCGACGAAGAACGGCCGGCGTTCGGGAAAGAACGTCTCGAAGGCGTCGAGATTGACGACGGCGGGGTCGGCTTCGACCTGGCCGAAGTCGGGATTGGCGGTCGCCGTCAGCGTGAGGCCGGGCGTGACCGCGTACTTCATGTCGAGGCCGAAGGTCGCGCCGGGATCGGTGGCGGGATTGAGCGGGTCGCCGGCGTCGACCGGCTGCGTGTTGATCTTGCCGACACTGTAGGGCAGCAACTCGAACTTCTTCGGCGTTCCGGCCATCTTCAAGCCGCGCATCTCGCCGAACTGCGAGATGAAGCCGTTGGCGTTGCGTGACAGCAGCGGCCAGCTCGAGGTCTCGGCCAGGCGTCCCACTTCGCGGATCACCGCGAAGCCGACGGCGCCGCCCGACAGCGTGTTGAAGCGCAACTGCGAGAACGGAATGCGGAACTCGGCGCTCCAGCCGGCGGCGTCCTTCACCACTTCGACGTCCCACACGGCATCCCAACTGTCGTCGCTCTGCCCGTCGTTGAAGTAGTAGCGATCGCTCTTGACGCCGACCGGGTTGACGCCAAACTCGTAGCCCGAGCGCTTGTCGAAGTAGGAGTCGATGACAATGCGAATCCAGTCGGACGGCGATCGCTGGTCGCGGCGCGTGAGGATGCCGACCAGGCGGCTGGCGTCGGAATCGAACGCCCGCACGGCGACGTAGACGGCATCCGCGTCGTAGGCGACGCGTGCCTCGGTGCGCATCGACGGCGGCTGGCCTTCCGCCGGATCGCGCTGCACGAACTCGTTGATCACCGGCGCCTGCTGCCAGACCTCCTCGTTGAGTTTGCCGTCGACGATGATGGGGCCGTGCGCGGGCACGGCGATCGCCTCGATCGCCATGGTGGTGGCGCGCCGCTCGTCGGACGCTGTCGCCAGCTCGGGCGCGACAAGAACAAGGGCGGCGAGCACGCCGCAACGCATGAATTGCATGACCACGTTGAATAGACGGAAATTGCCTGGGAAAGGTTGGGAGGGAGCGCGGCCGGGCGGTTCCAGGCAGCGGTGAACTGCCTGGAATTGCGACCGAATCAGCGAATTGCCGGGGCGGAAGTAACGGTTACTGCCCCATCCACGCCGTCAGCCGCGCCTTCTGTTCGGCGGTTGCCGTGGGCGACGGTTCGAGGCGCCAGGCGCGGCCGGGCTCGGCCCCTAACGTCACGTCGAGCCGGGTCAATTTGTCACGCCGTGCAACCAGCACCGAGATCCTGTCGCCGGGCTTGTATTGATCGAGCCGCGCCGCCAGTCCGTCAGCGCGCACGCGCACGTCATCAATCGCCAGGATTTCATCATCCACGTTGAGCCCGGCCTCGATGGCCGGCGTGCCGCGGCGGACCGAGGTGATGACGAGCCGTCCGGCGTCGTTGCGCGTGCCACCGCCGATGAACGCGCGGGCATTGCGCGTATCGACGGGCCGGAAGCGCAGGCCGTAGTAGTCGAGCGCCTCGCTGTAGTCCAGCTCGTCGGTCGATTCGGCCGCCTTCGCGAACCAGCCTTTCAGGTCGGTGCCCGCGGCCTCGCTCATCACCTGGTAGAACTGGTCGGGCGTGTAGCCCTTGTCGCCCGAGTAGCGCTGCATGGCCCACTGCATGCCGGTATCGAGCGAGCGGGCCTCGTTGCTCGACTTGCGAATCTTGGCGTCGAGCAGGAACGCGATCACCGCGCCCTTGGGGTAGTAGTTGACGCTGGTGTTGGCGGTGTTCTCGTCGGGACGGTACTGCTTGATCCAGGTGTCGTACGACGACATGTTCACGGGCGTCACCAGGCGGCCCGGCGTGGTCTGCACCGCCTCGATCTGGTTCGACAGGCCGTCGAGAAATTCCTGCGGCGTGGCGATGCCGGCGCGGCGCGGCAGCACGTCGGCGTAGTAGTCGGTGAAGCCCTCGGCCACCCAGAGCGTCTTGACGTAGTTCTCGTTCTCGTAATCGAAGGGGCCAAGCTCCACCGGCCGCAGCCGCTTGACGTTCCAGTTATGGAAATACTCGTGCGCGATCAGCCCGAGCCAGCCCATGTAGGACCGGTGCGTGCGAGTGGTGAATCGGCCCGACATGCCGAGAAAGCTGTTCTTGTGCTCGAGCCCGCCACCCGACTCGGTGACCATGTTCAGGAAGTAATAGTGGGGATACGGCAGCGGCCCCATCACGTTGCGGCCCGCCTCGACGATCTTCTTCACGTCGGCGGCGGCGCGGTCGGCATCAAACAGCGACGGATCGCCTTCGAGCACCAGCGCATGCTTCTTGCCATCCACCGTGAACTCTCGGACGACGGGGTTGCCGATGATGATCGGGCTGTCGATCAGCGTGTCGAAATCGTCGGCGCGGAAAGTGTTGGCGGCGCCGGCCACCGGCATCAGCGGCGTCTGCACGCCCTTCCAGGCGGCGGGCAGTTCCACCTTCACCTCGTGCGCGCGCGTCGCGCGATCGGGCAGCGTCAGGAACGTCGGCGCGCCGTTGATCATCGCGAAGCCGGCCTCGACCCAGTTGTTGCGCACGGTCATCTCGCGGCTGTAGACCTTGTAGCGCAGCGTGACGATGCGCGCGCCGCCGGTCGTGATCTTCCAGCGGTTCTTGCGCGACTTCTCCACGGCCAGCGGCGCGGTACCGTTAGCAGCGGTCACCGCCTCGACGTGACGCTCGTACTCGCGAATCAGGTACGACCCCGGCGTCCAGGTCGCCATGTAGACCTCGACCTCGGGCCGGCCCGCCGTGGGAATGCTGGCTTCCACTTCGACGTAGTGGGTGTGCGGCGCCGGAAAGCGCAGCGTGTACCGGATTGGCTCGACGGCCTGGGCGCTCAGCGTCCCGGTGGTCATGAGGGCGAGCAGGCATGCCGTCGCCAGGGCAATCAGGGTCGTGCGCTTCATGGACTAATTCTATGCGGGCTTGGGGCCTGAGGCTTGAGGCTTGAAATTCCAAGTCCCAAGCCCCAAGTCCCAAGCCTGTACAATCCCCCCGTGCGCTGGACCGACCACAAGACGGTGGGGCTGCAGTATGGCCTGACCGCCCTTTTCTTCCTGCTGGTCGGGTTCCTGCTGATGATCCTGATGCGCTGGCAACTGGCCTGGCCGGGCCAGCCGCTGCCGGCGTGGCTGGTGCCGATGCTGGGCGAGGCCAACGCGCCCGGCGGGATCATGCTGCCCGAGTTCTACAACCAGCTCGTCGCCATGCATGGATCGGTGATGGTGTTTCTCGCCGTGGTCCCGCTGGCCGCCTCGGCGTTCGGCACCTACTTCGTCCCACTGCAGATCGGCGCCAACGCCATCGCGTTCCCGCGGCTGAGCGCGGTCAGCTATTGGCTCTACCTCGCCGGTGGCCTGGTCATGCTGGCAAGCTTCTTCGTCGAGGGCGGTGCGGCGAATTCAGGCTGGACCTCGTACGTGCCGCTCGCGGTGATCGCCACCGCGGGACAGAACTTCTGGCTCGCCGGCATCATCCTGATCGGGATGTCGTCCATGCTCGGCGCCATCAACGTGCTCGTCACCATCGTGCAAGGGCGCGCGCCGGGCCTGACGTGGATGAAGCTGCCGTTCTTCGTGTGGTCGCAGCTCGTCACGGCGCTGCTGTTGCTGCTGGCCTTCCCGGCGCTGCAGGCAGCGGCGGTGTTGCAGTTGATGGACCGCGTCGCCGGCACCAGCTTCTTCATGCCGACCGGCCTCGTGATTGGCGGCGTGCCGCTGCAAGGGGTGATGGGCGGCGGCAACCCGCTGCTGTGGCAGCACCTGTTCTGGTTTCTCGCGCATCCCGAGGTCTACGTCCTGATCCTCCCCGCGATGGGCATCGTCGCCGAGGTGATCACGGTGAACGCGCGGCGGCCGCTGTGGGGCTACGGCCTGATGGTGAGCGCCGTGCTGTTCATGGGCGGCATGTCGATGGTGGTGTGGGCCCATCACATGTTCCTGAGCGGCATGAGCACGACGCTGGGCACGTTCTTCCAGGTGACGACGATGATCATCTCGATTCCGTCGGTGATCCTGGTTTCGTCGCTGGTGATGTCGCTGTGGGGTGGATCGATCCGGTTCACCACGCCGATGCTGTTCGCGCTCGCGTTCCTGCCGATGTTCGGCATCGGCGGCCTCACCGGCCTGCCGCTCGGCCTCGCCGCCAGCGATGTCACGCTGCACGACACCTACTACGTCGTCGCCCACTTTCACTACCTGGTCGCGCCGGGGACGGTCTTCGCGTTGTTCGCCGGCATCTACCATTGGTACCCGCGGATCACCGGCCGCATGCTCGACGAGCGGCTGGGCAAGGTGCACTTCTGGGGATCGCTCATCTGCATGAACCTGATCTTCATGCCGATGTTCGTGGTCGGGTTGATGGGCGTGAACCGCCGGCTGTACGACGCCGGCGCCAGCTACGCGCTGGCGCAGCCGACGCTGCCATGGCAGGCGCACATGACGTATGCCGCGATCTTGTTGGGGGTGTTTCAGCTGCCCTTCTTTTGGAATTTGTGGATAAGCAGTCGCAAGCTGGAACGGTCGATCGAGAATCCCTGGGAGGCTCGGACCCTTGAGTGGGCAAAAGAGTCTGCGTCACCAGTGTCATCTGCGGCTGTCGTGAGAGCCGACACTGGCACATCGGTGTCGGCGTTGGGAAATTGGCTCTTCCTGGCGTCATGCACGATGTTCTTCGGTTCGCTCTTCTCTGCGTATGTCATGCTCCGCGCCGGCTCAATCGAGTGGCCTGAGCCGTTTGCGATCTTCCCGTGGCTGGAAACCGCGCTGCTGGTCGGCGCCGCGGCAGCCTTCGGATCAACTCGCATCCGCCTGATCAGCGCGCACGCGCTGGCGTTGGCCTTCGTCGCCGTGAAGCTACTGAACGACCTGGTGATGATCCGCAAGGGCCTCATCCCGTCGGCCAGCCTGCAACTGGCCTGCTGGTTCACGCTCGGTGCCGTCCACGCCGTCTACGTGTTCGCCGGCGCGGTCTTCACCGGATGGATGGCCGGACCTGCGTTCCACCTTCGCCAAGGCTACGGCGGACAGGTTGCCATCAAGGGCGCCGATCGCGAGCGCTGGCAGGCCCGCCTCGAGGCCACCCAGCGCTACTGGATCTTCCTGGCCTTGCTGTGGCTCATCCTCGTCGGCGGGTTCTATGTGGTGTAACCGAACATGAGCTGTCCACTGTGCGGACCGTCTGAGAGCGCGGCCATCGCGGCAGGCGTTCGCGCCGGTGTCGGCACGCTTGTGGCCGTCACCGCCGTGGTCGTGCTCGTGCTCGCCCGCTTCGCATGGCGCCTGTGGATCCTGAGATCCGTCGACTCTCCTGGATCACCGATCGCCCGGAACCAGGACCGCGCATGATTGAACGCTGGCTGCCGACCGCCGCCTCTTCACACGCTGCCGCGCTGGATGCGGTGCTGCTCGGCATCCATTGGCACATGCTGCTGATCTTCACCGCCTGGCTGGCGCTGTTCATAGTCATTCTGATCCGATTCCGCAGCGGCGCCAATCCAGAGGCACGGCAGGCCGGCGTGCGTGGCTGGTGGCCGTTCATCGCCATCGGCAGCGTGATTGTCGGCGACGTGTTCATCCTGACCACGCAGGCACTGCCGGCCTGGTCGGCGCGGGTCGCGCCGCCACCAGCCGGCGTGACGCCAATCGAGGTCCGCGTCACCGGCGAGCAGTTCGCCTGGAACATCCATTACCCGGGGCCGGACGGCGTCTTCGGCCGCACCGACCACACGTTGATCAGCGCCTCGAATCCGGTCGGCATCGATCGCGAGGACGCCGCGGCCAGCGACGACATCGGCCTGCTGAACATCCTCACCTTGCCGGTGGATCGCACCGCGGTGATCCAGTTGGGCAGCCGCGACATGGTGCACAGCTTCACGCTGAACGAAATGCGGGTGAAGCAGGATGCGGTGCCAGGCATGACCACGCGCACCTGGTTCACGCCAACGATGACGGGCGACTGGGAGATTGCCTGTTCGCAATTGTGCGGGTTGGGACACTACCGCATGCGCGGCGAGCTCCACGTCGTCACGGCTGATGGCTGGATTGCCTGGATGAAGGACGAGCAGGAGCGACTGGCTCGTTGAGGGTGTCTATCCGGCTTCCGCCTGCGCTAAAGCTACGGCGGACAAGAAAGCCGGATGCTACTTTTCTATGGGTTCACCGCGAGAGACCCACTCATCCCAGCCGCCCTTGAGCGCCTTCGCGCCGGGAACGCCCTTCGCGGCGAGATCGACGGCCGCGCGCGCCGCGGTCATCTCGTTGGTGCAGGCGCAGTAGGCGACAATGGTCCGCTTCTCGCCGGCGAAGTGCGCACCCCTGGCGAGAATCTCGGTGTAGTCGATGTTGATCGCGCCAGGAATGCGCCCCTTCGCAAACGAGCCCGGCTCGCGGACATCGAGCACGACCACCGCTTTCTGCTCCATCAACACCTTGAGTTCGTCGATGGTGATCCGGGGCACGCCACGGATGGCCTGCCCCTCCTTCGCCAAGGCTTCCACCTTCGCTGAAGCTACGGCGGACGAGTCGGAGGGCAGGCCCAGCACCAAACCGCCAAGCAGGACGATCGCCGCGACTACTGCGGTCTTTGCGAACTGAGCCATGACGCCCTGAACCTCCGCTGATCGTCGGTGAGAGTGCCACCGGTCGCCTCGACCGTCACGATCTCGATGCGCGGGTCTTCGACCAGGGTGATGCTGCCGGTCACGACTTCACCGTTGCGGCGGACGAAGCGCAGCGGCACGGCGGCACCGGGCTTCTGCTTCGCCAGGGCCTCTTCGAACGCCGCCATCGATGTGAGATCGACCCCGCCCAGGTTGGCGAGCTGATCGTCCTGCGCGACGCCTGCCTTGTAGAGCGGCGATTCCCACGGCACCAGGCCGTTGACGCGCAGCGCACTGCCGCCAGCCTGCAGTTGCACTTGTCCCGCAAACGCCTTGCCGGCTGCCCGCTTGCGCAACACCAGCCCGGCACGGCCGAGCAGCCGCCCGTAATCAACCACCTCGCGGCCTTCCACGTACTTGCCGAAGAACTCGTTGGCAAAGCCGCGGTCGCCGGCTACCTTGGCCAGCGATTCCTTCAACCCGTCGATGGTGTACGGCGTGCTCACCTTGCCAGGCGCCTTCTGTCCGGGCCGCCCGAACTGGGTCCACAACGCTTTCATGAACAGGTCGCCGGTGACCTGCGCGTTGGATCGATCGCGCAGCGACAGGTCGAGACCCAGGCCAATGACCGAGCCATACGTGTAATACGAGATGAAGAGGTTCGGAAAGGCGGTGCGATCGATGGACGCCGCGGCATCCACGAACGGCGCCATGCGACTCATGTCCACCGCGCTGCGGAACTGGCGGCCGGGTCCCAGCGTGACAGCGTTGATCGAGCCGGCCAGTTCCCCCAGCAGCCCCTCCAGCGGCAGCAAGCCGGCACGATGCAGGATCAGGCTGTCGAAGTAGCTCGTGAAGCCCTCGCCCAGCCAGAGATCGTCGCTCATGTCGGCCTGTTCGAAGTCGAAGGGCTCGACGCCCGCCGAGCGCAGGCGCTCCATGTTCCAGGCGTGGAAGAACTCGTGGGCGACGGTGCCGAGAATGCCCTGCCGCTGCCCGGGACTACGCAGCGCGCCTGAACTGGTCAGCGACGTGCTGTTGCGATGCTCCATGCCATCGCCGCTGGCCCACGGCAGGTAGGTGCTCAGGAACGTGTAGGTGTTGGTTTCAAACTGCGGCAGCTCGCCGAAGATCGGGATGGTTTCGCGGACGATGCGCTCGACGTCCCTAGCGAAGGCATCGGCATCGGCATCGGTGCCGTCGTGGGTGAGGGCAATGCGGAAGACCGGCGGCGGTCCCGTCCGCTTCTGGCCGTCGTCCACCGTGAACTCGCGCAGGGTGAAGGCGCTGAAGTCGGTCGGGCTGTCCATCAGGTAGTGGATGTTGGGCGCGGTGTAGACCAGCGGATCGCCGGTCGGGAACAACTGCGTTGCCACTTTCCACGACTTGCCAGGCGGCTGGACGAACGTCACGCGCGCGGGGCGCTCGAACCAGCCGCGCGCGAACATCAACGCCGCGGGGATGTTGATGTGGGCGTGCATCGAATCGATGCCGAGATACGTGCCGTCGGTGCGATCGCCGAAGACCTTGTAGGTCACCACCACCGTGCCGTCGTGCCCGGCAATGTCCCACTGGTGCGGATCGGGCCGGGTCGCCGCCAGCGCCTGGCCCTTGCCGTTCACCACTGCCACGTCGAACACGTTCTTGGCAAACTCGTGGAGGGCGTAGCGTCCGGGTGACGTGCGCGCCATCCGCACCTGCAGCACCCCGGCCGGCACGGCGGCGAACTTCGCTTCCACCTGCATCCAGCGGTGCTCGGGCGCGGGGAACGACAGCTTGTATTCCACGGGCGCTTGCGCCCACGCGGTCGCACTGACCAGGAAGATGAAAACGACTACGAGAAACCGTTTAGCCATTCCGCTTAGTCTGCCACGATCCGTGGCCACTGAGGACGCAGAGGGCACGGAGAAGACAGTCAGCGTGGGCTAGAATCTCGGGATGAAGAAGCTGTTTCTCGCCACGGCGCTGGTCCTCATGGGCATTCAGCCGTCTGCCCAATCAGACCCCAAGACGGCGGCGCTCGGCTGGATCGACGCCAACGGCGGAGTGCTCAGGTCCGTCAACCGCAACATCTGGACGTGGGCGGAGACGGGGCTCGAAGAAACGAAGTCGTCCGAGGAGCTGCAATCGCTGCTGCGCGCGAATGGCTTCACGGTGGAGGCCGGCGTCGCCGGTATGCCGACCGCCTTCGTCGCCAGCTACGGCACGGGCAAGCCGGTGATTGGCATCCTCGCCGAGTTCGACGCGCTGCCCGGGCTGTCACAGGATGCCTCGCCGGAGCGCACCAACCGCGCCGGTGCGACGGCCGGCCACGGCTGCGGTCACAGCGTGTTCGGCACCGCCAGCAGCGGCGCCGCCGTCGCCATCAAGCAGGCGCTCGCCTCGGGCGTCATCAAGGGCACCGTCAAGCTGTTCGGCACGCCGGCCGAAGAGACCGGCATCGGCAAGACCTATATGCTGCGCGAAGGCAGCTTCAAGGACGTCGATACCATCCTCGCCTGGCACGCCGGCGACAGCACCGCCGCGGCGTGGGACTACTCGAAGGCCATGGTGTCGGTGAAGTTCAAGTTCGAGGGCCTGCCCTCGCACGCCTCGGTATCGCCCCACCAGGGCAAGAGCGCGCTCGACGCCGTCGAGCTGATGAGCGTGGGCGTGAACTACATGCGCGAGCACGTCAAGGAAGACACTCGCATCCACTACGTGATCACCAACGGCGGCGGCCAGCCGAACGTGGTGCCACCGTCAGCCGAAGTCTGGTACTACCTGCGTGCCAACAAGCACACCGATGTCGAGGAGTACTTCGTGTGGCTCACCGAGATTGCCCGCGCGGCCGCGGCGATGAGCCGCACCAAGCTGATCGAGACGCGGGTCGACGCCGACATGCACGAAGTGCTGCCCAACCGGACGCTGGTCGAGGTGATCCAGAAGAACCTCGAGCTGGTCGGGCCCCCGGTGTTCGACGACCGCGAGAAGGCGTTTGCGCGCGCGACGCAGAAGGACTTGAAGCCGGTGCCGGCGCTCGCGCTCGCCGAGCGCGTTGAGCCGCTGCCCACCGCGCCGCCGCGGCAGGGCACGCACTCGACCGACGTCGGCGACCTCACCTGGTTCTTCCCGGTCGGCCAGTTCACCGCCGCCACCTACTCGTACGGCGCGCCGGGACACAGCTGGCAGGTGGTGGCCTGCACGGGCACCAGCATCGGCGAGAAGGGCATGATGGTCGCGGCCAAGACCCTGGCCGGCGCGGCGATCGATCTCTACCGCTCCCCGGAGCTGATCCAGCGGGCGCGCGAGGACCTCAAGAAGACGATGGCGGATCAGAAATATACGACGTTGATCCCCGAAGGGCAGAAAGCGCCGAAGACGATTCGGTAAGGCAACCCTGAAGGGTTGCCTCCACCGTTGCCGCTTCAGGCGGACCTTACGACCCGAGCTTGACGAACTCTTCGCGCGCCCTCACCAGCAGCGGCACGTCGGGGTCGGCGTCCTTCCAGAAGTCGAAGAACGCCTGGTAGTTCTTGCGCGCTTCATCACGCTTGCCGAGCGCCACCTGCGCGCGCGCGAGCTCCACCAACGCAAACGCCTTGGCGGTGCCCAGCCCGCGCTGCCACGTGTCGCCCGTCATGAGCGCCAAGCCCTTGCTGGCGGCCTGCCAGTCCTTGGCCCGGACCTGGGCCAGCGTCCAGATGGTGACAATGTCAGCGTTGTCGGACTCGAAGGTCACCGGCTCGAGCAGCGGGATGGCCTCGCGCGGCTTGCCCGCCGCAATCAGCGCCAGCGCGCGAAATGCCCGCTCGGTGGCGAGCTCTGGCGACTGCCTGGGAAGCTGGGCCAGGGTCAGTGGCAGCAGCTCGCGCGCGGTGGCGCCGTCCTCGGTAATGGCCGCCACCACCAGGCGTTCGTCCAGCGCGTTGGGCTGCAACAACTCTTCGTCCAGCGCCAGCGCGATGCGCGCCCGCGCCTCGGCGACCTGGCCCACCAGTGCCTCGCTGATCGCCAGCGTCATGAGGCCCGGGCCGGTCTGGTTGTGCCGGCTGACGGCATCCATCCGCGCCTGCCACTCGGTGGCCAACGCCGCCGCCTCTTTCATCCTGCCCGCGAACGCCGCCGCGCGGATGCGGACGTTCAGGAAGTCCGCCTCTTCGCGCGTGCCACTCACGGCCGCCACCTGGGCGTCGGCCAGCGCGGCATCGCCCGTGAGAATGCCGATGGTAAACAGGCTCGCGCGGGCACCGCTGTTGTTACTCTGCAGCTTGACCGTGGTCTCGAGCGCGGCCCGCGCGTCGACAAATCGGCCGAGACTCAGGTAACTATCGCCGAGGTTCTGCCAGGCAATCGGCTGGTCGGGGGCCACGCGGGTGGCGGCCTCCTGGTAGCGCAGCGCTTCGGCAGTGTCGCCGCGCTGCCTGAGCAGCAGCGCGCCATTGGCGAGCGCCGTGTAATCGTTGGGGTACGCGGCCAGCCACACGCGGTAGACGTCGAGCGCCTTCTGCACATCGGCCTCGACCGTGGTGAAGTAGCGGGCCTCGATGTAGTAGCGCTCCACCTCGCTGACCTTGGCGCGAAACTCGTACGCCTTCGCGGTCATCTTGCGCGCCTCGTCTTGCTGGCCGAGGTTGGAATACACGGTCCCCAGCCGTGCATAAGCCAACCCGAACTCGGGATCGAGTTCGACGGCGCGACGGAAGAACGGCACCGAGTCGAAGTCGCCGGTCGCGCGGCGCGTCTTCAAGCCCTGGCTGTAGGCCTTCAGCGCCTCGAGCGACGGGGTCGTCGCCTCTTCGATCTTCGCGTCGTAGCGTTGAATGGACCCGAGCGACTCACCGAGTTTCTCGCGGAACACCGACACCGCCGTGCCGAGCGCCGCCAGCACGGTTTCCTTCGAGCTCGCCTGCACCTGCTCCTCGGCCAGCACGCTGCCGCTCACGCAGTCTTGCGCATTCAGGGTCACGACGTATGCCGAGCCAAGCATTGCGATGGTGCCGCCGAGCAGCGCCTTGCCGCCGGCACGCTGGCACACCTCGCGGCCCACTTCGGACGTGATCGGTGCGCTCGGCTCGCGCCCCATCAATCGCAACGTCGCCTGCACTTGCTGCTCGGCGACCACGTTCAGGAACGGCGACTGCCGCAATTGCAGGGCGAGCGCCTCGCCAAGCGTGTCGTCGAACATGGTGTCGCCGGTGCGGTTCACGACCGCCGACAGCACGACGGTGTCTTTCCCGGTCAGCGCCGGCGTGGTAATCGATCGGTAGAGCCAGAAGCCACCCACCAGCGCCACCATCAGCAGCGGCGCTCCGATCAGCGCGGGCGTACGCCAGCGGCTCCTGGCCACCGGCGCGGGCAAGGGAATCGCGTGAGGTCTCGGCGCCTGCGTCGCCGCAGGGGCCGCGACGACGGTGGCGCTCGCGGCGGCGGTGGAACCGCTTTCGGCCGCGCGTTTCAGCCGCTTCAAGTCGGCACGCAGTTCCGCGGCGCCCTGGTAACGGGTCTCGCGATCCTTCTCGAGCGCCTTGTCGATGATGCGATCGAACTCCGGCGGCAGGCCGGCCTGGATCTGCGACGGCGGCACCACCGGTTTCGTCAGCAGCCCCTCGAAGATGGTGGCGACGGTGGTACCCGGAAACGGCAGCCTGCCGGTCGCCATTTCGTAGAGCACGACGCCGGCCGAAAACACGTCGCTGCGCGCATCGATCTCCTGCCCGCGCGCCTGCTCCGGCGACATGTACGACACCGTGCCAATCGTCGTGCCCATCGTCGTCAACTGGTCGGTGGCAGCGATGGTGGAGTCGAGATGGTCCTGGCCGCGGACGGCCTTGCTCAACTTGGCGACGCCGAAGTCGAGCACCTTCAAGGTGCCGCGACGGGTGATGAACAGGTTGGCGGGCTTGATGTCGCGGTGCACGACGCCTTGCGCGTGCGCGGCATCAAGCGCGTCGGCCATCTGCGCGCCGAGTTCCAGGACCTCTTCGATCGGCATGGCGCCTTTCGCCACGCGGTCCTTCAGCGACTGCCCGTCGAGCAGTTCCATGACCATGAACTGCTGCCCGACTTGCCCTGAGCGACCGGCTGGTGGAGCCTCGCTCGACTGGCCGGGAGTCGAAGGGTTGACGCCGATGTCGTAGAGCGTGCAGATGTGCGGATGGTTCAGGCTCGAGATGACCCGCGCTTCGCGCAGGAAGCGCTGCACGGCTTCGGCGTTGGCACTGGCGTCCTCGGGGAGGAACTTGATGGCCACCTTGCGGCCAAGCCGCGAATCTTCCGCCTCGTACACCACACCCATGCCGCCCGCGCCAAGACGCGACAGGATGCGGTAGTGCGAGATGGTTTCTCCGATCACATATTTCCCGTCTCTGGCTCGTCGAGCACGGCGCGAATCTTCTTCGCGAGCTGCATCGGCGTGAACGGCTTCTGCAGGAACGGCTTGCCTTCGTCCAGCACGCCGGTCTTCACGATCGCCTCATCCGTGTAGCCAGACATATAGAGTACGCGAATCGACGGGCGCAGCGCGCGCAGCGCTTCGGCCACGGCCGGTCCGCTCATGTCGCCGAGAATGACATCGCACAGCGCGAGGTCGAAGTGCCGGGTGTCGTCACTGCCCAGCGCCAGTCCGGCCCTGCCCGATGCGGCCTCCGTCACGGAGTAGCCCAGTCGTACCAACAGCTCCTTCGACAGCCGGCGTACTGAGGCATCGTCTTCGACGAGCAGGATGTGCTCGGTGCCGTCAGGCATTTTCTCCACCGACGGGTCGACCGGCACCTGCACCGGCGCCTCGGCGCGGGGCAGGTAGATGCGGAAAGTTGTGCCGAGCCCAACTTCGCTCGACACGGAGATGTGGCCGTCGCTCTGGCGCACGATGCCGTACGCGGTCGATAAACCGAGACCGGTGCCCTTGCCGACGTCCTTGGTGGTGAAGTACGGCTCGAAGATGCGCGCGCGCAC
>ERZ1292640.1377-Hain-H43-02um-R1-1377-length-20102-cov-6_pt2 | contig 17027 bp, 13 predicted proteins | sample MGYA00564404_ERZ1292640 | MGnify/ENA primary metagenome ERZ1292640 (study PRJEB36523, sample SAMEA6512636) | groundwater metagenome | collected 2019-01-08 | study: AquaDiva: Metagenomics assemblies of 32 groundwater samples
GGTTAAGTAAAAAGAATAAACACTATTCCCAATCGAAACTCTATGGGGTTAAGTGATAAGGGTAAAGGGTTAAGGGTTAAGTAAAAAGAATAAACACTATTCCCAATCGAAACTCTATGGGGTTAAGTGGTTAATTAAGGGTTAAGCGATAACGGTTAAGGGTTAAGTAAAAAAATAAACATTATTCTTAATCGAAACTTTGTAGGGTTAAAGAGTAAAGGATTAAGGTGAAACAAAAAACTAAAATAAAAATTATTCCTAATCGTTTTCTTTACTTCTTCCTTTTTTCTTTCCTTTTTTCTTTCCTTTTTTCTTTCCTTTACTTTTTTCCCTTACCCCTTAACCCTTAACCCTTACCCCTCAATTAGCTTGGCTGCTCCTCTGCCTGCTTCTTGCTCAAATTCACCCTGCCCATTTCATCAATGCCGATGATCTTCACCCTGACCTCGTCGCCGATCTTGACTGCTTCATCTACTGTCTTGATGAATTTATTGGACAGTTCGGAAATATGTATCAGCCCTTCCTTGTTCGGCAGTATTTCACAGAACGCCCCGAATGGCATGATCCTTTTAATCTTACCTGAATAAATCTTTCCCACTTCGGGCATTTCTGTCAGGCCTCTAATTATATCTATCGCTTTTTGGGAAGCCTGCGCGTCATTAGAAGCAACCATTACCGAGCCGTCATCTTCGATATCGATAGATACGCCGGTGGCATTGATGATCTTCTTAATAGTCTTGCCTCCGGGGCCGATCAGCTCTCCGATCTTCTCGGGATTTACCTTCAACACCGTAATCCTCGGGGCAAACGCTGATAATTGCTCTTTAGGAGCGCTGATAGTTGCCTGCATCTTTTCAAGGATCGTAAAGCGCGCTTTCTTGGCCGCGTCCAATATCTGGCGGATAAGCTCTAAATCAATGCCCGCGATTTTTAAATCAACCTGTATAGCCGTAATGCCTTTTGAGGAGCCAGCGACTTTAAAATCCATATCGCCGAAATGATCTTCAAGACCGCTGATATCAGTCAGGATAACGCTTTTCGCGCCTTCCTTAACTAACCCCATAGCAATTCCCGCTACCGGGCTTTTTATCGGCACTCCCGCGTCCATTAAGGATAAAGTGGAAGCGCAAACTGTCGCCATACTCGAAGAACCGTTTGATTCCAGGATTTCGGAAACAACTCTCACGGTATAAGGAAATTCTTCCTTTAACGGCATCACTGCCTTTAACGCCTTCTCGGCTAAAGCCCCATGGCCTATTTCTCTTCTGCCCGGGCCTCTCATAGGAGCGGTTTCTCCGACGGAAAAAGGCGGAAAACTGTAATGGAGCATAAAGCTTTTTTTAGTCTCACCTTCAAGCGCCTCGATCATCTGCTCATCGGAGGATGTGCCTAATGTCGTGACTGATAAACTCTGGGTCTGGCCGCGGGTAAATATTGCCGAGCCGTGCGTGCGGGGAAGCACGCCTATCTCGCAGGTTATTTGCCGTATCTCGTCAAACGCCCTGCCATCTACCCGGGAAGACTTACTTAAAATAATACCGCGGACATTTTCTTTTTCCACTTCAACCAAAGCTGATTTTATATCCGCGGGGATAAAACCTTCCGGAGTAAGTTTTTCTTCAAGCTCTTTCGCCAACGCGTCAACCGCGTCTTCCCTCTGCTCTTTAACCGGCAGAGAATATATCTCTTTTAACTTATCTTTTGCCAGTGCCTCCACCGCGGCAAAAACTTTTTCATCAATTTCTTTGTAAGCAATTTTCAGCTTTCCCTTGCCGCATACTTTAGCAAAACTCTCCTGCAGTTTTATAATATCTTTGAGCTTATCATAACCAAAACTTATCGCTTCAAAGATTGCCTCTTCGGAAACCTCTTGCGCGCGGCATTCAATCATATCCACGCCCAGTTTATTGCCCACAACTACTACTTCAAGAAGGCTTTTTTCGGTCTGCTCGTAAGTCGGGTTTACAATAAACTGTCCGTCTAACTGACAAACCCTGACCGCGCCTATAGGGCCTTCGAAAGGTATATCTGATATAGTCAAAGCGAAAGACGCTCCGCATACAGCCAAGACATCTGGATCGTTTAACCCGTCACTGGACAAGACTATGGCGACAACCTGGACATCATTAGACATACCTTTAGGAAAAAGCGGCCTGATGGGCCGGTCGATTAAACGCGCGCCTAATATTTCGTTTTCAGAAGGCCTGCCTTCACGTTTAAAAAATCCTCCGGGTATTCTTCCGGCGGCATAGGTTTTTTCCTGATACTCAACTGTCAAAGGGAAGAAATCAATACCTTCCCTGGGCTTTTTAGAAATACAAGCAGTAACCAAAATCACGGTCCCGCCGAATTTTACCACAACCGCGCCATTTGCCTGTTTGGCTAAATTTCCGGTCTCTACTATCAAATCCTCCTGCCCTAATTTTAAACTCGTTTGTTTTAAATCCATTTTTCCTCGTTTTCTTTGTATGTTAATATGTTATTATCACGAATTGCATGGACAGCACAATGTGCTGCCCCTACGCTCGTGGCGGCGACAACCTATTTTCTCAAACTCAATTTTTCCAATAACTCAGTATACTTCTTCATATCTTTTTTCTTAAGGTAATTAAGAAGCCTGCGGCGTTTGCCGACCATCTGCAACAACCCACGGCGGGAATGAAAATCCTTCTTGTGGGATTTAAAATGATCCCCCAACTGATTTATGCGCTCGGTAAGAAGCGCTACCTGCACGGCGCTTGAGCCTGTATCCTTAGGATGCACTTTATAATCAGTAATTACTTTTGTCTTTTTAGCTTTTTCGATCGTCAATTTATTACCTCCTTAAAAATTACCTAGTTTATAAAATCTTCAATCACAAATTACGCTCCAACCGGAACTCCCGTCGCTGATTAGCTGCCTTCTTGTATTTGCAGACACTAATTTAATTTTAACAAAACCATCTATAGTATCAGGCGGCGTAGGAAAAATCTCAATATTGGCGCCTCCCGGGTTTTTAACCGTATATACGCGGCCGCGGCAAGACGCTGCCAAAGGCAAAGTAAGATCAATGTTTCCTGCGGCGGAAATAATACTGTCAGAAGCAGTTAAGGTATAGTCGCTGCCAACCGATTTCACGGCAAAAGCAATTGCCCCATTAACTTCTAACGCGCTCTTTGGCGCTGTTGTACCTATGCCCACATTGCCGGTTATAGCAAGCTGCGAAAAGCTTCCTGCAGGGCTATTATAATAAGATTTCAAAGCTATGGTTTCCGTAACCTGGGCGCATGCCCAAGAAACAGCCAGAATGATAATGCCCAGAAAACACAAACAAATTAAAAACCTTTTTCTTAACGCCATACCCTTTTGCTCAATCAACAACCATCCAATCCCCTGCGCCGTCGCTTACCACCTGAAGCTTATCATATTGCGCAGCTAATTCCTTATAAGCGAACCCATCAATCCTATCCGAACCCGATGTGCTGACTGTAACTAAATATACATCTATATTTTTAATGCTATACATCCTGCCTTTACAAAGCGTTGAATCCGGCAGGTTGATCGTAGGGCCGCCGCTTGCAAGAATAACACCGTCTTGCGCTGTCGCATTATAATTACCGGGCCCCATAGCCGAAGTAACCGAAGTAGCCACTGAACCATTAACTTGCAAAGAACTATTGGGCGCGGTAATCCCAATGCCTACATTCGCGGATGCGGCAATATTACCCGCATAATAACCGTTAGGCGGCGGATAATACGATTCTAAAATTAAAGTATCTATTGGATCGGCGAAAATATTATAATGACAAATAAGAAAAAACGCCTCAAGCAATAAAAAGATAACTACCTTATATCTTTTCACGAATTTCCCTTTTGCCTAATCAGATATTATCAACCAGCTGTTTACGCCGTCGCTGACTGTTTGGATTTTCTGGCCGGCAGTTAAAGTCTTTGAGCCTGCTCCGTCAATAGTATCCCCTACCGCGGTTATCTGCACCGTTATATTACCTGCGCTGTTATTTTTTACTATGTAACGCCTGCCTTTGCGGCTGCTGGCAGCAGGAAGGCTTAAATCATAACCAGGCGCATCAAGGATCACGCAGTCAGTATCTTTTAAAACATATCCGTTTATATCAGGAACAGTAACAGGCACTGCGAAAGAGCCGTTTATATCTAATTTGCTGGCAGGATTAGCTGTGCCTATGCCCAGGTTGCCATCTGTAATCAATTGGGAAAATTCCGTGCTGGGGGCAGGAAGATACGTTTCGATTACCAATGACTCTTTAGCGCAAAAAGCGCCCGGAGCCAACAGCATTAAGCTATTCAATAGCAAAAATATGATTTTTGCCGGTCTTATCCTCTTCATTTACATATCCTATGTAGATATGGTATTATACAATAAATGGCAAAAGACGTCAAGGTATTTAAGGTATTTTATGGGCATTTTTATGCCCCGGAAACAGAACTCGGGCAAATCTGGCTAAAGGCGCAGTAAGTGCAGGCCAGATACGCGGGCTTGGCTTCAAAATCACGGCCGCGTATGCCGCCGGAAGCTTCTGTAATTATCTCTGCGGCTTTTTTAAAATCGTTTTCTGTCCTTTTAGCTCTTCCTATAAGCCCTGATTCCAGAAAATGAAGCTCCACCCAATCCGGCAATTTAGCGAATACATGCTTAAAAGCCATTGCGTAGATAGACAATTGCAGGCTGCCTTCTGCTTTTTTGTCCGCGTCAGCCTGTTTTTTGACATTCGATGACTTAAAATCAACGATGCGGCTTTCCTCATCAGTAAGATACAGCATATCCCAGCGGCCGGTAACACGGTTATTATCCAGGATAAAGGTGAATTCCTTCTCAACATAAGTCGGGTTACTTTTGATCTTCTCCTGCTCCAGAAAAAACCTCTCTATGGCTAGGGCGCCGGCATTGGCCCTCTCCTCCTGATGCCGCACGTCAAGGAAACCTTCTTGTTTAAAGGAATCCAAAAACGACTGAATCAACTCATCCTTATTTATAGCTATATCTTTTGCCTTATACTGAAAATATTTCTGCACGCAATCATGCAGGGCCTTTCCGTAAAGCACTGTGTGGTGTTCCATAATCGGTACGCGCAAAACATGGACAAATTTATATTTTAACGGGCAGGTGCGGTAATCGTCGATCTGATAGTAACTTAAAGAAAGCACCTGTTCTTTTTCTATATCCTTAAGCAGGCTCTTCTCCGTTAACTGCGGCTTAGGAGCGTGGCGCTGTATAGCCTCGAATGCGGAAGATTTCTTAGCTTCTGCCTTATATTCTTTTGTCCCTAACGCCTCTAGGACAAACTGGCTGACTTTGCGCACGCGGCTGCCGCCATAATCAGAGGCAGATGTAAAATACAACTCTTTCTTGGCGCGGGTCATTCCTACATAAAACAGCCTGCGCTCCTCTTGCGTGTGGAAATCTCCGCTGGGGGAAACATCTTTCAGCAATTCGTCCGGCAGTTCTATAGAGCGCCTGCGCGCGGCGCAAGGGAACTTCCCCATAACCGTGCTGACCAGAAACACCGCTTCAAATTCCAAGCCTTTGGCCTTATGAATGGTAAGCACGTGGACCGCGTCGATATCCATATCCGCTTCGGCTGTCGCCGGGTCATCCCCGGCTTCTATCAGGAGATTTAAATAATTTATAAAATAAATAACCCTGTCTTCTTTAGCGATGCCTTCATAATTATGCGCAAGGTCAAAAAACTTTGCCAGGTTCATCAGTTTTTCTTCACTTGCCACAGAAGGCTTACTGATTAGGCTTTTAAGCAGACCGGTATCGGTAAGAAATTGATATAACAACCTGCCGCTGGTCAATTCAGCGGAAAGCTTGAGGAATTTCCTGATGTCGGAAATCAAAAGGCGGATTTTTTCTTTTATTTCATCGGAAAGGTTAAGCGCTATTTCCGGCTCATTATCCAGGTTTTCCAAAATAAAATACAACCCACGATTACGCCGTTTAGCTAAATGCATCGCGCTGCTTAAATCCTCAGGCGCAAGCTGATAAATTTCCGACACAGCCAAATAATACAAACTCAAGCTATCGTGAATATTGGCCATCACCCTCAAGAAAGAAACACACAAACGCACTTCCGGCTGGCTGTATAGCCCCTGATTCCCGCTAAAACGCCAGGGGATGCTTAGCATATTCAAGCCGCGCAAAAACGGCTCGGCGTCATTATTAGCCCTGACCAAAATCGCGAAATCGCTGTATTTAAATTCGTTCTTTTTAACCTTATCGCTTATTATTTTGGCAACATTGTCCGCCTCGGTGGATAAGGTATCGAAATGCAAATGCTTTATCTGCGGCCCGTTTTTCTCCTGGGCGATAAGTTTTTTATCTATGTTACTTTTAACTTCAAAGCGCTCTGGGTTATTATGCTGAATAAGCTGATAGGAGGAATCCAAAATAACTTTTGTGGAACGGTAATTCTGAATTAGCGCGACTTTCCGCGCGTCAGGATACTCATCAACAAAATTAAGGATATTAGAATAAGCCGCGCCGCGCCAGCGATAAATACAATTATGAACGACTATGCCATTAACGATAAAATTATGCGTGCGTTCTATCTCTAAATCATATACCGTCTCTTTCTTTTTTTCTTCTTTTATGCTCACAACTCTTTCATAAACTATGTTATATCCTTTCCTAACCGGCAAATAATGGCCTGCCAAAACATTAGAGGCCGGCATTATAAGGGCAGGCGGCCTTTCAAAATTCAAACGGCCGACATTAAATCTATATTCTAAAATACCCCCTGTAATTTCTTTAAGCTTATAAGCGATATCTTCAATTTCCTTCAAATCCGTCGAAGTACGCCTTAAACACATGCCTCTTTTGGCTTTTCTTAAACGAACCCCAGCTTTTAAAAGCATCGCTATAACCTTATTGTCGGAGGTTTCCAAAGATACCATATGTGATACCAAAGGATTTTGTAAAAGCTTACCCTTTCTTTCCTTAGAAATATGTTTTCTATAACACAAATAAAGATTTATCAAAACCCTGCTTTTATTCCCTCTGACAACTCCACCTAAACAATGATGATGAAAATTCAGGTCAATATCTAAGTCGAGAACCAATTGCTTAACGCCTTTTTCCGTATCTAATTCTTGATAAAGCTTTTTTACCCACTCGTCAACTATATACGCCCCCTTTCTCCTCATAAAGTATACCGTTGGAATGCCATACTTTAAAGAAAGATAAGTCTCAAAATACTGAGCCTGTTGTTCTGTATTGAAAGAACGCAAACCCACGATTTTATCCGCGGACCTTTCCAACCTTAATCTTAAAGCTAAATCATTAGTAGTGCCCAGCCTCCAACCGATGTCTTTTCTCCACATCAAATAAACATAATAAATACCTTTTGCGCTATAAGCAGACCATGTTGGCACATAACAGAACATCTTATGATTAGAAGTTACTTTTATTTTATTACCGCTTGAAGTCGTAAAGGTAAGCAGCCTTGCTAATTTCACCTTTTTAAAAACATTTCTTACTTTAGAGGTCCCAACGTGCGCTTTGCCGACAGCGGTAAGGACGACATCGCCTTTTTTTACATTTTCTATTCTTCTCTTGCCTTCTGGCGTATCTATCCAAGAACCCTTAACCACACATTGGTCATCATCGGCAACGCAGGTAACATTCTTATTTTTACCCGCAAGCAGTTTTACTAATTGAAACTGCGCGAAGTTAGTATCCTGAAATTCATCGATGAGGATATATTTGAATTGTTCCTGATAACGCCTTAATACTGACGGATGTTTGCGTAAAAGCTCCAAAGCCAGATAGAATTGATTCCCAAAATCTATCTTACCTTCTTTTAGAAGCAATTCCTGATATTTCGCGAAACTCTCGGCGATCTCTCTATGCTTAACCGCCTCTTCCCGCAATGCCAAGTCGCCGGGATCTTCCTTGGCCTTTTTTTCCAGCCCCAAAGCGAATTCGCGATAATCACGCCAGTTTATATCTTCGTCCTTAGCGCGGCTAAAAACATCTAACAGCGCCTCGATAAAACGGGTGGGATCGCTTAGCGGCCGGTAATACGACAAGCCGAATTCGAAAAGATGCTCGCGGAAAAATACCGCGGCCTCCGGGCGGGTTAAAACTTTAAAATCAGGCGTGAGCCCTAACTCTAACGCGTTTTCCCGAAGCAGCCTGTCCCCGAAAGCGTGAAAGGTGGATATCCAAATATCAATATACCCATAGGGAACAAGTATATCCACTTTTTCCTGCATACTCTTGGCGGCCTTATCGGTAAAGGTTAAAGCCAGTATCTCATTAGTCTTGGCCAAGCCTTCGTTAACCAGCCAGGCGATCCTGCGGGTAATCACAGTGGTTTTACCGGTGCCGGCGCCGGCGATAATAAGCAGAGGCCCGGTTTTATGCGTAACCGCTTGGGCTTGTTCAGGATTTAAGTCGTTTAAAATTGATGCGGTAGACATAATTAAACGCTCATTTCGTCATTGCGAGGAACCCTCTCTTGACATATCAGTGACGAAGCAATCTCGCTTTTAAGAACGAATGGCTAAATACGGGATTGCTTTGTCGCCAGTGTAAACGATAGCTCCTCGCAATGACGATCCTTGGCAAAAATCTGTGCTAATCTGTGTTACAAGGCTTTTATCTTCCCTTGCATCAGGAGTTCGATGAATTTGTTGGCATAGGCAGGATTAAACTGCGAACCGCTTGAGCGCTTCAACTCCACGATTGCTTCATCAATCGTAAGCGGGCTGTTGTATCCGCGGCCAGTAGTCATTGCGTCGTAGGAATCGGCAATGGCAATAATCTGCGCCCCTCGTGGTATCATATCCCCGCGCAATCCGTGGGGATAGCCTTTGCCGTCGTAACGTTCGTGATGGTGCAGTACCATCGGGACGATCTCCTCGAAAAAAGGCAGGCCCTCTAAAATCTTCGCGCCGTCTGCCTGATGGCGCTTAACAATATCAAATTCATTATCGTCAAGCCGTTCTTTCTTATGTAAAATCCTGTCCGGAAGGCCGATTTTCCCGACATCATGCACATATGCCGCTCTATGTATCGTTTCAATCTCCTCGGCCGGCAGGGTAATCCCCTTCGCCAAGAGAGTAGCATAAATATCCACTCTCTCTGAATGCCCGGCGGTATACGGGTCTTTTTCCTCCAGCGCCCTTACCAGAGAACGCATAGCATTAAAATAAAGCTCTTTTATCCGCTCCTGTTCTCTTTTGATATCCTCAAGCGCCCTTTCCAATTCTTTGTTGCGGGCGTTTAAATCCATGCTTACATAACTTAATTCTCCTTTAGGAATACCAGAAAGAGCTGCATGAGGGCCTTGGACGCTTACTATTTTATCCGATTTCGGATTAAACAAAATCAAGCGGACATCGCCTGAGCCGCGCGCCAAAAGAAACTCTGTTGTGAGTATCAAATCCTCATACCTGTTAATATGCTCCTGAATAAAGTTCAAGGCCGCTATTTTGATTTTAGGCTTCCGGCCATTTTTATCAACAGGCATTTGCTCTGTTTCTATTTCATTCGCGATTAAACTTAACAGTGCCTCTGCTTTTTTCTTTTTTGTATTCCAGAGCGCAAACGTAAGCGCGTCTTCTCCATAACGGGCGATCAAGGCCTTTTTACCCGCGTATTTTTTCACCGCGTCAGAAAAAACCTTTATAACAGCGGTCATCTGCTCATAAGTCGCGCAAACGCGGGAAATATCCTTACATTCCAACAGGCAAAAATAATTATCCTTTCCGGCGCGCGCTTTTTGCAACACATTCTCCACATACGCCTGAAAATACCTTTGAGTATAAATCTGGCAGGCCGGATCGGTTATACTTAAATTTTTAAGCTTTTCGCTTTCGGCGATCAGGCTGGCATACCTATATACCTGCACGACAATAAAAGAAATCCCGGCCAGGAAAAACAGGCTGAAAATATCCTTTCTGAAATTATACTGCGCCTGAAGGAAAATATACCCGGAGAAAAAGAGCGTAAAAGCTAAAATTAAAATCGCTGTCGAATAAACCGGCCTTAATCTTAGCGCCATAAAACCGGTTAATAACATAACTAATAAAACCAAAGATAAATTCAACGCTGAAAAAGACGGCAGGCTGTAAATAAACTCGCGCGCAAGCAGCATAAGCAGGGAATTGGCGTTAATATAAACCCCGGGCATAAAGCCTAACGGCGTCGGATGAATATCATGCGTAATCTTGACCGTCATCCCTATCATTACAATTTTATCTTTAAAAAGTTCGGGATTTACAGGCGGGCTGTCTTTTAAAATCTCATAAGCGGAAACGGTAGTAAAATCATCAGGGGAAGCTAAATAATTTATCGGCAGGCTGCCAAAAACGTCAACAGGGATATATTCTCGCGAGCCCAGCCAAACCTTCCCGGGTTCATAACGTATCTGCTCTTGAGGGATCCCACGGGTTAAGGCCAAAGTTTTCACTTCAGCGCTATAATCTACTATACTATAAGAACCTTTGGCAAAAACAACTGCCCGCATATTGCGCACCAACAAATCTCGGGCAGAAAAACTCTTGTTTATAATTCCGGTGAGCGCCGCGTGGCTGTTAAATATATCCAGGGATTTAATATAATTGCCATCCTCGTCAATATACCCGGCCAGGACTACGCAGGCGGCATTCTTTATAGCTTCTGAAAAGGCAAGGTCTTCAGATGTTTCCGTAGGGCGGGCAAAAGTGAAATCGATAAATATCGCCCTAGGCTTACAAGAGGCCAGTTTATTGACTAAATCGGCAAACACAGTGCGTTTCCAGGGCCAGTTATAGCCGGGAGCGCTTATCGAATCATTATCTATGGCGACAACAACGATATCCTTGATTTCTTTCGGCGCGGGCTTTCTTAAACGGCTTATGCTATAGAAGAAATCGTTGGTACGCAGGGAGGCGACTTTAAAGAAACCAAGCGGCTGAAGTATAAAACAGTAACAGATAAAAATCAGGAATAATAGAAATAAAATCCTAACCAGATCTTCATCTTTCGCGTATTTCATATTTGTTAATCTATCATATCCAGCAAGGTATTACAACATTTTTTAGTTTGCCGGTTTACCTGTTGGCCGGTTTGCCGGTTTTTTTGTTCGCCTGTTAACCAGTTAGCCGGTTAACCTGTTTAACTAGCTAACTGGCCAACCGGCTAACTGGCGAACTGGCTAACTGGCTAACCTTTCAAATTTTTCTTGACATCTCCGTGATTATCTGTAACTATAGGTAACATATATTATAGGGCACAAAAGGCTAAAAAAGGGAGGGTGGTTATGAAAAGAAAAGCTTTTACTTTTACAGAGCTACTAATAGCGCTTATAGTGCTTGCGATATTGACCTCTCTTTCTATAGCCGGCTTTAGAAAAGTTGTGGAAGCCAATAATGACAGGATCTGCCAGCTCAATTTAAAAGTGCTTGAAGCGGCAATCGATGTCTATACTGTCGAGAATGACGCCCTTCCCGACTCGCTTGCAAGATTAGAACCCAGGCAGATACATCTGGCTTATTTGAAAATCTTAGGCCATCAACCCGGAAACAACTGTTTAGCTTCTATAAAAGAATTTTTTGGCATAAAAAATGCCATCGCAGGGCCGTTAGGGAAGTTTTATGGGAATGATTTAAATGTATTAGTGTGCCCGTCAGACCCGAACCATAGGCAGAAAATAAATAAAATCAAAGCAAACACCTTTGTGATTGATACTGACACTTCTTATTTTAGAAATACCGGTTCAGGGAACACCTTTACGAGCAAAAGCGATCTGACGACAAAAAACACATATGCCATTGCTTACGACAAAAGCACCTGGCATAAAAAAGGCCTGATCCTCAACCAAAGCTATGCTAACGGTGTCAGCCCTACCGGCGTGAAGGGCGAAATCGATAGCGCTACAAAGAAAATTAAAAAACTAGTGGTATATGATACAAATGCGGACGACGAATTAACAAATGCTGAATGTAATACAGCGGCGTGTAGAAAAATACTAAGAAGAATACTGAAAAGCTTAAGGACGGACTAATGAGAAAAGTATGTTATATTTGCGATAAGAAGCCCAGCGCGGGAAAAGTAATGACCCGTAAGGGACAATACAAAGCAAAAGGCGGAACTGGAAGCAAAGTTTCCCGCAGGACCAACCGCTTATTCCTTCCCAACCTTCAAAAGGTAAAAGCGAAGATAAACGGACGGCCCATGTCTATCAATGTTTGCACAAAATGCATCAAGGCGGGCAAAGTTACGAAGGCTTAATATCTTCGATTTCTAATTGTAATTGGTTATTTCCCTGCCATGTATCTATGGAAAGCCTGTAGACTAAATCTACAGCCTTGGAAGAACTCACCAAGTCAGCGTATTCCCCCATTCTAAATCCCACTGCCGGATAAGTGAATTTTCCGCAACTGACCCAGAATTTAAGGGTATCTTTTTTCTGCAGTAGAGGTTTAGACCTTACCTCTAAACCATAACTCGCGAATAAAGGCTTAGGATTATCCTGCCCAAAAGGAGCCAGCATATTTATCTGAGCTACCAGATCTAAATCAAAATCCGCTAATTTTAATTCCAGGTCAACATTCAACGCCGGAATTAAATCCTGCGCGGATAAGGTTTCAAAAGCAACCTTATTAATGCTTTCCCGAAAACCATCTATGTCATTTCTTAAAATACTTAGGCCCGCGGCGTGTTTATGCCCGCCAAAACCCTGAAGGTGTTCGGCACATTTTAACAGCCCCTCAAAAAGATGAAAGTTGGCGCTTGAACGGGCAGAGCCCTTGCCTAATTCATTTTCCCAGGAAATAACTACCGTCGGCCGATAAAACCTGTCGGCAATTTTAGAAGCAACTATCCCCAAAACCCCTTTGTGCCAATTATCCTTATGCAGTACTATCACCCTATTCTTGGAAAAATCCGTGTTTTGCGCTAATTGCAATGCCTCTTCTATAATTTCGCTTTCAATGCGCTGGCGTTGGAGGTTTTTAGCATGCAATTGTTTGGCTAATTCCTGCGCTTCGCTTTCCAAGGAACAGATAAGAAGGCTCAAGGCTTGCTCGCTGGAATCAATCCTTCCGCAGGCATTCAGCCGCGGGCCGATAATATAGCCGATATGCTCGGTGGTCAACTCTTTCTTCACGCCTGCCACATCGAGGATTGCTTTTATGCCAATGTGAGGAGAACTGTTTAATTTTTTCAGGCCTTCTTTTACAATAATCCTGTTCTCATCCAACAATGGCACCACATCAGCCACCGTGCCTATAGAAACCAAATCCAGTTGATCTTCTAAAACATCATTTAAAAGATGACAGGCTAATTTATAACTTAAGCCCACCCCGGCAAGTTCCGAATAAGGATACTTTGAATCCTGCCGCTTGGGGTCGACAACCGCGACAGCGCAGGGCAATTTCCCATCCTGCGGCTGGTGATGGTCCACAACAACCGTATCAATTCCTAAGCGCTTCAACTCTTCTATTTCCTTAAAATTGCTTATCCCGCAATCCAGAGTAACAACAAGGTTTATCCCCGCCTGATGCGCGTATTTCACAAAATTCAAGTTTAGTCCGTAACCTTCTTTTAAGCGATGCGGCAGGTAATGCTCATGCTTAAGGCCCAGCATATTAAAAGCCGCCTTTAACACGGCTAAAGCGGTCAGGCCGTCGGCGTCATAATCCGAAAATATTAAAACCTTTTCTTTATTCTTTAAGGCTTTTTGTATGCGCCAAGCGGCTTTATCTATATCGGGAAGGAGATTTGTATCGTGCATTTGGGACAGCGAGGGTTTAAGGAAATTGCGCGCGGCATCAGGCGTAGTGATATTACGGTTGACTAAAAGCCCGGCGGTAACAGGAGAAATGTTTAACTCGTGGGCGAGAATATTCTGTAAGGCCTTATCGGGAGTTCTTAGTTTCCAAATTTTTTGCATATATTATTCTTCGTCATTGCGAGGAACCCTCGCTTGGCATACCGGTGACGAAGCAATCTCGCTTTAAGAACGGGATTACTTCTCCGCCTCAAACGTAGGGGACGGTCGCGACCGTCCCCTACCTCGCAATGGCAGAGGAGAAACCGTCACATCTTTTCAGGCGCTTTGACTCCCAATAAACTCAACCCCAAAGCAATAATAGTTTTACAACCGAAAATTAAAGCCAGGCGGGCATTAGTAAGGCTGGCATCATCTGATAGCACACGGTGGACATCATAAAACCGGTGAAAACTCTCGGCTAACTCTTGCAAATAGCTAGTCAGGGGATATGGATCAAGCTGAATTTCGGCAACTTTTAATGCCCATTCGAATTTCGCCAAAGCCTTTAAAAGATCAAGCTCCTCTTTTTTATCCAGTAAGGACAAGTCCGCGTTTTTAAGCGTATCCGAGGAAAGTTTGGCATTAACCAGGATATTACAAATACGCGCGTGGGCATACTGCACATAAAAAACCGGATTTTCCGAATTTTGCTTTTTTGCCAGTTCCAGGTCAAAATCCAGATGGCTATCGGTCTTACGCATCACAAAGAAAAATCTCGCCGCGTCCTTACCCACCTCATCCATAACCTCTCTTAAGGTTATATATTCTCCCTTACGGGTAGACATGGAAACCACCTTGCCTTCTTTAAACAAGGTGGCTAACTGCACAATGACAATATTTAGGGAATTAGCGTCTTTACCGAACGCGGCAACCGAAGATTTCAAACGGTTAATATAACCGTGGTGATCCGGGCCCCAAAAATTAATCAACCATTCAAAGCCGCGCTTGTATTTATCCTGATGATAGGCTATATCAGGAGCAAGGTAGGTATAAGATCCATCGGATTTAACAATAACCCTGTCTTTATCGTCTAAGAATTTAGTTGAGGCAAACCACACCGCGCCTTCACTTTCATAAATATAGCCCTTCTCTTTCAATAACTCTATCGACCTGTCTATCTTTCCCGATTCTCTTAAAGATGCCTGGCTGTACCAAGAATCAAACTTTACCCCGAAATCATCCAGTTCCTTCTTGATTATATCTAAAATCCTCTTCACGCCATATTCACGATAAAATTCCGGCGGTTTAGAGCTTGCGGCGCCAGGCGCAAGCTCTTCTGCCAGGCCGCGGATATATTCGCCCTGATAATGGTCCTCGGGAAATTCTATTTTTTCGCCTTGCAATTCCCGCAGGCGAAGATAAATAGAATTGCCTAAAATATTTATCTGGTTGCCTTCGTCGTTAAGGTAATATTCCCTTTTAACCTCATGGCCCAGGAATTCCAGGACATTACACAGGGCATCTCCTACCGCGGCCTGCCGGCCATGGGCAACCGATAAAGAACCCGTAGGATTAGCGCTGACAAATTCAACTAAAGCCTTTCTGGGTTTATCTGTTTTGGCAATCCCTTTGCCGCCTGTCTCCATTATATCTTTAAGAATAAAATAAAAGTATACCGGCTTAAAAGTAAAATTGATAAAACCCGGACCGGCTATATCAATTTTTGCTATGACATCTTTTAGCTCGCAATTAGGGATCTCTTCGTTAAGATATGAAACTATTTTCGCGGCTATTTCGCGCGGAGGCTGTTTTAGGGTGCCTGAAAGTTTTAAGGCGCTCGTTACAGACACATCCCCAAAACTCTTTTCTTTGGGAAATTCTAAATAGGGGTAAACAACAGGCAGTTCTTTAGGGTCTAATCCGGAAACTTTAACGAGGGCTTTTCTTAAGTTTTCGTTTAATAGGTTTTCGTATTTTCTTGCGGACATTTTTAGGTTTGGGGAAGGTTATCCTCTTGGCATCCTGCCAGAGAGACTCCAGATTATAAAACTGGCGCGCTTCGCCGGTAAAAATATGGGCCACCACATCGTGCGCGTCCAACAACACCCACCGCAAAGACTCATCTTGTTCACGGGCCCGGACCGGGATATCTTCCTTATACAGGCCGTCTTTAATATGGTCAGCGATGGTTTCAGCCCTGCGGCCGGATGTTGCGCTTACAACAACAAAAAAATCGCAAAAATTGCTTATCTTGCGCAAGTCCAGGATCTTAAGATCCTCTGCTTCTTTATCCAAGGCAAGCTTTGCGATTAAATATACTTTCTTTAGGGAATCTATTTTGTTTCTCCTTCAATAGCTTATAAATAGCGAACCCCACAATCAGCAAATTGTGGGATTCGCCATAAAGCACACTAATCTGAAATTTAATTACTTTTTAATTTTACCAAGAATCTTATACATTCCAGTAGAACAATCCGGGCATTTACCCTTCATCGCATTGCGGCCATTCTTCATTGTTACCTGCTGCGTGTCCTTCATTTCCTTAGAAGCCTTACATTTTACGCAATACCCTTTTTCTGCCATCTTGATCCTCCTTCTATAAATCCTTGTTAGCTTACAATTCTTTTTAAGCTTAACATAGCATCCGGTGTTTGTCAATTAAAATCTGCCGGAAGGGCAGATTTTAATTGATCCTGAGCCTTGCCGAACAGGCAAGGCGAAGGATCTTAAGCGATGTTGCCCGAAGGCCAGATTTTGATTAATCCTGTAGGGACAGCACAGTGTGCTGTCCCTACATTTACTTGAATTTTTCTTGAAAAATTGGCCATAGAATGAAGAATGGCTCTATTACCCTAATTTCCCGTTGATTAACTGCGCTCCGCCAGCGGAAGGCCAAGCTTTTGCCGAAGAAAATTCATATCCATCTTAGGAAGATAATCCGGCTGAACGCTGGCCATTCCTTCCATCCGATTAATCAAAACCTCAAGCTGAAGCCGGCCTTCTTTTGTCTTCACAGCCTGCAGAGGCGTTTTGTTGTTAAGTGCCGGGATTCGGGAAGAAATCCAATCCTTCAAATAATACTCCTGTTGTCTTTGAAGCAAGACTTTCCTAATCTCCGGATCAGAATTAATCCGGCGCTGTTCTTCCTCGAACTTACGCAGATCCTCTTGCGACGGCTGCGGCATAGCAGCGAAGTCTTTGCTATCGATACGGTCAAAAACAACCATTTTTCCAAGGCCAATAGAAAGCTTGTTCTTAAGACGTAATGCGCGCTCCAGTGAATTAACCTCTCCGACCAACTCATTC
>ERZ1292640.1911-Hain-H43-02um-R1-1911-length-17015-cov-6_pt1 | contig 17015 bp, 12 predicted proteins | sample MGYA00564404_ERZ1292640 | MGnify/ENA primary metagenome ERZ1292640 (study PRJEB36523, sample SAMEA6512636) | groundwater metagenome | collected 2019-01-08 | study: AquaDiva: Metagenomics assemblies of 32 groundwater samples
CGGGCCGGTGATCGGGGGGTATTTGGGATTGATGCTGATGGCCGGTGTGTATGTCGCGATCGGTTTGCTTGCGTCGAGTCTTACCGAAAATCAGGTCGTCGCGTTCATCATCGGGTTTGTGCTGGTGTTTGCGTTGTTCATGCTGGATAAGGTGTTGATCTATGTCCCGGAGTCCCTGACAAGCATCGTCGAATTTCTCGGGATTGACTATCACTTCTCCAACATCGCCCGAGGCGTTATTGATTCCCGCGACGTGATCTACTTCATCTCGCTGCTCGGGTTCACGCTGTATCTGACGGTCGTGTCGCTCGAGCGCAGGAAATGGTGAAGTAATTGTCGATTGTCAATTTCAAATTGGCAATTGAAAATCGAAATAGTAACAATGATTGAACTATGAAGAAGCAGAGGACTCAAAATATCGTCCGGATCGCACTGATCCTTGGGATCCTGGTTGTTCTCAATATTATCTCGATCCGTCTATTCGGTCGACTCGATCTCACCTCACAGAAGGTGTACACGCTTTCCGATGCCAGTAAGAATCTCGTCGGCTCGCTGGATGATCGTGTTACCGTCAAGGCATATTTTACCGAAGACCTTCCTGCTCCGTACAACAACAACCGCCGCTCGGCCCTGGATATCTTGAATGAATACAAGGCGTACGCAAAAGGGAACTTGCAGTATGAGTTCATCAGCCCTCAAGGAGAGAAGGGTGAGCAGGATGCACAACAGCAAGGCATTGCACCCGTCCAGGTTCAGGTTGTGAACGAGGACAAGCTGGAGATAAAGCGCGGATACCTTGGTCTAGTGATGCTCTATGAGGATCGCAAGGAGGTTCTTCCGGTCGTTCAAAATCTTAGCTCGCTGGAATATGACATCAGCAGTGCGTTGAAGCGATTGACGACGCGGACGAAAAAGAAAATCGGCTATACAACAGGTCACGGAGAAGCGGACGTCTCAGGCATGCGCCAGGTTTACCAGGCGGTATCCCCTCAATACGATATGACGCCTGTTGATCTCAGCAAAGGTGAGCCGGTTCCTTCGGACATCGCGGCGCTGCTGGTGATTTCGCCGCAAAACCGGTTTCAAGACAGCGCGAAGTACCAGCTTGACCAGTATCTTATGCGCGGGGGGAAAGTTGCGTTTCTTCTGAACCGAATCAATGCAAATCTCCAGGTGAGGATGGGGCAACCGGTTGACCTTGGCCTCGAGGATATGCTCCAGAACTATGGAATTCGGGTTAATCCTGATCTGGTGCGCGACGCGCAATGTGCCAGTGTCCGTGTAATGCAACAGCAAGGTTCTATTGCCTTTGAGAGTCAGGTTCCGTTCCCGTACATTCCGGTGGCTTCGAATTTCAGCGCGAGCAACCCCATTGTGAAAGATCTCCAAAGCGTCTTCTTCTTCTTTGCCAGCTCGCTCGATACCAGCGGGGCTTCCGCACAAGGGTTGAAAACAGAGGTGCTGGTTCGTTCATCAAAGCGGAGCGGTCGGCAGACAGGGTTTTTCCTCATCGACCCACTCCAGCGCTATACACCCGCAGATCTTGCGGAGGAGGGGATTCCTCTCGCAGCGATGGTCGACGGCACGTTCAAGAGCTTCTTTGTGGGCAAGCAACCTGCTGCTGCCGTGACGAAAAGCCCGGAGACCAGGATTATCATCGTGGGTGACGGCGATTTCGTGAAAGACGAGTTCCTGGGCAACCGCGGCAACCTGACATTTTTTGCCAACATCGTCGATTACCTTGCTGATGACGCCGGCCTGATTACGATCCGGTCGAAGAACGTTGCGACTCCTCCGTTGGAGCAGGTATCCGATGGCACGAAGCGATTTTTAAAGTATGCCAACTTCATTGGCCCGCCGCTACTGATTGTTGCGTACGGTCTGTTCCGGTGGCGAAGACGGGTCGCATTCAAGAGAGCGATGGAGGCACAGGGCTAAAAGGGAGGTTGACAGATTGCCAATTGGCAATTGCCGATTGCCGATTGCAGATTGCAGATTGCGGAATGCGGAAGGTGGGACATCAAATCGTTCGGCTAACTCATTCTGACTACTGAATTCTGTATTCTGACTTCTGCATTGCTGTATTCTGACTCCTGTATTCTAAATTTCTCGCACACCAATCAAGGTTCTCACGGGCATTAACATAGCTGCTATGAACCGCAACACCTACATTCTCATCGGCATCCTTCTTCTGCTAGTCACTGTTGCCTATCTCGTGATGCAAAAGCCCGGGGAGCGAAGCTCGACGGGTGAGTCGGGCGAGTACCTTGTGAACATCGATTCGCTGGCGGTCGACAAGATTGAGATCAAATCTCCCACAGCGCGACTGATGCTCGAGAAAAAAGGGGTGGAGTGGTTTGTTCAGGAGCCGTTGTCATATCGAGCCGATCAGTCCAATGTAGCTTCACTGATACACGAGATCAAGAATCTCGAAGTCAAGAGCATCGTTTCCAGCAAGCCGGAGAAGCAGTCGGTCTTCCAAGTCGATTCCACAGGCACGCTGGTGAAGATCTCTGCGCGAGGATCCGAACAGGCTGCCTTTATCATTGGAAAAGTGGGAAGCAGCTTCTCAGATTTGTATGCGCGACGAACAACCGCCAACGATGTTGCTCTCGTCAGCGGCGCGTCGAGCTACACGTTCAGTCGCCCGATCAGAGAATGGCGTGATCGTTCAATCCTCACCATCCCTCAGGACAAAATCAAAGAAATTAAATTTCAGTACGGAGACACCGTCTTTGTCCTTGCGTTCAAAGATAGTGCGTGGATGGTCGGGAAAGACTCAACCCAGGATTGGGTAGTGAACAGCGTTCTTTCATCGCTCTCAAATTTCCAGGCTGACGACTTTGTGGATACGCTAGTTTCCAGGCCTCCCAAAATCACCGCACAGATTTCGTACGGTGGTGCGCAGCTCAACTTCGCTTATCTAAAGGATGGAGACAAATATCTTGTTCAGAGCTCCAACTCGCCTCAGTGGTTCGAAGTCCAGAGCTGGCGTGCCAATCAAGTCATGAAACGTAAGAAAGATCTCGTGAAGTCCGGCAATTAACGAAGTTCCTCCAAGTTCGTCCCACTACAATCTTGCACTACCCGCGCACGAATTCCTTGCTTGACGGCGCAAATTTGGTTAATTTTCTACGCTTTATTGCGCTGGTTTGATTGTTCACTATCGATACGTCGAGGTTCGCAGCATGAAGAAGTCACACTTATTACCCGTACTCGTTGTTGCTTTAGGTGTCATGTTCGCCGGTTGTGCAGGGTCCAGCTCTTCAGGAGTCCTGGGGAAGATTGGTGATGAAACGCTGTCACTGGAAGAATTCGAAGATACCTACGCGAAGAACAATGGCGGCTGGGACAAAGCCACCACCTCATCAATTGAGGATCGTGAGCGATTCCTGGATTTGCTTGTCAAATTCAGGCTCAAGGTGAAGGAAGCTCGTGACCGTGGGCTTCTTGCAGACACCTCGATCCAAAACGAGCTCGAAGGCTACAAGGTATCGGTTGCGACCTCGTACATGCTCGAGAAGGAGCTTGTTGAGCCGAGGGTCAAGGAATTGTACGACCGCATGCGCGAAGAGATTCGGGCAAGCCACATCCTGATTCGACTCAAGCAGGATGCGACTCCGCCTGATACGCTTGAGGCTTACAACAAAGCTATGAGAGTCATCGGGTTGATCCAGAAAATCAGCTTTGATACGCTTGCTGCCACCTACTCGGAGGATCAAAGCGCCTCCTTCAACAAGGGGGACCTTGGGTTTTTCTCGATTGGCCGGATGGTGCCAGAATTCGAGGATGCATGCTACAGCCTCAAAGAGGGAGAGTACACGCACGTCCCGGTGCGGACGCAGTATGGATACCACGTGATCAAGGTGACCGCCCGACAACCCAACAAAGGAGCAGTGCGCGTGAGCCACATTCTCCGGAGGTTTGATCAATCCCTTACGGACACGGTAGCGGTGCGGGATTCCGTGTGGGCTATTTACCGCTTGCTTCAAGGTGGGTTGAATTTCGCAACAGCGGCAAGCCGGTTCAGCCAGGACCCCGGCAGCATCCAGAATGGAGGAGATATCGGCCACTTTGAGCGTGGCCGCGTTCGTCCTGATATTGAAGCGCTCTTCTATGGCACTCCAATTGATTCCGTCACCGAACCGTTTCAACTCCCTTACGGCTACCACATCTTCAAGATTACGGAAACGAAGGGAATTGGGTCGTTTCAAGAGATTGAAAAGGATCTTCGTCAGCAGTACCAGCAGATGCGGTACACGACAAATTATCAGAACTATGTTCATGGCTTGAAGAAGCGGTACCAACTCAGTTTTGATGTGGCGGTGCTGCACCAGCTTACGCTCGCATTCGACAGCTCAAAAACGTCATCTACTCCTACGTGGAGCGACACGCTGTCAAGAGAGATGAAACGTCGTTTCCTCTTCGCATGTGGGGATCGCTCATTCACGGTGGAAGATTTCGTCCAGCACGTCAATTCCACTGCTGAGTTCACTTCAATGGTGCTGAATGTCCGGAATATAGAATATATGGTTGAGCGGATGTCAGAGGCGAAAGTCCTTGAGCAGCATGCACGCCAGGTGCCTGGTCGGCATCCGGCATTCATCAAACTGATGCAGGAATATCAAGACGGCATTCTCCTCTATCGCATTGAACAGGACGAGATCTGGAAGAGGATTGTGGTGAACGATTCGTTGCTGCAACTCTACTACGATGAGAACAAGGAAAAGTATCGATGGCCCGACCGGGTGAACTTTGCGGAAATCTATGTGACAACTGATAGCCTGGCGAAAGCAGCGTACAAGCAGATTCAGGCCGGAAAAGACTTCGGCGAGGTGGCCGAAACACATACGATGCGCCAGGGGTATAAAGAGAAGAAGGGCGTTTGGGGACTTCAGCCAGACTCCCTGAACTACCTCTCGAGATACGCAGCTACCCTACCGGTTGACAGCATTGCGCCTCCGTTTCAACACCCCACGGGATGGTCCATCATCAAGGTTCTGGGAAAAGACAGTTCGAGGGTAAAGACATTTGAAGAGGCAAGATCTGAGCTGATCAGCGCGTACCAAGAAGATGCCTCCAAGGCCTATGAGCAGGAATGGGTATCAATGCTGAGAACGAAATACCCTGTCGTACTGAACAAAGAACTCCTTCCCGCAGCGTTCACGAGGAAACGTGGTGCAACGAACTAGGTTTCTCGCTCTTGTCGTGCTCGCGCTGCTCATTGCTGGTTGCAGGAGGGGCGAGCCCTCGGTCACGCCCGTTGCCCGCCTGGATAACACGACGTTGACACTGGAGGAGATCAAAGCGCAGCTCGATTCGTCCCGTGGGGTTTCAGCAGCGCAACTGAACGAGTACATTCAGCGTTGGATTAATGACGAGATCCTCTACCGCGAGGCGATGCGCAGGGGTCTTGATGGGAAAGAGAGCGTGCGTGCGCGGCTCGAGGAAGTGCGTCGTCAACTCGCCATCAATGCCTTACTTGACGAGGTCGTGTATACGCAAGGGTCGTCGCACAGCTCACCGCAGGAGGTTGCTCAGTATTACCAGGCCCATAGCAATGAGTTTGTGCTCTCCACTGATGTGGCGCTGGTCAGCTTTGCGCTGTTTCGGGATCGCGATGCTGCGAACAACTTCCGCACGAAGGTGCTGCAAGGAACACGGTGGGGAGATGCTCTCAAGCAGGCGCTCGCCGACCCTCAGCAGGCTGCGCAGATTGCAGTGCACGTTGATTCCGCTTACTACACACAGAGCACCTTGTTTCCGGTTGAGCTTTGGCGTGTGGCAGCCGCCTCGGAAAAAGTGGAGCCGTCATTTCCCATTCGAACCGGCGAAGGCTTCTATGTCCTGATCGTCTGGAAGCTGGGCCGTCAGGGGCAGCGTGCCGAACTTCCGTACGTGGAGCGGGAAATTCGAAGCCGGCTGGCGATCGAACGCCGTCAGCGGTTGCTGTCGGAGCTCATGGAAAACCTGCGCGCTAAACATACTGTTGAAATACTTGTGAGTGCTGGGGACACAACAGCATTGAAATCTGTGAACTAGTGTCTCGACTCACAATTTCCTTGAATAAATCCCGAGTCTGAAATGGCGCATTTCCGCTCAGAATGGCACACAATGGCAGCCGACTTATTGAAACTATCTGTGAGACTCGACACTAGGAGATGTCTTATGAAGGGATCAAGAGTTCTTGTAAGGGTTGCCGGAGTCGTTTCCCTTTCGCTCGTCCAGCTGGTGGGTCTCAGCCACCTCGCTGGCCAGACGCTTCTTGACCGCATCGTAGCTGTCGTGGACAAGGAGATTATCACCGAGTCGGATTTGCAGGAACGAATCAACTACATTGCACTCCAGAATCGGCTGGACCCGACCAAGCCGGAACTCCGCAGGCAAGTGCTCGAAGCGATGATTGCCGATAAGCTGATTCTCGCGCAGGCTATCATCGACAGCGTCTCTGTAACAGAAGATGAAATCACTCGAGCGTTGGATCAGCAATTCCAAAATCTCATCCTTCGTGCAGGCTCGGAGCAACGGCTCGAACAGATGTATGGCAAACCGGTCGCGCGGTTGAAGCGGGAAGCCCGCCCCGAGGTACGAAAACAGATGCTCATTCAACGCGTACGCCAGCAGCGCGAAGCCGCCATTCAGATCTCCCGACGGGAAGTAGAAGAATTCTATGAGTCGTACAAAGACAGTCTTCCCAACGTCCCAGAAGAACTTGAGTTGAGCCACATCTTTTTGGTTCCCAAGCCGGACTCATTGCTGGAGGAGCAGACGCGAAAAAAGATCAGTGCCATTCGTGACAGCATTCTTGCCGGCGGGGATTTTGCGGAATTTGCCAAACGGTTCTCGCAGGACGGGAGTGCGCCGGGCGGAGGCGATCTCGGTTGGGCAAAGAGGGGACTTGTCTTCGTACCCGAGTTCGAACAGGCGGTGTTCGCGTTGAAGGAAAAGGAAATCTCCCCTGTCGTGAAGACGGAGTTCGGTTATCATCTCATCCAGCTCATCGAGCGCCGCGGAGAATCGGTTCACGCTCGTCATATCTTGCTGCGCATTGAAAAGGGGCCCTCGAGCGATTCAGCAACAGTTGAGCAGCTCAGAAAGCTCAGAGAGCGAGTGCTGAACGGGGAATCGTTTGCAGAGCTCGCTCGAAAGTACTCGGAAGACGAGGACACAAAATCACTTGGTGGTGACCTTGGTCGTGTCGCCCTTGATCAGCTCGAAGCCGACTTCGAGTCTGTCGTGAAAAACCTCAAGCCAGGCGAAATCAGCCAACCTCATCGCGTCTCCCTGCGCTCGTCCTACGGCTATCAGATCGTTTTGCTCAAGAAGCGGATCCCCGGTCACAGTGTGAATCTGACGGAAGATTTCCGACGGGTCGAGCAGATGGCGCTCTTCGTGAAGCGGAATCGCCTGTATACCGAGTGGGTCGAAGAGATCAAGAAAAACATCTACGTGGACGTGCGGTTGTAGCTCCAGTGTGATCCAAAGCGGGGAGAGACCAAGCAAAGGAGCAAGGGAGCTGGGGGGAAAGGGAGACGCGAATGCAGCGAAAGCCCATACTGAGCCACGAAGAGCTCGAAGTCTACCAGCTTTCGTTTGAAGCTGCGATGCTGATCTTCGAGGTTTCGAAAGGATTTCCAAAGGAGGAAACCTACTCTTTGACTGATCAAATTCGCCGATCGTCTCGATCAACTTGTGCTAACTTGACGGAGGCGTGGCGAAAAAGACGATACGTAGCAGCCTTTGTGAGTAAGCTGAGTGATGCCGAGACTGAAGCGGCAGAGACACAAACCTGGCTTAAGTTCGCTGTTGAATGTAAATATCTTGAGAGGGAAGTATCTCATAAGTTGATTGAAACGTACGATCGAATCATCGGAAAGATGGTTGTCATGATCAATAACCCGGATCCTTGGATTCTGAGACAGGATCGATAACTCTCTCCGTTGCACCCCTGCCCCCTCCGTTCCTCTGCTCCCAGCAAAGTAGCGCTCAGGGAATCACAGGAGCATCGGTCACTCTCAAATGCACATGAACGCATGAATGACGTCGAAGCAGCTACGAAGCTCTCCAGCTCATACCGCGATCTTCGCGCCGAGATTGCCAAGGTGATCGTTGGTCAGGAGAGTGCGATCGAACACCTCCTGGTTGCGCTTCTCTCACGCGGGCACTGTCTGCTTATTGGGGTTCCTGGCCTTGCCAAGACGCTTCTGATCAAGACCCTTTCAGAAGCGTTGGAGCTCAAGTTCAGTCGCATCCAGTTCACACCTGACCTTATGCCGAGCGACATCACCGGAACGGAGATCATAGAGGAAAACATCTCGACGGGACAAAAAGCGTTCAAGTTTGTGCAAGGGCCTGTGTTTGCCAACATTATTCTCGCAGACGAGATCAACAGAACACCTCCCAAAACGCAAGCAGCTCTACTTGAATCGATGCAGGAGCACCATGTCACCGCTGCCGGACAAACTTACCGGCTGCAGGAACCGTTTTTTGTCCTTGCGACGCAAAATCCCATCGAGCAAGAAGGAACGTACCCACTTCCCGAGGCGCAACTCGACCGATTCATGTTCAACCTATGGCTCGACTACCCATCGTTCGATGAAGAAATCAAGATTGTCAAGACCACCACGAGCCCGTATCAACCTGAGCTCAACCATGTGTTGGGGGCAAAGGAGATCATCGAATTTCAAGATCTCGTTCGCCGCGTCCCGGTCGCGGACAATGTGATTCAGTTCGCTGTTACGCTGGTCGATCGAACGCGGCCAAAGTCATCCAATGCACCAGCCTTTGTGAACAACTGGATTCGATGGGGAGCTGGTCCGCGGGCGTCTCAATATCTGATTCTCGGTGCGAAAACGCGCGCTATCCTGAGTGGACGTCACACCCCCGATATAGAAGATGTAAAGACGCTTGCCGCGCCCGTCCTGCGACATCGGATTGTGACGAGCTTTAACGCTGAAGCCGAGGGTGTTTCAACGATCGACATAATCGAGAAGTTGGTGAACAGTGCAGAGTGATGCAGGCATGTGCAGATGATGGTGATGGTCAGTACATCGGAATGGAGTCGTTTCCAACAGCCAGGTACGCCGGGCAGAAGGACCTTTGTTGCCATTCGTACGATTGCCTGGCTTCTCCCCCTAGTGTTCTTCAGTTCGACTGCGACGGCTCAGTCGCCCACCTCTCAGCGATACTGGATCACGTTTCGTGACCGCGGTGATGCTTTCCGACTTGATTTTGCGAGGGGGAACGCGCGGGACCTTGGGATTTCCGACCGGGCTCTCTGGCGGCGCGCGAAGGTTCTCCCGCCCGATCGCTTGATCAACGAGCTCGACCTCCCCGTTCCACAATCCTACATTGATGCGATCCGATCAGCCGGCGCCTCCATTCGCTCAACATCGAGATGGTTCAACGCTGTCTCAGCAGAACTTTCGCCGGATCAACGAAGCGTAGCTGAGTCGCTTCCGTTTGTCGCCTCGATCCAACGCGTGGCCGTACTTCGAAAAAACCGCCCACATTACTCGCCCGAGCTAGCACAAGCTCCCTCGCAGAAACGCCGGTTGACGGCGTCGCTTGATTACGGCCCATCGCTGATTCAACTCAGCAACATCAAGGTCGTGGACGCTCACAATCGAGGTATTAACGGTTCGGGCGTGATCGTGGGAATGATCGATGATGGCTTCAACTATCACAACACCCATCCTGCGCTAAGGAATATCAAAGTGCTGGCCGAGTATGACTTCATCCAGCGTGATAGCAGCACATCTCGAGCTCCAGGCGAGTACGCCTCGCAAGGGGGGCATGGAGCCGCGACGCTCTCGGCCATTGCGGGATTTGATAACGGAAAGCTTATCGGGGCCTCGTACGGAGCATCGTTCATCTTGGCGAAGACCGAAATTGACAGCGTTGAGATCCGATTAGAGGAGGATCTCTATGTTGAAGCTCTCGAGTGGATGGAACGACTCGGTGCAGATGTGGTTTCGACCTCACTTGGTTACATTGACTGGTACACATACTCTAACCTCGACGGAAAAACTGCAACGACGTCGAAAGCTGCCCGGATTGCCGCACAGAAAGGTGTCCTTCTTGTGACGGCAATGGGCAACGAAGGTAACTACCGCGATCCGAGGACACGGACCACCGGAACGCTGATCGCTCCAGCCGATGCCGATAGTATTGTTGCTGTCGGGGCAATTTCCGCAGACGGATTCCTCGCTGGATTCAGTTCAACAGGACCGACTGCCGACGGTAGGGTGAAACCCGAGGTGGTCGCGCAAGGCGTGAATGTCTACGCTGTGTCCGGCGAATCGAGCTACGGTTATTGGGGTGGAACCTCCTTATCAACACCGCTCACAGCCGGTGCTGCTGCCTTGATCCTTTCAGCGAATCTGAGTCTGACGCCGATGGAGGTGCGCGCGCGCCTGATCGGCACGACCAGAGAGTTCAATGACAGTACGTCAAGAACGCAATCCTATCCAAATAACTACTATGGATGGGGGATGGTCGATGCTGCAAAGGCTGTCGGCCTCAGTGGAGAAAGCCCAATTCCTGATCGCTTCGTTTTGCACAACAATTATCCCAACCCTTTCAACGGCACAACGACGATCATTGTCGATGCTCCATCAGCACAAGTAATTGAAGTGGCGATCTATACGGTACTTGGACAGCGGGTGAGGACTCTCTTCAAAGGATATTCTACTCTCGGGGAGAACCGGTTCTTTTGGCGAGACGGCCTCGATGAGAAGGGCGACCGTGTTGCGTCTGGTGTGTATATCTGCCGGTTGCAGACCCCGACCTCCATCACCTCCACCAAAGTGCTCTTCATCAAATAAGGACATTCGTCCTCCCACAGAATCCATTGCACGCATGCCAGAATTTCACCTTCTCGCAACGCTCAAGACGCCGATCATCGTGTTGGCGGCTGCATTGGCGATGGCGATTTCTTTCTTCATCTATCGACATACGGTACCTCCCGTCTCGCGTACGCTGAAGGTTATCCTCGTGGTCTTGCGTGCGTGTAGTCTCTTTCTGGTATTTCTCTTGATTGGGGAACCGCTCCTCTCTCTGGTCTCTCGGGAAGAAGAACGGCCGATGGTTGCCGTGCTTGTCGATAATTCCCGAAGTATGACCATCAGGGATAAATCGGGAAATCGCAAAGCGGCACTCGTTGCGGTGCTGCAATCACCTGCTCTCCAGCAAATGAGCTCCGTCGGTTCCATTCTGTACGGCACCTTTGACACCAGGGTGCGCTTTCTGCCGACAATGACTGCGGATTCTCTTTCGTTTGCGGGAGATGGGACGGACCTTGGGTTGGCCCTTAAGGGAGTCCGAGATACCGCGGCTCGCGCCAATCTCCAGTGCGTGCTCATCATTACGGACGGCAATTCAACAGTGGGAACGAGTCCCCTCTATGAAGCGGAGGATCTTGCTGTGCCGGTGTTTACCATCGGCGTGGGCGACACGAGCGAGCAGCAGGACTTGCTCATCCGAAAGGTTGTGACGAATAACATTACGTATGTCGGCAACAAAGTTCCTGTCGATGTCACTGTCAAAAGCTCTGGTTATGGTGGGGAAAAGATCGAAGTGATGCTGCGTGATGGGGCGAAAATTGCGGACCGTCAAATGTTGACGCTGCAGCAAGGCACGCGCGAATATGCTGTCCCGCTCTCATTTGTGCCGGAGAAAGAAGGAATGCAAAAGCTTCTTGTTGACATCTCCCGGCTTCCGAACGAGGTAAGTCTCCAGAACAACCGCTTCACCTTCTACACGAAAGTCCTGAAGAGCAAGATGCGCGTTGTTCTCGTTGCGGGGGCTCCAAGCCCGGATGTCTCGTTCATTCGCCGTGCGCTTGAAAGCGACAAAAACGTTGAGCTAAGCGTATTCATTGAGCGGGGTGATGGACGGTTCTATGAAGGTCAGCTGAACGGCGATCTCCTTCAAGAATCTGAGGCCATCGTTCTCGTAGGCTACCCGATGAGGAATAGCTCAACCGCTGTGATCTCGGCGATCATCGGTGCGGTGGGTGATGGCAAAGGCTTTCTGTTCGCCTTGAGTCGCACAACGGACTTCGCTAAGCTCCGATCTCTAGAGCCCCTGCTCCCGATGACCCTTCCCGCATCTTCTGGCGAAGAGATGCAGGCATTCGTGAGTATTCCGCTTGCGCAACGAAATAACCCCATTCTTAAGCTCCCAGGCTCGCTCGATGTGTGGAACAAGCTCCCTCCCGTGTTTACGATAGAGGCTCGTTTCCGTGCAAAACCTGAGTCGGAAGTCCTCGGTCAGCGTCGCATTCAGTCGCTCACGACGAATGACCCCCTCCTGTTGAGTCGCAATGTGAACCGGAGGAAATCCATCGCGCTGCTGGGATATGGAATCTGGCGATGGAAAAGCTTCTCTGAAGGCATACCCGGTTCGGAGAACGCGCTGGAAGCGCTCTTCGGCAACAGTATACGGTGGCTTACTACACGCGAGGATGATCGGCCAGTGCGCGTTCAGCCTGTCAAGGAGACCTTCGCTGGTCAAGATCCAATCGAGTTCACAGCTCAGGTGTATGACAAAAACTTCAATCCTCTCGATGAAGCCGAAGTCTCTGTTGTTGTCAAGCAAGGCGATAAATCTGACCAGTTGAACCTCTTGCCGATTGGTAATGGCCGCTTTGAAGGGGCCTTTGGCGTTCTTCCGGAAGGTGACTATTCGTTTGCTGCCCGCGTTCTGGCGGGTGGTGAGCAGATTGCGGAGGAGCGAGGGTCGTTTTCCATCGGTGGAGTCAATGTGGAGTTTCAAGAAACGCGCATGAACAGGTTGCTCTTGCAGCAAATTGCCGATCGGTCAGGGGGACGATACTACGACGCAGGAGCAATTGCTACACTTCCACAAGATGTTGCTTCGCTCCCCGGCTTCCGGCCGCGCGAGGTCGTTCGCTCAAGCGAAATTGAATTGTGGAACAGGGGCTGGATGCTGGCAATTATCATAGTGCTGTTTGCCGTCGAATGGTTTTTGCGAAAACGTAATGGGATGTTGTAATGAAGTAAAAAGGGAAAATGAAAAAATAAGAGCGAAAGACTAAGGGAAAAATGAAGAAACGTACATTCGTCCGGATCTGTCTCCTAACATGGGTTGGATGTTTCTCGCCACAGGCTCTGCTCGCACAGTCCGCGGCTCATGTCGATAGCTTCTATATGCCCAGTCTTGGGAGGACAAAAAAAGTTTCGGTTTTCCTTCCATCAAACTACAATCCCAAGCTTCGCTATCCTATCCTATACTTGCTGCACGGGTACAGCGGGGGTTACACCGACTGGCCGAGCAAAACAAAGCTCGCGGAATACGTGAAGGACATTCCGCTGATCGTCGCGATGCCCGATGCCGAGAATTCGTGGTATGTGAATTCAGCAACCGAGCCCCAGGACCGGTTTGAAGATTACGTGGTCAAAGACGTGCCGCAGTATATGCAGCGGCTCTATTCGGTTGACACGACGCGACAGGCAATAGCCGGTCTCTCAATGGGCGGTTATGGCGCGATGATGCTGGCTTTCAAGCACGCGTCCCAATTCCGATTTGCAGGGTCGTTGAGCGGAGCGATCACCATTCCGCGGACGATCAATGACACGTCACGCCCTGCCGAACGACAGCTCTCTCCGAGTTTAAAGAGAGCGTTTGGTGAGCGGCAGAATGGTTTTCGAAATGCTCACGACGTCTTCTTCCTCTACCGGCAAATCCACAAGGATTCTCTTCCATACCTCTATCTGGTGACAGGAATACAGGACGGTTTTCGCGGTTTTCTCCCGGCACACCGGGCATTTACAGATCTCCTTAGAACATACGGCGCAGCCTATGAGTATCACGAAACGCCGGGAGCACATAACTGGCAGTTCTGGGATCGAGAAATTCAACTCCTGATCAAACGTCTGCGCGAGGTCCTGAAATTCTGACTCAAGGAAAAACATCGTTCACTCGTGTAGGACTCGTCCTACGTGCGCAAGCGCTGCTCCTCTGCTTCGTTCTCAGTCTCTTCAGTCAAGCGCTGAGCAACCCTCTTGCAGTTGCTCTTCCGCAAACTCGTGGCGGCAGCGTTAGCCAGCAAACGAAGCCCCTGGATATCCCGGCTCGGTGGAAAGGCCTCATTGGTGAGTATGCGTTGATGGGTGACACGGTATGTGTAATGGAAGAGGACAAGCGATTGTGTGTCCTGTGACGAGGAGCGGGGCTCGTTATGTCCTCACAGAGGATCGTAACGATGTTTTTAGGATAGAGGATCCAAGACCTGCATTTGATAGCGCGATTGTTTTCCGCCGAGACACACGCGGAGAAGCCAGCTTCTTTCAGAGTCATCGAGGGCAATTCAGAAAGCTCTCGCTCGGTGAGGAAGACGGTACGGCGTTCAGGATCAATCCTTTGCAGCCGATCGGTGTTTTGAGAACGCAAGCGTTGAAGGCAAAGCCGCCCAAGGAGAAAGGTGATTTTTTGAAGGCGGATCTTGTCGATGTGACGATGCTCGACTCAACAATCAAACTCGATATCCGGTATGCCGGAACGAATAACTTCCTGGGGGTAGTGTTCTATTCACAGGCGAAGGCCCTTTTACAGCGTCCGGCGGCGGAAGCCCTGGTTCGCGCTCACCGAAACCTGAAGCGCACGGGATATGGTTTACTGATTCATGATGCCTACAGGCCGTGGTATGTCACGAAGATGTTCTGGGACGCGACGCCGAATGAGCAGAAGATCTTCGTCGCGGATCCCTCGAAGGGATCACGCCACAACCGCGGATGCGCCGTCGATCTCTCGTTGTACGATGTGGCAACAGGAATGCCGGTGGCAATGGTGAGCGGGTACGATGAATTCTCTCATCGCGCGTTCCCGGATTATCCGGGCGGCACCTCGCTTCAGCGCTGGCATCGGGATTTGTTGCGGCAAGCGATGGATGCAGAGGGATTCAGAGTCTACGACTGGGAGTGGTGGCATTTCGATTATAAGGACTGGAAACGATATCCGATTGGGACGGCGACCTTTGAGGAGATTCGTTGATGAGAAAGATCGAAGCGAGCCAAATGCTTGACAATGGCTGAACGCTTAGCTAATTTTTTTCGCACATTGACCATCAATCGCTGTAGAGAATCAGCGCACGACATCGTTACAATGCAAGTTGATCCGATAAAAGAGAAAAGGGCGGTCGCGCTCAGCTCGGTTGGAGCTGCAATCTTTCTGGTCGGCACAAAGCTAACCGTCGGTCTTATGACGAATAGCCTGGGTGTACTTTCCGAGGCAGCTCACTCTGGCCTGGATCTTCTTGCGGCGCTGATCACCTATTTTGCGGTGTCGGTTTCCGACAAGCCGGCGGACGAAGACCATCGGTATGGTCACGGGAAGTTGGAAAATCTCTCTGCGCTCTTTGAAACCGTCCTTTTGCTGATCACCTGCGGCTGGATCATTTGGGAGGCGGTGCATCGTCTGGTGAGCCGCACGGTTCATGTAGAGGTTAACGTGTGGAGCTATGCGGTGATTGCACTGGCAATTCTTGTCGATGCGAGTCGCTCCCGCGCTCTAATGCGCGTTGCGAAGAAATACGGCAGTCAAGCATTAGAGGCTGACGCGCTGCATTTTTCTAGCGATATCTGGTCCTCGCTCACAGTACTCGTTGGCCTCGTCTTTGTCTCACTCGGTTTTCCCAGCGTCGACTCGATTGCAGCGATTGGCGTGGCGTTGCTGGTGCTCTTTGTCAGCTATCGCCTGGGACGGCGCACCATTGATGCACTCATGGATCGAGTGCCCGCAGGACTGGCGCACACGGTGGAAGAGACTATCCGATCTGTTGAAGGGGTAGAGGAAGTCCGGGGTCTTCGCCTACGGACATCGGGAGCGAGGATCTTCATCGACACAACTGTTGCAATCAGGCGGACGATGCCGTTCGAAGGTGCCCACCGGATCATGGATGAGATCGAGCAAGCAATCTATGCTGTTCAGCCGAACGCGGACCTCGTTGTTCACGCAGAGCCCTTCACGAGCAGGGACGAGACAATTGTTGATAAAGTCCGAATGATTGTTCTCAGCAGAGGTCTGCGCACACCTCACAACCTTGAGGTTCATCATTCGAAAGGTAAGTACTTCATAGATTTCGACGTCGAGTACCAAAAAGGACAGACGTTTGAAGAGGCACACCGGCTGGCCTCCGAAATCGAAGCACAAGTCCATCAGGAAGTGCCGTCGGTGGCGAAGGTGACGATCCACCTGGAAGAGTTTTTGCCCGGCGAGGTCGAACTGACAGATGCAACAGCATCAGAACGGGAGCTGTGCGACAATATTCGGTCGCTGATTCTTCGTGACCGAAGGGTCCTCGCCTGCAGCGATATCACGGTCTTGAAGGAAGGGCCGAAACGTGACATTACCCTCACGTGCAAGTTCGACCAGTCGAAGGCCCTCGCCGACGTGCACCAGATAATCTCCGAATTGGAGACACAACTCTACCAGCAGTTCACGCATGTCAGGCGATTTACCATTCACGCCGAGCCGGCATGAGCCCGAGCGGTTCGAATGTGCCGTCAAAGCTTTTTGTCCTGATAGCCTCCCGGCAGAGCGTGTTGTCTCTTTTTGAGTGCCATCATAGCTCACAAATCTCGGGGGCAGTTCTTGCACGTACCTCTTGCCATTGCCTGGCACATTGTTTAACTTGACGAGTTAATTTTCTGCTTCAAGGAGGAGAAGCTCTTGGATCCATTGGCGCCAGCCGTTTTAGCTGAGGACATCAGCAAGACCTACAATCCGCGCTCGAAGTCACCAGTCATTGCTTTGAAGAACGTCAGCTTCAGCGTTCAGCCGGGCGAGGTCGTTGGATTGATCGGCCCAAACGGTGCGGGAAAATCGACCCTCCTTCGGATCTTACTTGGTTTCCTAGATGCTGATTCTGGTCGAGTGATGGTCTTCGGGGATCACCCCGAGAGTCTTGAAGTTCGCCAAGTCGTTGGTTACCAGGCGGACACTCAGTTTCGATCCAAGTCCATCAACGTTCGGCAGTTCCTGGCGTTGCATGC
>ERZ1292640.1912-Hain-H43-02um-R1-1912-length-17013-cov-45_pt1 | contig 17013 bp, 9 predicted proteins | sample MGYA00564404_ERZ1292640 | MGnify/ENA primary metagenome ERZ1292640 (study PRJEB36523, sample SAMEA6512636) | groundwater metagenome | collected 2019-01-08 | study: AquaDiva: Metagenomics assemblies of 32 groundwater samples
CAAGAGCTTTCCTCATAGAAACAGAACTGCCCCTCCGCGCGTCCTAATAGTGCAATTCTAATCCTATGCGATTCGTGTGGTCCATCGCACTGGCCGCGGCGCTCGCAGCGCAGAAGCCGCCGGAGCCCGACCAGATCCCCACCATCAAGGTGGAGGTCGATGTCGTCAACATCCTCTGCACCGTCCGGAACAAGAGCGGCGGCCTCGTCAAGGACCTCAGCCAGGACGACTTCGAGGTCTTCGAGGACGGCAAGCGCCAGGTCATCAAGTACTTCAGCCGCGAGACCGACCTGCCGCTGACTATCGGTCTGCTGGTGGACGTCAGCCGCAGCCAGGAGAATCTTATCCAGATCGAAAAGCAGGCCGCCTCGCAGTTCTTCTCTCAGGTCCTGCGGACTAAGGACCTCGCTTTCCTGATCAGCTTCGGCTCCGACGCCGAGCTGTTGCAGGACCTGACCTCCTCGCCGCGCCTGCTGCGGGCGGCGCTGGACGAACTGCGGGTGAAATCCGACGTCAGCGGCCTGCACCCCGGTCCCGTCCCCACCATGTCCAAACCCCGCGGCACCGTGCTCTTCGACGCCGTCTACCTCGCGGCCACCGAAAAGCTGCACCAGGAGGTCGGACGCAAGGCCATCGTGCTCATCACCGACGGCGTCGATATGGGCAGCCGCCTCAAGCTCCCCGACGCCATCGCGGCCGCGCACAAGGCCGACACCATCATTTACAGCGTCCACTACTTCGACCCCTCCGCCTACCGCGGCCGCTTCTACGGCGTCTCCGACGCGGACTTGAAGCGGATGTCCGAGGAAACCGGCGGCGGCCTGTTCCGGGTGAGCAAGAGGAATCCCCTGCCGGCCATCTTCGACCAGATCCAGCAGGAGATGCGCAGCCAGTACGCCATCGGTTACACGCCCGCTAATTCCACGCGTGACGGCGGCTTCCGCCGCGTCGAAATCAGGACTCGCCAGAAAGACCTGAAAGTGCAGGCCCGCCAGGGCTACTTCTATGAATTTCGGTGACAGGCTACACAACCTCGAAATACATGTCACGCGCCAAAGATTAATTTCGAGGTTGTGTAGCCTGTCACCGAATTAAGAGGTAGGCGAGAAGGTCGTCGAGCTGGCGGGGGGTGAGGCGGGAAGTGCGGCCATGCTGGTCGGTCAAAACCTCGCGCAGGGTGGGCGCCGAGCCGTTGTGGAGATAGGGCGCGGTGCGCCAGATCTCGACCAGGGTTGGAGTGTCGAACCGCCCACCAGTGCCCACGTCATAGGCCTTGAGGTCGGTGTAAAGGCCCACCGGGTGGCAGCTCGCGCAGCCATCCATGAACAGCTTCTCGCCGCGCTTGGCGGCGGCTGACGGCTTACCTTTGACCAGCCAAGGGCTGGGCACCGGCTGGAGTGACTTGAGGAACTCGTCGATGGCTGCCGCCTCATGTCCCGGGCGCTGGGCGAAGAGGATGTGGCGGATGCCGGCCCGCACCGCCTCTTCCGCGTTCTCGCGAACACCCTGGCTCATGGCCGGCGGCGTCCGGTGCGAGAGCAGGAGGCTCTTGACGTTCTTCGGGTTGCCGATGCCGTCATTGAGGAGGTCCCAGTTCAGGCCGTCCACGCGGGCGTCGGGTGAGTGGCAACTGGCGCAGCTTTGCCAGCCCTGGAAGCAGATGGAACCGTCATTGAACAGCATCTCGCCGCGGCGGACGGTGGTCATCGGTGCTGAAGAAAGGCGGAGGAACGCGGCCGCAGCAGGCTGCTCCAGGTCGATCTCTTCCAGCGTGTCGGAGAAGTAGCCGGCCACATAGGCCCGGCGCCCGACCAGAACCAGCGCCCGCGGCCCGTTGCCGGCAAGCTTGATGCGCTGGCGCAGGCCCACCAGGAACGCGAGGTCGTCGGAGGTCTCGCGCGTCGCTCCCCGGACTTTCTCCACAAGAGCCCCGGCCTCAATCAGGCTGACCTCATGCGTGCCGGCGTGGGTAACCACGATCCGCTTACCGTCGCCGGTCCAGCTCACCGCCCAGGGATTGGCCGCGCCCTGGTCGATCTCGTCGAGCAGCACCGTCGCCAGCAGTTTCCTGCCCGGCACGTCGATAACGCTCAGCGCGTTGGTCTCCATCCAGCCGCGATCGACCTGGGTGGTGGGCAGATAGTAGCGCGCCAGCAGGTGAGTGACACCGGCGAGCGCGCCATCAGGCGAGACGGCGATGCCGCGCAGTTCGGCGCTTCCGTTCGGCAGTACGATCCGGCCGGCAGGCTTCAGACTCCCGGTGTCGATGAGGCTGATCTCGGCGGCGACGTACTCCACATCGGCGCGGCCGGCCGGCACGGAGTTGATGACGAACAGCAGCTTGCCGTCGCGGCTGAGAGCGGCACCCATCGGCTCCCGCACCACCTGCACACGGCCAATCTCCTTCCGCGCCGCGGTGTCAATCACCGAGACGTCATTACTGAACCGGTTCGGGACATAGAGCCGCTTGCCGTCAGGGCTGAGCAGCGGAGCTTCAGCCGTGTGGCCCGCCCGAATGGAACCGCCGCGACTGCCCGGCTTGAGAGGAATCACTCGAATGGTGCTGGCGGGAGCGGCGCAGGTCACGTAAAGCCGCGACTCGTCGGGCGCGAGTGCCAGACCGCTCGGAGGCGCCGGCACGGGAAAGGCGCGAACAACCTTGCGCTGGGTAGTATCGACGACCTCGACACGGTTGGCGGTGGCGCAAGCCGCGTATAGCGTACGGCCGTCCTTCGAGGCGGCCAGGGCGCTCGGGGAGCACCACGTCGCGGCGCGGAACGGGACCACGAGCAGCCCCACCAGGGCTGCCGCCTTCAGCGTGGCTTGTGCCAAAACGACTCCCAGTAAGTGCGTTCCAGCGCGTAGTAGTCCACTGGCTGCGCGGGATCGTGTTCGGGCGGCAGGAACCCGAAGCGCTTCATCTCCCGCACCCAGTCCACGCGGGGGCGGAAGCCCGGCATGTCAAACCGCTTCATCTCTTCCAGCTTCCGCTTGGCTTCGCTGATGTAGGCGAGAATGCTGCGATAATCCGGGTCGGCGGCGCTGCTGAAGACCGCCTCGTTGCACAGTCCGTAACCGCCGGCCTCGCGCGCCAGCGGCGCCAGCAGCAGCATGGACTTCTCGGGGCGGGTGAGGTTATAGAGGATGTGCCGCGAGTAGCGCCGGCGCAGGTCGGCCAGCTTCAGACCCTCCCACGGCGGCAGCTTCTGGTCGTCGGATGCCGATAGCGGCAACGGCATCTCCTTGGTGTGACAGGAGCCGCAGCGCCGCTGGATGGCATCCATGGAAGGCCGCGCCACCGGCCACGTCTGATCCTGCCGATCCAACTGGTTTTCGGTGTAGCTGCCGATCATGCCGGTGCCCAGCGCGGCATACGTGCCCGGGTAGGGCGCGCCGGTCTCCAGCCACAGGCGCACCACTTTGCGTTCGTGCTCCGAAACCTGCACGCCGTAGTGGCCCGGCCCGAGCTTCTTCATCAGCGGGCTGGCCGAGCTTCCCAGCGCGCGGGGCGGGTAGTTGCTTTGCGGTCGGTTGCGCCCGTCGGCGAGCTGATCGCGCAGCGTCAGCGTGAAGTAGCTGTGCGAGTACATCGGGCCGCGGTCGCCGGAAAGGACCACCCCGCCCTTCCGCTGGTCGTAGTCGTGGCAGTTGATACAGTGCCGGTCGAGGATGGGCTGGATGTCGCGCGGGAAGTCGAAAACGTCGGGCACATCGGTGATTGGCTCGACCCGGCTCGGGCCGCGCCGCACGGCCATCAGCAGTTTCCCGCCCAGCGGCGGCGCCTCGACGCGGTCCTCGTGGCAGCCGACGCAACTGGTGACCTCGCCCGGCTGCACGGTCAGGAAGCTCTGCATGCGCTTGACGGAGAGATCGTTCTCATCCAGCGCCACGAACAGGAAGCTGCGCAGCGCCGGCAGCTCGAAGTAGGCGGAGCCGTCCGGCTCCACCGGCACTGTTCCCACCACGCGCTCCAGCGTGAAGGTGCCGCCGTAACTGATCGGCTCCATGCCACCGGTGTAATGGATCGGCATGGGCAGGGTCTCCAGCACCAGCAGCTTCTTGATCTCCCCTGGCCGGACGCCCTTCATGTTGCGGCCCTTGTGGATGTCGGCGAGAATCAGCGCGCCCGTATCCTTGGCCAGGTTGACTCGCGGCGCGATGACACGCTCGCGCGGGCGCGACACGAGCGGCCGCGGCTCGTGGCATTGGAGCTTCAACGCAAGGTCTTCGGCCGGCAACTGGAAGATCCGCTCGACGGCGCCCTGGCCGTTGATGAAAACCAGCGAAGCGCCGCTGGCGGCCAGGAAAGCGTCCTCGGAAAAGGCCCAGGGATCGCGGAAGTTCGGCTGCTTGGGATTGGTGATCTGCCGGGAAAACGAGAGGTCGTCGGGACCGGCTCGCGGATCGACGATGGCGATGATCCCATCGTGCTCGCGCCGCCCGTGGCCGGGCGAAAAGACCGACACCACCTTGCGCGAGTCCGGAATCGGCTTGGCGTCGATCATGACGATGCCGGGGTGGAGATTGCCGTAGAAAATCGTCTGGTTGGTGCCGTCCGGGTTACAGCTCCACAGGTGATGATAATGCACCTGGCTGCGGTCCACGTACTCCCAGCGGGTGTAAAGGAGGCGGCCGTCAGGGAGGGGCCAGGGCGTATTGTCCTGTTCGCCGTTGGCGGAGATGGGCCGGATGTTGCCACCATCGGCGTCGGCCCGGTAGAGCACGGCCACCTGGGTGAGCCAGCAGTTCACCCAGCGGTTGCAGCGGCTGGAGACGAAGACGATCTCGCCGCTCGGAAGCCAGGCCGGCTCCAGATCGTCGTAGGGTCCGCTGGTGAGCTGGCGCAGGCCGCTGCCGTCCACGTTGATCTCATACAGGTGGTAGTTGGGCGTGCCGCCCCTGCGATAGGAGAACAGGATCTTGCCGCCGTCGTAATGTACTTGCGGGTCGCGCACCCCGCCGCGCGGATCGTCCAGCAGCGTTGTGAGCGCGCCGGTGCGAAGGTTCAGCTTGTAGAGCTTGCCGCCCTCCCCGTACGCCTTGCGATTGGCATCCGGCCCGTAGTAGCCGAAGTTCGCGTACCAGTGACCGTCATTGCTTGGGCTGCCGGCATAGCGGGCGGCGAAGACGATCTCCTCAACGCCGGCCATCGGCCCCGCCAGGGCCTGCCGCAGCAGATCTCCAGCCCAGCAAGGGCTGAGCAAAACCAGTAGAAGCGAAGCAGCTTTCATACTAATCCTCCAGCGGCGTAAGGTAGATGTTACGGAAGTAGACCAGCGCGCCTTCCGACTGCAAGGAAATCGCCCCTCTGGTTGCGCTGGCCTTCGTGGCGTGGTTCACCAGCTCGCCGTTGACACGGACGATGATCTCATCGCCCTTGCAGGTGATCTCCATCTTGTTCCACTGGCCAGCGGGTTTTTCCGAACCGTCGGTAAGGTTCAGGTGCCGCCGCCCCTGCCGCCGCTTCTCAACGTCCGGCACTTCCAGGGTGGTGCCGATTACCCAAAAATCGCCCGCATTGCCCGCGGCGAGCTGCACCTCGATCGACTTCGGCCACACCCCGAGCGCGTTCGGCGTGGTCGTGTGCACCAGCACGCCGTTGTTACCGCGCGTGGCGCCCTCGGGCCAGCGCCATTCCAGGCTCAGCTTGTAGTTCTCGTAATCTTCCACCGTGCGGATGTAACCCGCCGGCTTGCCCTGGCAGACAAGCACCCCGTTCTCCACGCTCCAGACGGCGGACATCGGGGTGTCCGTGTCCTGCTTCTTGGTGGCGCCGTCCCAGAGGTAATGGGTCCAGCCAGTGAGGTCCTTCCCGTTAAACAGCGGGATCGGTTTCTTCTCGGCCGCCTGGCCCAGCCCAAAGGCCACCGCCATCGCAATCGTGAGGCATCGTAAAGCGCGCATCGGATTGTTCCTCGCTCAGCAGGCATTCTACTACGGCGCCGCGCCCGGCGGCGGGAAGTCCTTCGACACGTCGTCCAGCGCCAGCACCCAGTCGCTGCCAAAGCCCTCCGAGGGACAGGTGAACTCCTGCACACCGCTGTTCTCGAAAGTGTCGATCACCGACGCCGTGCCCGTGCGCGGGTTGTACCACCACGCCTTCACGCGCGCACCGGAGATCTTGCCCATGTTGACGGTGAACTTGCGGCCTTGCGCGCTGTAGACGAACGCGTATCCCTGGCCGCGGGTGGCGGCAATGCGGTCCGCGCCCTCCAGCGCGTTGGCGACCAGCGACTGGTCCGGCACGCGCGAGAAGTAGGGCCGCGATTCGATCAGCGCCCGCACGTATTGCATCTGGGCCGCGCCGGGGCGGTGGATCGCCTCGTGCCAATACAACAGCGGGCCGTTGATGGGACGGCGGCCGGGCGCGTACATCTGCCACACCGAATGGTTCCCGTAGGTGTGGCCGCAGGCGCCGGAGAACACCGCCCACCAGGCGCGCTGGCGCACGTGCGCGTCGAACGAGTAGCCGTAGTCCCGCGCGCGGAACGCCAGCGGGTGGTCCTCGTAGAGCGGCTCGCCGTCGATCACCGGCTTGACGGGCGAGCGCTCGTAGTCCTTGCTGATGCGCGCCCAGCTCATCGTCTTCTCGGCCAGGCCGTGGCCGGTCTGGTGCATGTTGAAGTCAAGCCACGCATCGTCGTGGAACCACGTCGATGACGTCTCGCCCCCGCGCGGGTGGAAGCTCATCAGCACGGCCTCATAGTCTTCCCTGCCCGCGGCGCCGGCGGCGATGCCCCGCGCCAGCGCGCGCCAGGTCGCCTCAAAGCCGGTCGCGGTGCGGTCCCCGCCGAGGACCCAGATGATTCCCTTCCCGCCGAACCGCCGGCCGAGGAACTCGCCATAGGTTTGCGCTTTGGCGGGAGTGAGCAGGCTCTCGTCGTTCTTGCCGGTGTTGTTCACCCACCGGCCCCACGCCGGCAGCAACGCGATGTAAAGCCCGCACGCGTTCGCCTGGTCCACGATGTACTCAACGTGGTCCCAGTAATCGTATGCCTGCGCGTCGTTCGGGTCCGTCCCGGGGGTTACCGCGGGCCGGGTGGGGTCTTTGTCGATGAGCGGCAGATCGCCATACGGATTCGGATCGGTCACGCCGTCGAGTTCCGCCAGCGCCACGGCCTGGATGGCCGTGTACCTCTGCGCGGCGCGCTTGTCCAGATACTCCGCCGCCTGCTTGCGGTCGAGCCGGTGGAGCAGCTCCCAGGCCGTGTCGGCGAGATAAAAGAACGGCCGGCCGCCGGCGGTGACCAGGAAGCGCTTGTCGTCGCTCACCTTCAGCTTCGGCAGCGCCGGCGGCGGGGCGTGGGCCTGGATGACGATGGCCTCGCCCGACGATTCGTTCCGGATCTCGAACTCCGCCGGTCCGCTCGCAAACACGGCGTCCCGCTCGCCGGCCTGGAGGCTCCCGCCCCGGTGTCGCACCGCGATCGCGCCCTTCCATATGAACAGCACCTGTTCACCCTCACGCGGCACTGTCGCGGAGAGCTTCTCTCCCGGCTTGAGTTTCCAGTGGGCCACTGCGATCCGGGCCGCCCCCATGCCGGGGTGAACGAAGAATCCGTTCCGCTGCGCGAATTCCACGAACTTCACCGCACCCGGGGTGGTCGCCCCCTTGGGCGGCGCAGCGCCCGCGCGGGAGGAATCCCGCGCACCGGTGTAAAGGGCCAGGTCGGGCGGAGTCTGAAAGCTGATCATGGTTGCGGCTTCGGCGCCGGTGGTGATGGTGCCGTGGATCTGGCCTCCCGGGATGAACGCGGCCTGCCCGGCGGCGAAGCTACGCCGCGAATCGCCCTGCCGCAGATCACCGGCCCCCTTCAGGATCAGGATCGTGTCGTCGGAATCGTCGTGGGTGTGCTGCGCGAACTCGTTGCCCGGCTGCGACACGGAATAGTTGAGCGTCAACTTCCTCGCGCCCATCTCCGGGTGCACGATGCGGTTGGAGACCACCGCTCCCATCCGGAACTGCTTCGCTTCGGCGAACCGGAGCAGGCGGACTTGCCCGTCCGCCGTCCTGACGATGAACAACGATAGCGCGGCAATGGCCATGGATGCGCGAAACATGATTCTCTATTGTAAGGCTCCTATCCAAGAAGTGTAAGCCCTGGAGGGGCTGTAGGAAAGGAGGGCCTTAGGGCGAGCAGGCCCCACTTCCGCCGGAATCGCTACCAGGTGCGGGACACTGAAAGACGCCTTCGTCTCTGTCCGAGGAAACCGGCAGCGCCGGCTGCCAGCACCAGGCCCAGTCCACCCAAAACGAACCAGCGGTAACTGTGAAGCGGCTCGCGCGATTCGGTCGCAGCCCCGACGGCAGGGCCGGTGCGCACCTCGATGCCACTTCGAGCTTGCCGCTGACCGCTCTGAAGGCCCCCCGCCACCGTGCCCGTCCCGGAGACGCGGAACGCCAGCGACTGGCCTGGCGTCACTGCCGCGGCCACCTGCACGTTCGTCCCGGTCTGCCCTGGCATTGGCTCGAACATGCCTGGCGTCTTCGCCTCGAACTGCATGGACTTGGGCAACTCAACCCGAAACTGTTTCAGCGGGTAGAGGATCTTGGGCTCAATCACGGCTTCGCCCCGGTAGGGCAGGAGGTAGGCGACTGCGAAGCGGGTATCGCCCGGATACAGCGGAAAGGGGAAGTAGTAGTGGCCCGTCCGGTCGCCGGGAGAGGGCTTGCGCGTGAGCGGGCGTCCGCCGCCCAACTGCACTCTTCCGGTGAGCACTTCCGCGCCGGGCGGCAACTGGATCTCCAACGGGCGGTCGTTCATCAGGGTGCGCGGCGGGTTGGAGGCGTTTCGCACCGCAATCTCTTCAACCGCCTGCAGCGTGTCGCCTTCGGTCTGGAGGCGCTGCACGTGCTGGGTCGCGCTCACGCCGTCCAGTTTCCTGGCGACGTCGTAGACTTGAACCACGAACGAGTTGACGCCTGGCGGCGCCATCGCGCCATAGGCAACGCCCTGGTGAACCACCCGCACCAGGAGAGGCCCCGGCGTGCCGGCGACGGCAAAGCGGACACGGCCGCTGGCGTCGGTCTTGCCGCGTCCGATCTCGGTCATTCCCTTGGCCGGGGACAAAAGCAGCACCGCGTCGCCGGCGGCGGGCTTGCCCGTGGTGCCGTTTCTTACTACGCCCCGCAGGTCAGCCGCCGCCAACGCATTTACGCCTAAGCCCACCGCCAGTACCGCGACGGTGTAGCGCAACTTCACCTTCACCATCTCAGCATCCGCCCGCATCCGTTCGCATGCTCTTACGGGTTGATTGTGTATTTTGCGAGCATCCCGGCGTCAATATGATCCGCGACGTGGCAGTGATAAAGCCAGGTCCCGGGATTGTCCGCCAGCATGTCCAACGTTGCCATGCTGCCGGGAAGCAGCTCCACGACATCCGTGTTGCGCGTGTTGTACCGAAGCGTTTTGCCGTGCCAGTGCGGCGTGTGGAGATCGACTTCATTCCCCATCCCCAGCAAATACCAGCGCACACGCTCTCCGTTCTGCATGACGAGACCCGGCACGTTCCCAAAGATAAACCCGTTGATGCCGTGCATCAGCCCGCGCTCTCTGCCGCTGTCCTCGTTGAAGATCATGAACAGGGTGATGAACTCGCGATCAACGTCCTTGGGCATCAGGTTGTCGTTGGACCTCGCCATTCCTTTCCCGGTGACAATGATCGGGCCCAGCAGCCCGGCGTTTGTTTCCGCCGGTTCGTTCACGTGGGAGTGATACCACCATACCAGGGAACTCGGATCGCCCGGCCCGGGGCCGCTCCCGTCGTCAGCAACCCAGGTATAGGTGAAACTGCCGCCTGGCGCGACCTGCGCGCCGGCGCCGGCCGGGATGTAATGCGCCCCTTCGTTGGCTTTGGTGTAGCGGAAACCGTGCGGGTGCATGCCGTAGTACCCGCTGGCTTTATTCCGAAAATGCACGAGCACCGTATCGCCAACTTCGGCGCGGATGATCGGTCCGAGCACGCCCAGCCAGTTCGGCTGCGGTTTAGGCGTCGAGAAACTGCCATCGATGTACTCGATGAAGCGCGTCTTTTTCCAGACCGTGTAACCAGTCCATGGCGAGGGAATAGTCCCGCCGTGAATCAGATCCTGTCCTGTCGGCGCATAGTTCCACGTGACGTCCTCGGCCGCGATGTAGTAGTGACGCGTCGCAGGGTTCGCAGCCCCTGCTGCCGCCAACGTGAGCGCGATTGCGAGCGTCGTGTTCGTTAAGCGAATGTTCATACAGTCTCCTTTTTGGGGTGATGTTAAGTTATACTTCCGATTGCCTTCATTATTTTTGAGCGATCTCCACCACGAGGACGCTGCCCTGATAGGCCGCCTTGATGAACAGTTCTTTGGAAACCGCTTCGGAAGTCACTCGCAGGCTGCTCTCGCCGGCGCGCTGCACGGTGATCTTAACATTGTTGCTTTGACCGGGCGATACCGTCACCATCTCGGGATCCGAGGGTATCCATTGGAAGCTTATATCCATTGGCTGTCCCTGGGCATCCAGCCCTTGGGCTCTGGTTTCCACGGTGAAAGTGTTCCCATTCTGGGTCGTCGGCCCGAGGATAGGCGGCGAAACCCAGATCCCTTGTGTGTAAGTGCCCGCAAGGAGCCAGGGATCCAGTCTATAGAAAACCGCGATGGTGGCGGCGGTGGCCGGGCGCTGCACAGCGAGAAACGCGTTGTCCTGCGTCCGCGTTGCACCGATCTCCGCCTGCACCGCATGGTCGCCGTTCACCAAATCCGCTGGTACCGCGACGTTGATCTGGTACACGCCCGCGACCGTCACCCCCGCGAATGCCACCTGAGCGTCGCGGCCGCCGATGGTCACCTTCAGAGCGGCCGGGTCGGCCAGGGGATACGCCTTGGTGACCACCTGACCGGAGGGAACCCGTTCGGCGGTAGGACCGAAACCCGTGCCCCACAGCACGACCGCCTCGCCGGGCTCGGCCGGCCGGCTCGTCACGCCCGGCGCCAAGCCCACCTTAGCCACTAGCGCGTTGTCGCCGTGCGTGGCCACCACGGATTTCACATCCAGCGGATTCCGGAACAATCCCGGTGCGTATCGCTGAATCTCCGCAGTTGCCGTGGAACTGCCCTGCGGGGTGGTGACCTTCACTTCCGCTGGACCCGTCACGTCGTCGGCCGGCAGCAGCACGTTCAACTGCGCCGGGCTCACGAACGCCAGGTAGGTGGGCTTGCCCCCCACGGTCACACTCACGCCCTCGAGTTGCGACGGCAGCGCCGTCCCCTGGATCGCCCCGTCCCAGGATCGCGTCAGCGGCGCCAGGTTCTCGCCGAAGATCGAGATGAACGACCCCGGCGACATTCCGACGGCGAAGCTCGCGCCGTTGACGATGTCAGCGGCAGTGAACTTCGGCTGGTTGGCCGGCTGGCCTGCCTGCGGCGTGAGGGTGTAGTTCGCCGTGTAGATGTCGTCGCCCGTCGGCTGGAAGTTGGCGTTGGCGGCGTTGGCCGCGATGTAGATCTTCACCTGCCCCCGCTCGGTCGCCGGAGGCGTCCACTGGACGCGGAACGTGTTCGACTGCCGCGGCGCGTTGTGCTGGATGTACTCGACCGGCGCGCTCGCCGGGCAGCCACCCGTCCCGCGCTGTGCGCCGTTCGAACAGATCACCCAGATGTTCGACTCGCCCGCCGCCGGATTCAGCGTGCCCGCCTGGCTGTTGTCGCCGGCGAGGCGCGCGCTCAACTCGAAGCCGTAGACTCGGGCGTCCGCGTCGGTGACGGTAATCGTCAACTGCTGCGCCACGCCGGGTGCATACGTCATGCCTGCGGGAAACGCGATCTCCACCTTACCCCCGCCGCTGCCTCCGCCATGGCACTGTGCGCACGTCCTCTCTCCCGGTGCACCCGACACAGCTTCCGGCGGACCAGTGGGGTAGGCGTGCAGCACGGCGCCAAGCCCAACGGCCAGCAGCCCCGTGCCACAGATCCTGAACCACGTGGGCCGATAGACGTACGCCCTCATTGGACCTGGGCTATCTGGACCTGCATGGCGTTGTTCTGGTGTGCCGCCTTGATCGACAGCTCCTTGGAAACGCCATCAGAGGTGACCCGCAGCGTGGTCTCGCCGGCGCGCTTCACGGCGATCTTGACCGTATTGCCCTCGCTGGGCGATACCGTCACCATCTCGGGATCGGAGGGGATCCATTTGGCGCTTATGTTCCCTAGACTTCCCTTCGGACCAACACCAGCGACTCTGGCTTCCACCGTGTCCAGAGTGGTCGTATAGGTGGGTGGCGAAACCCAGCGCTCTCCTCCGTACACGCCACTCATGATCCGAGGATCCAGCTTGAAGGAAACCTGGATGCCGGTGACGCCTTTGCCGGCTGTGGGCAGAGCGCCATCAGCCACGGTGTCTTGGGTGGAGATCAGCTCCACCTCGTAGATGAGCGTGGCGTTCGGCCCGATCCTAGTGGCCCCTGCGCCGCGCGGGCCGCTCTCCCCGTAGGCGAGGCTTGCCGGGATGAAGAGCTGCCACTTGGACCCAACGGGCATGAGCTGAAGGGCCTCCACCCATCCCGGGATGACCTGCTTGAGGGCGAACGTGGCCGGCTTGTTGCGGGCGATGGAGCTGTCAAACTCCGTGCCGTCGATCAAAGTGCCACGGTAGTGGCAGATGACAGTGTCGGCAGCGGCGGGCTTTTTTCCGTCCCCGGCCTTCAGGACCTTGTACTGGAGACCGCTCTCCAGGGTGACGACACCCTCCTTCGTCTTGTTCTCGGCCAGGAAGGCCTCGCCGTCTTTCTTGTTCTTCTCCGCGAACTGCTTGAGGACATCCTGCTGTTTCGCCCGGTAGTCAGTCCGGGCCGCCTCCAGGGCGGCCTTCATCTCCGCTTCGCTCAGGAGGGTCTTGACTCCCGTCAGGGCATCCTTCACACCCCTCGACACGAGCTCGGCATCCAGCTCCACCAGCGCTCCCTTCTTCAGTTGGCCGCCAATCTGCACGCCCACCGCGTAGCTGTTTTTCGCCTTCTGGTCCTTGAGGATCGGTTCGTCCTTCGCGGCGGCGATTGCTCCCAGGCTGGCCGGCGCGGCGGCTTTCTCATCCGATGAGAACAACGGACTGGCGAGCGCCAGGATCAGGATAGTGCTTGCGGATATTCGAAGAGTACCTTTCATGTTTTTTCCCTCTTATATAAAGATGCCGTGGCCAACTATAAAGATGCCGCGGCAAAAAAATGCCGTGGCCAACCGCCTTGGCCACGGCTGATAACGCCTCCTGCCCATCCCCTCCCGGTGAGGGAGGGGATGAGCAGAGAGAGAACCCATCTACTTGCAGTAGTGGTTGTTCACCACGGTACAATTCGCGAGGCCTCCCACCAAGCGTGGGCTGCTCGCGATGTTCAGGAAGTTCGGCAACTCCACCGCGATGCCGCCAGCGCCGACCGCCGGTACCTGCCTGAAGCACGGCGCATTTGCGCCAGGAAACGGCAAGCTTGTAGCGGGATCCGTGCAAACGGCAACAGCCAATGACGCCAGGAAGCCTTCCCGGCCCCCTGTCGGCGCCACTGCCGCCAGCGAGCCATTCTCCGGCGCAGTGCCATCCAAGGGCACGAAAATCTCCGGATGATCGAACGGCGCCCTCTCGAACGCCACGCGCTCATCGGTGAGTTCCAGGAGGAAATCCACCACGGAAACGATGATCTCCTCTTTCTGCGCTGCCGTGAATTCCGGCGAGCTACCGGCAGGACAGGCGCCGGTGAGGTCCGGGGGCACGGCCCGGCCGAGGGTGGACGGGGGGACCGGAGGGAGCACGCAGCCGCCCAAGGCTTCGTCTTCGAGCCTCAAGTTCATGATGAGAAAGTCCCGGTGCGCTTTGTTGGTGATGGGGAAATTACCGCCACGCATGTAGAAGTCAAGCTGCTGGCGGAGGGTCAGGTTGCCGCCGTCGTGGAAGTACGGATTGGTCTTCTCGACGTTGCGCAATGGAGCCGCCTTGAAAGCGCCCTGTACGTTCACGCGGTTGACGTTGGGCCACGTGGCCATCTCGGGTTGTCTGGCACTGTTCACCATCTCGCCGATGACGGCCGCGGGGTTGAAAGGTCCCCACGCATCGACGAGTCCTTCCAGGATCGGCTCCTTCATCAGCGTGTTGACGCCGACGAACAGTTCATCCTGGTTACTCTCGTCGCCCACATTGAGGTTGCTGGCCCACGGCGCCAGGTAAGGAGGCAGCAGCGGATTAGCCGGCTCTTCCCCAAAACCAGGGTTGATCTGCTGGTCCTGGGCAGAGGGCTCATACACTCCGCCACCGGTCGTATCGATGGACGGATTGAAGGTGGGGCAGGCAATCCCAGGGCCAGGAGGCTGGGCGAACCCGGTCGCCACGTCATGCCCGCCTGAGCTGTAGCCCACGCCACAGAGGTTTTTCAGCGCGAGGCGAGACAGCGAAAGCGGCCAGCCAAACGCGTCGTTGCCTCCGCGCGAGATGTCCTCCCCAATGGGCGTCACCCCGATGTTGTACACCCCGTTGTCGAACAGGGACTGGCCTTGGGGAAACCCGTTCGCCGGCGTGCCAGGTACAGGGTTGCCGTCGGTGTCCCTGCACGGTGCTAGGGTGCAGAAGTCATTGAGGTTGCGCTCTATCCCGTCCTGGGCGTTCTCCTGAAGCTCGCCTTCGAGCGAGAAGCCGCTGATGACCCGGCCGTGACCCAAGGGCTCCGGAAAGAGCTCGCTCCCCGGCTGACCCGTGCGGAACTCCTGGATAAAGTCGCCAAAGCTCAACTGGTGACTGATCTCAACGGTATGATCGGTCAAGGTGCTTCCGGCATGGCACTCACCGCAGCGGAGCGACCGGAAGCGGGGATTCTTGAGCGACAGGTTGGATCCCAGGAAGAAGTCAAGCCCCATCAAGGGGTCCACCGATCCCGGCGTACGCGTCCCGCCGGACGGCACCTCTTGGCAGGCGCCGCCTCCCTCGAGGTTGCAGTTGATCCTGGCGACGACGCCCGGATCCCGCTTGAAGTTCTCGACCTCGGTGAAGCAGGGTTGCACCCCAGCCGTTTGGTTGCACCTGAGCAGGTCGAGAACGAGGTTCGGTTCGCCGGACTCTCCGAACGTCACGTGGGTCTCGGGATTCTCGTCCATGAACCGGTCAAACGGAGTGTCATCCGGCACCAGGATCGTGCCCCAGGCGTGTACCGCCAGCCCGAAAAAGAGGGGCATGTTGGCTTCCATCTGGGTGAACTGGTCCCTGTTGGTCGCACCAGCCGGACCAGGTGCGATGGAAAGAACGTAGTTGTCGAACGGGTCGGCGGCACTGGTTCCGAGCACGTCACCGTTACCGTCGTTATTGGTGTCCTGGAGAACCGGGATAGCAACAGGGACGCCCACGAGGGCACACTGAATCGGATGCCGGATGACGTCGCCGTCGGTGTAGCAGCCGTTGAGATGCTGGCCCGTGTTGTTCCAGAGCGCGTCGTAGAAGGCATTCTGGATCAGGGTGTTGTACGACAGGCACAGCCCTGGCTTGTTAGCTGCCCTTGTACCCAGGTTAGCGCCGCAGAGCGGGCTGGGCGTCGGATTGCCTGGCTGGTTGGAAAAGGGTCCTAGGACACTGTCCGTCGGACTCACCAACTGGTTGGCCAGGGGCACCACCCCGGCCTGGAGCAGTCTCTTGCCGAGCTTGGCCCAGTTGCGTCCCGCGAAGGACATCTCGAACTCGCTCAGCGCCGGCCCCGTTGACAGCGAAGCCAGGCTGGCGAACCGGATGATCTGCCGCGTTGCCACGATGGTTCCGGCGTTGTTGACCATGACATGGCTCTGCGGGTCGGAGGGGCCGAACACGCTGCCGCCGTTGAAGTCGTGACGCGCACGGCCATCCCAGAAGTTGTCGAAGTTCAGGGTCGCGGCGAAGAACGTGGGAGTGTGGCGGGGCTCGATCCTTCGAAAGCCCCGGTTAATCACAACCGGGTCGAGCGGCGCCACGCACGTCGTTCCAGGGTCGCCGCATGCGATATCCGGCCGCAATGACCTTACCCCGCTGGCCCCGGCCGGCAGGAAAGCCCCGGCCCCGACGGGCGGGATGTCAACGAACAGCTTGAATCGGCTGACACCCATCGAGGACAGGACGTCGTTGGTGGTCCGCACAGCGCTACCTGGAGTCGCCAGAAGGTCGGCTGAAACGTCTGGGTTGACCGGCTTGTTCAACGGGAAAGACGCGGCCGTCACCTCGGCATTTGCCCCTAACAGGGTTCCTCCAACGGTACTCTGGACGGTAATTGTAGTGATATCCCCTGCATTGATGCCGGAATTGATCTGGGCCTTGGTGCGGTTGTCGACGCCGGCGTGGAAATGGCACGAGGCGCAGGCCTGAACCGAGTCGCTGCCCACCTGCATGTCCCAGAACAAGGCCTTGCCCAACGCCGCCGCCACGTTCCTTGCGACTACCTTCTGCGCACGCCCAGCTCCCCGGTAGTAATCATTCTCATTGGAAGGCTGCAAGGCAGCGGGATCGGCAGCCAGGTTGGCCACAGAGTTGACGAGGTAATCCGGGGCAGCCGGAGTTCCAGCGTGAGCGGGCTGATCTCCAAACCCTCGGGCCCTCAGCGAAGGCCTTCGCAGCCCCCCGGCCGCGCCCGCGTCGGGGCGCGGCTGGATGTAGCCCCGCACCGGGTCGAACAGACGCTTGCCTACAATCGAGGTGCCTGGATTTCTTTGAGCCGGCGGCAGGGAGCCCCCGGGAACGCCCGGGCCGCCGAGAGGGACGGCCGGCAAGGAGTATGCGTCTCTGTTTTGGGCCCCGGTGCCCACAGTTCCGAATCCGAGATAGCCCGGTTCGCCCGGATCGCCTCCCGTAATCAGCGCGCCCTCTCCGGTGGCGACGGTGCCAGGGGAGTAAGGGTGAGGCCCCGGGGAAAAGAACGCGTCCACGCTGCGGATGGTACAGATGGTAAATGCGCCCGCGTTGGTGCAGTTGGGTGCTACTACGTTGTGGGGCGCGATTGGGCTGTTGAAGTCGGCCGCCGTCTCGTCGTCCTCAACGCGGTCCTCGCCCGGGG
>ERZ1292640.1913-Hain-H43-02um-R1-1913-length-17012-cov-40_pt1 | contig 17012 bp, 16 predicted proteins | sample MGYA00564404_ERZ1292640 | MGnify/ENA primary metagenome ERZ1292640 (study PRJEB36523, sample SAMEA6512636) | groundwater metagenome | collected 2019-01-08 | study: AquaDiva: Metagenomics assemblies of 32 groundwater samples
AATCAGATGCCGCAAGCCGCATGAGACAAGAATCTTCGCGCCGTGCAAAGAAGCGAAGATTTAGTAGTACAGACCAGTATTGGTCGGCCATCATACCTGACAGGAGGGGTGGAACCGGACAGGTGGGGTCCACCTTGGTAAGCAGGTGGCAAACCCTGCTATCAAGCGGGAGATGCAACCATTGCCGCAGCCGCTGCCAGTCGCTCTCGCAGAAGACCTCTCGGTTGCTGACGATTTCGTAGACGACGATGTTCACCAGCTTTGCGAAATAGGCCCACCGGTCCTCTTCCAAGGAGTGCCGCGAAAAGGGCTGCCAGCACTCGTCCTCGACGGTCTTCGACAACCAGGAATCGTACTGCTCCACTGAATGGAGACCAGCCAGATCGAAGGGCCTTATCCGGCGGAAAAGCTCGGCCTGGAGCTACTCGTGAGTCCCGGCCTTGAACAACCGCGCCATGGCGCCTTTCTCGACCACGAACTTGATCCTCCGCCTCAGCACAGCGTCCCGGTGCAGGCCATCGGAAAACTCCTCGCCGCGTTCACCGCGAACCCCGCCCAGCGGCGCGGAATGCACCTCGATCCTTGGTATTTCTCCGGCTTCCTCGGCGACGCGCAGGGCAGCACGCTGCTCCCTGCGAGCCGCATCGCTGAGTCGCGGGCTGGCTGGCGTCACCTGAGGCGCCGAGCCGGCAGGATACAGGCCGGACTCCAAGAAACTGGAAGGCTCTGCCGGAGTTGGTGGTTCGGCTTCCGCAACAAGGGTAGGGGCCTGTCGTTCGGCCTGACCGTTACGGGGTTCGAACTCGAACGTCGCATTGCAGCCTGGGTTCGGTCCCGACCGTTGCAGCAGCTTGACTCCCGCTTCATCCTGGAACTTGTTGGCACCGATAGCGGAGACGACCGCAGGCAACCGGTCATACAGTCCCATTTGCCTGGCAACGTCGCCTGCGCGGATGACGATTTTGGTGTCGCCCCCTGGCTCGCGCGGGCCTGATGTATTTGCCGATGACGAATGATCGGATCTCGTGTGCCCTCGACATTGCGCTCCTTCCGAAATGCAGTTGTCGCTGGCTCCTGCCCGGTCGAAGCCCGGAAAGCTCCGCTCGTGCCGGCCCCTCCTATTGTGCTATAGTCAAAGTTCCCATGGAATACTGGTCCGTCGGCGTGGCGCAGCATTACCACCACGGTGCCCATGCGGGGCGACGGGCGGTCTTGTAGCTCCAGCTACTTGAAACCACCAGGAAAGGACGCCCGCCGGTCCCAGGCGGGCGTTGCCATTTATGGAACTGGATTTCGACAAGCTCGGCGGGTTGGTCCCGGCGGTCATTCAGGATCATGCTTCCGGCCGCGTGCTGATGGTAGGATTCATGAACCGGGAGGCGTTCGCGAAAACGATCGAGACGGGCTTTGCTACCTTCTACAGCCGCTCGCGCAACAGGCTCTGGCTGAAGGGCGAGACCTCCGGGCACCGGCTGGTGGTCAAGGAGATAGCAACCGACTGCGACGCCGACGCGCTGCTGGTCCGGGTGGAAGCGCTGGGACCGGGCGTCTGCCACAACGGCTACCAGAGCTGCTTCTACCGGCGGCTGGAGGACGGCCGCTGGGTCGAAGCCGAGCCGCGGGCGTACGATCCGGAGGCCGTTTACGGAGGCCGCGCATGAACAAGCTAAAACTTGGCATTCCCAAGGGCAGCCTCGAGCACTCCACCATCGACCTGTTCCGGCGGGCGGGGTTCAACATCACCACCTCGACCCGCTCCTATTACCCGGCCATCGACGATCCGGAGATCGACTGCATGCTGATCCGAGCCCAGGAGATGGCCCGCTACGTCGATGACGGGGTGCTGGACGTGGGGCTGACCGGGCGCGACTGGGTGGAGGAATGCGGCGCGCGGGTGCACACGGTCGCCGACCTGATCTACGCCAAGCAGAGCTTCGGCAAGGTGCGCTGGGTGCTGGCCGTGCCGGACGGCTCGCCGTTCCGCTCGGTGAAGGACCTGGAGGGCAAGGTCATCGCCACCGAGCTGGTCGAGACCACCCGCCGCTACCTGGCGGCGCACGGCGTGACCTCCAAGGTCGAGTTCAGTTGGGGCGCCACCGAAGTGAAGCCGCCGGAACTGGCCGACGCCATCGTCGAGGTCACCGAGACCGGCTCGTCGCTGCGCGCCAACAAGCTGCGGATCATCGACACCGTGCTGGAGTCGAACACCCAGCTCATCGCCAACCCGGAGGCCTGGCAGGACGAGTGGAAGCGACAGAAGATCTCCGACCTCCAGATGCTGCTCGAAGGCGCCATCAGCGCGCTTGGCAAAGTGGGCCTGATGCTCAACGTGCACAAGGACAACCTGGAAGAGGTGCTCGAAGTCCTGCCGGCGCTGAAGAGGCCCACCATCTCGCACCTGAGCGACCCGGAGTGGCTGGCGGTCAACACTATTCTCGATGAGAGCACCGTGCGCACCATCATCCCGCGGCTGAAGAAGGCGGGCGCGCAGGGCATCGTCGAGTACCCGCTCAACAAGATCGTGATGTAGCCCATGATCCGGATCATTGCCTCCAGCGAAGCGGGCAAGCTGTTACAGCGGCGGGCGGCGCGGCTCACCGAAGCCGAGGACACCGTGCGCCCGATCATCGAGGCGGTGCGCCGGCGCGGTGACAGGGCCCTCCTCGAATACGCTCGTCGTCTGGACGGGCTGGACCGGCCCACGGTGCGCATTCCGGTACGCGAGCTGAAAGAGGCGGCGGCGCGGCTGGCGCCAGCGTTCCGGGCGGCGGTGCGGGCGGCGTCGAAGAACATCCGTGCCTTCGCGCGCATGCAGCTTCCCCGGCGGCATTTCCGCGCCATCGGCCGCGGCGTCCGCGCCGGCCAGGTGGTGCGGCCGTTGGACGCGGTGGCGGCCTACATTCCGTCGGGCCGGTACCCGCTGCCCTCAACGTTGATGATGACGGTGATCCCGGCCCAGGTGGCCGGCGTGAAGCGCATCTGCGCGGCCTCGCCCCGCGCCGTCCCGGAGATTCTCGGGACCGCATGGATGCTGGGGGCGACCGATGTGTTCCAGATGGGAGGCGCGCACGCCATCGCCGCCTTCGCCTTCGGCACGCGCACCGTGCCGCGGGTGGACCGCATCGTCGGCCCGGGCAACATCTACGTGGCGGCGGCCAAGAAGCTGCTGGCCGGCGAGGTGGGCATCGATTTCATCGCGGGACCGACCGAGATCCTGATCGTCGCCGCCGAGGGCGATCCGCGCGTGCTGGCCGCCGACATGCTCGCCCAGGCCGAGCACGACGCCGATGCCGCCGCCGTGCTGCTCACCACGTCGAAGCGGCTGGCGCAGGCGGTGGCGCGGGAGATCGAACGCCAGCTTGAGGACCTGCCGACCGCGCCGGTGGCTCGCCAGGCCATCCGGAAGAACAGCGCCATCGTGCTGGTTGGCTCGCTCAGCGAGGCGGTCGAGATGGCCAACCGGTTCGCTCCCGAGCACCTGAGCATTCCCACGGCGCGCCTGCTAGCGAAGGTCACCCATGCCGGCAGCGTGTTTGTAGGGCCGAGCAGTCCGGAGGCGGCAGGCGACTACGCCTCCGGACCGAACCACGTGCTGCCGACGAGCGGCGCGGCCCGTTTGCGGGGCGGGCTTTCGGCGGCCGATTTCGTCAAGGTCATTTCGGTGCAGGAGCTGACCCGCGCCGGGCTGGCGAGGCTGGCGCCCGCGATCACGACGCTGGCCCGCGCCGAGGGTCTGGAAGCCCACGCGCGATCGGTGGAGGCGCGCATCCGTGACTGAGCCGCTCCGTCCCCGCCAGGCCGTGCTGAGCATGGCGCCCTACTCGCCGCCGACCGCCGGACGCGCCGGCAAACTGCGCCTGGATTTCAACGAGAACACGGTGGGTTGCTCGCCCCGCGTAGTCGAGTTTCTGCGCGAGCGGCTGAGCGCGGACGGGCTGTCGGTCTATCCCGAATACGGTGAAGCCAGGCAGGCCCTGGCCGCCTTTTTCGGCGTGGCGCCGGACCAGCTTCTGCTCACCAACGGCACCGACGAAGCGATTCAGATCGTGCTGAACACCTACGTGGATGACGGCGACCAGGTGTGCCTCCTGCGGCCCTCGTACGCGATGTACCGCTTCTACGCCGAGGTGGCCGGCGCCGCGCTCCGCGAAGTCGATTACCGCGCCGGCACGCTGGCCTTCCCGCTCGAAGAGCTGCTCGCCACAATCGAGCCCTCGACGCGGGCTGTCCTGATCGCCAATCCGAACAACCCGACCGGCAGCGGTGTCGGGCTTGAGGGCATCGAGCGCATACTGAAGAAGGCCGCCGGCGCGGCGGTGCTGATCGACGAGGCTTACTACGAGTTCTGCGGCGTCACGGCGCTGGGCCTGCTCCCGCGCCACCCGAACCTCTTTGTGAGCCGCACATTCTCGAAGGTATACGGCATGGCGGCGATGCGGCTAGGGTGCGTGTTCTCACAAGCCGGCAACATCGCGTACCTGCACAAGGCGCAGTCGCCTTACAGCGTAAACGCACTGGCCGCGCTGGCGGCCCGGGCGGCCATTCAGGACCACGCTTACGTCGAGAACTACGTGGCCGAAGTGCTGGCGGCGCGGGACGTGCTCTGCCGGGAGCTGGAGCGCTTGGGCGTTTCGTATTTTCCCAGCCAAGCCAACTTCGTGCTGATGCGGGCGGGCGACCGGGCGCTGGAGATCCGCGACCGGCTGCGCGAGACCGGCGTGCTGGTCCGTGACCGCAGCTACGAGCTGGCCGGCTGTGTGCGCGTTACAGTGGGTACGCGCGATCAGGTCCGCCGGTTCATTGCGGAGCTGGAGGCGATCTGGTGAGTGGCGGCCTTCTGGTCTTCGACATGGATGGCGTGCTGGTGGACGTCAGCGAATCGTACCGGGAAACGATCGCTCGCACCGTCGAGCATTTCACCGGCCGTCAGCCGAGCCGCGCGCAGATCCAGGACTTCAAGAACCAGGGCGGCTGGAACAACGACTGGGAGCTTTCGCACCGGCTGATTCAGGAGTTGGGCGGGAAGGCTGGGTATGACGCCGTGGTCGATCGGTTTCAGCGGATCTTCCTGGGGGACGGCGGGGAAGGGCTAATCCTGCGCGAGCGCTGGATTGCGCGCACGGGCGTGCTGGAGCGCCTCGGCGGACGTTTTCAGCTCGCCATCTTCACCGGCAGGCTGCGTGACGAGCTCCGGCTGACGCTGGACCGCTTCGCGCCGGCGATTCGCTTTGATCCGACGGTCACCACCGAGGACGTAACGCGCACCAAGCCGGCGCCGGATGGCCTGTTGCGAATCGCCGAGCTGGCGCCCGCCAGGCCGCTCTGGTACATCGGCGACACGGTGGACGACGCGCGGTGCGCCAAAGCGGCCGGTGTTGCCTTCATCGGGGTTGCCACGCCCTCAAACCCGCGGCACGCCGAGCTGGCCGGGCTGCTCGGGGCGGAGGGCGCGGTCGCGGTGCTCGATGACATCAACCAACTGGAGGCGGTGTTGCCGCGATGAGAACCGCGAAGGTCGAGCGCATCACGAAAGAGACACAGATCCGAGGCAGCCTGCGGATCGAAGGACGGGGCCGGTACGAGATCTCCACCGGCGTGCGGTTCCTCGATCATATGCTGGAGCTGTTCGCCAGGCACGGCGGCTTCGATCTCGAGCTGCACGCAGCCGGAGATCTGGACGTCGATCAGCACCACACCGTCGAAGACGCCGGCATCGTGGTTGGGCAGTTGTTCTCGCAGGCGCTCGGCGACCGCCGCGGGATCAACCGCGCCGGCTACTTCGTCGTGCCGATGGACGAGACGCTGGCGGTGGCGGCGGTCGATCTGGGCGGCAGGCCGTACCTGGTGTATCGGGACCTGGTGAAGGTGCGCACGGTCGGCGACTTGCAGGCGGAGCTGGCGGAGGATTTCTTCCAGGGCTTTGTGCGCCACGCCGGGGCCAACCTGCATGTCAAGGTGCTTTATGGGCGCTCGAGCCACCACAAGCTGGAGGCGGTGTTCAAGTGCTTCGCCCGCGCGCTGGCCTACGCCTGTTCGCAGGACAAACGGCTGCGGCGGGAGCTGCCGTCCACGAAGGGGTTGCTGTGACGCTGACCGCTCCCTACGGTCGCGGCTCGGTAGCGGGGAAGTATGGTCGGTAGCGGGGGCGCATGATCGCCATCTTCGACTACGGCGCCGGCAACCTGCGGTCGGTGGCCAACACGCTGGAAGAGGTGGGCGCGGACTACACGGTGGTGCGGGACGCGGCGGGACTGGGGCGGGCCTCGAAAATCATCCTGCCGGGCGTCGGCCACTTCGGCCAGATGCTGCGGGCGCTCGATGGGATGGGCGTGCGGGACGCCTTGCTGGGCGCCATCCACGGCGGCGTGCCGTTCCTCGGGATCTGCCTCGGCCTCCAGGCCCTGCTCAACGGCAGCGAGGAGGCGCCGGATGTGCCCGGCCTTGGGGTGTATGAGGGAACAGTGAGGCGCTTTCCGGCCGCGGCGCGCGTGCCACAGATGGGCTGGAATGAGTTACAACCCGGCCCCGCTTCGCGGCTGCTGACGGGCGCCGGCGACAGACCTTACTTCTACTTCGCCCACAGTTACTATGTGCCGGTAATGTTCGCCACCGCGGCGGTGTGCACTTATGAGGTACATTACACCGCGGTGCTGGAGTCCGGTAACATCTTCGGCGTGCAGTTTCATCCGGAGAAGTCCGGCCCGCTGGGTCTGCGGGTCATGAGGAACTTCGTGGAGTTATAGGACGTGCTGGCGAAGCGGATCATTCCCTGCCTGGACGTGACGGCGGGGCGGGTCGTCAAGGGCGTGCACTTCGTTAACCTGCGCGACGCCGGCGATCCGGTCGAGCTGGCCGACCGGTACAACCAGCAAGGCGCCGATGAGCTGGTCTTCCTGGATATCACCGCCTCAAGCGACGCGCGCGACATCATGGCTGAGGTGGTGGCGCGTACGGCGCGGAAAGTTTTCATCCCGCTCACGGTCGGCGGCGGCATCCGCTCGGTGGCGGACGCGCGGCGAATCCTGCTGGCCGGGGCGGACAAGGTGAGCGTGAACACGGCCGCGGTGCGGCGGCCGGAGTTGATCACCGAGCTGAGCCTGGAGTTCGGGTCCCAGGCAGTGGTGCTGGCCATCGACGCCAAGCGGAAGGCGCCGGGCGCCTGGACGGTCTACGTCCGGGGCGGCCGCGACGACACCGGCGTAGACGCAGTCCAGTGGGCCGCCCGCGGCGAGCAACTCGGCGCCGGCGAGATCCTGCTGACCTCGATGGACACCGACGGCGTGCAGCGGGGGTTCGACTGCGAGCTGACCCGGATGGTGTCCCGCGCGACCCGCATCCCTATCATTGCCTCGGGCGGGGCGGGGAAGCCGGAGCACTTCGTTGAGGCGCTGACGGAGGGCGAGGCCGACGCGGCGCTGGCCGCCTCCATCTTCCACTACGGCACTTACACGGTGGGGGACCTGAAGGAGTATCTTGCCAGGCATGGCGTTGCGGTGAGGCCCGCATGATCATTCCGTGCATCGACCTGATGGACGGCAAGGTGGTCCAGCTCGTTCAGGGCCGGGAGAAAGCGCTGGAAGGCGGGACGCCGGAGGAGATGCTGCGCCGGTTCGCCGCGTTCCCCGAGATCCAGGTGATCGACCTGGATGCGGCGCTGGGACGCGGCTCCAACGACGCCATCGTCGAGTACTTGGCGGCCCACGCCGTGACGCGCGTTGGCGGCGGCGTGCGCACCGTGGAACGGGCGCAGAAACTGGTCGAGCAAGGCGCGCGCAGGGTCATCGTGGGCACGTCGGCGTTCCAGACCGGCGGTGTGGACCGGGAGTTCCTCGACGCCGTGTGCGGCGGGATCGGCCGCGACCGGCTGATCGTCGCGCTCGACTCCAAGGGCGGCCGCATCGTCGTCAAGGGCTGGCGCGAGACCACGGCCCTCAGCGCCGAAGAAGTGCTCGGCCAGCTTGAGCCTTACTGCTCGGGCTTCCTGTGCACCTACGTGGATAAGGAAGGAATGCTGGCGGGGACCGACCTCGACTGGTTCCGGCGCCTGCGCGCGGCCACATCGCTCGAACTCACCGCCGCCGGCGGCATCACCACGCTCGAGGAGATCCGCGAGTTGCAGCGGCTGGGCATCCACGCCGCCCTCGGCATGGCGATTTACACCGGCCGGCTGAAGTTGGAGGAACTGGCCGAAATTCGGTGACAGGCTACGAATTCCCCAATTTTTTCCGGCCGCGCTTGCACCGCGCCCACAGTTTTGGCAAATGCCGGAAGCGGGAATTAGTGAAAGCGTAGCCTGTCACCGAATTAGGCTCTGAATCCGCCGCACCGCCTCGGGAATCGCGTCTGTCACCGCCGGGTGCATGGGACCGCCGACGGTCAAGCAGTCCGCCGCTTCCACCGCGAGGATGCGGACGTCGGAGGGGGCAGGTAGACCCAGCTTCCGCGCCAGCTCGAGCGTTTCGAACAAACCCACAAAATGAGGGGAGCCGCCCGGCGCCGACTCCAGGTCCCCCTCGGCAATCTCGTGGAGCGTGCCCGGCTCGGCGCGGCCGGTCTGAATGGCATCGACCACCAACAGACGCGGCGCACCGAGGATGTAATCGAGCAGGCTGAACCCCGACTCCGGCGTGCAGACGACATCCACCAGGTCCGGCGCCAGCCGCTGGATCTCGTGGGCCACGAGAATGCCGAAAGCGTCATCGCCCAGCAACTCGTTACCCAGCCCGAGCACGCGAACCGGTGTGGCCATCATCAGTCTCTGTGCACCCGGCCGTCGGAATCGCGTCGCAGGGTGGTGAGCGTCTCTCCGTTCCGGTTGCGTACGCGGACCAACAGCGGCATGCTTCCCGGCAGGGAATGGGTGGCGCAGCCGTGACAGGGGTCGTAGGCCCGGAAGGCCATCTCCACCATGTTGAGCAGGCCCTCGGAAACCTCGGCGCCGGAGATCAGCCCCTTGGCCGCCTTATCGACGCTCATGGCGATGCGGGCCGAGTTGTTCTGGGTGGCTACGATCAGGTTGGCCTTCTTTATGACCCCGCGCTCGTCGGTCTGGTAGTGATGGAACAGCGTGCCGCGCGGGGCTTCCACCACGCCGATGCCCTCCCGCGGTATCTCGGTGGGCAGGGTACGCACGTTAGGGTCGGTGAGCTCGGGATCATCAGCCAGTTCCCGCATACGCTCGGCGGCATAGAGCAGCTCGATCACCCTGGCCCAGTGATTGGCCAGCGTGTGATGCACCGGCTTGCCGCCCAGGGTGGCGTAGAACTGCTCGTAGGCAGCCTGGGCCAGCGGGGTGGCCATGCCGTCGGCCACGTTCAGCCGCGCCAGCGGGGCCACGCAATAAACGCCGCTGTCGTCGCCCTCCACGAAGCCCTTCCAGCCGACCTGTTTGAGGTAACAGAACTTGACGTAGCTCCACGGCTCGACGTGCTCGGCCACATAGTCCAGGTACTGGTCGGCGCGGAAGTTAGCCGTTTCCTTACCCGCCGGCGAAACCACCCGGATGGTCCCGTCGTAGAAATTGACCCGGTTGTTCTTGTCCACCAGGCCCATGTAGTAAGTGCGGTGAGTGAAGTAGTCCGAGACGATCAGGTTGACGTAGTCGGAATTCTTGAGGACAACGTTTTCGAACACACCGAGGGTGAACTGGGCAAACTCCACCGCTTCGGCCGCCGTTTGCTGGAACAGCTTCTGCTCGTCCGGCTTGATCGGCTTGGCGACGCCGCCGGGCAGGCCCAGCACCGGATGGATGACCTTGCCGGCCACCAGGGTGATCAGATCGCGCAGCTTGCGCCGCATGCCGATCACCTTCAGGCCTACTTCGAGGCCCACCTTCCCGATGACGCCCAGCACGTTGCGTTCCGCCGCCGGCGCAGTTGGCCCGACCACGAAGTCCGGCCCGCCCAGGATATAGAAATGCAGGGCATGGTCTTCGGTCATGAAGGTGCTGTAGACCAGTTCCCGGATCTTCCTGGCCGCCGCCGGCGGACCGACGCGGTAGAGGCTGTCGAGCGCCTTGGTGGAAGCCATGTGGTGAGCGGTGGGGCAGACGCCGCAGATCCGCGAGGTGATCTGCGGCATCTCTTCGGCCGGGCGCCCTTCGGCGAACTTCTCGAAGCCCCGTAGTTCGGGCACCTGGAAATAGGCCCGCTCGACCTTGCCTTGATCGTCGAGGAAGATGTCGATCTTGCCGTGCCCTTCCAGCCGCGTGATCGGGTCGATCTGAATCCTGCGCCGCGTTTGTTCCGCCATGTCAGTTCACCTCCTGTTTCAGGCTGCCTCAACTTTCTTCCGGCGCAGCAACGAAGCCGGAAGACTGTAACGGTATAACGTGCCGACCGGGTCGGGGATCTTCGCCAGAATGCTCTCGATTTCCGCCGGGTCGGTGCTGTCGATGATGGAGGCGATGGCCGAAAGGGCCTTGCCGCCGTAGTCCCGCACGTTGTCGGTGGGCCCGAAGCAGCCGGTGCAGGGCATGTTGCCATTGATGCACCGCGACTCGCAGCCGCCGCGCGTGGCCGGCCCCATGCAGACCAGGCCCTGGGCCATCATGCACTTCTCCGGATCGATCAGAATCTGGTGCGGGCGCTTGAACTCCTTCAAGGTCAGCTTCTCAGGGCGAGTGTCCTTACGCGGGCACTCTTCGCACAGCGCCTTGTCCCCCGCCAGCACGCTGCCCTTGGGCGGCAGGTTGCCGCTGAGCAGGGCCTGGACGGCCTTGGCAATAATGCCCGCGGGCGGGGCGCAGCCGGGGATGTAGTAGTCCACTTCGACCACCTGGTCGAGCGACCGGACCGTGTCGAAGAAGACGGGCAACGTGAGCGAGTGGCCGTTCTGCTGGCAGTTCGGCTGCGGGACGGTGCCCTCGGGGTTCACTGTGCTGGGTGACTCCAGATAGGCCCGGTGAAAGATGGCCGCCCGGTCCCAGAGGTTCCCCAGCCCGGGGATGCCGCCCAGATGCGAGCAGGCCCCGAAGGCGATCAGTACCTGCGATTTGCGCCGCAGCAGCCGGGCCATCTCCTCCTGCTCGCTGGTGCGGATGGCGCCGTTCAAGAATGTGGCCACGATGGAGCCGTCCGCCATCGCTTCCACGTCCTTGCGCTTGAAGTCCAGCGCCACCGGCCAGAAGACGATATCGACGGCCGCGACCACGTCGAGGATCTTCTCGGCCAGATCGACCACCGCCTCCTCGCAGCCGCCGCAGGAAGCGCACCAGTAAAAAGCAACCTTGGGTTTGGAACCTGTCATGAGACCATCACCTCCTCCACAGCAGACACTTCCTCCGGCACTTCCAGGCGCAGCCGCCCCAGCGCCCGCACCTGCTCGGCGAACTCTGTGGAAACCTTGGCGAACTTCTCGCCTTCGCTGGCCGAAATCCATTCCAGCCGCAGGCGGCGCTCATCAATGCCGAAGTCGTTCAACAGCCGCTTCAGGAAGGTCATCCGTCGCAGGGCCTTGAAGTTCCCCTCCTGGTAGTGGCAGTCGCCGGGATGGCAGCCGGCCACCAGCACGCCGTCGGCGCCCAGTTGAAAGGCGCGGAGAATGAACGACGGGTCCACGCGGCCGCTGCACATGACGCGAACAATGCGCAGGTTGGGCGCGGATTTCATCCGGCTGGTGCCGGCCAGGTCCGCCCCGGTATAGGAACACCAGTTGCACAAAAACCCGACGATGCGAGGCTCGTAATGGTCGCCGTTGGTTGCCACTGTCATGTCTCCTTTCCTTAGAGCGTCAGGATGCCCTCGAGCTCCGCGTTGATCTGCGCGTCGTTAAAGCCGTAGCCGGTGATAGCGCCCGACGGGCAGGCGGCCACGCAGGTGCCGCAGCCTTTGCACAGGGTGGAGTTCACTCGCGATACCTTCTTGTCTTCCAGGTACTCGATGGCGTTGTAGGGGCACAGCGGGCCGCAGGTGCGGCAGCCGCTGCACAGCGCCTCGTCGATTTCCGCCCGGATCGGGTCGATCTCGACCACGCCCTTCGAGATGGTGGCCAGTATCCGGGCGGCCGCGCCGCTGGCCTGGGCCACCGAGTCGGGGATGTCCTTGGGCCCCTGGGCGCAGCCGGCCACGAACAGGCCGTCGGTCATGGTGGCCATCGGGTCGAGCTTGGGGTGCCGTTCCAGGAAGAAGCCGTCCGGGCTGCGGCTGAGGCCGAAGACGCGGCCGACGCGCCCGGCGTCCTGCCGCGGCTCGATGGCGTTGCAGAGGATCACCATGTCCACCGGGATCTCGCGGAAGCGGCCGATGAGGGTATCTTCGCAGCGGATGAGCAGCGTGCCCTCCTCCTGTTTGGACCAGCCGGCCTGCACGACCTCGGCCACTTTGCCGCGGATGACGTTGGCGCCTTCGTGCAGCACGCGCGAGTAGAACTCCTCGTATCCCTTGCCGAAGGCGCGCATGTCGATGTAGAAGTTGTAGACTTCCGCCTGCGGGCAGCGCTCCTTGACCAGGTGGGCGAACTTCAGCGCGTACATGCAGCAGACCCGCGAGCAGTAGCGGTGGTGGTTCTCGTCGCGCGAGCCGACGCAGTGAACGATGCCCACCGCCCGCGGCGGCTGGCCGTTCTTCAGCAGCAACCGGCCGCCGGTCGGCCCGGTGGCGTTCAGCATCCGCTCGATGTCCAGGGCGGCGTAGATGTTGTCCAGCCTTCCGTAACCGTACTGAGCCATCGGAGTGGCGTCGAACAGGTCAAAGCCGGTGGCCACCAGCACCTGGCCGGCGTCCAGCTCGATCTCCTCGTCCACCATCTTGTGGTTGACCGCCCCCGGCTCGCAGACCTGCACACAGGACTGGCAGCCGCCGGTCTTGAAGTGAATGCAGGTCTCCGGATCGATGCTCGGCACTTTGGGCACCGCCTGGGCCGTAGGCATGTAAATCGCCGTGTTTGGTCCCAGCAGGAACTCGGCCGGCTTGCCTTTGTAGTCCTCACCCTCGAAGCGAATGTGCCGGGTGAGGCAGACGTGGGCGCAGGCGCCGCAGGCGATGCAGGCCTCCGACTCCTGGTTGAACGGCGTGACCACGCGGCGCAGGATGCCGCGGTCTTCGTAGCCGATCGCGCAGGCCCCGACCACCTCTTCGCAGATCCGCACGCAGCGCAGGCAAAGGACGCAGGCGTCCGGCCGCTCATCGCGAAGCGTGCTGGTGAAACGCGGCTGCTCCAGGCCCAGTTCGGCGGCCAACTGGCGCAGCACCGGCACGTTGGGCCAGCGGGCCAGCATCAGCTCCAGCACCAGGCGCCGTGCCGCCAGCACCCGCGCCGTGTCGGTGCTCACCACCATGCCCTCCCGGCCCGGGGTGTTGCAGGCGCTGATCACCTCATAGCTGGCGCCCCGCTGCACCTCCACCACGCAAACGCGGCAGGCGCCGAACGGCTTCAGCAGCGGGTGGTAGCAGAGAGTCGGAATCCTGATCTCCAGCAGCTTGGCCGCCTGGAGAATGGTGGTTCCCTCGGCGACTTGGGTGGCTATCCCGTCTATGGTGAGACTGATCATCTCCCGCTCCTTATTCGACATTCAACGCGTTGAAAGTGGCACACCTCCACGCATGCCCCGCACTGGTTCCACGAACGCTGGAACCCAATCATACGGGCCTTGCTCCCGTCACCCGGCGCGCCGTCTCACTTTCCTTCGGCTCGGTGAACTCCAGATCGCAACGCAAGCACCTTCTGGTCTCCCGGACGGCGTCCTCCGCCGAGAGAGGCAATTCGACCTCGGAAAAGCCGCGCTTTCGCGATTCCATGGGCAAGCCCGGCGGCTGGGCCCGCCGAATCTGGCTCCGTTCCTCTTCAGAGAGCACGTACGGCTTCACGTAAACGGACGGGACTCTGGCGACGGCAGGCTGCCTCATCTCCTCGCCGCGCAGGTAACGAGCGATCATCACGGCCGCCTTCTTCCCGGCCGCAATGGCATCCACAACGGTGTTCGGGCCCGTGACGACGTCCCCGCCGGCGAACACGCCCTGCCTGCTCGTGGCCAGGGTCTCCGGATCCACTCGCAGCACCCCTGCTCGAGTCACTTCGATCCTCATTGAGGGAATGTAGTCAATGTCCGGTTCCTCACTGATCGCCGCGATCAGAGTATCCAGGGGCACAGAGAATTCGGTTCCTGGCAGGGGAACCGGACGTCGCCGGCCGCTTGAGTCCGGGTCGCCGAGCTCGTTCCTGACGAATTCGACCCCGGACAAACGACCATTGGCCGAAAGAATCCTGGTGGGGGAGACGAGGGTTTCGAGACGGATCCCCTCTTGCAGGGCGGAGGTCACTTCTTCGGTCAAGGCGGGCATTTCCGGGCGCGTTCGGCGATAAAGAATCCTGACGCTCTCGACCCCTTCCTGCCGCAGCGCCGTGCGGGCGGCATCCACGGCGGAGTTGCCGCCGCCAATGATGCCCACGCGTCCTTTGGCTAGCTGCTTTCCGTGCAGATTGAACGCCCTGAGGAATTCGATGGCCGGATAGACGCCGTCGAGGTCCTCGCCTTCGATGTTCAGTTGCCTGCTCTTATGTGCTCCCAGGGCCAGGAATATGGCCTGGTAACCTTTTGCGAAAAGGTCGTCTATGGTGAAGTGGCGGCCGAGGGCTTGACCGCACTTGACAGTGACATTCGCGTCGATGAGGGATGCGATCTCCTTGCGCAAGACATCGCGCGGCAGACGATAGGCCGGGATGCCGCTGATCAGCATTCCTCCCAGCTCGTGATCCGCCTCGAACACGGTGACTTTATACCCGTCGAGGGACAGGTAATGCGCGGCGGTAAGACCCGCGGGGCCGGAGCCCACGACCGCTACCGCCGCCGTTTCCGCCGCCCTCCTGGTGACGCGAGCCGGTTTGTAGACCGCCCGATCGACGCGATCGGTCACGAACCGCTTCAGAGCACGAATGGCCACCGGCGGGCTCCCGGTGGTACTGAGGCGACATCTTTCTTCACACTGGTGGTCACAAACTCTGGCGCAGACCGAAGGGAAGGGGTTAGTCTCGCGAATGACTCGATAAGCCTCGTCGTATTCGCCTCGAGCCAGGTGGGCAACGTATCGCCACGCCTCGGTGCCCAGCGGACAAGCCGACTGACACGGCGCTCCCACCAATCCCTTGCACACAAAGGCATCGCATCTCTTATCCCGGAGATGACGCTCGTACTCGTGGCGGAAGTAGCGCAGGGTAGTCAGCACCGGATTAGGGGCGGTCTTGCCCAGGCCGCACAGGGAGGTCTGCTTGACGATCCGGGCGATCTCTTCCAGGGAGGCCAGATCCTCCATGGTCCCGTGGCCCGCCGTAATCTTGGTGAGGATGTCCAGCATGAGCTTGGTTCCCTCCCGGCAGGGAGTGCAAGCCCCGCATGACTCGTCCTGGGTGAAACCCAGGAAGTAGCGGGACAGATCGACCATGCAGGTATCTTCATCCATCACCACCAGGCCGCCGGAGCCCATCATCGAACCGACCTCGGTGAGGCTTTCGTAGTCGATGGGCAAGTCGAGCGCGTCGGCCGGCGGACGCCGGTCCCCGCGGCCGTCGTAGACGATCGGCTGGTCCAGCAGCGGCCCGGCCGGGATGCAGCCGCCGGAAGGCCCGCCGGTCTGCGCCGCCTTGAATCGCTTCCCGCCGGGGATCCCGCCGCCGATGTCGTAGATCAGCTCGCGCAGCGTGATCCCCATGGGAACCTCCACCAGCCCCGTGTTGTTGATCTTGCCGACCAGCGAAAAGACTTTCGTACCCTTGCTGGTCTCGGTGCCGATCTCGGTGTACCACTTCGCTCCGCGCATGATGATGGGCGCAACATTGGCCCAGGTCTCGACGTTGTTTATGCAGGTGGGCTTGCCCCACAGGCCGTACTCGGCGGGGTAGGGAGGCCGCGCCCGGGGGTCGCCGAGCCGGCCCTCCACCGAGGCGATCAGCGCTGTTTCCTCGCCGCAGACGAACGCCCCGGCGCCACGGGTGACCGAAATATCGAAACTGTAGTCGGTCTCGAAGATGTTCTCACCCAGCAGCCCGTACTCGCGCGCCTGGTCGATGGCGATCTGGATCCGCTGCAACGCCAGCGGGTACTCGTTGCGGATGTAAACCACTCCCCAGCGCGCGCCGATGGCGCGGGCGCCGATCAGCATGCCTTCGATCACCGAGTGGGGATCCGACTCGAAGATGCTCCGGTCCATAAAGGCGCCCGGGTCGCCTTCGTCGCCGTTGCAGATGATGTACTTCGGCTCCCCGCTGGCCTGACGGACCCTCTCCCACTTCACGCCGGTGGTGAAGCCGGCGCCGCCGCGGCCCCTCAGCCCGGCGGTCTTGATCTCCGCGATGATCTCGTCCGGGGTCATCTGGGTAAGCGCTTTGACGAACGCAGTATAGCCGTCGCGGGCGATGTACTCGTCGATCTTCTCCGGATCGATCAGGCCGCGGTTCCGCAAGGCGATCAGCCTCTGGCCCTTGAAGAAGGGGATCTCGGAGATCCTGGGTATCGGCGCCTTCTCCTCCGGCGGCACGTACATGAATTTCTGCACCGGCCGGCCCTTGAGCAAGTGCTCCTCGACCAGGTACGGAATGTCCTGCGGTGTGAGCTGCTGGTAGAAGATCCCGTCGGGCTGGACCACCGCGATGGGACCGGCGCCGCAAAAGCCGTTGCAGCCGGTGGTCACGACCTGGATCTCACCGGCAAGGCCGCGCTGGTGGATCTCCTTCTCGAGGGCGTCGCGGACGCTGAGGGACCGGTTCGATACGCAACCGGTCCCGGCGCAAACCATCATGTGCACGCGGTAAGGCATGAGAGTCTCCTCAATGGATCCGTTCGCTGCCGATCGCCAACGCGAGCTGTCCGGGGATGCGGCCCTGTAAAACGTGCTCTTCGAAGATCACCTTGACCCGACCCTCGGTCACATCAACGTACTTGACGGGCGGCTCGCCCACGACCTCGACCGTAAGCATCGGCTCGCGGCTGCACAAGCCGGCGCAGCCGGAGGTGGTGACCAGGACATCCTCCAGCTTGCGCTCCTCGACTTCGCGCATCACCGCCTCCATGATCTTGCGGG
>ERZ1292640.1914-Hain-H43-02um-R1-1914-length-17008-cov-15_pt1 | contig 17008 bp, 9 predicted proteins | sample MGYA00564404_ERZ1292640 | MGnify/ENA primary metagenome ERZ1292640 (study PRJEB36523, sample SAMEA6512636) | groundwater metagenome | collected 2019-01-08 | study: AquaDiva: Metagenomics assemblies of 32 groundwater samples
AAATTTCCTAAAAATTTGAAATTTTCTACTCGAAAGAGTATTTGGCGACAAACCCATTTTTACTTTAACACAAACAATGTCCAAGATCAATCAATGAGCAGATTAATCATCTTGTCTCATGTCTTGTCCAGCGGCCTTTCCTAAAAATCAACAAAAGATGTATAATATTATTATTGTAAAATAATAATAAGGGTCTGTCGTCGAATACCGTATTCGGTATAAAATTCCAAATTTTTAACTTTTAACTAATTTTCTATGCCTAACTTTATTAAAATTAAAGGCGCTAGAGTTCATAATTTAAAAAATATTGATATAGAAATACCACGCGATAAATTAATCGTTATTACTGGCTTGTCAGGTTCTGGTAAATCTAGTCTGGCTTTTGACACACTTTATGCTGAAGGTCAACGTCGCTATGTTGAATCATTGTCATCTTATGCCCGTCAATTTATTGGACTAATGAATAAGCCTGACGTTGACTTGATTGAAGGACTATCTCCAGCCATTTCTATTGATCAAAAATCAACCTCACATAATCCGCGATCAACTGTTGGCACTATCACTGAAATTTATGATTATTTACGATTACTTTTTGCCCGCATAGGTACGTCTAATATTCCTAACCCACAAAAGCTAGAACCACGCAATTTTTCTTTTAACTCTCCTCATGGCGCCTGCCCAGATTGTTCAGGATTAGGCACTAAACTAGAAATTGATCCTAAATTAATCATTAATCAAAATCTAACTATTGCTCAGGGAGCTATTAAAACATGGGCAAATAATACTACTGGCGGACAAACCGGACTGATGCGTATCTTAGATACAGTTGCATTGGCTAACGGATTTAATTTAAACATTCCTGTTAAAAATTTAACAAAAAAACAATTAGACATTGTACTCTACGGATCAAAATTAGTTGAAAATCAAAAATTTGAAGGCGTTATTCCTAATTTAGAACATCGATACAAACAAACCGATTCTGATTACATTAGAAAAGAAATTGAACAATATATGCGAGTTCTTATTTGCCCTGCTTGTCAAGGAAAACGGTTAAAACCAGAAATATTAACAATAAAAATAACTGGCTTATCAATTTATGATATTACCAATAAAACTATAAATGATGCTAAAGATTTTTTTCTTGAGCTAACTAATACTGAATTAATTTCCTTAAATGACAAAAAAATCGCTACACAAATTTTAAAAGAGATTATCGTTCGTTTAGACTTTTTAATTAATGTCGGCCTAAGTTATCTAACATTAAATCGCTCTGCCAATACTTTGTCAGGCGGTGAAACTCAACGTATTAGATTAGCGACACAAATTGGTTCAGCTTTATCTGGAATTCTCTATGTTTTAGATGAACCATCTATTGGACTGCACCAACGAGATAATAATAAATTAATTAATACTTTAAAAAAATTACGCGATCTAGGCAATACTGTTATTGTTGTAGAACATGACAAATCAACTATGTTATCAGCAGATTGGATAATTGATATTGGTCCAGGAGCAGGAGAACATGGAGGCAATATTATCGCTGAAGGCACGCCAACACAAATAAAAAAATCAAGTAAATCTATTACGGGTCAATATTTAAATAATAAAAAATCAATTACAATACCAACAAAATATAGAGCAAGCAATGGAAAAAAAATAAAAATTATTAAAGCAACTGAACATAATTTAAAAAATATTGACGTTGAATTTCCTTTAGGATTGCTTATCGCTATTACTGGTGTTTCTGGCTCAGGAAAATCAACATTAATAACTGATATTTTGGCCAATAGTTTAAATCAAAAATTTTATCATTCAAAACAAACTCCTGGTAAACATAAAAAAATTGAAGGAATTGAATATATTAATAAAGTTATTAACATTGATCAATCCCCCATCGGTCGCACACCACGCTCTAATCCTGCAACTTACACTAGCGTTTTTTCTCCAATTCGTGACTTATTTACAAATCTACCTGAAGCAAAAATCAAAGGATATAAAGCTGGGCACTTTTCTTTTAATGTTTCTGGTGGACGTTGCGAGGCCTGTAATGGTGATGGTTTAATTAAAATAGAGATGCAATTTTTATCAGATGTTTATATAGAATGCGAAGTATGTCATAACAAACGATACAAAAAAGAAATTCTGGAAATTTATTATAAAAATCCTTCTCAAGGCGGAGAAGGAAAAAACATAGCTGATGTACTTAATATGACAGTCGAAGAAGCTCTAGATTTCTTTAAAGATATTCCTGCTATCAAACAAAAATTAATAATGCTTAAAAAGGTTGGATTAGGCTATGTAAAATTAGGTCAATCAGCAACGACTTTATCAGGCGGCGAAGCCCAACGAGTTAAATTAGCGACAGAATTGTCACGTCGCGCTACAGGTAAAACTTTATACATATTAGACGAACCAACGACAGGATTACATTTTGAAGATATTAAAAAATTATTACAAGTTTTAAATCAATTAGTTGATAAAGGAAATACTGTTTTGGTTATTGAACACAATCTTGATGTTATAAAATCAGTTGATTGGATAATTGATCTTGGCCCAGAAGGAGGCGACCAAGGAGGAGAGGTTGTAGCCGTTGGTACTCCACAAAAAATTGCAAAAAATAAAAAAAGTTATACAGGGCAATATTTAGCAGAAATGTTTAAATAAAAAACCCCCTATAACTAACCAATGCTAGACTATGTCTAGTTTATCTGCTGGTGTTATAGGGGGAGGGTCTTAGCGGGGCGTTAGTCCTCATTTGCTAACGCCCCGCTCTCTCCGAGTGAAACCGGGAGGGGACTTCTATTGGAGAGCATTATTACTTTAGCATAATCAAAAAAATTGTCAAGTGTATTTTTTCTTATGTAATATTAGCCAATTATTTTTTTCTTTTATTTCTCTTATTTTTTCTTTTTTTTAATTTTCAATTAAACCATTATTCATTAATTCCAATATTTTCAACTCTAAACCCCCTGTTTGACTGTTCCAAATCGCTAACGAGGCTTTGAAGAATACTCCGCCTAAAGTTCCAGGATTGGCGATTAAAATGCCTGCTTCTTCTCTAATCCATGGTTGATGTGTATGACCATAAAATATTAAATCACAATGGCCAGACTCTTTAACTTTAGCAATTAATTCTGGCTTATGACAAATACCAATTTTTTTTTCAACCAAATTTATTATGCCAAATAAACCCAAATAATTTATATTTTTATATCGCAAAATTTCTTTTTCTTCATATAATTCCATATTACCCAAAACTAAATCAATAGTTCCTGTAAAATTATCTGCTAAATATTTTAAAGTATCGCTATTGCAAACATCACCACAACAAATTAATCTTTCAACTTGATTTTCTTTACACCAAGAAAGACTTTTTTTTAAATTAGTCAAATTATCATGAATATCGGAAATAATAACAACAAACATATATTAATTTAAATTTATGATTTAAAATTTATTTTATTTATTCTTCTCTTGTTTTTTATATTTTAAGATTTATTTAAAAATCACTAACAACTCATAAATAAAACCTAATATAAATAATACTGAAAGAAAATAAAAAATTGGTTTGTTGATTTTATTATTAATAATTGATTTTTTATCGTATTTTTTCTTAACTTTAAAAACCAACCACAATAAAATTATACCAAAAGCTCCTCCACAAAAAGCTCCTGTTAAACTAATAATTTTCGCTAAATTATTTAAACCTAACAAATATAATAAAAAAGGAGCTATGCAAGCTAAAAACCAAGCAATTGTTTTATTTATTTTAAAATCCCACAAAAATACTTCTTTTAATGCTTCACAAGTAGTTAAAAAAGAAGTGCTTATAGCTAATAAACCAAAAATTAAAGCTAAAAATATTACACCATCTTTAAATACTGCGCTAAAGCCAGCTAAAGTGTCTTGAGTAATATTATTTCCGGAAATACCTATTGCCACAATAATAAATATAGACATTATTATAACAGGCAAAAAAGTTCCCCAAAAAATAGCGCTTTTTATTTTTTCTTTATTTTTATTTAATAATTTACACATCATAGGAATAGCGGACGCGCCGCCAACAGAAAAAAACACAGGACCATAAGGCATAAAAACATTATTCCATTGAATAATATTAAAGTTAGCTAAACTAAAAAAACTCTGACTCTTCCATACAATCATTCCAATTACTACTATCATAAAAAAAGTAGCAATGAATTCAAAGCCTGCTACTAATTTTAATCCAAAAAAAACAATCAACGCCTCTATCGCAAACAAAATTGTGGTGTAAAGAAAAACGCCGCCGCCAAACAAAGGATTTAATAATTGATGTAAAAATAATCCACCGACAATAATATAAGCGATAATAACGCCATAATCACTCAACATTGCCATTATTAAAGTTATATATTTAGCTTTTTTACTAGAATACTTTTCAACATAACCTGGTATTCTATGACAACCATTAGTTGACAAAACAACTTCAGCAAAAAGCAAATGCAAATAATACTGAATAATACCAAGAATAATCATATAAATCGGCAAAAGGATTATTCCTGATTGATGAAAAATAAAAGGCAGAGTAAAAATACCTACTCCAATAATGGTGCCTATTAATACTGCAATAGCTAAAAAATAATTTATCATAATAAAAAAACCGTAAGCTATAAGTCATGAGTTGTAAAAACCACAACTACTAGGGTTTTATTTTCTCAAATTTATTTCGTAATTTATTTGCTCAATTTTTCTTAAATTAGTTTTAGCTTGATCATATTTAGTGCGTAAATACCCTGTCATATCAAATTCTACTAATTCAGACATAATATCGCTAATAGTTTTTTTAATTCTTGCGACTTCATCATATTGACCATTAGCTGACTTGTTAACTGCTACTCTAACTAATTCTCCAGTTAAATCGCAAATACCTCCCAAATAACTATCAACGCTTAATTTAAGATTTTTAATTTTATCAATAGCTTGACCAATAAAAAAGAAATAAAATGTTTTTGCTTCAATATACTCCTCTAATCCAGCTTTATAAGATCCTTCTTCAATTAAACGACTATTACTAAATTTTTTTTCCAAGTCTGTTAAAATTTTTTCAATTTCAAGAAGAGAAGTTTCGGCAAGACCAATATCTTCGCGATGCAAAGAAAAAATAACTCTTTTAGAATCATGTAGTACGATATTAGACAAACTAATAATTTGCCTCCGCTCAACCTCATGCAACTGATAATCTTTTTTTAATTGTTGAATAAACTTTTTATTAATCATAAATATTTGAATTTATTTGTAAATTTACGTGATCTTACTCAACTACTCTAAATATTTCATCAACACTAGTAAGGCCTTGCGATGCCTTTAGTAAACCGTCTTGAATCATAGAAACCATGCCATTTTTAGAAGCATTATTTCGCATATCATACTCGCTAATTTTGCCACTTAAAATTAATTTTTCAAGATCAGCATTCATAGTCATTATTTCATAAATACCCAATCTACCTTTGTAACCAATATTTTGACAAACCTCACAACCAACACTTTGATAAAATTTAAAATTTTCAAAATCAATATCTTTTTTTTCAATATCAGGTAATTTATCTAATATTTCTCTGATTTTTTTCAATAATTCTTCGCCTAAAATTATTTCTTTTTTACATTTAGCGCATAATTTTCTAACTAAACGTTGACCAACCATAGCATTCAATGATGGCGCTAATAAAAAAGGCTTAACTCCCATAGACAAAAATCTAGGAACAGTTCCTGCGGCATCATTAGTATGAATAGTTGATAGCACCAAGTGACCTGTTAATGCCGCTTGAATGGCAATTTCTGCTGTCTCTAAATCACGAATTTCACCGACCATAATAACATCAGGGTCTTGACGAACAATAGAACGCAAACCTTGAGCAAAAGTATATTTTTCACTAGTTTGCGATTGATTAATTCCTGGCAACTGATATTCTATCGGATCTTCAATTGTAATAACTTTAGTTTCAGGACTATTTAATTTTCTTAAAATAGCGTAAACAGTGGTAGTTTTACCAGAGCCAGTAGGACCTGTTGTAATAATCATGCCATTTGGTCTCTCAACCTCATGTTTTAATCGCTCAAAAGCCCTAGCGCTAATACCTAACTGTTCAAATTCTAAGCTTATTACGTTAGATCGTAAAAGCCTCATTACAACGCTCTCTCCATGCGCTGTTGGTAAAAAAGATGCTCTGATATCTAATTGATCATTTTTTAAATAAATTGTAAAACGCCCGTCTTGTGGCTTATCAGAAATATTAATTTTTACTCCTGCTAAAAGTTTAAAACGAGAAATAATTTTTTGCCAAACTGCTTTATCTAAAATAGCCACATCATGCAAAACACCATCTATTCTAAACCTAGTTTTAATATATTTATCACCAGCTTCAACATGAATATCTGAGGCATCACTCTTAATTGACGCTGCCATAATCATTGTAACTATTTCAGTAATTGGCGCTTTACTAATTTGCTGTTGTAGATCTTCAAGACTCGCAAAATTATCGCTATATTTATTTAAATCTTCCTCTGATATTTTTACTCCTTTCTCAGCTAATCTAACATGAGGAATGACGTTATAAATATCAATAGCATATTCTAAACTATGCTCAGATACTAAATAAATTTCTGTTTGACAAAAATATTTATTACTTAATTCACTAGCTAACGCTATAATATCTTCGTTATCTGGTTGAGTTGTTGCTAAACGTAATTGTTTGCCATCATAATAAAAACAAACAACCAATAAACGTTGAGCATCTTCTTTAGTTAATAAACTAATAGCCTCTTGACTAACAGGAAAACTAGTTAGGTCAATATAAGATATTCCTAAATTAGTAGCTTTTTGTTTTGTAGCCCTCTCTGTTTCTTTGATTTTTACTTTTTGTTGAGCAACAATAAATTTAGCCTGAGCGCTTTCACTGCCTAAATCTTGTTTATTATTCTCATTCAATAAATCTTCAATAGATTGATTATTTGCCATAAATTAATTATAAATTATATATCTATTAATATATCACAAAAAGGAAGAAAGACAAAAAAAATAGCAAAAAAGATTTTTATCCTAATCTAAGGAATTTTTTTGCTATTACTCAACAACCTCACCTCCTATTTTTTTCTCACCTCACTTTTTTTGGGTCTTCGGTATAAAATTCCAAATTTTCTCTCGAAAGAGTATTCGACGACAGACCCTTTTTAATATTTACTTAAAATATCCTCATTTACATTATAAATTTTTTTTCCAAAATAATATTTTTTCAATTCTTTTAAACTTCTAATATGCTGTTTTTTTCCATTTTTTATAACATAAATTTTCTTGTCTTTACCACGCAATAAAGTTTCATTAGCATAAATTTTTACACTTAAAACTTTTGACAAAACTTTTTCTTCTGGCAAAATTTTGTCAACTGGTAGGACATCTTTAATAGCTTTCAAAACTGGAGCTTTAATTATTGCTCCGCCACCAGTTATTAAATCCAAATCAAGATTAATACTAGGAACCACTATTGCATCAACGCATTGTTGTTCGCTAATAAAATTATTAATTTTAAATAAGATTTTTTCATTAACATACTCTTCGCAAGGAACTTCCAAAAAATAAAAACCATTTGTCTGTGTAAAACTAGAAATTAATTGTTTGTTATCTATTTTAGCGCTAACAGAAATATTTGTATCTTTGGCTACTAATTCATTATTAATTTTAATTGTGCCATAAAACAACACTGGAATTTTAGGCAATGTTGACGCTTCTGCTTGCGCTAAATTTGTAAAAAATAATCCAACAAGCAAAAAAATTAATAAAAATTTTAATTTTTTTTTATACATTTTACAATAAAGAATCTTTTATCTTTTTGCTCCTGAATAAGCGATCGCTCGCATTATATCCCAATCGCTAGCAACTGTTGGCACATATTTAAAAATATTTTTAAAAGACATTGTAGCATTTTTTTCTGATGCTAAATTTCTAGAAGCTGTCCGTATACCATAAGATATAATAATTATAGAAGCATTATCATATTGATTATCTATTTTAACATCACGTTTATAAATTTTCTTAAAAGTTATTTTAGCCTTTTTTTCAACTGTTAAATTTCGTTCATTAGGCCATTTTCCGTTAGCAATTTTAATAGCATCAGTCCATTCTGTTTCTGTACTTGGAAGTTTATTAAAAGCAAATTTATATGAATTAATCACTCCTGCTCGCTCTCCTGTTCCTAAGGCTTTTGTTGTTCCAGTTCCATAAGTTATAAAATTAATTAAAGCGCTTTTTTGCTCACTGGTTAATATATTTGTTTTTAATCCTGAAATTAATGTTTTAAAATATTTTTTTTCAATATTTTTTTCAAACGCTAAATCACGGACAATACTTCCCAAATTTCTTGAGCTTACTAATTTAGCTTCACCTAAGATTTTATCAACAATCGTTTCTGTTGCGCTAATTTTAATTCCTAATACTTGCGGTACTATACTAGTTATTGTTGGCTCTACTAATGTTAAAGTTGTTGTAGTAACCTGTGTTAAAGACTTTTGAATAGAATTATTAGAAGAACTACTAGTAGAATCTGAATTTTGGCTAGAAACAATAATTGGAATAACCAAATCAAGATGTACACTAGGAGTAATTAGTGGATTAGCGCATATTACTTGCGCTGATTGCAAGTCATTTATTTTATAAATTAAAAGCTGCTCTTGATTTTTTGCTGGCACTTCAATAAAATATTTTCCTGCTTGACTAATAGTTGTTCTTACAACTTCAATATTATTATTAAAAACAGAAATTATTGTACCAATTGGCGCAACATTATTATCAATCTTAACGTCGCCATAAACTGCTAAAGAAATAGAAGGCGGATTATCAATTGCAAAAACCACAGTTGGAATCGCAATAATCAAAGTCAAGGCAATAATAATAAATTGTTTTATTTTTTGCATAATTATCAATTAAATATATTAAGGGTCTGTCTCCAAATACCGTATTCGATATTCGGCGACAAGCCTATAAAACTCTCACTCTGCCCTCTCCCCCGCATCTTACGGGGAAGAGGGAAACTCAAAATAAATTATTATTTTACAAATAACCAATATCCATAACCTGACTCCATAGCATTAGTAGATGAATATTGTCCACTCTTATAATTCCAAAGGATCTCATCGTTATACGATGCTTTTGTATAACCGTTAATGTAATCCCCTGCTGTCATATTAACTACTGACTTAAATCCAATAAGATTCCATTTATTTTCAACAAAAGAATACATTGGCGGAAATTCTTCTGCAACAGGCATTTCAACTCCTGTAATATTTAAAGTACCTGCGCTTTTCATATTTATCCAATAACCTTTTCCATCTTCCATTGTTGTTAATGTGCCGCCTACTCCCGGAACATAACTTAACCAAGAACTAGTTGTTGCATCATAATATTTTGCTATATCTACTTTACTACTTATTCCAGCTAACACTGTACTAATAGTGCTATTAGTTGGTATTAAAGGTAATGAAATTAAATTCCATCCTTGATTTAATGAAATATTCCAATTTGCATACAACGCCCGAGTAATAAATTCGTGACTTGTCTTATTTGCAGTAGTCCAAGTTGTACTTAAAAAATCACCTGCCAAATCTTTTGCTCCTGCTCCAATATAGAAAAAATATTTAGTATCAGGAGTTAAGCTAGAATTAGGAATAAAAGTAACTCGTGTCGCATTATTAACAGTTGACACAATAATAGAAGAATTAACAACAGTTGTTTGTGCATCATATAATCTTATTTCAACATTTCCAGCAACAAGCGTATTTTCATCCATTAGCTTTGAAAATTGAATATAAGGATGAGTATTCAAGTCAACTCCTGTTGTGCCATCAACTGGCCATTGTGAAACAGAAGGTGGCGCTACAGTTACGACTGGATTAGTAATTGCAAATTTCCAATTGCTAGAAGCGTCATTCCCAGCATTGTCAGAAACATTAACAACTATATTATGAAACCCTGTTGACATTTCAAATAGTGACACATACGAAATACCAGTATCAGTTATCGTAGCAAATTCTGTTACATCATCAAAATCAACAACTAAAGTTGCTTTACTTTTATTAATTCCTGAACCAATTTCAGTAAACTGCGCGCTAATTGTTGGCTTAACATTAGAAGTTGAACTACTTTTGCTTGGAACAAAACCTGTGATTACTGGCTTTGTAGTATCTTCAAAGTTAATAGTAGTCGATCCTGAAACCGTTAGATCTGAAATTGTAAGAGTAGCATTACCGACTACATTAGAAGTAAGCGTGCGACTTACCATGCCATTTTTTGTAGTGCCTGAACCAATTACTTCACCTAAACTTGTCTTTAATACAACAGTTGTGTCATCATCAACTAAATTACCACCAACATCTTTAACAGTTATTGTTAACTTTACGGTAGTGCTTGAAACTTCTGCGGTAGTATAATCAGCAACAATATTAGCTTGAGTAGCAAGTCCAGGTTTTATTGTTAAATTAGCGCCAACAAAAGTAATTGCATAATTAGTTCCCGCTGTTAAATCATTTTGAGTAATAGCGTAAATTCCAACGTCTTCACCAACAGCGCGAATAAGCGCGCCAGTAAAAGAATCTCCGCTAATTAATTCTGGGGTAAAAGTATAAGTTAATTCTAGATCAATTTCGCCATAAGTTTTAGTTTGAGTATTTGCTGTAATAGTAATAGGTAGTGTTGCAATATTAGCAGTTGTTGTTGCAGTGTTATTAACAATATAATTGCCTGCGTCAGCTCCAGAAAGAGTTAATTCAGAAATAGAAACTATTTTTCCTGTTCCAACATCTTTAGTGTCAAAACTTGCTGTACCGCCAATATATGAAACATTGTCTCCGCTAATGATATTGTTTAAAGAGCGGTTTTTAATAGTTGCTGTTGTATTGCCATCATATACTTTATTATCAACAGCGACACTTCCTGTTGCAGAAATTGCTGTAATATATCCTATATTATTAACAAAAGTCATTTCATAATTTTTACCATCGTTTCCATCAGCTACTGAACCAGTCGGAGTTAGTGTTTTATTTGTTCCAACATTTTTATCATCAAATGTTTGTGTCCAAGTTGCTATTTCACTATTTGCTAAAATGCCAAATGTAATTGTTGGAATTGCTGTTGAAGTTATTTTACTGTCATAAGGCTTTGAGTCTGTTGTTGCTGTAATAGTAATAGCTCTTTTGTTAATTATTAAATTAGCTGGAACATAAGTTAAAGCATAATTATCACCTACTGTTAAAGTATTTTGAGCTATTGCGTAAGTTCCAACATTCTCGCCAGCAACACGACTTAATGCGCCAGTAAATGCATCTGCTCCAACTAAAGAATCATCAGTAATAGTATATGTTAGTTTTTGATCAACTTCGCCATAAGTTTTAGTTTGAGTATCAGCTGTGACTGTAATTGCTTTTTTATTTATTGTTAAATTAGCACCAACAAAAGTAATTGCATAATTAGTTCCCGCTGTTAAATCATTTTGAGTAATAGCGTAAATTCCAACGTCTTCACCAACAGCGCGAATAAGCGCGCCAGTAAAAGAATCTCCGCTAATTAATTCTGGGGTAAAAGTATAAGTTAATTCTAGATCAATTTCGCCATAAGTTTTAGTTTGAGTATTTGCTGTAATAGTAATAGGTAGTGTTGCAATATTAGCAGTTGTTGTTGCAGTGTTATTAACAATATAATTGCCTGCGTCAGCTCCAGAAAGAGTTAATTCAGAAATAGAAACTATTTTTCCTGTTCCAACATCTTTAGTGTCAAAACTTGCTGTACCGCCAATATATGAAACATTGTCTCCGCTAATGATATTGTTTAAAGAGCGGTTTTTAATAGTTGCTGTTGTATTGCCATCATATACTTTATTATCAACAGCGACACTTCCTGTTGCAGAAATTGCTGTAATATATCCTATATTATTAACAAAAGTCATTTCATAATTTTTACCATCGTTTCCATCAGCTACTGAACCAGTCGGAGTTAGTGTTTTATTTGTTCCAACATTTTTATCATCAAATGTTTGTGTCCAAGTTGCTATTTCACTATTTGCTAAAATGCCAAATGTAATTGTTGGAATTGCTGTTGAAGTTATTTTACTGTCATAAGGCTTTGAGTCTGTTGTTGCTGTAATAGTAATAGCTCTTTTGTTAATTATTAAATTAGCTGGAACATAAGTTAAAGCATAATTATCACCTACTGTTAAAGTATTTTGAGCTATTGCGTAAGTTCCAACATTCTCGCCAGCAACACGACTTAATGCGCCAGTAAATGCATCTGCTCCAACTAAAGAATCATCAGTAATAGTATATGTTAGTTTTTGATCAACTTCGCCATAAGTTTTAGTTTGAGTATCAGCTGTGACTGTAATTGCTTTTTTTACTACATTAACAGTACGAACAACTTGTATCGCATGATTATTATGAGCATCAACGGCATTATAAGATATTTCATAAATTCCTAGAGCAAGAGTATTTACAGTTCCACTAGCAATTACTGGAACTGACGAATCTACAATATCAGAAGCAGTTGCTCCAGCATCTGTATAAGACTTGCCATATTCAAGAGTTATTGGCGAAATATCTTTCATTGTAATAATAGGCGCGGTTGTATCTACAACATTAATCACAAATACTGCTGGCGTTGCCACATTTCCTGCTTTATCTGAAGATGCGCAAGTTATTGTTGTGCTTCCAATACTAAATGTAGAATCAGAAAGAGGATCGCAAGAAGAAATAGTCACAGAAGTATCCATATTGTCAGTTACGTTTGGAGCTGTATATTTAACAATAGCGCCAGAAGGTCCTGTCGCTTCAATTGTTTCATCAAAATGAGAAGCAATAACAGGAGCAGTATTATCAACTGTAAAAATTTGATCATTAACTTTAGTAGCTGGACCTGTTATTGCAATAACGCCAGTATTAATATCATTATAACCAACTGACACCTCTGCCTTAACTAATGCTTCTATACTAGTACTTGCATTAGCAGTAACAATCCAAGAAAGCGTTTTTGTCTCATTTCCTAAAAGTTCAGCAGTAGTAGTTGCTTCTGTAATAACAAATTGATTGCTAATATCAACATCAAAGGCATCTTTAATTACTAAAGTTTTAACTAAAGTATTAGCAGTCGCTTTTCCATTATTAGTAATATCAGCAGAAACAGTAGAACTATTAATAGCTCCACTATTTTTAGAAATATAAACCTTATCAGAAGTTATAGGGTCAACAATTAAATTAGCAGGCGTTTGAACTTGAATAATATTTTGACTAATAGTTGCATTTGCTGTACCGCCTAAAGCGCCTGTAATTTGAACGCTTACAGTTCGTGAATCAGAAACTGCTGGAGCTGTTGCAACAATAGAAATATCAACTGAATTTATTGGAGCAAGAGAACCATCGCTCAAAATAAAAGAATCATCAGAAGGCGTACAAGTTGTCCAACCAGTAGCTGAACAAGAAGTAATATTAAAACCTGCTAATGTGCCGCTAACCTGAGTAATATCATCGCTAGGAGTAGCTGAATTATTAATTAAATTTAAAGTATAAGTACGTTCTTGATTTATATTTGTAGTTATAGGTGAAATAGTTGCTGTTGCTTTTAAGTCTTTTACAGTAATCTGAGTTTTAACATTTTCTGTTTTTGGCTCAGCTCCTGTATTAATAGCGCTTACAGAAAAATCTTTAACTCCAGCAGAAGCAGGAGCAATCATGCCTTTTAAAGTAATACTAGTTGAATCTAACCCTACGCCAGTAGGATCATTGCAAACATAACCATTTACTATCGGAGGCATAGCTGGAATTACACTCCAACCAGTAGGACATACTATTGATGTAGGACTGGAGAATCCTGTTCCAACTTCACTAATAGCAATTGTCTTAAGCGCTGTTTCTCCTGTTGCCTTTATCACATTAAAAGTTAAATCTTTTGTCTGTCCTACGTCAACAGCTTCAATTGTTGTTGTAACAGAAAAAATAGGATTGGCAAAAGCCATTTTAACAACAAAAAAACCGCCAATTAAAAAAAATGCGGTCAATAGTAAAAATATCTTTCCAGATATTTTTTTTGAAACAACCCCAAGCATAAGGTTAGCTTTCATAATTTTTTTTAGACATAAAAAAAATCTTCCAGCCTCCTTACTTTCTGGTAATTTGTTCTTGTCTCAATTAAGTTTATTAAATTTTTATATTAAATTTTAAATAAGTATTTTTTACTGCACCATTAGTATATCTAAGCGATAAATTGTTGTCAAGAATTTCGAATTGAGTCATCTATTTTCTTACCATAGACATTGGTAATAAAATAGATGACTCAATCTAGTTGATTATTATATTTTACAAAATAATTTAATAATAATTCCTATTTTAATACAACCCGACAAACTGTTTTTTAACTACGTCTATAGAAGCTTGATCAGTTAAATTAACAAGCAATGATGCAACTACTATCTTAGCATTGTCTGTATCATCAACTTTTTGATAAAGCAAAGCTAAACTATAAAGAGCGTTAACATGATTCGGATAAGTCTGAATAATACTTAATAAAAGCTGTTCAGAACTTTTTAAATCATCATTCATAACAACTGCTCCACCAACAACCTGATCAGGTTTAACACTCAAATCCCCTTCTTTGCCTTCACCTTTTGTAATATCTGTAACAGCATTTTGTTCTAGATTAGGTTTAGAAGCGCCGCGATTAAAAAACATTCTACCTAATTCAAAACGATAATTAACATTACTCTTTGTCATAATAACAGCCTTTTTTAATTGTTCAATAGCATCATCTAATTTTCCTAATTTCTCATAAGCAATGCCTTTGCCATAATAAGCTGCGTCAAAATCATTCTTTTTAGCTATAGCTTCATCATATTTCTTAATTGCTTCATTAATATAATTTGCTTGTTCGCTTTTATCAGTTTCAGCATTAGCTCGAGCCATATTAATTAACGCCATTCTTAAATATGGCACAGGACTATTAGGCTCAAGTTCTACTGTTTTTTTATACAAATTCTCTGCCCACTCCCACGCTCCACGAGTATAAAAAGATGCATTTTCATAAATCAAAGCCAAGGCTTCAATATTAGCTACATTATTAGGAGCAATTTCTACTGCTTTTTTTCCATTATCTATAGCTGAAGTTAAAGCAGTCTCCATAATTGACTGATTTTTTCCACCGGCAACTTCTTGATTAGCTTTAGCCATATAATTATTGGCTAAATTAATATAATAAATATCACGATAAGGAGCTAATTGAACAGATTTTGATAAATAATTAATTTTTTGATCTAAATCAGTTACTTTTGTAGATTTCATAGCATAAACATCAGCTAAATATGTTTTTATACCCATAGTGAATAAAATAACAACTCCTGCACTAATCGTTAAGAAAATTGCTGCTAAAGCTAAAGCGTATTTAGGCGATGCTCTAAAAGTTAAAGAAATATTCTGAAATTTTTCAGGATATGTTGCAATTGACACTGAAATTGTTAAAGTAGCAATAATTACAGAAATTAAAATTAAAGAACTGCTTAAGCTAAATAATGAGGCTAAAATAATTGTAGAAACAAAACTAGCAAATAACGCTAACAATATTGACTGTAAATCACCCGCATTATTTTTAATAGTGCTATTTTTTATTAAACTAATGAAAGAGATAGATAAAGCTATCAAAACTATCAAGATAAAAGCTAATGTTCCTAAACTACCAACAGTAGCTATTAATTCAAATAAAATACCAGCCGAGCTATCAAAACGAACATTCCACAATGGAGAATTATTAAAGTTAAAATTTTTATAATGAGAAAAACTATAATCAAAAGTTGATGGCCCTGAACCAAAAAAAGGATCTTTAACAATACTTGACTTAGCTATCTGCCATGAATATAAACGTGACAAACCAACTTCAGTTGGTAAATTTAAATTTACAATATTAAAGTTGCCTAAAACTAAAAAAATTATTAATAACGCAAAAACAATAACAGGTATAATAATATTAGAATTAGCAATCTTAACAACTTTAGATAAAAAGAACATTAAAACAATAACTGATCCAACAATAGCAGCTGACCAAAAAGTAAAACCATTTAACATTGCTAACACACATAAACTAACTAAACTAAAAATAATCAATATTGCTTTAACTATATTGCAACAAATTTTATTTTTAAAATTAGGATGAATTTCTTTTAATTGTGTCGCGCTAACAATAAATAACGGTAAAACAATTGTTAGAAAAGTTGTTAAACCACCAACAGTTCCCAATGGATTAAAATTAGCAAATTTTGTGAAAGCAAAAGGCAAAATAAATAAACCAAAAATTTGTAATAAAGAATAAATAGCAACTAATGAAGCTGATGCAATTAATGACCAAAATATCAATTTAATTCTTTTGATATCAATATTGTTAACCAAAAGATAATAAAATAAAATATAGATAATAACAGCGATTAAACTCTTTGCAGAATTTTCATAAGAACCAACTAAACTAATTTGAGAATTAACAGATAGAATAGTTGAGATAATAAAAGTTACAAATAATGCCAAAATTGGAATATCTAATGGTGTTCGTTTAAAATTCAATTCTCCTCCAATAACTCCCTTAGTAACCCATACAACAACGCCCAACAAAACCAAAAAATAAAACAAAGTCATTTTTTCAAACCCGACCGCTTGCGCAGTCAATCCTGTAAAAAACAATGGACATAGAAAAAAGATTAACATTAAGATACTACCAATAATAACATCAAGCACATTAGTATTAACTAAAGGCTTTGATGCTGCTTTTTTTTCTTCCATCGTCCTAGTATTAATCAACGTTTTTGATGTTGCTTTTTTTTCCTCCATAGATTTTTTTAAATAAAATTATTAAATTATTTTAATTAATTGCGCTTATCAACATAATAACAAAAAAAATAATTAGTGTCTAATTTTTTATACTATTAAAATATATTATAAATAATGAATCTTAAAATTAATGTCT
>ERZ1292640.1916-Hain-H43-02um-R1-1916-length-17000-cov-6_pt1 | contig 17000 bp, 14 predicted proteins | sample MGYA00564404_ERZ1292640 | MGnify/ENA primary metagenome ERZ1292640 (study PRJEB36523, sample SAMEA6512636) | groundwater metagenome | collected 2019-01-08 | study: AquaDiva: Metagenomics assemblies of 32 groundwater samples
TGTCGGCGCAGCTCTGCAACGATATGCCGCATGACGGCATCAATGCGGAAATAGTTGATGTACGCATCGCGGGCATTTTTCTGCATCTCTTCATAGCGTTCCGGCGATATGTTCTTATGGAATGCGGTCACTAATTCCGGTAGTTTTTTGATATCACGGAAATCAATGCGAAGCGCGAATGACGAATAATCCACTTTATCGCTGAAAGGAAAGTTGCGTTCGGTATCCACGATGACAGGAATGCGTCCGAGCGACAGTATCTCAAAAAGACGTGTTGAATCATTTGAATCGCCGCGCACATCCAGCGCGTAATCGCTATCCAAAATCGTTTTTATCATTTCGGTTCGCAATGTCCGCATATCGCCCCGCGCTGTTTTCGGATTGCCGGAGAATGAGGCGCGCGCGCGCAGATTGAACACGATAGCGGCGGAACGTTGCAGAATGCCGATCGTTTTCCGGCGCCACAACACACCCTTGATGCAGGCGCGATACCGTGGATCGCATACGCCCCGCACGCGTATCGGCAATTCTTTCACGATTGTCCGGATATGCTGTCTAAGGGAAAGCCGCGCCCAGCCGGTGAAACCGATACTCGGTGTGTCCTCTTTTTTCTTTCGGATATTCAGATGGCCGCCTCGATACCGCATCAGAAGATCGTCGGCCATCGGCGGAATTTGGATCCGGTTGCGTTCGGGCAGAAAGCGGTAGCCGCCATACCGCAGGATGAACGCATTTTTCACAGTGATCGGCGTCTCTACATCGCCAAGCCCGTCAATGAGAATCGGAAGATCGGCTTTCTGCGCCGTTCCCACGCACTCCTCAAAAAAATCGGGGTCATGGCGCACAAACCATACATGCGGGTACGGCAACAGCACCATATCGGCCTTGGTGATGTCATCGGTTATCGTGTAATAACGGGTATCGAACACATACGCGTCAAACATTTGCTTGGCGAATATGGACGATTCTGTGTATGGGTTCCCCCACCACGGGATCAAGAGTGGGGTATGGATACCTCTGCCGCGCCAAGCTGGATCAATGTAGAACGTAAGGCGGTTATCCGGTGTCATAGGATGGAATTCATGCCGTTGCGCAATGCTGTGGCGAAAGCTTTTGTCGTGTAGTGCGCTACTACTTTCTCACGACCGGATACCGCAAGGTGTTTCCTCTTTCCCGCATCATGCCAGAGCGAATCAATGGCGCGCGCGAGGGCTTCCGGATCGCTCGGCGGAACGACGATAAGGTCTTGGCCGGGTATGAAATATTCATCGATCCATGGGCGTTCCGTCGCGATGACTGCCTTGCCGGCCGCGAGGGCGTCCATAATGACCGTCTGCCCAGAACAATCCGACCCGTCAGGCATGTCGGTACTTTTTGACGCGATGACCATGAGACGCGCACGCGCGTAGAGATCGCGTATCTCGGTATAGTTCCGGTCATAGAGGACGGAAACATTCGCAGGGACCGGCATATCGCGCGGGACGTTCCTGCGGCCGGTGACCACGATGCAAGCGTGTGCAACGCGTTCCACCGCCTTGAAAAGCGTTTCGTAATCGCGGCCCGGATCACGGCCGACGCTGACGATGAGTTTTTCCTCGCGGGACACGTCGGAAGGCCGGAAGAAATCCGCATCCACGCCGAACGGTATGAGCGTGAGGCGTTCATGCGCGATGCCGAAACGAATGAGGTCCTCTCTTTGTTCGGAAGAGAGACAAATAATGCGGGCATAGCTCGCCCAGAACTTCTTGAGAAGAAAGCGGCGAAGTGGGTGTGCGGCATGCCTGCGTAACAGAGTGGAAGAGGTCATCGTTATATATACCCATCGCGTCTTCAGCAGGAACAATCGGGCGCACACGGATACCGCGTACCCGAGGAACAATTCGTCCTGAGCGACGACGAAATCGTACCGCAAGAGGCGCGGCACGAGCATCATCACCTGTATGAACCGCGGCAGACGGGCAAGAAGCCAAGAACAAAATGCCGCATGCCGGCATTCTCCGATGGTGAGGTATTCCGCGCCGGGAATATGGTTCATGCCGCGGAGCGCCGTATCCGTTCCTTTCCCTTCTCGCACTTCCGACAACATTTTCTCGCGCGAACTCGAGAAAAGGAATATGAGGTGCGGCGATGTCTTTGTTGCGTCCGGCATACTCAATATTCGGTTACGAGCGTCTCGCGCTCAAGTGTCTTGAATATGCGTGGATCCTGCTCCATGCGAAGTGCTATCGAGTCGCCGGCGATGACGGCGTCGATGTTCGTTTTGCGGAAAAAGTCGGCGACCTGATGCGGATTTTCCACGATAGGCTCGCCGCGGACATTGAGCGAAGTATTAAGGAGCGCCGGCACACCGGTTTTCTCATAAAAGCGTTCAAGGAGCGCGCGGTAGCGAGAATCGTTCCGCTCGACCGTCTGCGGACGTACGGTACCGTCTATATGCACAACGGCGGGAATAGTCTTATGCGCGGCCGACGTCGCTTCAAAAGAAAGGATCATGAAGGGCGACGGTGCCGCGCGCACGAGAAGTTCGTCCGCGTGTTCCGCAAGCAGGGACGGGCAGAACGGCCGGAATTCCTCGCGGAATTTTATCTTCTCGTTGATGCGGTCGCGTATCCCAGGGAGTCCGGGGTGCGCCAATACCGAACGAGCGCCAAGCGCGCGCGGCCCGAACTCCATCCGCCCCTGAAACCAGGCCACTATGTTGCCGTCTGCAATGAGCTTGGCGCATTCATCCGCGACGCTGTCGCTCCTGTGAAATATTATGCCCTCCTCGCGGAGGATTGCCGCCACTGCTTCGTCAGAATATTCCGGACCCAAATACAGGTGTGCGAGCGGCGCCGGCCGCTTGGCCGTTAATTGCGCGTACAAGAGTCCCGCGGCGCCCAGTACGAGTCCGTTATCCCCTGCCGCGGGCTGTACGAAGATATCGGCAAAGAGCCCGCTCTCTCTAATCGCTTTGTTGAGCTTCACATTAAGCGCCACGCCGCCGGCTAGGCATAATTGTTTTGACGGATATTTTTTCTGCGCCCTCCTCGCGATTGATATGCCGACGCGTTCAAGCGCATCTTGGAGCGCCCAGGCGAAATCTTGATGTCCTTCGCGTATCGGCTCATTCCGCACGGCGGCAGGCCCGAACCGGCGTTTGAAATTTTTTTGGACGCTTCGGAGAGGATACAACACGAAATCAGAGTTAACACGGTACCCCTTCTGCTCGTCTGGAACAATAAGGTCGCTGACATCGACGCCGCGCCGACCATACGGAGCGAGGCCCATGACTTTATATTCTCCATCGTTGGGAGTGAATCCGAGGTACGCGGTTGCCGCAGAATAAAAAAGGCCGAGCGAGTCAAATATGCCGCGCCGTTCCTTGATAGAGAGCCCCGCGCCGCGTCCAACGCCGATGGACAAAGAAGTCGCCTCCCCTTTGCCGTCCCACGTGATGATGAGGGATTCCTCAAACGGCGAAAAAAGATACGCGCTCGCCGCGTGACAGAGGTGGTGGCTAAACGGGGCGCGCGCCTTCGGCAACTTCGGAAACAGCATACGGATACGTTGATATCCTGCCTGCCCTCGGAGCTGTCCTATAATGCCGTTCACCTGGACTTTAAGATTAGCCAGCATATACCGCGCTTCAATCCTCGTGCACGGCGGACGGCACAGATAATAGCGCACGACTGCGGCAAGAGTCCTTAAAGGGGTGAATCGCGCATAGACGACATAGTCAACCTCTTCTTGCGCGATGCCCGCGCGGCGCAAACAAAAAGCTATGGATTCTTTGGGAAATTGCGATGGCGCATGCTTAACGCGCGAAAAACGCTCTTCCTCAACGGCCGCCACGATCTTGCCGTCTTTCATAAGGCAGGCTGCTGGATCGTGTCCGTCTTTGTATGCGAGAATATACATATATCACGAGAACGCCCTTATGATAGCGGGTATGAGTTTTTGAAGCGAATGATGTTCACGGACATATGCGGGATCGGCATTCTCAAATATGTTAAGCGCCGGATCGTTTGTGCGGATGGGAAGCCCGCATGCGACCGCCTCAAGCACGACCTTGTCCAAACTCCCCGTTTCGCTCGTATGAATGAGACATGCAGCCCTGCGGTATTCATCCCGCAGTTGCTCCTGTGAGAGAGCGCCTAAGAACTGAACATCTGCATTCAGTTCGCGTGCGAGCGCGGCGAGTTTTGCATGTTCAGGTCCGTCTCCCACAATGCGGAGCGGCTTGCCTTCCTTGGCGGCTATGCGTATCGCGAGGTCGTGCCGCTTACTCGGCATGAGTCGGCCGACAGAAAGCAGGGCTCCACTATGTGGAACTGCAGGGTAGGGCGTGAAGAAGTCCGTGTCAATACCGTGCCCCATTACGCGTATTTTCGCGCTCCGCAAGCGAAAACTTTCTTTTGATGCGGTAAAAATGACATCCGCCCAGAATGCCGCGATGCGCAGTTTCAAGTTGACGCTCTTATGCGTGTACCAAAGCGCGATGCGCTTACGCATGAGCCGCCACAAGACGCCCGCCGCAACAACATATTCTGGATTCATGTGTACGAACACCGCGTCGTAGTCGCGGCGAAGCGAAACGCATAAGCGCCATAAACGCCAAACGCGCGAAAGACGCGAACCTTCCTCGAGGGTGAAAACGTTTACATTGCTCGGCACTGTTTGCGTTCTCGAGCGCAAGCATATTACCGTCACTTTTCCGCAGTGTTTGGCGAACTCTTCTATCCAGCGCACGAAGAACCCGAGAATCGGGTCTTCGGAGTCAACCATTTGCGTGCAGATAAGCAATTTCATGCGCGTTGGAGCGTACGAGTAAGGTCAGCCGCGATGCGGGCGGGGATGTCGCTCGCGGCCGCGAGATGCGCGCGCGCCGCGGCTTCTGCGCGCAGGGGGAGCTCTTGCCGCACCGCCGTGTCTTCCAGAAATCCGACGATGGCGAGGGAGAGCGCCGTCGGGTCGGCCACCGGCACCGAGAGCACATCCTCATAGCCCTTGAACACTTCGCCCACGATGCCGACATCGGTCGTGATGATGGGCACCTTGGCGAGCGCCGCTTCAATGAGCGTACGGCCGTAACCCTCGTAGGCGCTCGCCTGGATGAAGGCCTGCGCGTTTCCCATGAGCCCACGCGCATCGGCGCGCGCGCCGAGGAAGATAACGTGCTCAGTGAGACTAATCGAGTGCGTCATGCGCTCCAGCCGCCGGCGCTCCTTCCCCTCTCCGACGATGAAGAGTCCGACCATCGGATACTGCTTCACGACAAGCTTAAGCGCCGCAAGGATATCTTCAATGCGCTTCTCGGGCTCCAGCCGGCCGACGGTAATAAGTGCGAATTTGAAAGAGCGGTCAGGCAGGCGCGCATGCTCGGGCACGATGGAGTCGACCGCGACCGGAATGACGATTGGTTCGCGAATGCGGTTTCCATAACGCTCGATGAGTGACTGCTTGACGCGTTCTGAGACGACGCGGATGCCGTCGGCCGCAGGCAGGACGCGGTCGGCGATGCGGCGGCGGAAGCGATTCAAGAACGGCATGCGCACGCTTGGCGAGCGCCAGTTGCCGCTTCTCACGAACCAAGGGGAGAGAAAGTCAGTATGCACCTGGATGTGCAGTTTTGCGTTCGTGCCAGCAACGGCGCGCAGGGCCGCGAGCCCGTGTTCAAAGGGGTCCTGCGCGGAGACGACCGCAATGCCGCGCTCCTTGATAAGCGCGCGCGCGCGCGCGGCGAGCGCGCGGACGCGGAATATCTTCCATGTATGTATCGGATAGAGGGAGAGGGTTCCTTCCTGTTTTTCGCGCGCGCCGAGACCAGCCGCAGATATGATATGCAGTTCTTCAAAATGCGAGGCATACGCGCGCATACGCGCGCGCACCGCACTCGCTGCGTTAAAGATGCTCGGATCGTTTGAGATGAAGAGAACTTTCATACGATTTGTTTTAGGAAATATGCAGTGGACTCGAGCATATGTGGAAGTGAAAAATCATCCATGCGCTTTTGCGCGGCGCGCGCGCGTTTCTGGGCCGCGTCTGGATGCTTTTCGATTTCCATGAGCGCCCGCTCTAATGCGGCATCGTCTCCGAGCGGTACGAGAAGCCCCGTCTCTCCCTGTGCAAGAAGCGTCTGGTGGAATCTCGCATTGGTCGCTATGACCGGCGTGCCGAGCGTCATCGCTTCAATGAGCGCGTGGGGGAATCCTTCGTACCGAGAATTGAGCACGAAAACATCCGCCGCTTTCATCCATCCGAGCGCTTCCTCACGCGAAAGCCCAGAGGCAATGAACACTCGCCAGTTTGAGTGCTCCCGCGCTACACGCTCAATTGCCTCAAAGCCCTTCCAGGGGACGCGCCTACCCGCTGATACGATAAGGAATTCTCCCTCATTTTTCTTGATATCCGGCAGATGCGCAGGAAGGTCAATGCCGTTATACACCACTCGGATTTTCTCCGGAAGGGTGCCCCATGCCGCAACAATATCTTTCAAATAGGGACTCGGCACGATGACGAGCGCCGCAGAATTCGCAACACGCCGCTGTATCTCTTGCAACGCCCGAACGAATACGCTTTTTTGCTTCAGCGTTACGAACTCATCAAGATATTGCGTGACGCCGAAGCGTTGCACTCCTTGTTCCCACGCATAGTCGCCGACAATCTTCACCACAAACGGCTTTCCGGCCTTCCGAGCCGCCCACATCGCAGGCAGTCCAACCGAGACGGGGTCCAGCGCGAGCACGGCATCGGCGCGGCGGACGGCGGCCAGCACGCGGCGGTAGTACGCATAATGGCGGATAAGCTTCGGCAGATGCCGCACTTCGCTGAATTTCACCAGCGCCACTTCAATGCCACTGCTCGGCAACCCCTCCTCAAGGAGCTTGGCGTAGGTCGCCGGCCCGCCTATCTCGGGAGGATATAACGGCGTCGCGAGTACAATCTTCATCTGACTATTTTACTCCCATACACACCCTTAAGGAGGTCGAGGTCTTTGCCGCTCCCGATCAGGAATTCGTTGTTCTTTCCTTCAAGAGCGGCCAGAACTTTTGCACCCCTCGGGTCGCGCACGAGCGTGGCGTAGAGATTTCGCAATGCTGCAAAATCCTTAATGAAGCAGTGTCCGCCGGCGCCTCGGCCCTTCTTGTCAGTATGCCCGCTTGCATGCATCGGCTGCATGTGGGACTTCCCGATACGAGAGTCGGCGGAAACGTTTTCGGCGATTACATTCCAATCCGCGTCCATCTTTTTCGCCAGGTCGCAAAGCATGTTCATGTAGACTATCTTTACATACAAGAAGGTATTGCCGGCGTATTTCGTCATCTCCGCCTCTTCAGAACTGCAGACGCGCGCGTAGGGGGCCTTTGGCAGGATGCTCATGACCTTTTTTGCCGCGCGGCGATGTCTTTCCGTCTTCTTTGACAATCCGACAATGTTGCGCTCCGGTCGATCCACGTCGTAGCGTGCGAACGCTTCGCGCAAGAATTCAGGGCTATAGAGAATTATTCTATCTTTAAAATTCTTCTGCAGTTGCCGTGTCGTTCCGGGTAAAATGGTAGACTTGATGACTGCGATCTTTCCTCGGCCCACAAGCGGCAGGATTTTGTTAATAATGCTCGAGTCGAAACCGCGCGGAGTCGTCGGCGTCGGCACTGCGATGAAGACGATGTCGCAGGAACCGATGCCGAGTCCGTTCACATGATAGGGCTCTTCTTTCGCATAGCGCACGACCGGAAATCCACGCTCCTCAAAGTGGTCCGCGTAGTTCTTGCCTATCCACCCCTGTCCGATGAATCCGAGTTTCATATTCTCTCGAGCACGCTTTTCATCCGTAGCGCGATGCCATTCCAGTCATATTTCTCTATAACCATTTTTTTTGCCGTTGCGGTTACTCGCGCGACCCGTTCGGGATCTGATAGGATCTCTCGTACCGCACCGGCGATCTGTTCGGGAAAATTCTTGTCCACCGCCCAGCCGGTCGTCTCCTTATCAGGATTGCGCTTCGCATCAAAGAGGAAGTCCGCGATGCCGCCTTCCTGCGTCGCGATGATCGGCAGACCGGCCGCCATCGCCTCAATGAAAGAATTGCCCATGCCCTCCGAGCGCGACGGGCGGATGAAGATATCGCATGCCTTTAGATAATTTGGAATATCGGCGAGCGGCACATAGGGATGAAAATGAACACGCGCGGAAATGCCGAGTTCGTGCGCAATCCCTATAAGTGTGCTTTTGTCAGTGCCATCGCCAAGCAAGAAAAAGTGCACCCGCGGCGGCAGAAGCGGCAGCGCGCGGATAGCTGTGTCCAGTCCATTTTTGCGCACCAAGCGGCCGGTGTGAATGAGCCAGACTTCGTCCGGCTTCTTTCCAATCTTTCCGCGAATAGCCGCTAACTCCTCTTCTGGCGGCATGTGCGCGAACTGCTTAGCATCCATGCCGTTCGGGATGACCTCTAAAGGGCCTGTAAAACCCATGCGGCGCGCCCAGCGACCAAGGAACGTGGACTCGGCCACAACAGAGTCGGCCTTCGTGAATCCTCGCTTGAAGAGAGGCCAAACTGGCTTTGCAAGTCGTTCGATGTACTCGAGCGGGTCGCCTTCCTGGAGCGTGAGCAGATACTTCACTTCGGGATTAAGCGTCTTGAAAATGCCAGCCGGGATGCCGCAGGAGTGCGCCATCATCGCCCAGATGCCGTCAAAGTGATACCGACGATGGAGTCCTGATGCGATGAAGGCGGTCGCGAACTGGAACCAGTATTTATTGAGAGAAAGCGGGAACTTCTTCAAGTCGCTCACGGTCACTGCCGGCCGCGAAAAGCCGATTCGATGTACAAGGACATTCCCCACCCGTTCGGTTTTCGGCAACTGTGAGTCAAACCGAAGTGTTACCATGTGGAACTCATACTCCGCAGGCGGCAATCGGTCGGTTATCTCTTTAGTAGCGACCTCCGCCCCTCCGACGAGCTTCGGGTAATACGCAAGAGAAAAAATTAGGATTTTCTTAGTTTTTTTACCTGACATTTTGTTTACGAAGGATGGCGGAGTAGGCGAAGCGGATTTGGTTGGCGAAAGAGTCGCCCGCGCCCAAGGACTTGCGGGCGCGCATGCGCTTCTCAAGTGAGATGAGCTTCCGTCCCTGCTCGGGCGTAGAGGTGTAGACCTGGTCAGTGTGCGAGAGGATGAGGCGGAGGAAGAGGCGTTCGTACCACGAGAGTGGCTGGTCGGCGAGCGTAACTAGAAGTGGAATCAGCCGCCCTTTCCTCAAGATAAGCGCAGGAAGGGTCCCGTAACTCGCCATAATTGACCAGGAGAAGAGGAAGGTGTGTTTGTTCGCAAGGCGTAGTGCTTTAAAAATACCGACGAACGGCAGAAGAAATTTATCAAAGCGATTTCCAAATCCGACACGATGCACGGTGCCGTTGGCAACAATGCAGGGAATATCCAGCGCCTCTTTAGTATGTGCCGCTGTGATGATGTCGAAGTGTACATCCGGCATCTTGATCATAAGCTCGCAGAGTGCGTCCTCTGCCGGTCCAGAGATAGGATGGAATGTAGTGGTGAAAACGATGATGCGCTTATCCGGTGCGGGCTCTGGAGTAGTAGTGCGCACGAATGAAGCAATATCGTCTTTGAGGAAATGTTGTGGTGTCCAACCGAGCGCCCGGGTCTTCACCGTATCAACCACTGCCTGCATGCGGTTCCCCTGCCGCTCGGGAAACATAATGACTTCTCTGCCGAATAGCTTCGCAAGCTCTAAAATGGAATAGCTTTCCTCGCTGCCGATGCCGTAACCGTCGCCCTGTCCTTTTTTGCCGACCAGCATGAGCCCGTCCACGATGTCGTGCACATGTGTGAATATTCGTTCCTGCGTCCCGGGGAGGACGACGCCGAGCGGAAGTCCTCGCTGATATTGTTCTTTGAAAATGGCGACGACGGTCCCCATAGCCCCCGCGCGCTCACCAGGACCGTATACGTTATAGAAATAGGTGATGGCGTAGTTGATGCCGAACCATTCGCCGTAATTCTTCACGAGCTCGGTCATGCTCGCCTTGCTCCAGGCGTACGGACTCTGGTCGCGACCGAGGCCGCCGTCGCTGAACTTAGTGGAGGAACCGGCGTAGACGAGCTTCGCGCCGCGGCGGCGCGCGAACTCCAGTACGGCGAACGTGCCGTATTGATTCAGGTCCCAGACCTGCTCCACGTCTTCAAAGCTCTTTTCCACGCGCGAATACTCGCCGAGGTGGTAGATGAGGTCGGGCACCTCGGGGATATACTGCTCAATGTCTTTGGTATGACCCTCACGATATTCAACGCATGGCATATGATTCTCGCGGCTGCCGGTGAAGTAATTATCAAGCGAAATGACCTGATGGCCATCCTTCGCCAGACGCGCACAGAGATGCGAGCCGATAAAGCCAGCACCGCCAGTTACCAAAATAAGTTTTTTGCCTTTCATGCGTTAGAGGAAAATGAACGCACTGCCTGCAAGAGCAATGATGCCGAGCAGTCCGAGGGTCCACGGGGATTTAAATATTCCCGAAAGGCGAGAAGGCGGCGCCGAGGCGGGAGGAGGCACTGCCGCCCCCGCGGCGGCGAGCTCTGTCGCCGCCGCGGGGGCATCTACTTCTTCTGCATACGCTGGAACGTTCGTTCTTGTGCTGATAATCGGTTCGACCCTGCTCACCACAGGCGGCTCGACTACCTGTACTGATTCATAACGCGCAGTCAACGGCGGAGGTTGCACCGTCGCGGCCGCCGGATACACAGCCGCTACTTCTCCGCTCGGATACAGGAGGGAGGCTGAATCCGCGACGGGCAGTTCTATAATTTGCGAAGGGAAGAGGACAGTGCGGCCGGCAAGAATTTGCGTGTCCACAGGGAGCTTGAATTCCTTCCCGCCCGCCGCAAGGCGCCAGAGCGAGATGTCCAGCGTGCGCGAATCGTTATTCGCAAGCGTAATGCCGCGCGGCGATACCGAGGATATGGCGATACCGGCATGCTTCACTGTGATGACGGTTTCTACGAGCGTGTCGCCGCCGTCAGCAGTGGTCGCATGGACGACGGCGAGATATTCGCCCGGCTCGTAATACCTGTGGTAGACGCTCGCGCCGGTACGGCGCATTCCATCGCCGAACGTCCAGGTTACCATCGCATCGTCGCGCTTATTTCCCTTCCCGTCGTATACGGTGGCGGTGAAGGCGATATCCGCTCCAGATGATACGGTGCGCGCGCCGCTGGTAATGATGCGTAGCATCGGGATAGGCAGGTATTCCGGCGTCCCGCCGCCTGAAGAAGATGCTGTGGTTGTCGTCGCGTCAGTTGAATCTGAAGGAGTATCCGGAGGAGTTGAATCCGATGTTCCGGCATATGTCCCTGGCGTCGGAACAGTAGCTGTCCAACTGCCATTCACCAACTGAAGTGAATTGCCGAGGTTAGACGCACTAGCTGCCGGTGTATAGCTTATTGGGTCTACATTGATACCATCAATAATGATACCGAGCGGTGTGGTTGTTCCTGTCAGTGAAAATGAGCTGTCAAACAAAAGTTCTATATTTGGAAAATCAAGTTTGACCTGTGTAGGGTTGTTGGCAATGATTGCAATTGCGCCTGGCGCGAGTGCTGTGTTGCTCCCGGCAAAAGATGCAATGAGATGATTATTCCCTTTCTCCATAAAACGCACGGTTGAGCCACTTAAATCGACTGTCGACTGTCCATTATTATATATTTCAACCCAATCATGGTCTCCGCTTCCTTCTGTACCAGGATAGTCATACATTATTTCAGTGAAAATAACCGATGCATGCGCAAACGCGGGGAAGAAGACGACTAGTGCGAATAAAACGGCGGTACGCATGAAAATTGTTATTTCTCGCCCTTGAACACCTTCCGAAGTTCGTCTTCGGGGACTTCATAGGGCTTTTTCTCTTCCCGCGGCGGCTCTGCCGCTGCGGATATCTTCTCTTCTTGTTGTTTGTTGGAAGTTGGCTGTTGTTGGTTACGTATAATCACGTCAGCCAGCGTCCCTTTAAGTGATTGTTCCTGCCGCGCCTGCTTCTGTTCTTTCTCTGCGCCGGTCTTCGTTGTCATGGCGCGCAGAATGGCCTTCAAGTCGTCAGCGCTTTTCGCCGCAACGGGCGGGCGGGGAATAAATTCTTTGGACGGATGGGGAATTTCCGGGCGACGAGTAAAGTCCATCGGTTTTTGCTTCATACGTATATCTGCAGAGGTCTTGGGAGTCGCGCTCGCGGCAAGCTCCTCCACGATGGCCTTTTCAATGCCATCGCGCGGCGCGGTGAACTGCTTGCGCGACGATTCAATGACCTGTTCCCGATGCGATATGGGCGGCGCTTCTATGGGCGGAATGGTCACGGCAGAGAAGGGCTGCGAACCGACCCCGTCTATCATGAGCGTGAGATACACCTGCCGGCGGTCCAGCCCGACGAGGTCTTCTTTTGTGAACCGCGGCATAAATATCGTCTCCAGTACCTCCGCGTCAAATGGGCCGACGCGGAAGGCGACGGTCGTGCCCACGTTGCCGAAGACGGCGTCGCGCACTTCCTCTTCCATTTGTTCAATGTACTGGTGCGCGATGATCAGGTTCAATTTATATTTACGCGCTTCGGAGAGTATTTCCGCGAACGTCTCGTTCGCGAAGTTCTGGAATTCGTCCACGTAAAAATAAAAGCTGGGAAGCTTCGCAAGCTCGGGCGCGGAGAGATTCGCGCGGCTCATCGCAGAGAGAAAGATGCGCGTGGTAAGCATGGAACCGAGCAAACGCATATTGGTCTCTCCCACAAGCCCTTTAGAGAGGTTGATGATGAGTATCTTTTTTTCATCCATCATCGTGCGGATGTCAAAGGAGGATTTCGGCTGGCCGATGATGTTCCTGATGAGCGGGTTGCCGGTGAATTGGCCGACTTTGTTCTGAATGGCGGGTGTCGCCTCCTGCGTGTAGCGGTCGGTATAAATCGCATATTCTTTCGTCCAGAAATCTTTGACCACCGGGTCCTTCACGTTCTCCACGACCTTCTTCCGGTATTCCTTGTCGGTGTACATGCGGTTGACGCCGAGCAGGGTCGCGTCCGGATATTCCAGGAGCGCGAGCAGGGTGTTGGTGAGAATGTACTCCATGCGCGCGCTCCACGCGTCCTCCCATATCTTCTTAAAGGTCGCCATGAGGCCGGAGACGACGAGATGGCGCTTGTCGTAGCCGACATCCTCCATCACATTGAAGGCGATTGGATGCTCCAAATCAAAGGGAGCGAAATATACGACGTCCTTGACGCGTTCTTCAGGAATGTAGTCCAGGAGCCGTTCCACTGTGCCTCCATGCGGGTCAATGAAGGCGAGCCCTTCGCTGTTTCGGAGGTCCTGGATGGCCATGTTCTCCAGCACGGTGGACTTGCCCATGCCGGTCTTGCCGATGACGTACATGTGGCGGTCGCGGTCCTTCGCTTTAATACCGAAGGGGATATACTTCCCCCGCGCATCGGTAGCCGCGAAGTAGGTAACGCGTTCCGGATTTTCCATCACTTTGAAGTATAGCAAAATCCTGTTTAAACGGGATTATATCGGAGAAATGGTTGAGGGAGGTTCTGTCGGCGCGGGTGATGCCGACGGCCGGGCGCCTTCGCTACGCGCCGCACGAGCGCGCATGGAGAGACCGATGCCGAGCACACACGCGCCGAAAATGACGGCGAGCAGATTCCGTAGTGAGATAGGGAGGCCGGAGAACGGCGCGAGGATGACGAGAATGCCGAGCAATATGAGCGTGCTGGTGCGGGACATAGGGTAATAATACAACAATCAACCGCCAACTAACAACTGTCAACGATGACGACAAATTCGCCGCGGACGGTAGAGGGGTGGGCGATGAAATGCGTGAGGACTTCTGCGGGCGTACCTGAAACCACCTCCTCATGTATCTTCGTGAGCTCCCGGGCTATAACAACGCGGCGTTGTTCGCCCAAAAGCGATAATTCTTTTAGAAGCTTCAGGATGCGATGCGGGGACTCATACAGGACAACCGGAATGTTACTTATGGCGATATTTTTGAGCGCGGTCTGGCGGCCTTTCTTGTGCGGCAAGAATCCGAGGAAAGTGAAGCCGGTCGTGTCGAGTCCCGCGATGGAGAGCGCGGCCGTGAGCGCGGACGGTCCTGGTATCGCTTCTATCTTTATTCCAACATTCTTGAGAATGTGAGAATGTTTTCGTACCGCCTTCACCAACCGAGCACCGGGATCGCTTATGCCAGGCGTACCTGCGTCGGAGACGTAGACGATGTGCTCGCCAGCTTCAAGACGTGAGATAACTTCTTTTACCTTCTTCAACTCGGTCACTTCATCCAGCCGCTGTAAGGGCTTTTTTATTTCGTAGCGCGCAAGCAGTTTGGAGATAACGCGGGTATCTTCGGCGTAAATGATATCGCACTCCTTCAGCGTCCGCAGAGCGCGGAGCGTAATATCCTCCAGATTCCCTATCGGCGTCGCAACAATTGAGAGCTTTCCGTTCATTCCTCGCACTCTAGTGCTTTACCAGCTTATCCGCAACTTTGTAGATGTCGCCTGCACCCATAGTGATGATGGTGTCATCCTTCCCAACTTTTTTAAACGCTTCTTCAATAGCATCGAAGTCGAGTGCCTGTGCTTCGACGCCAGTCGCCCTAATGCGTTCCGCGAGCATCTCGCTTGAGATAGAGCCGTCATCCACTTCGCGGGCGGCATAGATAGGTGCGATAAAGACCTGGTCGGCATCTGCAAAAGCGACCGCAAATTCATCAAGTAAGTCGCGCGTACGGCTGTAGAGATGTGGGTGGAAGGCAACATATACCTTTCCTTTTATTTTTGTCCTGAGAGCACGGAGAGTCACTTTAACGGCCGTCGGGTGGTGCGCATAATCGTCGTAGACATCCGCACCCCGTGCATTCTTGCCTTTGTATTCAAATCGCCGCCAGGTGCCGTGGAATGCCGCAAGTGATGCACGGATACTTTCGTCGGTGACAGACGGGAACGCGACCCGCGCCGCCGCCGCGGCGGCGCGCGCATTGTTCTGATTGAACTCGCCCGGTAATCGCGTGGTATATGTGGGCTCCTTGGTGTAATCAATAATACGTGCTTGCCCTGCGTAGCCTTGGCGAAGCAGGGGCGCGATATTTTTATTATTCGGGTCGGTGATAATTGCGCCGTCTGCAGGTACTCGTTCAATCGCCTTCCTGAAAGTTTTCTGCAGTGCAGAAAGGGATGGGAAAAAGTCCGTGTGGTCCCACTCAAGATTCGTAATCACGAGTATCTGCGGAGAGAGCTCTAGCAGATGGTCCTTGTATTCACATGCTTCTACGACAAAAATATCAGAATCGCCATGCAAATAGTTAGAGCCTAAAACAGATGCGCTTGGCGCATCTGTTCGGCCGACCGCTCCGTCGGAGCGGTTTAGGCCAAAATCTTTCACAATGGAGCCAACGACCGCCGTCGGCGATGCTCCTGCATCCTTTAATATCTTCGCCAACATGCCAGTCGTCGTCGTCTTGCCGTGCGTACCAGCGACCGCGACCGTTTTCTTCCCTTTCGAGACTTCGCCAAGCATCGCGAAGTATGACTTTTGCGGGATTTCTCGACGAGCCACTTCGGCGCGTTCAGGATTATCCGCGGGAACCGCGTCGCTATAGACCACCATTTCCGCATCTACCGGCACATTCTCTGCTTTCTGACCGACGACGACCTTGATGCCCTTCTTCTCCAAAAGCTTCGTTACGGAGCTTGCTTCTCGGTCTGACCCCGTAACAATTGCACTATGGTCAAGCATCAACTGCGCTAGGGCCGACATCCCAATGCCGCCGATGCCGACGAAATGTATCTTTTTCATATTTTTATTTTCTTGAGAAAAGTGGCGATATCGTTACGAGTCATATCCGTCAAATCATACTTAGAGATGTTATCTAACGGTATCCAATCAAAATCCGCTCCCTCTCCCAAAATCATTTCGTTTTTCTTTTTATCACTCACAACATAGAACACATGCCGATGGGTATTTCTCTCTGTATTGAGATAATCACAAAGTGGAACTGTCTCTTTTCCCAACAATTTTATTCCAAGTTCCTCGCACATTTCGCGCACGAATGTTTGCACCGGTGTTTCTCCTTCTTCGCTTGAACCTCCGAAAAATGCCCATTTGTGAGGATTAACCTTTGTATTGCCGTCGCGTCTGTGCAACAGAATTTCTTTTTTTTCTGGATTGTATAAAAAACCACTGGCAAAAAATTTCTTCATATGGCCTTAACAATTGAGTTGAACTGGTCGCCGCGGTCGTATTCGTTTTTGAACATCCCGAAGGAAGTAAAAGCGGGCGAGAATAGAATGGTGTCACCGGACTTCGCATGCGCGAACGCATCTTTTACTGCATCAGAAATACTGCGATATATCGTAGCGTCCGGCAGTTGGTTCTTGATGCGGTCTGTGCCATTACCGGCGAGGAGAACGACGCGCTTGGTCTCCTTCAGCTTCGCAGCGAGCGCATCCAGTTCCAGATTTTTGTCGGTGCCACCGGCGATTATGACTGTATGCTTGGTGCCGAGCGCGGCGAGCGCGGCGAGAGTGGCCTCAGGCGTTGTAGAGTTCGTGTCGTTGTAGATTTTCACACTATTTACTTCTCTAATGAGTTCAAGGCGCCCAGGAACACCAGAGAACGATTCCAATGCTTTAAGACTCACAGAATCGTCAACGCCGAGCGCGCGAGCGGCAGCGAGCGCGAGAGCAGCGTTATAGCGGTTGTGCATGCCAGGGATCTTCAGCACCCACGTGTCGGGTAGCTTCGCCTCGTCTATAACAAGCGTCTTCGCTTCTATTTTTTCTCCATATTTGTCTATGACAGTTGGCGCACACTGCTTGCCGAGCACGAGTATATCTTCCGGTTTCTGATACAAAAATATATTCGCTTTGTCAGCGAGATACGCGTTCAAATCATTTTTATAGTAATTAAGATGGTCTGGATAAAACGTAGTAAATACGCCAATATTTGGACTTATTT
>ERZ1292640.1917-Hain-H43-02um-R1-1917-length-16993-cov-7_pt1 | contig 16993 bp, 18 predicted proteins | sample MGYA00564404_ERZ1292640 | MGnify/ENA primary metagenome ERZ1292640 (study PRJEB36523, sample SAMEA6512636) | groundwater metagenome | collected 2019-01-08 | study: AquaDiva: Metagenomics assemblies of 32 groundwater samples
TTAGTTTTTTTAGTTAGAAATATCTGTTTTTTATTCGGTTAGGAGATACTGTAATAAGTGGTTAAGTTTATTAGACTAGCAAATAGTAATATCTTAACTACATAGTAGTAATCTAATAGAAAAGTTTATAAAGGGCTTATTCTAATTAAAAAGTATGAATAATCAATTATCTGGAATGAGAAAAGCACAAGAAAGAGAGATGCTTCCAGAAGTAGATTTATTTCCTCAAGTAGAATACGCAGGTAGAAAAATAGACTCTGCTAAATTCGGTCCGAACACATACAGTACTAATATTGATAGTATGAGAAAGAAATATTTTCATTCTAAGGATTTACCTAATGTAACTTTTAAACCATTATCAACTGCTGAATCTCTTGCAGTTGTATGTTACGATTTTGCAAATCTTGCTAAACCTCAAATATTTAATCCTAATTGGCTACAAGCAGGAAGAATTTTAAGAACTCAAGATGGAGTTTGGGCTAATCTTCCATTAGATAAAGAAGGAAAGTTAATTACTGATGAGAATGTTTTGAAAACTTATTTGCCAAAAGCTCAAAAGATTAAGGTTGGGACTGGACATATCTATCTTGGAGATAATGATTTTGGCTTTGCTGAAAATGAGACTTTTGCGAGAGGAGTTCAAGATTGTGATACTTTTGTAAAAGGCGGTTTAGCGAGAGTCTTAGAGCATACTTCTGAACAAGTAGCTAAAAATTTTGAGACTATAGCTGATAGGAAAAATTATATAGAAGGGGTAAATGTCTTGGCTTTTAACCCTGTTAAAGAATCTTTTTTAAGGGTTGTCAGTTTGTATTCCGGCAGGAGCGTCAGCAGCAGCAGGTTGATTGTCCTTGGCAACGACTGGGGCGACAGCGACGGCGGCTATGCTCTTGGGGGTTTGGTTTCTGGCGAAGCCAGCGCTTAAAATTTTTTTAGGCATATTTATTAATAATTTTCTTTTGATAATAACGTCTTAGTTAAGCATTTATGCTTTGCTAGGGCCCCACGTCAGTTAATAGTGCTTGAATAAAGCCATAAAATTCAATCACGACATTTAGTAGCGATGAAGAAACCAAAAGTGCGCCGAGTGAACAATGAAGTGATGGTGATTTACTTTCAATTAACTGACTACATAGTTTGGTTGTCAGTTTGTATTCCAACAGGAACGTCAGCAGCAGCAGGTTGAATGTCAATGGCAACAACTGGAACGACAACAACAACGGCTATGCTCTTGAATGGCTCTAGCAACTAAGACGCTTATAATTATGAAAACATACAAACAACTTTACAAAGAGATTATTTCCCCTATAAATCTCTTTCTTGCTTGGAAAAAAGCAAGAAAAGGCAAAACTAAGAAAGCAGATGTAATTGGGTTTGAGAAAGATTTAGAAATAAATTTACTTATTTTGCATAATGAGCTAAAAAATGGAATTTACAGACCAAAAAAATTAGTGAGATTTATCTTAAAAGACCCCAAAACTAGAATTATAAGCAAGGCAGATTTTAGAGATAGAATAGTCCATCATGCTATTATAAATATTTTAGAGCCAATATTTGACAGGGGGTTTATTTATGACTCATGTGCAAATAGAAAAGGCAAGGGAAATTTATTTGCACTAAAAAGATTTGAACTATTCTCAAAAAAAGTATCTAAAAATGGCAAAATAAACGGATGGTTTGGTTCAAATCAAATAAAAGGTTATTGCTTGAAAGCTGATATAAAGCATTATTTTGAAGAGGTTAATCATGGAGTTTTAATGAATATAATTGGAAAAAAGATAAAAGATGAGAAGATTATACAAATCATTCATTTAATTATGGATAACCCTGCAATTTGTTCGGGGGGCGAAAGCCAGAAAGGAATGCCTCTTGGCAATCTCACAAGCCAATTCTTCGCCAATGTTTATTTAAATGAGTTAGATTACTATGTAAAGTATGATTTAGGAATTAAATATTACATTCGTTATGTTGATGATTTTGTTATCTTACATAGCTCAAAAGAGCAATTACAAAAGTGGAAAGGGCAAATTGATGAATTTTTGAGGAAAAAATTAAAAATAGAATTGCATCCTCAAAAATCAAGAATAATCTCTCTTTCAAAAGGCATTGACTTTGTCGGATTTAGAATTTTTTATCATTATAGGTTGGTTAGAAAGAGAAATATAAGAAAAATGAAAAAGAGAATAAATAGCCTTAAAGATTGTGATATATCTTACTGGAAATTTATGGAAAGCTATCAGGGTTGGCAGGCGTATGTAAAATTGGCAGATTCATTTAAACTTAGGAAAAATATTTTAAGAAAAATTCACAAGGTTAAAGAAGAAAGGTTAAAGCAGATTAAAGCTTACAAATACTCAGATTAGGAAGTCTCGAAGATGCAACAATACGCAATTGATACATCTTTGAACAGCAAAATCCAAACCACAAAAACTTAACATGTTCAAGTAGAAAGATTAAAAACCCTCAATCTATTTTCTATAACATGAAACACCCCCAGGTATTTGAAATCGAGCACCGCGATAAAAACTCAAAGGCGCGTATTGGAATATTGCATACAAAAAAAGGCCCAATTGAAACGCCTTTTTTTATGTCTGTTGCAACAAAAGCGAGCGTCAAGCATCTTTCATCAAAAGACTTGGAAGAAATAGGTGTTCCAGCAGTCATCTCAAATATGTTCATACTTTCAATAAAACCTGGAGAAAAAATAATTAAAAAAATGGGGGGGCTTGGAAAGTTCATGAATTACAAGGGAATAAATGCCACAGATTCAGGCGGTTTTCAGATGTATTCTAGCCACTGCTATATAAACTCCAATGAAAAAGGAGTTTTCTTCAGAAATCCTTTCTCTGGAGAAGAACTATTTATCACTCCTGAAAAAGATATGGAAGTTCAAATTGATTTAGGCGCAGAGATAGCTATGTGCCTGGACAGCATGCCTCTTTTGGAAAATTCAAAAGAGCAAATTGCAGAAGCAGTTAGAAAAACAACTCTCTGGGCAGAAAGATGCAAAGCCCATCATGAAAAACTGCAGGCAAAAATTCCAAAGGAAAAAAGACAGCTATTATTCGGAATTTGCCAAGGAGGAATTTATCCTGATTTACGGCAAAAATCTGCAAAAGAAATCTCTGCAATAGATTTTAACGGCTATTCAATAGGCGGATTAGCGCTCGGCGAGGCAAAAGAAGACGAATATAAAATGATTGAAATTGCAAAAAAAGTTCTGCCTGAAAATAAGCCAGTTTATCTTATGGGCGCAGGGCACCCTGTTGAAATTTTAGAAGCAATCTCCCGCGGAGTTGATATGTTCGACTCTCGTTTCCCAACTCAAAATGCTCGCCACGGCACAATCCTCACATCAAAAGGAAAATTGCGTCTGATGAATAAAGCATATGCTGCAGATAATAAGCCCTTAGATAAAGAATGTGGCTGTTTTACCTGCAAAAATTACACCCGTGCGTATTTAAGATATCAGCTCATGCAAGATGAAGGAGTAGGCTTTAGGCTTGCAAGTTATCATAATGTCTATTTCCTGACAAATTTAATAAAAAAAGCAAAGAACGCAATAAGAGAAGGCAATTTCACAAAATTCAAAAACAAAGTAAAAAAAGAATACGAAAATTCAGACAAAAAAGCAAAAGAGAATTATGAGAAATGTAATTGATTAGGAAAAAGTTATAAATCTCCTTTTCTTTCTTAAACTATGCAATTATCAAAAAACGAGGGGGCAATGGACCGCTTTTACAGGGGTTTAATTGGAGCACTGCTTTTAATCGGCGCTTTCTTCTGGCTGTCGGGTCTAATTAAAATTATTTTTTATACTTTTGGAGCATATTTTGCATTAACCGCATCATTTGGATTTTGCCTAATTTATTTATTTTTAACACATTCAAGCTTTAATCGTTCTTACGAAGAGATGAACAAACCCAAAGTCAAATCTCTCTTAATTGCAATTATAATAATTCTGATTGCTGGAAGCATTACCAGTCACTTTTGGACTAAAAGCATATTTCTAAAAGACTTTGCTGATTTAAATGATGATTACAAGAAAGTTTTGTTCAGCGCCGCGCAGGAAAATAGAGAGATATCAATAAGGAATTATGGCTTATTTTCAGATAAACTTAATTCTTTTTATGAGAAATATAATTCTTACAGACCATTTGTAATAAAAATGGATTGGCAGTTTGGCAATTCTTTAAATGAAATTCAAAAAATAGCAAAAAATTCAAAAGATAAGATATATTATGGCAATCTAACTTCTGCATATTTTGAGCTTGATTCAATACGTCCGATACTTAATGATATACTAAGAAGAAATAAATTAGACAGCATAAAAGTTTCTTTAGTTGATTTTAATGAAGTGCTAAGAATCATCACAGACGCAGCAGAAAACAAAAATCCGCAGGAAGTTAATAAAATGTATTATTTAACCAATGAAAAATTAAAAGATATGGAAATCAAGCTTAACAGCACCGAAGTTCAGCTGTTAAGATTAAATCTGGATTCTCTCAATGATATTGCAAAAAGAAATGAATTAGACAAACTGCCTTCCAAGGCCCAAGAGCTAAAGAGCAGCTACCTTCGGGTGTATATGAAGTATGGCTAAAAATTTTTATAGCTACTTAAAATAGGCAAAAATATCTCATATACGGAGAATTCTGATGATTAAGTTATATTTTGTTCAGAATTCTCTGTCTAGTCAATTCTGTTTAAACGCGGCATAATCAACAGAATTGACTATAACTTTAAAAAGAACTTGAAATTTTAAATCTTATGGATTTTGTAAGAAAACTTGTAGATGCCTCTTATGATGCTGTAAAGCCTCTTGTTTTTGAATTGACTAAAAAAGATCCAGAAATAGCTCATGAAGCTTTCAGACATTTTGCTCAAGCAGTTCATAGATTAGGATTAGAAAGATTTTTGTTTGATAATTTTGCAAACAATAAAATAGGTGCATTTCGAATCTCCAACGCAGCAGGATTTAATAAAAATGGCGACATCCCTCTTTCTTTTTTAAAGTTCATTGGTTTTGATAGATGTGTTATTGGAACTGTTACTGCAGACCCTTGGGAAGGCGCTGATAGACTTAGAATAAAAAGATATTATGAAACAGAATCTCTAGTAAATTGGATGGGTCTTCCAGGAATCGGCGCAGACAAAGTTGCTAAAAACCTAGAAAAATACAATCAAAAATTTGGCATAGGTGAAATTCCTATGACTGCAAGTTTAATGAGCACGCCTGGAAAACAAGGCTTGGATGCTCTCAAAGACATAAGGCGCACATTACGCACTCTGAGAGATTTTCCATATATTAATAGGTGGGAGTCTGATACTTCTTGCCCCAATACTCATTCTTCTTTAGGAGCTTTGGATGCAAGAAGAGAATATCAAACTAAACTGGCTGCGATTTTAGAGATTATTAATGAAGAAAAGATAGACCAGCAAGTTTATGTAAAAGTCCCTCCTGATTTGTCTTCGCAGGATATAGAGCAGACTTTTGAGATACTGACTGAAAAAAAAGTCAATGGAATAGTTGTGGCCAATACTACCGCATTTTATGATGTTCGATATATTATTGAATCTCCTGAAAAAGGAGGAGCCAGCGGAAATGCAGTTTATGATAAATCTCTTCAAGTGCAAAAGTCATTTGCAAATCTAATTAATAGACGCAAATCTAATATGCAATTAATTGCCTGCGGGGGAATAGATTCGTTAGCGAGGGCTAAAGAAAGAACAGCAGAGGGGATGGGATGTAATGAAATTCAGATTTACACCACTCTAATTTTCAGAGGCCCAAAATTATTGAGAGAATTAAAAAAATGTGGGCTAGATATTTATATTCGGCAAATTTACTTGAAAAAACTTATCTGTTGGTTGAATTCAAAAGTGTTTTAAACTTGAAAAACTTCAAAAATAAATGGTAAAAGTAATGATTATTGATGGGGGTGCTAGAGGTCATGCTCTGGCGCTTGCTTATTTAAACAATGCAGACGTTGATAGTGTTATTGTTTCTCCAGGTAATGGAGGTATTGACAAAAATTGCCTTGATAGAGATGGAAAATTTAGCAGTTCTCTTTGCATAGATAGTTCTGTTTCTCTAAAAGACCCAAGTTCAATTATCAAATCTGCCAGAATTCACAAACCAGATTTAATAGATGTTGCACAAGACGATGCTCTCGCTTCTGGAGTTGTTGATTTGCTGAAAAAAGAGGGTTTCAGAGTTTTTGGCCCTTCAAGAGATGCTGCTCGAATAGAATGGGATAAAGAGTGGTCTCGTGAATTTATGGCGAGGCATAAAATTGCCTGCCCTGAATTTAAAGCATTTAGAATTAAAGAAGAAAAAGTCAAAGCGAATGATTATGCTGAAGATTTATTGCAAAGAAAAGGAATTATTTTTTTCAAAGCAGCAGGTTTGTATGCTGGAAAAGGAGTTTTACCTGCAAGTAATAAAGAAGAAATTGCGAGCGCACTAGCAGAATTAGAAAAAATGGGTCCTGCTTCAGAAGTTTTTCTTATAGAAGAGGGATTGCCTGGCGAAGAATTCTCCTATTATGCAATAGTCGACGGAAAAAACTTTGCATGCTTCAAATCTAGCCAGGATAATAAAAGAGTTTTTGCTGGGGATAAAGGATCAAACACTGGAGGTATGGGGGCTAATGCTCCCGCACTTGTAACAAAAGATTTAGAAAAACAAATTGAAGAAGAAATTATTAAACCTGCAGTCAATGGGCTTGCTTCTGAAGGCATGCCTTATATCGGAATTTTATACCTTGGAGGCATTGTCTGCAGTGGCAGTATAAAGGTAATAGAATTTAATTCAAGATGGGGAGATCCTGAATGCCATGTTATTCTCCCAGGAATCAAAAATAGTTATTTTGAGCTTGTGAATAAAGCAATAGATGGAAAGCTAAATGAAGTTAAAATTGAAGAAGACACCCTCTCAAGAGTCTGCGTTGTAGGTGCTTCTGCAGGCTATCCTAGAGAGTATAAAAAAGGCAAAAGAATTAAAATAAATTATGCTGATATTCCTACAGGAGTTTATCTTCTTAGTGCGGGAATACAAGCAGTTAAAGAAAATCTTTATACAAACGGCGGCAGAGTTTTTAGTGTAGTAGCTGATGGTAAAAACGCAATAGACGCGCGCATTCGCGCCTTGCAGGGAATAGCCTGCTGCTCAATTGAAGACAATGGGCTGCATTATAGACCTGATATTGCATGGAGAGATGTTCAAAGGCTGCAAAGAGAGTAGAACATCTTAATCATTCTCGGAGCCAGCAGAGCCTTTGTTCAATCTTTTCTTGTATTTTTCAAGGGCGATATTCAAAGCGTCTTCTAAATCAACATCAAAATAATTTGCAATTGTAATTACTGTATACAGCAAGTCGCCAAGTTCAGATTTTAGTTCTTCCCTATATTTGACTGGTTTTCTGCCATAATCACTCATTTTAAGAATTTCTTTGGCGACTTCGCCAAGTTCGGACATAGTATCTAAAACTCTATGTTCTGCTGGCGATTCAAGATTATATTCCTTACAGAATCTTTTAATTTTTTCTTGTAATTCTTTCATATAATAAATAATTAAAGTAATTATAAAAAGGTATTGTTATACAGCAATTACATGCAGTTAGCCAAGTAAAAAGCTATTTAAGGCGCAGACAATTCTTAAAAAGATGAAGGGCTGCGATTTATTAGGCAACATAGCATTAGTGAAATTTGACAGAAAAGACAGCACTGCAAAAAGAAAAAAAGAAGCGCTTGAAATCCTGTCTAAAAATAAAAGCGTTACAACTATTTTGGAAAAAACAGACAGAATAAAAGGCAGATTGCGGGTTCCAACTGCAAAATATCTCGCAGGAGTAAAAACAAAAGAATGCTTGTATAAAGAAAATGGGTGTTCTTTCAGATTCAATGTAGAAAGTTGCTATTTTTCTCCTCGGCTAGCAAGCGAAAGACTTGAAATTTCTCGCTTGGTCAAGAAATCTGAAAGTGTTTTAGTCATGTTTGGGGGTGTTGCCCCATTTGCAATTGTAATAGCAAAAATTGCAGTTCCGAAGAGAGTTGTTTCTGTTGAACTTGGCAGAAAATGCTCAAAATACGCCTTAGAGAATGCAAAAAAGAACAAAGTAAAAGTAGAAATTATTCAGGGAGATGTTCGCCGCATTTTGCCTAAACTAAAAGAAAAGTTTGACAGAATTGTCATGGCTCGCCCGAATTTAAAAGACTCTTTTTTAAATGTTGCCTTTCCCTGCATTAAAAAATCAGGAATTATTCACTATTACGGATTTTATCCTGAGAATGAAGTGAAAAAACTGGAAGAGCTGATAAAAGTTGAGGCAAAAAAAGCAAAAAAGAAGATTAAAATCTTAAAAATAAAAAAAGCAGGCGATATCGGAGTAAAGAAATATAGATATCGTATTGACTTTAAAGTAGTATAAACCAAAAGATTTATAAAATGCTTTTAAATTGATACATTATGGATTATAAACTATCTCCAGGAACTTCAGACTTATTTATGGTAGAAGCAAATAAACTTCCAGTATTTGGAGATTTAATTTGTGATTGGAATCCTCTTCATAGAGACAGATCTGTCGCAAAAAGCATGGGATTTAAAGACACCCCAGTATTTGCAGTATGGATAGAAGCAAAAGCTGAAGAATATCTGCGGACGCATAATCTTACTGAAGGAATTGAAGGTCAACCATTATTTTATATTGGGCATTCTTTCAAATTTAAAGAAGCAGTTTATCCTGAACAATATATCACTTTTTATCGCGGTGAAAGAAAATCTACTGCATCAGGTGTAGAGGTGCAAGTTACTGCTTCAAATGATGAGGGCATGCAAGTTCTTGATTCCAAAGTTATTTTTGGAGCCGCTTTTCCTAAATTTGAAGAGCCTTCAGGAGAGATAACTCATGTCAGGTCTTGTGAGTTCTCTTACAAAGAACATACTGATTTTCATAATTTAGTTGAGCAACCCGTAAGAATAGGTATTTCTTATGCTCATTTAGCATCTAATATTCCAGCTGCTCTTCTTGAAAAGGCTTTTCTTCAAACTAATGAAGAGAAACCTGCCTTGACGCGCGGCATTGATTTAAAATTTCATGGTACCCCTATTTGTGAAGTAGATATGCGCACAGAGATTTATCTTTCTCCTAAAGCAAAAAATCTTGGCGCTCTGGGATGGCTGTATAATGTTGTAGGAGTTTGTTATCAGAGAGAAAAAGCAATGCTAACTGGTGAGATGAGAGTTATTTATCCCACCAAATTAACTATTTAGGGTTTTTGTTAGTTATTCATAATATTATGTTATACGAAATTTCTTGTCTCGCAATATTATGTATTTTAACTACACCAAACCATAAAACTTGCCAGCAAATATATTAGCGACTACAAAATTATATCTATATCTGATTTCAAATAATTATTAATATGTCAAGAATTGAAAATCCTTGACGTGCTCAAGACATCAGGAATTCCATGAAAGAATTCCTGACATCTGAGTATTCTTACACTTAGATATTCTACAATTCCAGAAAGAACTGAAAGCATAGAGCCTACTGGTTAAATGAAGCAGTAAGTATTTGCGTGCCCTTATAACTTAATATCTTCTTTTACTGAAGAAGGTGATTCTCCCCCGTGCCAGGTAAAGCGCGGCCTTACTCTCACAGGATAAATGCGCTCTGAATTATCATCGAGAATTATAGCTGAGCCTTTCGCTGAAGGCAGAGCATCCATTTGCTGCCGAATTCCTTCTAAAACATAAGTCTGCATAATCTCGTTTAATACATCAATATCTTGTTTTGCAGTTACTCTGTGCGAAATTACAATATCTGATTGAGTCATTACATCTTTATGGATTTGGCCTGGCTGTTGTGTTGCCAAGACTAAAGATAGCCCTGGCTGTCTGCCCTCTCTTAAAACCTGCGTGAGTGCATCAGTTGCAGGAGTTTTTCCTTCTCTCGGTAAAAACTCATGGGCTTCATCTATAAAAATCCAGATGAGAGGCTCCTGATTTATTGATTTGTAAGCTAAATAATCCTGCCCATGCTGAATCGCTTCAAGCTCCTCTTTTTTTCTTGCATCCATTCTAGTTTTGAATAATTTTCTTAATACTAAACTTATAACTAAAGCACGCACATTAAACGCCCCTATTGAGCTATAAACAGAAACATCTAAGATTGTAGTGGTGCCTGCATTTACCAAATCTTTTATTTCAGTTCCTTCTGCACTTTTAGAAAAAATTCCCCAGGTATCTGCCGCCTTGAACAAAGAAGAAACAATCTCTTTTATTTCATTAGACGCTTTGCCGTCAATTTCAATAGCTTTTTGTATATCTTTTAAGCTAAATTCCCGCCTGTTTTCTTTAAACTCAGAGATAACTCTCTCTATTAAAACTCCTGGAAGGCTCGCAATCTCTAAATTGAAAAGAACTATCCAATCTTCAGCTTCAAGCTCAGATGATTTTAATGCAAAAGTATTGTCTATGGGAATATTCTTCGCTTTGTAATCCTCAATTTTTCCAAATGGAATAAAAACTTTTACGGGCAAGCCTTTCGCTTTCAAATCCCATTCATCCAAAAGCAGTTTGTCTTTTTCATTTTTATATTTCATTGTCCAGAAAATTCCCATTGTGTCAAATATCAGCGACGCAATATTCTTAGCATTTTCCTGCGGCAAGTTTGATAATTCTTCAGCGATTGCGCCAATTGTGTATGACTTGCCCGATCCTCTTTTTCCTGCAATTAAAACAATGTGATTTCTTGCAACGTCCATCCAAATTTTATTAGAAAGAGAAGTGTAATTTCCCATTTTAACATACCCTTTGCCAATATAAATTAGCCCGTTATCACCAAATTTTTCTTTATCAGTTTTATCTCTCCCTATAACAATATCATAAACCATGGTATAAAACAAGCAGGGGATTTATTAAATGTTGTTATTAATCAGATTTTCGTCTATTAAAAACTAATATAATAATAATCTTTCTTGCTTATTCGTATATAAGCTAATCTGCAGCACATAATATTTTGCTAGAATCTTCCCGTTAATAAATGAAAGACGCATACTGTTTGTTATAAATATTCATCTTTAATAAGCGAATCAACAACCTTGCCAGTGATATCTGAAAGATTATAGCTTTTTATTTCTGCTCTGTTTGCCCACGCATAATCATCGACGCTGTCAAAACTTGAAACTCCCATCAAAGCTCCATCAAGAGAAGCAAAATAAACTCTACATTTGAGTAAATCTCTTTCATGAGGGGCGGTACCTTCAAATTCTCTGTAAAGCACAAGGTCTTTTATGAGAGTTCCACTTAACTCTTCTGCAAATTCGCGCCGAAGGCATTTTTCATCTGGCTCTTCTTTTTCTGGCTTGCCTCCTGGAAGAATAAACGTTTTTCTTTTTCTTACAATTAAAATTTGACCATGGCTTATTACAGCCGCACTTATCGCAGTTCGCATAAAACTTCGCGTAAATTGTTTATTAAAAACTTTGTGCTATGCGAATAATTTTTGCTGTTAAACGTGTCTTGAATTATATACTTGACTTGCAAAAGGTTTTTAAACTATGCAAATTTCGTTAAACCATGGTCGAAGAGGAAAATAATTCTGAGCATCACAAAACAAGAGTTGTGCGAGCACATGAACCTTCATTTTTAGAAAGAGTAAGAGAAAATCCTTGGATAATAACCAGTATTGTTCTTGCAGTTTTGCTTCTTTTAGTTGTTGTATTTGGAGGTCTGCTTTTTGGCGGCAAAGAAAAAAATAATTTTGTAAGCAGTGATACTGCAGCCCAAAGCTTGATGTCATTTGCTAATCTACAAGGTGTAGGCAGTTTGACATTGGTGTCTTCTATCCAGGAAGGCGGGCTTTACAAAGTAGTTCTGGAAATCGGCGGGCGCGAAGTTCCAGTTTATGTAACTCTCGATGGAAAAAACATGCTTTCTACTCCTCCTGTCCCTCTTTCACTTGATGCTGCTCAAGTGCAGCAGCCTCAACAGCAACAGCAGCCGCCAGCGCCAGAAGTTCCTAAATCTGACAAGCCAGTAGTTGAATTGTTTGTAATGAGCTACTGCCCATATGGAACACAAATGGAAAAAACGATTCTTCCAGTTGTTAGTGTATTAAAAGAAAAAATAAATTTCACATTAAGATATACACATTTCACCTTGCATGGGGAAAAGGAAGACAGCGAGAACTTTAGGCAGATTTGCATAAGACAAGAACAGCCAACTAAATTTCTTCAATATATTCAATGTACTTTGAATTCAAGTGATGCATATAGTCCTGCGAATGTCACACAATGCATGAAGAGTTTAAGTATTGTTAGTTCCAGCGTTGATAATTGTATTAAGAATAAAGCTGCAGGGTATTACAAAATAGATTCTGATTTAAGTCAAGGATATGGAGTTCAAGGAAGCCCCACACTTGTAATTAATGGAGTTGAGGTTGTAAGTGCAAGAAGTCCTGCTTCAGTTTTGCAGACGATATGTTCATCATTTAAAATTGCGCCAAGTGAGTGTTCTGTTCAACTGCCTGCGGAAAGTGCAAGTCCTGGATTTGGATATAGTGCAAGCAGCGGTGCGGATAGTGCAGCTGTGCAGTGTGCAGTTTAAACAAAATGAAATTATTAGAATTAAAAGCAGGACAGGGAAAAGTTGACGTTGAAGTTACGGTCAAAAGCAAAGCTGAGCCAAGAGTAATGAACAAATATGGAAAAGAATTAAAAGTTGCCAATGCAGTTGTTCAAGATGAATCTGGCGAGATGAAGCTTAGTTTGTGGAATGATGATGTTGATAAAGTTAATGCTGGAGACAAAATAAAAATCACAAACGGCTATGTTTCAGAGTTCAACGGAGAAAAACAGCTTACTTCCGGCAAATTCGGCAAATTAGAAGTAGTTGGCGCATCAAGCCCATCTGTTAGTGATAGTGCAGAAGATGATTCTTCATTCAAGAAGCCTAAAAAAGAAAAAGCGGACAAAAAAACAAAAAAAGAAGAAGAAAAAGAGAAAGCTGAAGACGAAGAATTCGAAGCTGATGCATTTTAACTTTTACTGATTAATCTTCCACAATCTTTTAATACTCCCCCATTTTTATCTTTCTATGAAACACACACTGCCTAAACTTTCCTATGCTTATAACGCATTAGAGCCGTTTATAGATGCAAAAACAATGGAAATTCATTATTCCAAGCACCATCAGACTTATACTGATAAGTTTAATGAAGCTCTTGATAAGCATCCTGATTTGTTCGACAAAAAACCAGAAGAATTGCTTGCAAATCTTAGCACAATTCCAGAAGATATTAGAGCTGCGGTGAGAAATCACGGCGGCGGCTATGTCAATCACTGCTTTTTCTGGGAAATTCTTTCTCCAAAGAAACAAAAACCTTCAGATTTAACTTTCCTGAAGGTAATAAGCAAATCCTTTAGTTCATTTGAAAAATTCAAAGAGCAATTTTCTGCATCTGCAATGTCAAGATTTGGCTCTGGGTGGGCATGGCTTGTTCTTACAAAAGATAAAAAACTTGAAATATACTCAACTGCCAATCAAGATTCGCCTTTAATTGATGGAAAAATTGCTTTGTTGGGTTTGGATGTCTGGGAACATGCATATTATTTGAAGTATCAGAATAAAAGAGCAGATTATATCGCTGCTTTCTGGAATATCATAAATTGGAAGAAAGTCGAAGAAAATTATTTGAATGCTTTAAAATACAGGCATCAATAATTCCTACTTGGAAGTATGAAAAAGTTTAAATAGTTAGTATAACTAAACAATCTATGATAATTAAAAGAGAAATGGGGGGGAAAGGGCAGGTAGTTATACCTAAAGATATAAGGCTAATGTTAGGCTTAATGCCTAAGCAGAAAGTTGTATTCGAAGTTAATGGGGGGGATGTTTCAATAAAACCTGAGCAGAATCCTCAAGAATTCCTTAAAGACTTTTTTAATGTTCCAAAAAAGAGAAAAAAAAGTCTTACTCCTAAAGAAATAAATAAAATCTATGAGGAAAGCTATGATTTACCTTGATGCCAACATTTTTTTATATGCTTTAACTTCAGAGGATAGAAAAGCTGAAAACTCTAAAGCGATAATTACTCAAGTAGCAGAAGGAGATGTAGAAGGTTGTACGTCTGTTTTAACATGGGATGAAGTGTTATACGTCTTAATAAAAGAAAAAGGAAAAAAGGAAGCAATAATAGAAATAAAGAAACTTCTTAAAATACCAAAGTTGATATTTATAGATGCAAATTCAGATATAATAAATAATGCTTTAAATATTGTTGAAAATTATTCGTTAAATCCTAGAGATGCAATTCACGCCGCAACTGCAATTATCAATAAATGTGATAAAATAGCTTCCGATGATTCTGATTTTGACAAGATAAAAGAATTAAAGAGGATTAAAATAAATTAGCCTCCGCCATTACTCAAAAAATTAATTTCTTCATCGCCAAGCTGGAGCTGCTTTTGAATTGCATATCTCTTCAAAATTAATTTTATCATGCTGAAATCTCTCATTGCTCTCTTGACAGAGCAATGAACAAACTTTGCATACTTCTTCGCGATTGTTTTCTTATGCTGCATCTTTTGGTTGTTAAGCCAGATTTTAAGAATTCTTTTCGGAGGGTCATATTTTGTAAATCCCGCCAGAGGAAATTTTTTTGCATATGAAATGCCTGCGCTTTGAAAGATATTTTGATAAACTAAAAATCTCCACGACTGGTTTTTGTAAATTCTCCCTCGAAAAACATCTGCATTGCCTAAAGCATAATAAGCCTTTGCAAGAGCCTCATTTCCATATTCCTTCGGAATATTTTCTTCAATCCAGAGAAGAATCTCATCAAGAGACATTTTTGTCGTGTCAAAAATATTAAGAAAATCCTGCCTTTCTTTAAATATTTTTTTAAGAATATTAAAAATGCTGTCTTCAACATCTCTTTTTTCAGAGAGATCCACTGCGCTGTCAACGAGCTGATAAGATTGCAAATCATTTAACGCTGCTCTGATATCTCCCTGAGATTTTATAGCTATTTGATTCAAGAAAACAGCATCTCTTTTTATCTTTTCTTTTTCAACAATTTTTCTTAATATCTCTTCAATATAAGGAACAGGCAGCGCTTTCATTTCAATAAGCTTGCATTTTGACCTTAAAGAAGAGAGCTTTGTCTGCCAGACATCATTGCAGGTCATAATAATTGGATGCTTTGTTTCTTCAAGTATTTTGATTAATTCTGGAATTCCTCCAATATCTGTGCCAGTCACACCATCAACTTCATCCATTAAGAGGATTTTTCCTTTTTTGAAAAGGCTCTGCTGCTGTGTAGCAGGTTTAAGAACTTCTTCAAGCTTCGCCCTATTTCTTAAATCAGATGCATTTAATTCCAAGACTTCAAGATTATTTTCCTTTGCAGCAGCCAAGGCAAGAGAAGTTTTTCCTGTTCCTGCAGGTCCATATAATATCGCTCCTTTTTTCTTCGGAAATTCCTTAATAAAAGTTTTTATATCGATAACTGCCTTATCCTGCCCAACAAATTCAGGATAAATTCTTATTCTATATTTTTCAGCTAAATTTTTGTGCATGTTTTATCCTTTGAAACCTATCAAATTTAGCCCCCATTTTTACGTCGCTTTGCCCTGCCCAGCTAAGACAAATGAAGCAAGCAAAGCCTGAAGCTGCACAAACTCGTCGCTTCCTTCGGTCATTCTAAATTCTGCTTCGCCGGTTTTTTCAGTCAGTCGAACTTTTATTTCAGGCTCTATATGAAGGTTCCAAATCTCCTTCTGTATTTCTTTTATGACATCAACACCTGAAACACTTTCCTTGAGCATTACATCGAGCAGTTTATCTCTCGCATTTATAAAATCTCCAGCCAGAGCATAATCTAAAACTACTTTAATTCCAGTTGGTTTATTTGAAGCAGCAATCATATTGACTATTTCTGAATTTATATCCAAAGCAACAGAAGAAGTTGCCTGCAAAAGATTTATCGCTCTTCTGCAATCACCCTCGCTTGCTTCATAAATAGTTTCAAAAGAATCCGGAGAGAGCTTTAAATTCTCCTTTTCGGCAATTCTTCTTACGACTTCTGAGATGTCTTTCTTTTCAAGAAGTTTAAATCTGAATACTACACATCTTGATTGTATAGGGTCTATAATAGCACTTGAATAATTGCACGAAAGGATAAACCTGCAGGTATTAGTGTAATTTTCCATGGTTCTTCGCAAAGCCTGCTGTGCTTCTTTTGTCAAAGCATCTGCCTCGTCTAAAAAGATAACTTTGAATGGAACATTTTCAAGCGCTTTTGTCCTCGCAAAATCTTTTACTTTCTGCCTTACAACATCAATTCCTCTTTCATCAGATGCATTTAATTCCAAATAATTCTCTCTCCATGCCTCGCCAAATAATTCTTTTACAATTATCAGTGCGAGAGTTGATTTTCCTATTCCTGCAGGTCCGGAAAAAAGAAAATGGGGAATATTCATTGCCTTAACAAGAGAGCTCACTCTTTTCACTATCTCGTGCTGACCAACCATCTCTTCAAATTTCGTAGGACGATACCTCTCAGTCCAAATGTCGCTCTGCCCCATGATTAAGTTGCGTTTTGGCTTTTTATAAAGATTGTTGTGCTTTAAGCATACTAAGTTAATTTTGAGTTACACTTCTTAGTGCTATGGATAACTGCATTACTTGTAGCTCTCTGTGTTGCAGTTCTCCAGACAGAAGCGTACAAAATCCGCTACAAGCTACGCAGTTTTCTGTATCAGAATATAATTCTCATGACGAGACTTCAAGGCGCGAAAGCAAATAATATTCAACAACTTAGAAAACAGCCAATTCATCCAAATCCTCGGGTGCTGGCAAATCCAGCAGTATTTTTAAACTTTTAAACCTTTCTAAAACCTCAGCTTTGCATTTAAAAAGCTTCTTTAAAATTAGGCTTTGCGTATAAATTAGCCCTTCTTAATCTTCTTGAAGTATGATAATCTT
>ERZ1292640.1918-Hain-H43-02um-R1-1918-length-16990-cov-6_pt1 | contig 16990 bp, 17 predicted proteins | sample MGYA00564404_ERZ1292640 | MGnify/ENA primary metagenome ERZ1292640 (study PRJEB36523, sample SAMEA6512636) | groundwater metagenome | collected 2019-01-08 | study: AquaDiva: Metagenomics assemblies of 32 groundwater samples
CCGAATAGAATAATACTTAATGGCCGCGGCGGCTTAATTTCTCTTAATATAATCCGGGCAATACGGACAAAAATACCTTCCTCTTTCTCAAATGCCGGACGAATAATTTCTTTAACCAAGAAATTGTCTTCGTTAAGCCAATAAACCAAGGAACTGCCTACGGAACGCATGCTTACCACACCATGCTTAGTCAAATCCTTTAAGGCTGTGTGGGCTTTTACATGCGATAAGCCGACATTCTTGGCAATCTCCCTGCCGTTTAGCTGTGCCTGGCTTTTAACCAGGAACCGCAGTATTTTTATCTTTGATGACTGGCCAAAAATACCTTCCAGCGGCCTATTCAATAACAATGCTGCCTCCTTTTAAGCGGAAACTATAATTAACAACTGGTAACTATTATTACCATAAATATATGCCTTGTCAATATTTTTTGTGATTGTTGTGATTCACTACTGTCCAAATTAAACTTGTCATTGCGAGGAACCCTTGCTTGACATATCTGTGACGAAGCAATCTCGTCTTTAAATACGGGATTGCTTCGTCGCACCGTGTCAACGATAGCTCCTCGCAATGACAGCAGAAATCAAATCTCTAATAACTTTCTCGTCGCTATTTTGCATCTAATTTGGACACGAATGATATCCGAAGAAAATCAAATGAAGTCATTTAGGCAGCCTGGTTTTCCTTTTCGCGTTTGTAGTGATATCGATACCGAATATTTCCGACAAATCGCTATCTTTAATAATCCTGGATTTCGCGGGCCGCGATGCCGGCGTTTTTAGGCCTGCTTTATTGATTAATTCAATATGATCGACTTTTCTAAGCTTAAACAGGAGCTCCGGCTCATTATCCAAACGATTGCCTACGCCATAAAGAACGGCCGCTACATGTTTGCACATATTTGCCCAGTCAGGACATGAGCAGTCAAGCTTAATTTCCTTGGGACTCGGGAAGAGGCCATTTTTTCTATCTGCGATAATCTTCATTACCCCCGAAGAGAACCTGCCCTGCAAGAGCTCAATGGTAGAATCAATCTGCCCGGAGCAATTCTCTCGAATGAACGCCCATTTATTTGGAGCAAGCGTTTTAATGTCAATTTTGACCTTATACAGCGAAGAGCCTTGGACAAAGGCTTCGATCCTGCCTTGATCAATATTCAAATGAACTACAAATCCGTTGCGTAAATACGCACGGCCTCTGGGAAGACGATTTTCATAATCTCTAATTGATTCCAGGTGATCACACCAGGCTTTTCCCCAAAATGTTTTAGCAAGAGTCCTTCCCTCAATTGTTACCGGGAAGATTTTTCTGCCCTTTTTCGTCATTCTGGCTATAGCTTTCTGTGCCTTTGCCTGCCGTTCGCTCACAGGAACATATCTTGGCCATCCCCATCCACCGTACATTTGATTTCCCCTTATAGATTAACCCTCGCTTACCGCGGAATTGATATCAAGTGACACGATTTTCAACAACTCTTCATTAGATAATTCCGTCAAAACCGCGCCATCAGCCCCTTCCAGAATTTCTTTTGACATGCTTTGCTTGGATTCAATAAGCGCGTCAATCTTTTCTTCTAGAGTGCCTTTACAAATAAATTTATGCACTAAAACGTTATGCCTTTGCCCAATACGAAAAGCGCGATCAGTCGCCTGGTTTTCAACCGCGGGATTCCACCAGCGGTCAAAATGGATCACATGGGAAGCCGCCGTCAAATTAAGGCCTGTTCCGCCGGCTTTAAGCGATAAAATAAAATATGGCGGGCCGTCGTCTTTTTGAAAAGCATCCACCATTTCGGGCCTTTTTTTAACCGGCGTTTCGCCATGAAGAACAAGCCCCTGTTTGCTAAAAATGGGCCGCAAAAAATCTGCCAAAGGCCCGGTCATTTCTTTAAACTGCGTGAAGACCAAGACCTTTTCCTGCTTTTCTGATATAATTTCACAGATTTCTTTAAGACGCAGGAACTTACCGCTGTCAACACCTGAAAAGTTGCCGTCTTTGATAAATTGCGCGGGATGGTTGCAAATTTGTTTAAAACGCATCAAATAAGATAAAATAATTCCCCTGCGCCGTATCCCATCAGCTTCTCGAATTTCTCTGCTCAATGAATCAACTGATTTTTGATAAAGAACGGCTTGTCCTTTGGTAAGCGCGCAATAGGTCTTTACTTCTGTTTTGTCCGGCAGGTCGCTTATGACATTCTTGTCGGTTTTTAGACGCCTTAAAATATAGGGCCGCAGCAGATTTCTTAAACCCGCGTAAGGGCTTTCGCCGGCTTTCGATTTGCGTTTAATAAAACCGTCAAAATCTTTAGCTGAACCCAGCAGTCCCGGAGAAATAAAATCAAACAACGACCATAAATCCGACAAATGATTCTCAATCGGCGTGCCTGTCAGAATAATTTTGTTTTTGGCTTTAAGAGCTTTGACCGCCTTCGTTTGTTTGGCCGATGGATTCTTGATTGCCTGGGCTTCATCTAATATAATAATGCCCCAATCTTTTTCAGGCAGCCAGGACAGCCTTGCCACAGACCCGTAGGTTGTTATCACTACATCAATATCATCATGAGCGGGTCCAGTGATCCCATTGCCGCTGGGGTGGGCAATCCAATACTTAAGCGAGGGGGCAAACCGGTCTATTTCCGACTTCCAATTTCCAATAAGAGATGCCGGAATAATTAATAACGCGCGGGCGTCTCTTAATCCAGACTGTTGATTAAGCAAAAGAAGAGAAAGCACCTGAATCGTTTTTCCAAGTCCCATATCGTCCGCCAGCACCGCCCCCAAGCGCATCTGATGAAGCATATTAAGCCAGCTTACTCCTTGAGCTTGATACGGACGAAGTTCCGCCTTTAATTTCGTCTTAAGCACTCGTTCAATTCTTTGGTTTATCTGCGGCGCCCGCATACATTCCAAGGTCTCTTTGAGCCATTTACCGGAAATCACACGGGTATAAGACTGGACATCCTGGGCCTCCCCGCTCGGAACCGCCCCATCAACCCCTGCAAGCCAGCGCATTCCTTCCGCGAACGTAATGCCGCCATCTTTAACCGACTTGGTTACCATCTTCCATTTTGATAAAATATCGCTGAGTTTGTCCTGGTCGACTTCCACCCATTGGCCTTTAAAGAAAATTAAATTTTCACTGCGTTTAAGTAACTCCTGAATTTCTTGCTCATTTAACTGCTGATCTCCAATAACCACGGACACTCTAAAATCTATAAGCTCGTTAAATCCCATTTTACCGGCTTGTTTTTCTCCGATACAGACTTCAACCCTGGGACGGTTGGACTGTTTGGGCTTCCACCAATTAGGGACTTTGACAAAAATACCGGATTTTGTGAATATGGGAATGTCTTTTAAGAACCTGTGAGTTTCGCCAGGGGTCAATGCGAGCGGATAATAAATATCACCTGAATCAATAATTTCTTTTAAATACGCGCTTTCGCAGGAAGCCTTATGAATTGGAGACAAAAGTCGTAATAGAACGGCCTTGTTTTTTACGCCTGCGTATTCTTCAAGCGCTTGACTCAAAGGCAGGTGCTGCGACCTGCCCTCTTTTGTTATTTGATGGGCATAGGTCGCAAGAAAGGCGAATGGGGTATCTTGGGATTTTTTATTTTCCGCGAGGTGAAAACAAATCCGGCCAAGCAGGCTCCAGTTTGAATGCCTGGATGCAAAAAAATCAGCTATATTTTTCCCTGACGCGTTGATTTCTTCATGCAATGCTGTTTCGATATCACGCCATAAACCTTGAAAAGCCTCCTTATCGCAATACTCCGCCCCTTTCATTGGCGGCACCGTCAGGACAAATCGATCCAATTCTTCAACAGGAATCTCAATGGCAATCGGATTTTTGGAAAGATCACGCCGCTCGAGATCCGGGGTTGCCGCGAACAAAGAGATATACACCCGCGCAAAATCTTTCCAAAAAGCAAATGCCGATTCCTCTGTGAAAGCGTTTCCGGCAATATCTAAAAAAAGCAGGCCATGGCCGGGACCTTCAGAAAACGCGCTCGATAGATCCCTGTACTTTTCTAAATCATTCCCTGCGACATAAAGCCGCTTATGCGGTGAACAATAAATCTCTGGCATAGTCTCTTATATTAGTGATGCGTCATTTTTGGCTCCGCTGATAAAAATTTTATATTTTTTCATCGTATATTTTTGCTGGCACCATTTTTGATTATAAGCTAACGGCGTGGAAAGTCAAGCGCGACGAAGAAATACTCTAAAAGTTTTTATTTGATTTTGATATAGTACTGCCCTAAAAACAAAAAAGCCAGAATAGACCCTTTTTCTGTCTAATCCGGCTTACAACTCCGTGGCAATCCTGATTACCTCCATAATCAGAATCACCGGATTTTAAACAAAATTCATAACAATGAATTATTTATATGTATCTTCCCCTCTTTTTCTTAGAACAAATACCCAAACTGTCTTCGTTGCCTCATCCACATCATACAAAACACGATAATCGCCGATTCGCAGGCGGTATTGCGCAGTGTATTGCGTTAACTTTAGCGGCGGATTAAGCCTTTTAAAAATATTCTTGCCCAGCGGGTAAGGATTTTCCGCAAGGCTGGCGGTGGCATCCATAATTGCATCTTGAATTTTCCGAGGAAGCTTTATTAGCACTTTATGGAATTTGTCTTCAAGGGAACGTGTCGGAAACAAAAGACGGTATTTCATTTATACGCGCTTTCTGGCCTTAGAGAATAAACGCAGTACTGATATGCCTTTTCTTTTCGCTTTGATTGCCTCTCGGCCTTCTGCCACGGCTTTTAACGCTTCTAAATCCGTAGCTTCATCAATTAGGTCGACCATTTCAATAGCTTCCGCGTAAGGAATAACCACTTCAATAGGAACCCCCCGGTCAGTAATAATAAGAGGGTTGCCTATTTTTAAGAATTTAGATAAGCTGGCCTTAAATTGCCTTACGCCTATATGCGGCGCCTTTAATAGAATTGCTGCGAGAGTCATTTTCTCCTCCTTATGTAGCCTCATCTGTGTCTACATAAAATATACCATAAAATAAATGGCTGTCAAGAAAGTTTTCTGCGGTAATGCTTATAGAACTCTATTATCACAGGAAGGACAGAGAGAAAAATTATCAGCAGGATCACCAATGAAAAATGGTGCTGAACTATTGGGATATTCCCAAAATAAAACCCCCCAAGGGTAAAAAGAGCCACCCAGAGAATACCCCCGGTTACGTTATATAGGAAGAAACGCCAGTAACTCATCCTTCCTACGCCTGCCACAAACGGGGCAAAGGTGCGCACTATCGGGACAAACCTGGCAAGGATTATAGTCTTGCCTCCGTATTTCTCATAAAACCTGTGGGTGCGGTCCAGGTATTCTTTTTTAAAGATCCGTGAATTGTTATTCTGAAACACCTTGTCGCCGATAATCTTTCCTACCGCGTAATTAACGCTGTCTCCGATTACCGCCGCGAATATAAGGGCCAAAATAAGCCAGAAAAGATTGAAGGAACCCACCGCGGCAAATGTCCCGGCGGCAAAAAGCAAAGAATCTCCGGGGAGAAAAGGCATTACCACCAGGCCGGTTTCGGTAAAAATAACCGCGAAAAGCAGGAAATAAGACCATACCCCAAAATCCTGAATGACTAAACCGAGGTATTTATCTACGTGAAGCAGGATTTCTATTAAATGGCTAATAAGTTCCATTTTTTAAATTGAGAGTGTTGAAAAACCATAAGTTCGTCATTGCGAGGAACCCGCGTCAGCTTCAGGTGACGAAGCAATCTCGTTTTAAAAAACGGGATTGCTTCGTCACCAATGCAAACGACAGCTCCTCGCAATGACGGTTTTGTAACGATCCCAAATTAAGAATTCAAAGGCGCTACAGGATATGCTGAAATGAGCGTAACGCGGTTATGAAAAATATGGATAAAGCCTTTACCCTTACAGGCAAACATTTTAGTCTTACCCTGTGCTTCCCTTAAAGTAATTTTTCCCTCGGCTAAGTCCGACGCCAAAGGCGCGTGATCCGCCAATACCCCCAGATAACCCATCGCGGCAGGGGCAACCAGAGATTCAACATCTCCTTCGTAAACGGTTGCTTCAGGGCTGACTATCTCCAAAAAAAATAATTTAGCCATAATTAAGCTTTATCCTCGCGTCATTGCGAGGAACCCTCGCTTGGCATATCCGTGACGAAGCAATCTCGTTTTAAAAACGGGATTGCTTCGTCGCCAGCACAGACGACAGCTCCTCGCAATGACGGTGGTTTTAATTTTCGTTTTTCAACTTATCCGCTCTTTCAATCACTTCTTCTATAGTCCCTGCCATAAAAAATGCCTGTTCGGGAAGATCGTCGAGCTTTCCTTCAAGTATCATCTTAAAACCTTTAATCGTGTCCGCGAGCTTTACGTATTTTCCTTTAATGCCGGTAAAAGTCTCGGCGACAAAAAACGGTTGGGAGAAAAACTTCTGTATCTTCCTTGACCGGTAAACCACTAATTTATCTTCGTCGGATAATTCGTCTATGCCAAGGATGGAAATAATATCCCTTAAATCTTTATAGCGCTGTAAAATCCTCTGCACGCTTATCGCGATATTGTAATGCTCCTCTCCTATAATCCTTGGATCGAGCATACGCGATGTGGAGTCCAGCGGGTCAACTGCCGGATAAATCCCCAGTTCAGCTATCTGGCGGGAAAGGACAATCTTGGCATCGAGGTGCGAAAAGGTAACTACAATCGCCGGGTCAGTAAGGTCATCCGCCGGCACATAGATCGCCTGCACCGAAGTAATCGCGCCGTTACGGGTAGAAGCAATCCTTTCCTGCAGTTGCGCCACTTCGGTGGCTAAATTAGGCTGATAACCCACAGCTGACGGCATACGCCCAAGAAGGGTAGAAACCTCAGAGCCTGCCTGAATATACCTATATATGTTGTCGATAAACAACAGCACGTCTTTTCTTTCCTTATCGCGGAAATATTCGGCAATAGACAACGCGGCTAACCCCACGCGCAAGCGGGCGCCGGGCGGCTCATTCATCTGCCCGAATACAAGCGCGGTTTTGTTAATTACTCCCGAGGCGTTTAATTCCCGCCACAGTTCATTCCCTTCCCTGGTCCTCTCTCCTATGCCGGCAAATACCGAAACCCCTTTTAATTCCTGGGCGATGTTGCGGATCAGCTCCATAACAATAACCGTCTTGCCTACTCCCGCCCCTCCGAACAAGCCGATCTTACTGCCGCGGGGAAAAGGAGCAAGCAGGTCAATAACCTTCAATCCTGTTTCCAGAATAGAAGATACAGGAAGCTGTTCCTGAAAATTAGGCGAATCCCTGTGAATAGGCGAACGTTCATGAGGATGCGCGAGCGGGCCTTTTTCATCAATCGTCTCGCCGAGTACATTAAAAATCCTGCCCAATGTCTGCGGGCCGACCGGGACCGTAACCGGAGACTCCAAATCTTTAGCCTTCATTCCTCTGGCTAAACCATCGGTTGAGGAAAGGGCAATACAGCGGACAGTATTGTTGCCGATGATCTGGGCTACTTCCAAAGTCAAATTTATATCGGGCGCCTCTTCGATTTTTAAGGCGTTTAATAACTGCGGGACTTCCCCTTCGGGAAAACGTATATCCACGCTTGGGCCGATTACCTGAATCACTTCTCCGTATGCCATCTCTCAACTCCTATGGAAAAACTACTAACATGATGTTTGTTAGCCTGTTGGCCAGTTTACCAGTTAGCCAGTTAAAAAGAAAAACATTTTTTAATTAACCGGCCAACTGGCAAACCGGCTAACTAACAACTATTTTCTACCCCCTCAACGCTTCGGCAGTCGAGATGACCTCCATAATTTCTCTGGTAATAATCTCCTGCCGCATTTTATTCCTGGTTAAAATCAATCCTTCCAATAATTCCCGCGCGTTCCTTGTCGCTTCTCCCATCGCGATCATCCGCGAGGCATGTTCACTGCTAAAAGCATCCAGCAAAACAATCCTGATCTTACTGCTGAAGTATGCCGGGATAAGTTCGTTCAAAAGCGCGTCCCTTCGCGGCTCAAAGATAAAATCCTTCTCACTGCTTTGAGAAAATTCTATATTTAATACTTTCTCAATAAATGGTTTATGCCGGGAGGCGCTCTCAAAATGCGTATAGGCAACGTCCACCTCATCAGCTGCTCCACTTGTAAACTTTTCCCTTAGCAACAAATCCACATCGCTCAACAAGCCTTCTGAAAATCTGCCGCGCAGTTCCAGAAAAGAATGCGCGATTTTAAAGCCTGCCCTCGAGAAATACCTGTATGCCTTTCTTCCCACGGTGATTAATTCCAGATGGGCAAAATTATTCCTTTTAAGGAATCCTTCCGCTAATTTCAAAATGTTGTGGTTATACGCCGCGCATAAGCCCGTGTCCGAGGCCACAACGCATAAAAGCGCCTTTTCACTTTTAGCGGGAGGACGTAAAAGCGGATGAAGGTAACCATCGGCCTGCGGCAAAACATCTCTTAATAATGCCTCTAGTTTGAAGAAATATTTCAGTGCCGCAAATTGTTTGTTTTCAACAGCGTTAAATTTCGCGGATGAAACCATCTCCATCGCCCGGGTAAGCTTGCGGGTATTTTCTATACTGCGTATCCTTGATTTTACCTGCCGTATTGTCTGAATCATATCGCTTGTGATTAACCGTCATTGCGAGGAACCCTCGCTTGGCATACCTGTGACGAAGCAATCTCGCTTTTAAAAACGAGATTGCTTCGTCGCCTGAAGCCTACAAAGGCTCCTCGCAATGACTAAAAATCCGAAATTATACTACCTTAAACTCGCTCTTAAATGCCAGTATTGCTTTATCTAATTTCTGCATTAAATCCTCGTCCAACTCTTTTTTGCTTTCGATATCCAGCGCTATCTCGGGATAATGGACATCCATATATTTAAAAAATTGGTTTTCAAAGCTTCTTATCGCGCTAACCGGCAGGCCATCCAAGAAACCTTTAGTGCCGCAATATATTATCATTACCTGCCTGGCAAAAGGCATTGTATCGTATTGCTGTTGTTTTAAGATCTCCGACATCCGCTGGCCGCGGTTTAACTGGGCCTGGGCGGATTTATCTATCTCGGAACCAAACTGAGTAAAAGCCACCAATTCGCGGTATTGGGCAAGGTCCAGGCGGAGTTTTCCGGCTACCTGGCGCATGGCCTTACATTGCGCCTTGCCTCCCACGCGCGAAACAGACAGTCCTACGTTTATTGCCGGCCGCACGCCGGAATAAAACAGGTCGCTCTCCAAATAAATCTGCCCGTCTGTAATAGAAATGATGTTTGTCGGAATATAGCTGGTTATATCCCCTCCCTGCGTCTCCACTATCGGAATCGCGGTCAAAGAACCGCCTCCATGCTGGTCATTTAATTTTGCCGCCCTTTCTAATAAACGCGAATGCAGGTAAAATATGTCTCCGGGATATGCCTCCCTCCCCGGGGGCCGGCGCAAAAGAAGAGACAACTGCCGATAGGCCTGGGCATGCTTTGAAAGGTCATCATAAATCACTAACGCGTGCTTGCCGGAATACATAAACTCTTCGCCAATGGCGCAGCCGGCGTAAGGGGCAAGATATTGCAAAGACGCTGAAGCACGGGAAGAAGCGCTGACAATGGTCGTATATTCCATTGCCCCATATTTCTCCAACACCTGCGAAACCGAAACCACGTTAGAAAGTTTCTGGCCTATAGCGACATATATACAATAAACCCCTTTGCCTTTTTGATTGATTATAGTATCAAGCACAATCGCGGTTTTTCCGGTCTGCCTGTCTCCGATTATCAGCTCTCTCTGGCCTCTGCCTATCGGGATCATCGAATCAATCGCTTTTAGCCCTGTTTCAAGCGGCTCGAAAACCGGCTGCCTGGCGACGACGTTAGGCGCCGGTGCCTCAAGCGGGCGGTATTTATCCGCCTCTATAGAACCTTTTCCATCAATAGGGCTGCCTAAAGCATTAACCACCCTGCCGATAAGCCCGCTACCCACCGGCACGCGGATAATCTTGCCGGTCCTTTTAACAGTATCGCCTTCCTTAATATTTCTATCAGGATTATCCGGGCCGAATATTACCGCGCCCACCGTGTCTTCCTCGAGGTTCAAAACCATACCCATAACATTATTAGGGAACTCTATAAGCTCGCCTAACATGACGTCATCCAACCCATAAATACGGGCAATGGCATCGCCCACCTGAATTACACTGCCGACGGATTCCTTGCGCAGGCGCACTTGATACTTAGCCAATTCTTTTTTGATTATCGATGTGATTTCTTCCGGCCTTATCTCTTCCATTTTTTTAATTCACTTTCGCTGTCTGCAATCTTTCCCTAAGCTCCTGAAGCCGTTTCCTGACAGAGCCATCGATGATAGTATTGCCGACCCTCACCTGGATGCCGCCAAGTAAGCTTGCGTCCAGGTTTACGTAAAGGTTAAGTTTCTTTCCGAACTTTGTTTCTAATTTATTTTTTATCGACTGTATAACTTCTGTATCTAAAGGATATGAAGTGCGCAATATAGCGTCAAGCGCCTCCCCGTGAGCGTAAGTAATCCTGACATAATCAGAGATAAGAACGATAATATTAAACCTCCGCTTTTCCAAAAGCAGTCTTAAGAAATCGCGCATTTCCGCGGAGAAATTACCGTCAAGGGTCTTATCGATAAACACGCTCTTCTCGGAATAAGTGACTTCCATGCTTTCCAGGAAGCTCTTAAACTCCGGGTTTTCACGGATTATATTTTTTAGCGCCTTGAATTCCCGCACTATTGCCTTTAAACCAACCGTATCTCGCGCGGAAGCGATAAAGCCTTCCGCGTATCTTTTAGCTAAAATTTGTTCTTTCATTTTACCTGATCGACCTTTTCCAGGAATTCTTCTACAATTTCCCTATCTTTTTCTTCGGTCAATTTCTGTTCAATAACTTCTTCCGCGGCACGCAATGAAATATCTATTATTTTTTCCTTAAGCTCTTCCCTTGCTTTATTCAACTCATATCTGATATTTTTTTTAGCGTCATCAATTATGCTTTGAGCGTCAGCGCGCGCCTGGCCCTTTATTTCGGATGCTTGAGCCTGGGCGCTTGCAAGCGCCTGGCCAATCTTTTCTTTAGCTATCTCTTCTATCGAGCTAATGCTTTTTTCATATTCGCTCTTTAAAGCGGCAACTCCCGCCTTGGAATCCTCAATATTCTTAAATTCAGCGGATATCCTTTCCCTACGCTGATCAAGAATCCGCAAAACACGCTTCCAGGCAAAAGCCTTTAAAATAATGAACAACAAAAGGAAGCTTGCAATCTGCGCTATTATCTCATTTGTGCTTAAAAGCTTTAGAAGTTCCATAATACGATGACTCCGCTATAATCGTCATTGCGAGGAACCCTCGCTTGGCATACCTGTGACGAAGCAATCTCGTTTTTAAGTACGGGATTGCTTCGTTGCCTCATCACAATAACAGCTCCTCGCAATGACTCATTCTTCCCGACTATTAAAACTTGCCCATCATGACAAACGCGAAGACAAGGGCGTAAATCGTCAAAGCCTCGATAAAAGCGCATCCGGTGGCCATATTGATTAATATTTTAGTCGCTGCCTCTGGCTGCCTTCCGGTTGCCTCCATTGCCGAAGAAACCACCTTACCCAACGCCAGCGCCGAGCCAATAGCGACTATACCCAAGCCCATTGGTAATGCTATTGATAAAGCTACTCTGTAATCCATCTTGTCCCCTCCTCGTATAATAATGTTAAACTTCTTCTGTTACTACTAGTCCTCGTGTGTTAGAACTAACGCGAAATATATTGTACTCAACAAACTAAATACCAACGCCTGCACCAGCGCGCCCACAATAACCAAAAGCATGCTGAAAACCAGAAGCGGCACGCCTTTTATGCCAAAACCGGCCACAACAGCCAAAAGCATATCTTCGCCCCAAATATTACTGCGCAAACGAAGAGATAAGCTAATCGGCCTGACTAATTCAGAAACAATATGCAGAAAGAACATCATCAAAGGTATAAACACAGAAAAGGCAAGTATACCCCTGGGTTTACCCATCATATGGTCTAAATAACCTAAAAAGCCTAACTCTTTAAAAGCGGAATATTGAACATAGCAAAACACGCAAAGGGCCAAGCCAAAAGTCACCGACCAGCTGGAAGTCGCTGACTTCATAAAAGGCACAAGGCCGAAAAGATTCATAAAAAGGATATATATAAACAGTGTTCCGATAAAAGGCGTGTATTGCCTTCCCTTTTTGCCTAAAATACCGCAGACAAAATCGTCGGCGCCGGCGACAAAAGCCTCGGCGCAATTTTGCGCTCTTACGGGGATTAATTTTAGTTTCCGGCAGCTAAAATACGCGGCCAAAGATAAAATCATAACCGCAAGGAGAGAAAATAGCGGATTTTCCCAGGCTTTAAGAAAATCCGTAAATGGCAGGCCGGGAAATTTATCAGCCAAAAGCGTTACTAGATTCGGCAACTCCGGAGAACCGCTATGCGCTTGAACGACATGAATAGCTTCCATTAATCCTTCTTTTCTATTTTTACAACCAGCCTTAATATCTTTATTGTCTCGAACACCGCGGCGGCTAAACCGATCATCATAAAAACAAAAACCGCGTATCCGCGTCCACCAAATTTAGATTCAAAGAAACTGCCCAAAAAATATCCGCTTACGGGGCCCGCAACTAATACAAACGGAATAAACGAAATAAGCCCAGCGACCTTAACACGCTTATAAAAGTCACTCCGATCCTTCACGCTCTACTCATATCTGTGCTAATCTGTGTCTATGCCGCCTAACACAGATATCTGTGCCTATCTGTGTTTTATAAAAGAAAACGGCGCCTTTCACCCCGCGCAACATGGATAAAGAACGCCTCAACGTTATCATTATTCTTGCTTATTATATCACTGAATCAATGCCTGTCAAGGATTTGGCGGCGTTGGCGTGGGCGGAGGCGGCTGTTTAATTTCTTGCTTTTGCAAAAGCTCTAAGTATTCTTTACCTTCCGCCAATGGATTCAAAGCGTGATCGATCTTAAGCGTATCCTTTTTTTCTTTAAGGTCAATAAGCTCTTTACTTCCTGGAGGAGATATAACTTCGACTTTAGGCGAAAAGATATCATCTTCATTTTCCTCTTTTACCACAGCAATTCTTTTATCGCTCAAGGCAACTATGGCGCCGATAGGCCAGACACCGATTATCTTAAAAAACTTATCCAGCGCGGCAGGCTCAAAAGCCGTGCCTTTATCTTTCATCATAATATTATAGACCATATCCGGTGGATAATCCCTTTTGTAAGTCCTTCTTCCGCAAAGGGCGTCATAAACATCGCATACTGATACAATCAACGAAGCAATATGCGGCTTTTGGATAAAGGCAAGTTTTGGATAGCCCTTACAATCATACCTTAAGTGGTGTTCGAAAGCAACCACCACCGGTAAAATCCCCATACTATCGGTATATTTAAGGAGGATCTGCGCGCCCAAAACCGTGTGGCTGCGTATCGAAGTAAATTCCTCGTCGGTCAAAACGCCCGCCTTGGCTAAAATCTTACGGGAGATATAAAGCTTGCCTATATCATGGTAAAGGCCGGCTATACCTATATCCATAACATCGTCTTTACTAAAGCCCATTTTATAGGCTAGATACATTGAGAGGATAGAAACATTCAAGATATGCACAAAAGTGCTGATATCCAGCCTTTTAAGCGTCGTCAGTTTCAGGAATTCCTGTTGTGCATTAAGCAGGTTTTCCATTACATTAATAACCGAAAACCTAAGGCCCATATAATCGACTATTTTGTTGTCAAGTGCATTATCGATAAACTGGGAAATTTCATCCAAAGAACCTTCATATTGCCTCAAAAATTTTAAAGTATCTGAAAGCTCATCCTTTCCGACAGCCCCGGAAACTTTTATTTTTCCTACCGAAATATTTTTTATGCCCCTTACCACGAGAGATTCTTGAGCATCTTTTTTGGCCGTCTCCGTAGTCACTAAATAGCTGATAAAAGCCTCGAACTCTTCTTCTCGCAGGCCCTGATAAAAAGTAATAGTTTCTATTGCCTTCTGCTTTAAGAACCCTATGCCCTGTTTTACATTTTTACTTAAATCAAAAAATATCTCGTTTTCAAAAGCAAGCTCATCTCCCATTACCCCGATTATCAGCTTATTCTTCTCTTCAAAAAGCGCGCATAAATCCACATAAGCCTTACTTTGCGCCTCTTTTACTTTCGGGTGTTTTTCAGGATAAACCCTGGCCAAAAGCAGGGCTATCATTAAATCGCTTAAGAATTTTTCGATTGCTTCAATCATTCCACTTTCGCAGGATTACTTGCGCCTTTTGCCGCACGTTTTTATGCCAGAAGAATTTCCTGCGGCTTAAAATTTCTAAATCACTCCTTGCCTCTTTTAATTCAACCTCTTCAACAAGCGCCATGTTTCTTAAGATAATATAATTATTTATGCCGAAAGGGCTGGGCTTCAAAAGCGCGATATCTATTAATTTGCGCATTTTTTCCGCGTCCCTTCTTAAAATATTCAAGGCATAGATCTTAAACGCGCGCGTGCCTGAAGTAGCCACGGAAATCAAAAACCTCTCGTCATAAACGGACATTTCAGGCATTGCTTTTAATACTTCCTGCTTGGTAAGGTTATTCGAAAAGCCATATATGTAGATAAGGGCATCCAGCGCGATCTTGGAATCCAATGCCTTTAGACAGCCAATAAAAACTTCCAAAAACGCCAGGTCATTTCTCTTACTGCGCAGGTTTTCATAAAAAAGCGCGGTATCCTTTGGAAAAAACTTAAAAAATAGTTTTAAAACACCCGCGGCAACCTTCTTTCCGCCGAAAATCTTCTTAATATAATCGTTCAAAGTAAACGTCGTTGAGTTTATGGCCTCCCAAAAAAATTCACTGCCTGTGGCATCCTGATCTTCTAAAATCAACCTTTCAACATAATCGGAAATTTTCTTCAATAATTCATCAAACAGATGTTCAAAATCACTATTCGATTTTTTCTTATCCCCTACTGTTTGCCAAAGGCATTTTAAATATTCAATATCTTTACCGTTTGTGATATTATCCCACTGGGCGGTAATTTTCTCGATTATGCCGGTTACGCGTTCTTTATCTCTTGAAACAACCAATAGATTAAGAAGAATAAACCGGTAGTTTCTGCTTAAAAGGGCCCTATCCAACGCAACGCCTTCAGAAGGAGAGATATCTTGAATCAGAAAAGATAGGGTATTGTGGTAGATTTTCGAGATATATGGATTATCAGGGTTATCGGGAATAGAAAACAGCTCTTTGATTTTCCTTATTACATGCGCGTTACCTCTAAGAGATGCTTCTTTCTTGACCTTTTCAGCCAAATTTTCCGCTATCTCCTGGTGTTTTTCCTGGTTTATAAGCTTAAAGAATAATTTAAAACTTAACGGGTCGAAATTGTCATCCGTTAATATTTCCTGCCACATATTATCCGCGAAATTATCCTCTTTCAAAGCCTTCAACAGCGCGTTCGCGTTGCTTATCTTCTCGGCATCCGACGACCTTGCATCCTGCATTATCGCTTTCAAAGTCTCACGCATGCATTTCTGAAACTTTCCGCTATCATTATCTTTAATATAAATCAAAAATTTCAGGACTTTTTCTTTTAAATCCTGATCTCCTAAAAGTTCTTTTATATTGAATTCCTTTAAGAATTTGTCGAAATGGTCGGAAAACTCTTTGATCTTCTCGGCGTCCTTGCTTTCTATCGATTCGTAAAGAAGGTATGTCCAAAGGTCTTTTTCTTCCTCTCCCGCTCCGCTTAAAATGAATGAATAATCCAACTCATCCAGATGTATATTGGTTACGCCTTCATTTTTCAGGATTTTGATCAATCCGCCCTGTTTAAAAATGTCCTTTACGGGCATAGAAGCCTTGGTCAGAAAAGCCGCCAGCTCATCATTGGTGGCTTCGGGCTTTATCTCTATGGCTTTGATTTTTCGGCGGTGGAACAACTCGGCGAGATCCATATACAGCTTTATCTTTTCCCAGAATTTTCCGTCAATAAGCAGTGAATTAGGGGTTATTCCTATTTTAGGCGAGGAAAGGAGAGGGTTTAAAATATTAAGTTTTACTTTAAGGCCTTCTACGGATTTATTGAAAAGCGAGTGGCCTTTAAAATATATCTGGGAATTGTTGAGGGCAATCTTGAAGCTTTTAAGGAACTCTTCTATGGCTTTGTCTTTTTCCTTATCTGGGGCTCTTTCTGGCTGATCCATAAGCGGCATAATATGGTTACCTAAAAGCAGTCCAAAAGAATTCTTACCTGGTTGCCTTTAAGCTATCTCGTCAATTACTTTGAGATTATAATATCCAAGCACCTTGACTTTTGCCTTGGATTTGGCAACCAGTATATCATGGAATTTACGCATGAAACGGTCATGGCCTTGCTTTGCCTTCCATTCGTACGCGGAAACAAATTGGTTTTTATGGCCGTCTCTTTGTATTGTCATGTAACGGACAAAGCCGCTGGCTCGTTTGGCGTAGCTTGCCCACAGGCGGCAATCCTTGCGGTATCTAAGCAGTTCTTTTGGCTTGATCTCAAATAAAACAGCGTGTACAAACATTATTTTAGAATTTTTTGTTGCCGTGCCTATACGGGCGCAGGCGGTTTTTCTTAAGTTTAGCTTTAATCGCTTTCTGTAAATCTATTTTTCTAGCGCCGCAAAAATCAAATATCCTAATACAACAATCTGCCAGTTCCTCGGCTATATCTTCTATCTTCCCATGGTTACGCATGGCTTCCAAAGCCTCTGATAATTCGGAATGCATCAGGGCGATTAATTCGCCATCGTTACGCTTGCCCTCCCACCACCCCTTGGATTTAGCGATTGAATGTGATTCCCGGACGAGTTTTTTGACGGTAGACATTTTAGGTGTTAGGTGTTAGGTGTTAGGTGTTAGGTGTTAGGTGTTAGAAAAAATTT
>ERZ1292640.1919-Hain-H43-02um-R1-1919-length-16986-cov-43_pt1 | contig 16986 bp, 12 predicted proteins | sample MGYA00564404_ERZ1292640 | MGnify/ENA primary metagenome ERZ1292640 (study PRJEB36523, sample SAMEA6512636) | groundwater metagenome | collected 2019-01-08 | study: AquaDiva: Metagenomics assemblies of 32 groundwater samples
CCTCGTCCAGCCACTCGGGCCGCTTCAGCACGTCGCGCGGCTTGCTGCCGTCGGGCGGGCCGATGATGCCCTCGCGCTGCATCACGTCCAGGATGCGGGCCGCCCGCCCGTAGCCGAGCCGCAGCCGGCGCTGCAACGTCGAGGTGGAGGCCTTGCCCATCTCCAGCACCACCCGCACCGCCTCGCGGTAGAGCGGGTCCTGCTCGCCAGAGATCTCCTCGCCCTCGGCGCCCTCCTCTTCCTCCGACGGCGGGGCGATCAGGAAGGACTCGTCGTAGTCGGGATCGGCCTGGGCCTTCCAGAACTCCACCACCCGGTTGATCTCGCTCTCGGTCACCAGCGGCCCGTGCACGCGGGTCAGCCGCGAGGAGCCCGGCGGCAGGAACAGCATGTCGCCCTTGCCCAGCAGGTGCTCGGCCCCCATCACGTCCAGCACCGTGCGCGAGTCCACCCGCGTGGCCACCCGGAAGCTGATGCGGGCCGGGAAATTCGCCTTGATCAGCCCGGTGACCACGTCCACGCTCGGCCGCTGCGTGGCCAGCACCAGGTGCATGCCGACCGCCCGCGCCATCTGCGCCAGCCGCGTCACCGACTGCTCGACGTTCTGCCGCTCCACCATCATCAGGTCGGCCAGCTCGTCGATCACCACCAGCACGTGCGGCAGCGGCTCCAGGTCCTCCAGCTCGCGCTCCTCCTCGAAGAGGCTGATCGGCTGGTGCTCCAGCCGCCGCACCTTGCGGTTGAACTGTTCCACGTTGCGCACGCTCTGGGAGGCCAGCAGCCTCAGCCGCCGTTCCATTTCGAGCACCGCGTTGCGCAGCGCGTTGGTGGCCTTGCGCGGGTCGGTGATCACCGGCGTGAGCAAGTGCGGGATGCCCTCATAGAGCCCCAGCTCCAGCCGCTTGGGATCCACCAGTATCATCCGCACCTCGTCGGGCGTCGATTTGAACAGCACCGACATGATCAGCGAGTTGAGCATGACGCTCTTGCCCGAGCCGGTCGAGCCGGCGATCAGCAGGTGCGGCATCGACTCGAGCGAGGCCACCTTGATCCGCCCGCTGATGTCCTTGCCGAGCGGGACTGTCAGCCGCGAAGGCCCGCGGGAGAACTCCTCCGACTCCAACACCTGGCGCAGGCCGATCAGCTCGCGTTTCGAGTTGGGCACCTCGATGCCGACCGTCGGCCTGCCGGGGATGCGCTCGATCAGGATCGACTCGGCTTGCAGCCCCAGGCACAGATCCTCGGTCAGCGTGGTGATGCGGCTGTACTTGATGCCCGCCTCCGGTTTGAACTCGAAAGTGGTGACCACCGGCCCCGGGTTGATCTGCACCACCGCGCCGAGCACGCCGAACTCGCGGAACTTGGACTCTATCCGCGCCGCGGTCTCCTTCAGCTCCTGCTCGTCGTAGGCGTTGCGGCCGGCGGGTTCGTTCAGCAGCTCGGTGGAGGGAAGCGCGTACTGGCGGCGGGCGCGCTGGGCCGCGCGCTCGGGCCGGGCCTCCGGCGCCGCCGGCGCCAGTTTCGGCTCCGGCGGCAGGTCGTCCAGTGTCCGGATGGGGATCTCCTTGACCACCGGCTCCAGCGGCGGCGCGATCGGCGGTTCCTCAACCACCACCGGAGGCGCCTCCCGGATCACCCTGGCCGCCGGCTCCGGTTCGAGCGGGATCGCCGGCCCGCGGCTGGCGCGCCAGACGCGCCAGCGCCCCGCCGACCCGCGGAAGGCGGCCAGCAGCGAAAAGCTCGACAGCAGGTACAGCGCCACCACCGCGCAGGCTCCGGTGACAATAGCCGCGCCGGTGGTGTTCAGCAGGGAGATCAGCAGCTCCGCCAGCAGCGTGCCGGCCAGGCCGCCGCTCGGGATGTCGCCGTACAGCAGCCATTTCGGCCCCAGCTCGAAGGCCGTGCAGCCGCTCAGCACCAGCAGGGCGAAACCGGCCAGGCGCAGCATGAGCGGCCCCATCCTTCCCGTGCGCACCCGGTTCCAGGCCAGCATCAGCAGCACGACCGGCAGGGACAACGACCACACGCCGAACGCCTGGAAAAACAGGTCGGAGAGCAGCGATCCCGCCGGGCCGATCAGGTTCCTGGGGCTGGCGCCGGTGGCCGTGTTCCAGGACGGATCGCCTGGGTTGTAGGAGAGCAGGCTCAGCCACATGAGCAGGCCCAGGATCAGGAACAGAAATCCGGCCAGCTCGCTGCGGCGCGAGCGCGGTGCCGCGGTCAGGTCGTTCATTCCGCTTCAGCGGCGGACGGTAAGAGCCAGAGCAATCACTATTATGCCAAAAATAACGCGGTAGTAAACAAAGAATTGCAGGGTGTGGGTCCTGAGGAAGCGCAGGAAGAAGGCGATGACCAGCCAGCTTGTCACCGCGCTGACCGCCACGCCCACCAGGAACGCCGTCTCCATGCCGGGCTGGATTCCGCCGGCGGCGCGAACATCCAGCCAGGCCTTCAGCGACGCCCCCGCCAGCGCCGGGGTCGAGAGCAGAAAGGAGAAACGCGCCGCCGCCGCCCGGTTGAGGTTGCGGAACAGGCCGACGGAAATGGTGATCCCGCTGCGGGAGGTCCCCGGGATGATGGCCACCGCCTGGGCCAGGCCGATGAGGATGGAGTCGGCCAGCGAGATCCCGCCCACGTCCCGGCCGGCCTGGCTGAGCCGGTCGGCCACGTACATCAGCAGCCCGATGCCGATCAGCATGCCGCCGATGACGAACGGGCTGCGCCAGGCGGTCTCCGCCTGCTCCTGGAAGAAGTAACCGAACAGCGCCGCCGGCAGGGTGGCCGCCGCCAGCCACCATAGCAGCCTCGGATTCCGGCCGAGCTCCGCGTCGCGGTTCCACCAGCGCAGGCCGAAGCCCTGAGCCGCCAACTGGAGCCAGTCGCGGAAGAAATAGGCGATCAGCCCCGCCAGTGTACCCAGGTGCAGCGCAATGTCATAGGTCAGCCCGGGGTCGCGCCAGCCCAGCAGCCACGGCGCCAGCGTCAAGTGGGCGGTGCTGCTGACGGGCAGAAACTCGGTCAGGCTCTGCACGAGCGCGAGGACCACGGCTTGATAGAGCGGCATGGGCGAAACCCTCATGGTAGCGCGGGCGGCCCCCATCTCGCCCCACCCCCGCCGTGCTAGGGTGCGCGACGTGGAAGTGGCTTGTGGCGGGTTTCCTTTTTACGCGCGAAGCCAAGTTGGGATGTGTGTTCACCCAGACCACCTGGGACCAGGAGGGCTACCCGATCCGCGATCCGGATTCCACCACCTATACCGGCGCCATCGAGACCGCCGAAGAGTTTGGCAAGCGGATCTATTTGGAGGCCTGGAAACGCGGCTGGAGCCGGGCGCAGAAGAAAGTCGTCGTGGGGGACGGCGCCGAATGGATCTGGAATCTTGCCGCAGAACACTTCCCTGGCGCGATTCAGAGTGTCGACCTCTACCACGCGCGCCAGCATCTGTGGGAGTTGGCTCGCCGGCTGCACCCCCACGACGAAGTCAGCCAGAAAGCGTGGATGAAGATCCACCAGAAGCGCCTGCTCGACAAGGGGGAAATCGAAAAGCTGGTGGAGTTGTTGCGGTCCATCGATACCGGCAATCCCGAGGTGGCCGAGAAGATCCGCATCGAGGCGGACTACTTTGAGAAGAACGCCAAACGCATGCGCTATCCTAAGTTTCGCCGCCAACATCTGTTTGTGGGCTCGGGCGTCATCGAAGCTGCATGCAAGACCGTGATCGGTTCCCGTCTCAAACGGTCTGGCATGTTCTGGACCGTGCGGGGAGCCAACGCGATTCTCGCCCTGCGCTGCTGTCATCTCAACGGCCGCTCTGAGGATTGCTGGGAGGCGCGCCGGGCAGCTTGACCTCCACTTCTACGTCGCGCACCCTTAGTGAAAGCGTAGCCTGTCACCGAATTTCAGGATGGCGGCGGAGTTGAGAGTGAGCGGGCGGCGGTCGCGGAGCAGGAGGCGGCCGTTGACCATCACGTCGCGCACGTCGCTGCCCTTGAGGGCGTAGACCATGTGCGAGTAGACGTTATAGAGCGGCACGGCGTGCGGCTGGTCGAGGCGGACGGTGATCAGATCGGCGCGCTTGCCGGCTTCGAGCGAGCCGATCTCCTGGTCGAGGCCAAGGGCGCGGGCGCCGAGCAGGGTCGCCATCTCGACGGCCTGCGCGGCGGGTAGCGCCTGCGGGTCGCCGGTGATCACCTTCTGGAGCTTGGCGGCCAGGTCCATCTCTTCGAAGAGGTTGAAGTCGTTGTTGCTGCCGGCCGGCCCGTCGGTGCCGAGACCGGTCGCCAGTCCCAGGCTGAGCATCTTCACCACCGGCGCCACCCCGCTCGCGAGCTTCATGTTGCTCGACGGGCAGTGGGCGACACCCACGCCGCGGGCCTTGAGGATCGCGAGGTCGGCGTCATCGACCCAGATGACGTGCGCGGCCAGCGTGCGGCCGCCGAAGACGCCCCAGGAGTCGAGCACCTGGACCGGGCTCTGCTTCCATTTCGCCAGCGCGTCGTCGCGCTCGCGCTTCGTCTCGGCCAAATGGAGCATGAGCGGGACGCCGTAGCGGTTGGCCAGCGCGCGCGCGGCCCTGAGCGTCTCTTCGGAGTTGGTGTAGAGCGCGTGGGGCGCGGGAGCGGGCGTGATGAGCGGGTCGCCGCGGAAGCGCTGGATGAAGCGATCGGTGAAAGCCAGCGCCTCGGCCGGCGTCTTGGCGTCGGGCGCGGGGAAGCCGATAATGGTCTCGCCCAGCACCGCCCGCAGGCCCGCCTCGCGGGTGGCCTCGGCGACGACGTCCTCGAAGTAGTACATGTCGGCGTAGGTCGTTGTGCCCGAGAGCATCATCTCCAGGCAGGCCAGCCGCGTGCCCCAGCGGACGTAGTCGGCGTTGACGTTCTTGGCTTCGGCCGGGAAGATGTACTTCTCGAGCCAGTCCTGGAGGCGCATGTCGTCGGCCAGGCCGCGCATCAACGACATGGGCGCGTGCGTGTGAGCATTCACCAGACCGGGCGCGAGCAGATCGCCGGGGCGGTCCAGCCGCCGCTTCGCCTTGAAGCCGCGCTCGATCTCCGCGCGCGGGCCTACCGCGACGATCCGTTCGCCGCGGACCGCCACCGCGCCGTTCTCGATGACGCGCCGCTGCGGGTCCATGGTGAGGACATAGCGGGCGGTGAGGATCCAGTCGGCCTGGGCCCAAAGGGCCGCCGAAAGGAACAGGCCGGCGAACAGACCTCTGCCGAGCCGCGCGCGTAAGCAAGCGGGGGACGGTGCGCTGGCACTACCGCAGGAACGACGCATCGAACGGCCTCGGGAACAGGTCGCGCAGGCGCAGCGACTCGGTCTCGCCCTTCAGATTCACGAGGATCAGCTCAACGTCCCCGCAGAACTCCCAGAGGATCTGGCGGCAGGAACCGCAGGGCGGGGTGAGCGTGTCGGCATCGGCGGCGACGGCCACGCGCCGGAACTCGCGGGCGCCTTCCGAGATGGCCTTGTAGAGCGCCACCCGCTCGGCGCAGATGGTGAGACCGTAGGTGGCGTTCTCGACGTTGCAGCCGGTGAAGACGCGGCCGGCGGCGTCCTCGACGGCGGCGCCGACGCGGAAGCCGGAGTAGGCGGCGCGCGCGTTCTCCCGCGCCTTCAGTGCGGCCTCGACGAGCGGGTCCATCACGCCTCCGCCAGCCGCGGCAGCAGCGCCTTGAGGAACCGCACCAGCGTGGCGCGGACCATCCCGCCGGTCTCGAGCACTTCCTCGTGGCTGATCTTCGCGGGTCCGAGGCCGGCGGCCATGTTGGTGACGCAGGAGATGGCCAGCACGCGCAGGCCCATGTGGTTGGCGACGATGACCTCGGGCACGGTGGACATGCCGACCAGGTCGGCGCCGATGGCCCGCAGATAGCGGATCTCGGCCGGGGTTTCGTAGTTGGGGCCGAGCAGGCCGGCGTAAACGCCTTCGGAGAGCGGGATTCCCAATTCCTCGGCCACGTCTTTGGCGACCCGGCGCAACGCGGACGAGTAGGCGTCGGACATGTCCGGGAAGCGCGGCCCGAGCGAATCGTCGTTGGGGCCGGCGAGCGGGTTCGAGCCCTGCAAGTTGACATGGTCGGAGATGAGCACCAGGCCGCCGCGCTCAAGCGACGGGTTGATGCCGCCGGCGGCATTGGTCAGCGCCAGCGCGCGGGCGCCGAGCCGCGCCATCACGCGCACGCCGAAGACGACCTGGGCGGGCGTGTAGCCCTCGTAAAGATGAGCGCGACCGCACATGACGGCGACGTACAGCGTCCCCAGCCGGCCGAAGACGAGCTTGCCGGCGTGGCCGACGGCGGTCGAGACGGGCCAGTGGGGGATGTCGCGGTAGGGGATCTCGATGCGCTCGCTGAGTTCCTCGGCGAAGGCGCCGAGGCCGCTGCCGAGCACGAGCGCGACCTGTGGCGCCCGGACGGCGCGCCCCTGGAGGAATTGAACGGCGTCGTCGAGCGCGGTCATAGGAGCATCCCAGCGATGCAAGCCGACATGAAGTTGGCCATCGAGCCGGCCGCCACCGCGCGCAGGCCGAGCCGGGCCAGGTCGGACTTGCGGTTGGGGGCCAGCGCGCCGATGCCGCCGATCTGGATGGCGATCGAGCTGAAGTTGGCGAAGCCGCACAGGGCGTAAGTGGCGATGACGAACGAGCGCGGGTCGAGCTGGCCGCGGATGGGGCCGAGTTGCAGGAAGGCGACGAACTCGTTGAGGACCAGCCGGGTGCCGAGCAGGTTGCCGATGGTGGAGGCGTCCTTCCAGCTCACGCCCATCACCCAGGCCAGCGGCGCGAACAGGATGCCGAAGATGCGCTCCAGCGAAGCCGGCAGCCAGCCCATTCCCGGCAGCCCGTGGACCCAGCCCAGGATGCCGTTGACCATCGCGATCAGCGCCAGGAAGGCGATCAGCATGCCGCCGATGTTAAGGGCGAGCTGCACGCCGTCGCTGGCGCCGCGCGCGGCCGCGTCGATGATGTTGACGCCGGGCTTCTCCACCTTGATCTCCACCTTGCCGGCGGTCTCCGGCTGCTCGGTCTCGGGCATGAACATCTTGGCGAGCATGATGGTGGCCGGCGCGGTCATGATGACGGCGGTCAGCAGGTGCTTGATATCGACGCCGGCGATCTTGACGTAGGCGGCCATCACCGCGCCCGAGACGTGGGCCATGCCGCTGACCATGACGGTGAACAGCTCCGACTGGGTGAGGCGGGGCAGGAAGGGGCGGATGGTCAGCGGGGCTTCGGTCTGGCCCATGAAAATGCTGGCGGCGACGTTGGTGGACTCGGCGCCGCTGGCGCCCATCACCCGCTGCATCACGATGGCCATGCCCTTGATGACCACCTGCATCACGCCGAGGTAGTAGAGGATAGCGAAGAAGGAGGCGATGAAGATGACGATCGGCAGCACCTGGAAGGCGAAGATGACGCCGAGCGAGCCGGACTTGGCGCCCAGCGGGCCGAAGACGAACTGGCTGCCCGCCTCGGCGTATTGGAGCATCGCGTTCACGCCCGCGCTGGCCACCTCGAAGACCTTTCCGAACGGGGTCTTCAGCACCAGGAAGGCGAAGGTGAACTGAAGACCGAGGCCCCATAGCAGCAGTCGCGGCCGGATGGCGCGGCGATGCTTCGACAGCAACCAGGCGGCGGCGAGAATGACGAGCAGGCCCAGAGCCCCCGTGAACCGACCCATAGCGCAGCGCCTAGCCGACCACTTCCAGGATCAAGTCGCGCTCCTCGGGCGGGTGGGAGGAGATGCGGAAGGCATCCTCGACGAGCTGGGCCGCTTCGTCGAGCTGCTCCTCGCGGGTGTGGTAGAGGCGGCAGAGGACCGAGCCCGCTTCGACGCGCTGGCCGGCCTTGACTTCGAGGATGAGGCCGACGGCGGGGTCGATCTGGTCCTCCTTGGAGTCGCGGCCGGCGCCGATCATGGCCGAGGCGCGGCCGATGTCCTCGGCGTCGATGGAGGCGACGAAGCCGGCCCTTGGCGAGGTGATTTCGCGCGCCCCGCTGGCGTTGGGGAGCAGGTCGAAGCGGTCCAGGACGTTGGGGTTGCCGCCCTGGGCCTTGATGACTTCCTTGAGCTTGAGGTAGCCCTCGCCGTGGACGAGCTTGTGCTGGGCGACTTCGCGGGCCTCCTCCAGCGTCTCGGCGGCCTTGCCGAGGTGGATCATGCGGGCGGCCAGCTCGAGCGAGATGCGCGTCAGGTCGGCCGGCCCGGCGCTCTGGAGCGTCTGCGAGACCTCCATGACCTCCAGGGCGTTGCCGATGGCGTAGCCGAGCGGCTGGTTCATGTCGGTGATCAGCGCCTGGACGCGGACGTTCATGCGGCGGCCGATGCCGACCATCATCTGGGCCAGGCGGCGGGCGTCCACCTGGCGCTTCATGAAGGCGCCGGCGCCGACCTTGACGTCCAGCACCAGCGCGTCCAGCCCCACGGCCAGTTTCTTGGACATGATCGAGGAAGCGATCAGCGGGACGGATTCGATGGTGGCGGTGGCGTCGCGCAGGCTGTAGAGCTTGCCGTCGGCGGGGGCCACCTGCGGAGTCTGGCCGATGAACGCCAGGCCGATGCGCTCGAGTTGGGCGCGAAACTCGTCGATGGTGAGGCTGGTGCGGAAGCCGGGGATCGATTCCAGCTTGTCGAGCGTGCCGCCGGTGTGGCCGAGAGCGCGGCCGGAGACCATCGGCACCACCACGCCGGCGGCGGCCGCCAGCGGCGCGGCGATCAGGCTGGTCTTGTCGCCCACCCCGCCGGTGGAGTGCTTATCGACCTTGACGCCGGGGATGCCGGACAGATCGACCTTCTCGCCGGAGCGGATCATGCAGTCGGTGAGGGCGCTCACCTCGCGGTCGGTCATGCCAGCAAAGTAGATGGCCATCAGCAAGGCCGCTATCTGGTAATCGGGCACCTCGTCGCGGGTGTAGCCATCGACGAGGTGACGGATCTCCTCGGGGCTAAGTTCTTCGCCGTTCCGCTTTCGCTGGATCAGGTCAACAATGCGCATGGAAAGTGCCGCCGATAATGAGACCCCTTAGGCTAACATCTCAGGCAGTTGAAAGTAAAGGAAGTAGGGGCCGGCTAATGGCGGCCCGGCAGCTTCACCCTGGTCTCGCGCAGCAGGGCCAGGTTGGCCAGGTGGGGGCCGGCGACCGCGGCCGCGGCGGTCTCGACCGGGCAGTTGGGCTGGCGGCGCGAGCGGATCGAGTCGAGGAAGTTCTGCTGGTGCTCGACGCCGGCGCCGCGCTCGGGCAGCTCGCGAACCAGCTTCGGCGCGCCGCGGAGGTTCCAGGGCGCCTCTTGCAGGCCGGGCTCGTCGTATATGCGCGCGCCGGTGCGGTCCATGATCATGGCGCCGCGGTCGCCCTGGAATTGGATCGACCAGTCGTTCTCGTAAGAGCTGGCGTAATTGAGCGTCCAGGTGGCCATGAAGTCCGGGTACTCGAAGACGGCCGAGAAGACGTCGGGGACTTCGGCGCCTGTCATCTTGGCCAGGTAGCCGTGGCAGACGGCGGCGCGCGGCGGCCCGGAGCTGGTCATCCACTGCGCCACGTCCATGAGGTGGGTACCCTGGTCGGTCATGTTGCCGCCGGAGTAATCCCAGAAGCCGCGCCACCAGCGCAGGCGCCTAGGCTCCAGCGGCCGCTTTTTCGCCGAGCCCAGGAAAAGACCCCAGTCGATCTTGCCCGCGAGCGGCGAGTTGTCGATCGGCTTGGCGAAATGCCAGTTCCAGAGAGCCTTCACCATCGAGACCTTGCCCAGCGCGCCCTCGTCAACGAGCTTCTTGACCTCGATGCAGAACTCCATGCTGCGGCGCTGCATGCCGACCTGGACGATCTGCCTGCTGTTGCGGACGGCCTGGACCATCCTGGCGCTCTCCTCCAGGTTGAGCGAGAGCGGCTTCTCGAGGTACACGTCCTTGCCGGCGTCGAGGGCGGCCAGCAGGTTCGGGCAGTGGTGGTGGTCCGGGGTGGCGATGACGACGAAGTCGATGCCCTTCTCCGCCAGCAGGTCGCGGTAGTTCACGTGCCTCCTGACGCCGGCTGGCGACTCCTTGCGCGCCAGCTCGAGATGCGGCTCGTACACATCGCTCAGCGCGACGCACTGCGCGCCGAGCTGCTGAAAGGCGCGGCTCAGCCAGCGCCCGCGGCCGCCGCTGCCGATCAACCCGTAGGCGGGCCGGTCGTTGGCGCCCCGGGCGGAGTTGGGGACGAACGCCGGGGCGCCAGCCAGCGCGCTCTTGAGAAACTCCCTTCGATCCGATGTCATGCGAAGTCTCCTTACGGTGATACTGTATACCAATGAGCGCAGGACTTTCTCGTCGCGAGTTGTTCCTCGGTGTGGGGAGCGCCGCTGGCCTGGGCCCGGCCGCGGGCCGCAAGACCGAAGTCGCCATCCGCGGCGACATGTTCCTGATCAACGGCCGGCCGACCTACGAAGGCAGAGCATGGCAGGGCCGCAAGATCGAGGGCCTGGTGTTCAACTCCCGCATGGTGCAGGGTGTCTTTGACGACCTGAACCCCGAGACCCGCCCACGCTGGCGTTATCCCGACACCGGCCGCTGGGATGCCGAGCGCAACACCCGCGAGTTCATCGCCGCCATGCCGGAATGGCGCCGGCACAGCCTGCTGGCGTTCACCATTAACTGGCAGGGCGGCAGCCCGGAGGGCTACTCCAAGGACCAGCCGTGGCACAACACCGCCTGGACCGAGGACGGCGAGCTGCGCCCGGATTACTCCTCGCGCATGGAGCGCATCCTCGATCGCGCCGACCAACTCGGTATGGTGGTGATCCTCGGGATCTTCTACTTCGGCCAGGACCAGCGGCTGAAGGACGAGGCGGCCATCCTGCGGGCCACTGACCGCGCGGCCGATTGGGTTTTCGACCGGGGCTACCGCAATGTCGTGATCGAAGTGGACAACGAGTGCGACGTGAAGCGGTACGACCACGAGATCCTGAGGCCCGAGCGCGTGCACGAGCTGATCGAGCGTGTCAAGCAGCGGAGCCGTGGCGGCCGCCGGCTGCTGGTTTCGACCAGCTACGGCGGGGGCGCCGTGCCGCGCGAGAACGTCGTCCGCAGCGCCGATTTCCTGCTGATGCACGGCAACGGCGTCAAAGACCCGGCGCGGATCGGGGAGATGGTGCGGCAGGCGCGGGCCGTGCCCGGGTATCGGCCAATGCCCGTCCTGTTCAACGAGGACGACCACTTCGACTTCGACCAGCCGCGGAACAACATGCTGGCGGCCATAGGTGAATACTGCTCCTGGGGCTACTTCGATCCCGGCCAGAACAACTACCAGGACGGCCACCAGTCGCCGCCGGTGCGATGGGACATCAACACCGACCGCAAGAAGGCGTTCTTCGCCAAGGTCAGAGAGATCGCGGGATAAGCCTCCGAGCTTGCCAGCCGGCTCAGACTCACACCTCCAACTTCCATGGCGGGCGGTAGTCGCGGCGCAGGTGCGGGCGGGCGTCGGGTTGCTGAACGGTCTGGTTGCGGTCGTCCCAGTCGAGGCGCTGCCTGGTCCGGAGCGCCAGGTTGCCGAGGATGCAGGTGGCCGAGGAGCGGTAGCAGGTCTCGATGTCGCTCGTGGGCCGCTGGCGGGTGCGGACGCACTCCAGGAAGTTGGCCCAGTGGAGCGGGTGCGGGTCGGTGACGCGTTTCATTTCGCTGGCCTCCAGGTCCGAGCCTCTTTCCGGCGTGACGCGGTACAGGCTGCGATCGACGTAGAGCGTCCCGCGGGTCCCGTGGAAGTTGACGCCCATCAGCCGGGCGGTGGTGCCCTCGGTGTTGTTGGTGCGGTGCTCCCAGGAGCCGATGAAGCCGGGGTATTCGTAAGTGACCAGCAGCGTGTCGGGGGTTTCGGAGTTGTCCTGGAGCCAGAACTTGCCGCCCAGCGCGGTGATGGCCTTGGGCATCGCGTCATCGAAGGCCATCTGGAGGATGTCGAGCATGTGGATGCCGGAGTCAGTGAGGTGGCCGCCGGCGTAGTCCCAGAAGTGGCGGAAGTAGGAGTACGTCTTCGGATAGACGCCGAAGCGGTTGGGGTTGAACGGGCGCTCAGGCGCCGGGCCGAGCCAGAGGTCCCAATCGAGGCCGGGGGGCGGGCTGGCATCGGCGGGGTTGCCGATGCCCGCCGGCGGCATGTTGGCGTAGATCCAGGTGCGGCAAAAGGTGATCGTGCCGAGCTGGCCGCTGCGCACGATCTCGCACGCCTTCTGGAAGTGCGCCCCGGAGCGCTGCCAGGTGCCCGCCTGGACCACGCGGTTGTACTTGCGCGCGGCGGCCACCACTTTCTGGCCCTCTTCGACGGCCACGCAGACGGGCTTCTCCACGTAGACGTCCTTGCCGGCCTTGCAGGCCTCCACGGTCATGTAAGGGTGCCAGTGGTCGGGCGTGGAGATGGCGACCACATCGACGGACTTGTCGGCGAGGATCTCGCGAAAGTCCCGCACCTGGCGCGGCTGGTGGCCCTCGCGGGCGGCCACAGCGGCGGCCCGTTCCAGGTTGGGCTGGTAGACGTCGCACACGGCGACCGCCTGGGCGCCCTGCTTCATCGCCGCCCGCAGGTTCTCGGTGCCCATCACGCCGGCGCCGATGAAGGCGGCGGCGATGCGGTCGTTGGCGCCCCAGGCCGTCGCCGGGACGAACGCCGGCGCCGCGGCCAGCTTCAGGAATTCCCTTCGATCCGGTTCCATGCGCATTATCCTCTCGGTGATACTCTATACCGATTACTATGAGTTTGCACATGGAAGAGAAGCTGCTTGCCCACATCGACCGCCGGCGCGACCGGCTGGTGGAGATCATCGGCGACCTGGTGCGCATCCCTTCGGAGAACACGCCGCCCACGGGAGCGGAGCGCGCCTGCCAGCAGTACGTGGCCGCGTTCCTCGGCCGTCTCGGCTGGCAGCCGCGGTTGTACGAGCCGGGGGAAGCGCCGGGGCTGGCCGATCATCCGCTGTACTGGCCGGGGCGGGACTACCGCGGAAGGCCGAACGTGGGCGCGCGGCGCAAGGGGCAGGGCGGCGGGCGGTCGCTCGTGCTCTCCGGCCACATCGACACGGTGCCCCGCGGCGCCGAAGCCTGGACGCGCGATCCTTTCGGCGGCGAGATCGAGGGGAACCGGCTCTACGGGCGCGGCTCGAACGACATGAAGGGCGGCGTGGGCGCCAATCTGTTCGTGGCCGAATGCCTGGAGGAACTGGGCCTGCGGTTGCGGGGCGACCTGGTCATCGAGACGGTGGTCGATGAGGAGTTCGGCGGCGTGAACGGCACGCTGGCGGGCCGCCTGATGGGCTTCAACGCCGACGCGGCGGTGATCTCCGAGCCGTCGTTCCTGCGCGTCTGCCCGGCGCAGCGCGGCGGCCGCACCGCGCACATCACGCTGGAGGGTTCCGGCGGCATACTCACCGAGGGCAAGTTTCCCGCCGGCGTCGTGGACCAGCTCACCTGCTTGCTGGCGCGGGTGAAGGAGTTCGCCGCCCAGCGCCGGCAAGGCGCGCGCGTGCACGACTACTACGCGCACCAGGCCGACCCGGTGCCGGTCTCGATCACCAAAGTCTTCACCGGGCCGTGGGGCGTGGGCGAGCCGATCGGCCCGCCGGAGACCTGCCGCATCGAGATGTATTGGCAGCTCATGCCGGGGGAAACGCAGGAGGAAGTGGAGCGGGAGTTCTTCGCGTGGCTGGAGGCGATGGTGGCCCGAGAGCCGGAGCTGTTCTCCGCGCGGCCGAAGGTCGAGTTCCCGATCCGCTGGATGCCGGGATCGTTCATCGCGAAGACGGAGCCGCTGGTCGGCGAGCTGGCCGCCTGCGCGGCCCGCGTGCTGGGGGAGGAGCCGCCCATCGTGGGGATCGAAGGCCCGTGCGACATGTACGTGTTCCACCAGGCGTTCGGGATCCCGGCGGTGCTGTGGGGCGCGCGCGGCGGCAACACCCACGCCGCCGATGAATACCTGGAGATCGACTCGGCGGTCGCCGCGGCCAAGGCGCTGCTCGTGTTCGTGTGTCAATGGTGCGGTATGGCAGACTAGACCGCATGGACGACTTATCCCGCCGCGAACTCCTCGGCAGTGCAGGGGCCACTCTGCTGGCGCAAAGCCCGGACCAGCCGTGGTTCGACCGCCCCATGCGCTGGGCGCAGTTGACGCTGGTGGAGAACGACCCCGGCCGGTTCGACCCGGCCTTCTGGCTCGATTACTTCCGGCGCATCCACGCCGATGCCGCCTGCCTGAGCGCCGGCGGCTGCGTCGCCTACTACCCGACCAAGATTCCGCTCCACCACCGCAGCGCGTGGATGAAGGACACCGACCCGTTCGGCGAACTGGTGGCCGGCTGCCGGAAGCTGGGCATGGTGGTCATCGCCCGCACCGATCCGCACTCGGTGCGGGAAGAGGCGGCCAAGGCGCACCCGGAATGGATCGCGGTGGACGCCGAAGGCCGCCCGCGCCGCCATTGGGCCACGCCGGGCCGCTGGGTCACCTGCGCGCTCGGCCCCTACAACTTCGAGTTCATGACCGGGGTCACGCGGGAGATCGTGTCGCTCTACCAGGTGGACGGCATCTTCTCGAACCGCTGGGCGGGCTCGGGCATGTGCTACTGCGAACACTGCCGGCGCAACTTCAAGGCGTTCTGCGGGCTGGATCTGCCGCGCACCGACGATCCGCAGGATGCGGCGCGGCGCAACTACATCGTCTGGCGGCAGCAGCGGCTGTTCGAGTTGTGGCGGCTGTGGGACGGCGAGATCCGTAAAATCAACCCGGGGGCGCGGTACATCGCCAACGCGGGTGGCGGGGCGCTGAGCGATCTGGACATGAAGACGATAGGGGAGCTGGCGCCGACGCTGTTCGCCGACCGGCAGGCGCGGCGCGGGCTGATGCCGCCGTGGGCCAACGGCAAGAACGGCAAGGAATACCGGGCGACGCTGGGGCGCAAGGCGATCGTGGGCATCTTCAGCATGGGGGTGGAGGAGCCGTACCGCTGGAAGGATTCGGTGCAGAGCGAGGCGGAGATCCGCGTCTGGGTGGCCGACGGCGTGGCCAACGGCCTGCGCCCGTGGTTCACCAAGTTCTGCGGGACGCTCGACGACCGGCGGTGGCTGAAGGTGGTGGAGGACATCTATAACTGGCACCACCGCTGGGAGCGCTACCTGCGCAACGAGCGGCCGCTGGCGCGGGTGGGGATGGTCTACTCGCAGCAGACGGCGTCCTTTTACGGCGGGCGGCGCGCCGGCGAGAAGGTCGAGCAGCACACGCTGGGGATGTACCACGCGCTCGTCGAGGCGCGGGTTCCGTTCGAGATGGTGCACGACCGCCTGCTGGACGCGGCGCACGTGGATCAGTTCAAGCTGCTCATCCTGCCGAACATCGCCGCGCTCTCGGAGGCGCAGTGCGAGCAGTTGCGGGCATATGTGAAGCGCGGCGGTAGCCTGCTGGCGACGCTGGAGACGTCGCTCTACGACGAGTGGGGCGCGCCGCGCAAGGACTTCGGGCTGGCGGACCTGTTCGGGGTCTCGTACGGCGGGCGGATGGAGGGGCCGATGCGGAACTCCTATCTGCGCCTGGAGCACGCGACGCGTCATCCGCTGCTGGCCGGCCTCGCGGAAGCGCCGCGGATCATCAACGGGGTCTGGCGGCTGGAGGTGAAAGCACGGGAGCGGTTTGGCGCGCCGCCGCTGACGTTGATACCGTCGTACCCCGACCTGCCGATGGAAGAGGTCTACGCGCGGGTCGAGAAGACCGACATCCCCGAGGTGTATCTGCGCGAGTTGGGGCGGAGCCGGGTTGTTTACTTCCCGTGGGACATCGACCGGGTGTTCTGGGAGGTGATGTCTGTGGATCACGGCCGGCTGCTGGCCAATGCGGTCGATTGGGCGACCAACGAGGAGCGGCCGGTGACGGTGACCGGTCCCGGGGTGCTGGACGTGACCGTCTGGCAGCAGAAGGACTCGATGACGGTGCACCTGGTGAACCTGAGCAACCCGATGATGATGAAAGGGCCGTATCGGGAGGCGATTCCGCTGCCGGCGCAAAAGGTGCGGGTGCGGCTGCCGGAGGGGCGCAAGGCGCGCAAGGTGCAGTTGTTGGTGAGCGGGCAGGCGGCGCGGTTCGAGGAGGCGGCCGGCTGGGTCAGCCTGACGGCGCCGGCGGTGGGGATCCACGAGGTGGTGGCCATCGACTTGTGAGGGGGCGATGCCGGATCCGGCGGGAGAAAATTAGCGGGAAGGCGGGGGAATGGCGGGGAGGGGGCTGTCTGGCTTCATTCAGCAGTCGGCGGAGAAGAGAGTGGGAACAGAAACGCAAGGGGGCGACGGAGGCTTGCGCGCGTCGTCGGGGACTGCGGGCAGTTCGGCGGCGCGGAAGCAGGGACCGGCGATGAGAGCGTGCAGTAGATTCCTCTGTTCTGGATAGCCCTCGACAGTGGCCTCCAGCACCCAGAGTAGTTCGAGCAGTTCCGTGGTGAACTGGCTCGTCCAGCGCTCGGGCCGGATGTCGTCGAGGGGCGAGGACTTCTTGCCCGCGCCCCTCTTCATGCGGTAGTTGAGCCACGACTGGACGACCTTGAGGCCGGAGACCTCGAACTGGAACACGTCACACCCCACCGGGCGGAACTCCCCGGCACCGACGTGGAGCGTCCGCGTCGCTTCGTTATAGTCGAACGATTCAGGGTAGCCGTCCGGGTGACCGGGGACGGGCTTTACGCATTTGGCTGAGCCGCGCGGGACGTGGCCGCGCTGTCTGCCCTTGGGAACGAAGCGCTCGCCGTAGGTGTGCAGCCAGAGCAGCCGCGCCCCAGCGTCGCGGACCTTGGGGAAAAGGGCAGCGTCCTTCGTGATCGGCACGCGCAGCTCCCGCGTTTCGAGTTCGTTCGCAAAGCGCGCGGTGAAGGCCGGTTGCGCCAGCGCGCCGTAGACGTAAGCCAGAAAGTCCTCCGGCGTCACCTTGCGCTCGTACGCCTTCCCGAGCAGGTCGAGCAGGCCGGGAAGGACGTTGGC
>ERZ1292640.1920-Hain-H43-02um-R1-1920-length-16969-cov-5_pt1 | contig 16969 bp, 15 predicted proteins | sample MGYA00564404_ERZ1292640 | MGnify/ENA primary metagenome ERZ1292640 (study PRJEB36523, sample SAMEA6512636) | groundwater metagenome | collected 2019-01-08 | study: AquaDiva: Metagenomics assemblies of 32 groundwater samples
ATCATTAGAAATTAATTTGCCTACAAAGCTTCGTATTTGGGGGTAGGGAGGCCCTCTAATCTTATATTTCTATTATACACCTTTCTATCTTTTTTGTCAAGCATTTCTAAGTTTTAACTATATAAATATAGGTTTTTTACAACTGTGAATTATGAAACTTGCTTAAAATCATAATTTTAATATTTACACTAACCTGACGATCGTCGAGTTAGTGTAAATACTCGACACTCGTGGGCTCCAAGGTACGACCTTTTTGAATTCTTAAGGTCGGACCTTGAAATACAATAAATTTTATTCAAATAAGACTGCAACTTTATCCGTAGCATAATAGAAAACAGTTCTGCCGTTTTTTTTAGATGTAACAAAACCACGATCTTCTAAGCCCTTTAAATCTTTCATCGCGGTTAATCTTGAGGTTTCATTAACCTTCATATGAGTTGTAGCAGAAGTTGTAGCATCTTTATTCTTGTAGTAATAACGTAGAAGCTGTATTTGTCTATCATTCAACTGATGTTTGCCTCGAGCTATTTTTGTCATACTGGAGTTTTCTTTCCATTTTCTTTCTGCATATACCTCAAACTCCTTCATTGCTTGAATTATTTTTTTGAGATTGTAGTCAATGAAGTATGTTAAATCGTTATCATCTTGTTCAGTATATATGTAAGCATCTCGATACTGAGCTGGTGAATTTTTAATAATTTTAGAAAGGGGGATATAACCAAATGCCCAATATTTTTCACGAAGCAGATACCAATAAAAAAGTGCTCTCGCCATTCTTCCATTACCATCAACGAATGGGTGTAGGTAACCAAACCAAAAATGGATAATGATCGCTTTTATTACTGGGTGGACAAAGCCCCCATCATGAAGCTCGTTGTTAGCATAAATGATAAACCTTTTTATATCTTTTTTTATAAAATCTTCTTTTGGGGGAATATGATAAATTTCGTTTCTTGAACCGTTGTCTCCAACAACAATATCGTCCTCATCTTTTCTGTATCGGCCAATATCGGATTCTTCTAAAGTATCAATAGTTAAAATTCTATGCAAATTAAATAATGTTTCCTCGTCAATTTTTTTATTTTTTAATTCATCCTCAATTAAACGCATCGCTTTATAATTATTAACAATCATTTGTTCACTTTTGTTTTTAGGTTTTATACCTTCCAAAATTATCTTCTTGGCTGCTTTTCTGCTAGTATGAGCTCCTTCTAGCTGTGATGAAGCTATGGCTTCTTCCATAATTCCACGACTAAGAAGACGATGTTGCATTTCGTCACTTAATTGCGTACCAATAAAAAGATTGCCACCAAGTTTCATATCTACCTCATGCAAAAATTGTTCAAGGCCTGGTAACCACGAAATCCACGTGAATGAATTTTCTTTTTCATCTTTTATAACACTTTCTTTTTTGTCTAAAACTTTATTTCGGATAAATTTTATCGTTGCCCATATTTCAATAGGTTTTACCCCATCTGGAGCTACCCAATGTTTTATTTTTTCCCAATGGGAATAAGGTGCTAGAGATTTTTATACTAACTGTTGCACCTTTTCATTACGAAATAATTCTCCGAATTTTTCGCTTTTGAAAGTTGATATATCTGGTTGTTCTATTTTTTTAAGCATAAATAGTGTTTATATTATACACATAATGGTCATATTTTATGATATGTATAGTGTATCTATATAGTATACACATTATTTACATATTGTAAATAGCCCGTATTTCCATCTATTATTGTTATAATATACTTACCTTTCATCATATCATCGGCATATTTTCTGAGGAGGGTTTTTGAGGTTGGTTGGTTTCTGTTGATTGAGCACTTTCTGTGCCATCTATATTTTCTACGCTTTCTGCACCCTCTGCACTTTCTATGTTTTCTTCTGATTCTGGGTTGCTTATTTTATTTTTATTTTCTTTTTGATCATTCCTATTCCCCTTTCCTTCAATGATTGCTTTTTCTTCAGCGCCGCGAATAATTGAAGATTCTTCTTCGGCAATTAATTTCGCGGCGTTTTCTTTTGAGATAGAATATTTTTTACGAGAAGATGCAATTATTTCTTCTTTATAAGAAATATGGGTTGGGGGTAAAACTTTTAAGGTTTCCGCAGAAAATGGGTCATAAGATTCGCCGTCAATTGTCATTTTAATATAAAATTCGCCCACCGCTAAATTAATCATATCCTTCACATCAAAAATCGGTGCAAATTCTGGCTTTAATTTAACTGCATCTTCCCCGCCCACTCGAAAACAAATTAAACTTCCAGTATTTCCTAAAACTGCTTGTTGAACTTTTGGCAAAAGTTGTCCAATGTATTGATGCGCAACCGTAAGATTCAAGGCATATTTTCGCGCCTCGGATAAAATATTTTCAAAAGTTTGAGTTACGATATTTTGAAACTCATCTACATAAAGATAAAAATCTTTTCTGTCTTTTTCTGGAATACTCGCCCGCTCCATTCCGGCTTGTTTAATTTTTGTTAAAAACATAGAACCAAAAAAGGAAGAATTTTCTTCTCCAATTCTTCCTTTAGAAAGATTAATAAAAATTAATTTTTGTTCATTCATTAATTTACTAATATCAATTTTATTTTCTTTTTGTCCAAAAATATTTCTTAATAAAGGATCAGAAAGAAATTGTCCTAATTTATTTACCAAAGGAATAATTGCATCAGTATCAAATTTTTCAGACCAGTCGGCAAATTCAATTGCAAAGAATCTTTTAACCATATCGTCGGTAATATAGCCGACTACATTTTGTCGATAATTTCGATCAGTTAACATAGAGATCATTCCGCGCATCGTTGCATGAGGATAATCTAAAAGAGCCAAACAAGTAAAACGAAAAACGTGTTCCAAGCGTGGAGACCAATTAGCTCCGAATTGTTTTTGCAAAACTTCAATTAATCCTTGAGTCAACTGAAATTTAAACATTGGATCAACATTTGCTAACGGATTAAAAGATGCTGGAAAATCAATATCGGACGGATCAATAATACAAACATCTTCAATTCTATTTTGAGGAATAAAATCAAGCATTGCATCAATCACGTCACCGTGTGGATCAATCAAGCATAAACCATGACCACCAACAACATCTTGGCGTAATAAAAGTTCTAGTAATTTTGTTTTACCCACGCCAGATTTACCAACAATATATAAATGTCGACGACGGTCCACTCTTTTAAAACCAAAAATAAATTTTTTTTCTTCAAGCGCGGCGGCATAATTTGTTCTCCCAATAAAAGAAACATCCTGATTTTTTACATTTCCAAAAATTGGTAATTCGGGTGGCGGTGGCGCATATTTAATTCTTTGCACACGTAAGTTATTGTCTACCATATTTAAATAATAACATAAATTATGCTATACTGCTAAGTATGATTCAAGGAATTATATCATTAACTTCAAAAGGAACTGGTTATGTAAAAATTATTGAAAAGGTGCCCGAGGTTCGACCTTTAAGGGATCCCAAGGTCGAACCTCGGGCGCAATTAGAGCAAGATCCAGAAATTGATTTCAGACACTTAAATACTGCATTGCATGGAGATCTGGTTGAAATTATTTTGCACCCTAAAGGATCTGGGCGTCAGACTGGAGAAGTGATTAAAATAATTAAAAGAGCAAAAAATAATTTTGTAGGTGTTTTAGAGATGCGTGATGATATTTTTTTTGTTAAAACAGATAATTCTAAAATGTATGTTGATATTATCATACCTAAAATTAATCTGGATAATGCAGAAGTCTGTGGCGTTAAGCTGGGACTTGGTCAAAAAGTTTTTGCGGAAATAATTTCTTGGACAGATCCAAAAAAAATGCCTGAAGGAAAAATAATAAAAATTTTAGGAACACCAGGAGATAATAATACTGAGATGCACGCAATTGCAATGGAAAAAGGTTTTGATCCAAGTTTTCCAAAAAATGTTGAAATTGAAGCAAAAAAAATAAAGGACAATTGGCACTCTGACATCCAAAAGGAGGTCAGAGTGCCAGGAAAAAGGCGTGATTTTAGAAAAATTTTTACTTTTAATATTGACCCAGCTGATGCAAAAGATTTTGATGATGTTATTTCTTTTAAAGATTTAAGTAATGGGCTTTACGAAATCGGTATTCACATTGCCGATGTTTCTCATTATGTAACAATTGGAAGTGAACTAGATACTGAAGCTAGATCGCGTGGGACTTCAGTATATTTAGTTGACCGAACAATATCAATGCTTCCAGAAATACTTTCTAATGATTTATGTAGCTTAATGCCAAACCAAGAGCGACTTACAATGAGTGCGGTTTTTTTAATGGATAAAAATGCAAAAATAAAAGAAGAGTGGTTTGGAAAAACTGTCATAAATTCTCAGAAAAGACTTGATTATGAGGAAGCAGATAAAATTATTGCTAGCAAAGTTACTCAAATTCAAAATACAACCCCACCCTCTAATCCCTCCCCAAAGGAGAGGGAGGTAACTCAAATTCAAAATGCCCTAAAAATTTTAAATACTTTAGCAAAAAAATTACACAAAGAAAGATTTGCGGAAGGTGCAATATCGTTAGATCAAGAAGAAGTAAAATTTGTTTTAGATAAAAATGGAACGCCAATAAAAGTAATAAAAAAAACACGTGGCGATTCAAGCCGATTGATTGAAGAATTTATGCTTTTAGCAAATAAAAAAGTTGCTGAATTAATTTCAAGGTCCCAGGAAAAATCTCAAGAAAAAAATCCATTCGTTTATCGCATACATGATTTACCAAGCAAAGAAAAAATGGAAAACTTAGCTTTTTTTCTAAACAATCTCGGGTACACAGTATCTTTAAAAGACGGACTTATTCCCTCTAGTGAAATAAATAAAATTTTAGAAGAAATATCGCATCAAAATGCAAAAAGTACTGTGCAACGTTCAATTATTCGATCAATGGCTAAAGCAATTTATTCAACAAAAAATATTGGGCATTATGGTTTAGCGTTTAAACATTATACTCATTTTACTTCCCCTATTAGGCGTTATCCAGACATAATGGTGCACAGACTTTTAGCAGATTATTTAAGTAATAAAAAAATTAAACAAGAAAAAATATATGAATATGAAGAAATTTGTATAAAAACATCCGAACAAGAAAAAAATGCCTCGGACGCTGAACGGTCTTCAATAAAATATAAACAAGTTGAATATATGTCTTCAAGGATTGGAAAAATTTTTGAGGGAATAATTAGTGGAGTTAGTGAATGGGGTATTTATGTAGAAGAAAAAGAAACTAAATGTGAAGGTATGGTTCGAGTACGAGATTTGCACGACGATTTTTATATTTTTAATGAGAAAAAAATACAATTAGTTGGGCAAAAAAATAAAAATAAATATACTTTTGGCGACCAAGTAAAAATAAAAGTAAAAAATGTTGACCTAGAAAAGAAAACTATTGACTATGTTTTGGTGTAAAAAAAAATTTCCTTACCCCAAAAATGCGAGGTTTTTTTGGCAAATTAATTTCTAATCAATTGTTCACTGAACTAACGACCGTCAGTTCAGTAAACATCTTTTTATTAAATTTCTCCTATATGTTTATTTTTCTTATTACTTAAGTACTTTCGTATTAAAATTGTTTACTAACTCAACGGTCGTCAGTTCAGTAAGTATTTGTTCATCTAGTTTTTATATTAAATAATTTTTTTCTAATTCAAAGTGCGTAAACCAGACTTACGCACTACTAAAATTAAAACCACTTATTTAATTTGCTTTTTAATAAAATTTATAGTAATATAAGATTATGTCACAAGAAAGATTAATAAAATTGGCTTGCGGAACTTGTAAAAGAATAAATTACTGGTCTAGAAAAAACAAGAAAACAACGACCACCAAAATATCATTAAAAAAATTTTGTAAGTGGTGTCGCAAGCAAACTCAACATAAAGAAATTAAAAAATAATTTTTGTTTTTTTGTGTTATTATTTATTGAAGGCAACAAGCAATCAACTACTTTTTTAAAATTTTAAAAGGGCGATTAGTTAAGTGGCATAACTTCGGTCTCCAAAACCGATGTCGGGAGTTCGATTCTTCCATCGCCCGCAGGGATAGCAAGCCAACTTAAATTTTTCTAACTATACAAAGTGGAGTTTGCTCTTTTGATTGACCTAATGGGTTATCTTTAAAAACATTTTTGCAAAAAGAATCCAAAATATTTTTATTTGATTTACCAAGAATTGCAACTCCTAAATCATTTGCGTCAATAATAATTACATCATTAACTATTTCGGATTTTAAATTAATTGCTACTTTTTCTGGTTCTGCTGGCCCAAGTTTGGCATATTCATTATAAGGCGGTAAGGTGTAATCACATGGTCCATCAATTGCATTTATATTTTTCCCAACTACTTTATAAAAAATTCCCTTCATTCCAAATGGTTTTGTTAAGGCTGAAACCAAGGCGCCAATAATTATTCGAAAGATACCGGCTTCCCTAATTGCTAATTCCATTGTCCATGGACTTCCAAGGCCAATACCACAAGGAGATTTATGAACAAATTTTACTAAAAATTTTGCAAGCAAACATGGCTTAATATCTTTAATCGGAAATGCCCTACCTTGAGTTATTGCTACTATTCTTTCACTTATAAAAAGTAAATCATTTTCCAAAAGAGGCTGAGCATATTTTTTTACAACATCAACTATATTATCTTCTTTAGTGATAATATGTGTTTTGATTGGTAATCTTGCCCATTTTTCCCCCACTAAATCAATAATTAAATTCTTGCCATTATTTGCTTTAAAATCATTTAAATTATTCTTTATGTTATTATTTAAATTGTCCATAATTTTTTAGTAGAAATTATTTTAATAATACAGAAAAAATATCATACATTGGTATAATTTCTTGCTTAAATACTTTTTTAGAAAAAGTTTCTGGCCAAGTAAAAATTACTTCAGACTCCTCTTCCCTTTTAAGTTCTTCTATATAAGTACTACTTGCAGAAATTGCATTACCAAGTTCATCGTATAAAATGGCAATAAGTTTTATTTGTGGAATAGTAAATAAAGAATAATTTTTTATTTTTGCTGAAAGTTTAGGACTATTGGTGGCGTTAAGCCCGTAGCTTGTTTCATCTTCAAGATTTATATCTGAAATAAAAACTTTTAATTGATTTATTTTTTCTTCTGGAATTTTAAACCAGTTAGGTTTAGTGGTAAATTCAAAGTTAGTATAAATTGGTATAGAATTTCCAAGATCTATTCCGGGTTCAAAAATAGCAAATTTACCAGAAGGTGGAATAAAAGTTTTACCTTCTCTTTTGCCAATATAAATATTATTTTTATCAGAAAAACGAAATTTGTAAAATATTTCAGTAACTGCGTAATTTTTATTATGATTTTCTATATAAGCAACTGCATTATAACGCCCTGGAACAATTTTAAAACTTCGCGCCCAAATAATTGAAATTTGATCTAATGTGGCGTTAGTGTGCAAGGTCCGACCTTTGGGATCCCTTAAGATCGAACCTTGCCCACTAATTAAATTAAAAACTAAAAATCCCAATATTAAAAAAAATATTGTTAGTATCAACAGAAAAAAAAATTGTCTTTTTAAACTCCAGTCCATATTTTATTAAATTTTATTCACCTAAATTATATACTTCAGTAAATGGTATTATGCCATCTAGTGATTTAATCATGGCATCTTCCTGCATAGTAAGCATCCCATTTTTACGCGCAACTTTATAAATTTCTGAGTTAATTGGATTTTTCAAAATTACATTTTGCATTTCAGCATCTATTTTAAACATTTCAAAAACCGAAACACGACCCTTGGTACCAAAAGGACATTCTGGAGAAGGTACAGTTTCATATATTTCATTTTTTATTTCTATTTTCTTCCTAAATTCTTCCGGTAAATCTTCAAATTCTTTTTGGATCCTAATCTTTATACTTTCATCCATCGGAACAAGCCTTCTTGAAGAAACACAAGTTTTTCTTACTAAGCGTTGAGCAATTGACAAAATTAAGGTTGGCGCAATTAAATAGGGATCAATTCCCATATCTATTAAACGTGGTATAGCACCAACTGCACTATTGGTGTGAAGGGTTGAAAAAACAAGGTGTCCAGTTAGAGCAGCTTGAATTGCAAGCTCAGCCGTTTCTTTGTCGCGAATTTCTCCAACCATTATAACATCGGGGTCTTGACGAACGATAGATCGTAAGCCAGAAGCAAAAGTATAGCCTATTTCTGGCATAACTTGCGATTGAGTTACATCTGATATTTGATATTCAACTGGATCTTCCAAGGAAACAACATTAATTTTTTCTTTATCAAGTTCATTAATCATTGCATAAAGGGTAGTGCTTTTACCAGACCCTGTAGGGCCAGTAATAAGAACAAGTCCATACGGTCTATTAATTATTTCTTTTATCATTTCAAAATTTGTTTCAGATAAACCCAATTGATCTAAAGATTTAATTCCTTTTTCTGAATCCAAAATACGAATTACAATTTTTTCTCCATAATATGCTGGTATAATAGAGACACGAAAATCAACTTTTCGTAAACTTATAACGCTACTAAATGATCCGTCTTGCGGTTTTCTTTTTTCATCTAAACGTAATTTAGAAAGTATTTTTATGCGTGCAATTATACCACTATGAATATTTTTTGGAAGAAATAATGTTGTATAAAGAGAACCATCAACTCGATAACGCACTTTTACTTTTTCGGCAGTGGGTTCTATGTGAATATCAGAAGCATTACCCTCTATAGCATTTTGTAAAATTACTTCAACTATTTTTATAGTTGGGGCATCTTCTACAATTTTTTTATCTGAATTTTTATTTTCATCATTTTCAGTATTTTCATTATCTTCATTTGTTCCTTCGTATGAATTTTTATTTTCATTTTTATTGTTAATATCTAATTTAGCAACTTGACTTGATACCTGACTAGGTAAACCCTTATAATTATTTATAATATCCTTATAAGCACTTCTAGAAATAAGAAAAATCTTAAATGGAATACCTAATTTAACTGAAATAAACTGAAGAGCATCCATGGCTTTAATATTTTCTGGATTTATAATTCCAACTTCTAAAATCCGTTCCGCTAATTTTAATGGAACAAAACCATAATAAATAGCTGAACTTTCTGGAATATATTTTAAAACTTCGAAAGAAACGTCCTGACTTTTTATTTTTTTAATTGGAATTTTTAAATATTCTCCATAAGTGACAATAAGTTCATCTTCATCAATTCCAGCACCCAAAAGGGTTTCATATATATCACCATTATATTTTTCTTTTGCACGGTTTTTTATGTCACCTATTTGGCTACTATGAATTATATCTTTTTTAACTAATTCTTCTAAAAAGCTCATAATTATTATGTGTGAGATTAATTTTAATTATTATAAATATTTTAATTTCTACTGAGTTACTTTTACTTGGATTGGTTGATCTTGGGTTTCTTCTTTTGTTTCTGTTTCTGTAGCTGGTGGTAATGCTGGAGCTATGGCTGGTGCTAATGATGGAGCGAATCCTGGAGCTAAACCTGGTTGCGATATTGGTGTAGTAGTTTTGTTTATTTTTTTATTTTTTTTTGGTACTATTACTTTTTTTGTTTCTTCAATGAAAAGTGCATCTAAATTCTGTAACTCATCAATACTGGAATCAGGACTATTTTCTTTTTCTATTACTGTGGTGTTAACTTCTAGCATATTTATTTCTTTATTTTCAAATAAAGAAAAGGGGTTAGATTTTCCAATGTCGGTAGCTTCTCCTAAATTAACACTAGAATCTATCAGATTTGAAAATATATCCTCAGAAAAAATTGCATCATCTAATTTAATATCTTTAATACCTAAAAGCAGGGTAAGAAAATTTTCACCGTCCTTTAAACTTTTATCTTGAGATGATTTCTGGGAAGAAGACACGAGACTTGTTTCAGTTTTATTTTCTTTAATAAAAAAAATATAACCTAATACTGTCAGTGCGGTAATCAATATAAATAAAATTGTATTTTTTGTTGTTGAATTCATAATATTCTGTGGGGTTAAGCCGTTAATTTTTTAATCTATAAGTTTTAATTTTTAAACTATATTTATAAATCTCTTTATTGTTAATCTTATTTTTGTCAAAATTTATATGGGATGAAAATCCGATTGAAGTAATATCTAAAATTCTAAGATTATTTTCTAAATCATTAACAAAATTAAGAAAATCTTTATAACTTCCGTCAACAGAAAAATCCAAACCCCAAGTTTCATAATCACTCTTACCTGTGGCGTTAAGCCCGTAGTTTGATTTATCTTGAAATACTTGATTACTATTTTTATCTACGGTGTAATATTTAATATCTTTTATAAAAAAATTATAAGGTGCGGCTATTTTTTCTAATTCAAGAATTAATCGAATATTATCAATAGTTTCTGGTAAAAATTTTGAAAGTTTGTCTAAGTTAGCATCACTTATTAAATTTTTTTTACCAGTAAGTTCATCTCTTTTTTTAGCAAGTTCTTTGGAATTTTTAAGAGCTTCTTCGTAAGAAGCTGTTTGTGCTCGAAGCTCAAGAACTTTCTTATACATAGGATCAGTATAAAGAAAAAATCCAGTAATTGAAATTCCTATAAAAATAATTGGCAAAATAAATTTAAACATAATTATTATTCACTACCTTTAACTAAAAAATTTTTTTTATAATTAATAAAATCTTTATCAACAAAAAAATCTAAATTAAAAAGAATATTTCCAGATGCGTCCAAGGAAAGATTAGAAAAAACCGGATCAATTAAATTTTGATTTTTACTAAAAAGATCAGACTGAAGTGCTATGGAGCGATAACCGAGCGCTTGTCCACTCATTTTAACTTTTAATTTTGAATCTTTTTTAGGTTCAAATTCATAGTCAAATTTAGTGTAACGAATATTTTTCATTGTAATATTTTCTAACAATTTAAAAATAGGAGAAATGGTTATATGTTTTGACAATATTTCATTTGAGGCATGTAAACGTTTATCTAATAATTGTAGTTCTATTATTTTAGATTTTTCAAAACTACCTTGAGCTGAATCTAAACTTTTTTTCTGACCAGCAATATCTTTTATTAAAATTGTTTGATAAAAATATAAACCACCAGAAATTAAAAATACTGTAAAAAAAATAAAAATAGAAAAAACAGTTACAAGGCCAACTGGACGCGAAGTAGTAACTCTTTCTTCAACGAGTGGTTTCTTTGGTATAAATGATGTTTGAAAATCTTGTTCCATTATTATATTGTGGCGTTAAGCCCGTAGTTTATATAATATAATTATATTTAAAATATATCAACTACATTATATCATACTTTTATTATATCATATTTATTTGCAACCCCGCACACCCAAATGTGGATAAATAAATCTTCCACTAGATCCAATCTCCTGAGAAATCTTACTGACAAGGTCCAACCTTGTCAGCGGTAATTTTTAATTCTAAAATAATTTTCCGCCGATAATCGGATCAGGCTTATCAGGTGTAATTAAAATAACATTGCCATCTTTATCGGGTACACCAAGAGTTAAAACTTCCGATTCGAAAGGTCCGATTTTTCTTGTCGGGAAATTAACTACTCCCATCATAATCTTTCCTACGAGTTCCTCTTTTTTGTAAAGAGCGACAATTTGGACTGAAGAATTTTTGATACCAATTTCAGAACCGAAATCAATCTTAAGTTTATAAGCAGGTTTTCTGGCTTCAGGAAAATCATTTACCTCAAGAATTTTTCCCACCCTTATATCTAATTTTTGAAAATCATCAATTGTTGCCATAATTATGACTGACAAGGTCCAACCTTGTCAGTAAGAAATTCACTTTTATAATCTAACCAATCTTTTATAAAACTTTTAAATTCTTTTTTTGATTGAAAATAACATGGAAAAGATTTAATATCTAAAATACATTTTTCTTTTCTTTTTTCTCCTATGTAATCTGGATAACTTGAAAAAATATAATTATTTAGATAATTTTCTGCTTTATCCAAATCTTTAATACCATCTTCTGTCCAATTTTTATCAATTAATTTAATTGGATTTAAATGAATGTAAGAAAATAAATATTTTAAATAATTATCTGTATTAGCATGCTTGGCTTTAAATTTACCCTGAAAAAGGGCTCCACTTCTATCGTATTTTTTATTGAAATACATAGTATAAGCAGTGGTTAATTTTTGCATAAACAAACTAATTCCATTTTCTTTGTTTTCTTTTAGGAGTAAATGAAAGTGATTTGGCATTAAACAATAGGCTCCGATACTAACTAAAGTTTCTTCCCTTTCTGTATCAAGCATCTCTGATAAGGTCGAGCCATGCCTAAGGGAATCTCCAAGATCAACACTTAGGCTACTGTTACATAAATACAAAAGAATTAAAAAACGATAATAATCTTTATCATTTTTAAAAATAATCCTTTTGTCGGTACCACGATTATATACATGGTAATATTCACCTATTGATAATTCTATATTTCTGTTCATGCTTTATATTATATCATAATTTCTTGCCGACAATGTCACTGACAAGGTCCAACCTTGTCAGTGAAGATCCTATTCCTATTAATTGAGCTACTCAATAAACATATAATCATAATGTACAACAGTTTTTCCGCCTTTCTTTCCTGCAATTTCTTTAACCTTTTCTGAATCAAATACGCTTATACCAAAACCGATTTTTTTATTGTGCATATTTTTTATTTCTACAACATCACCTTTTTTAAATTCGCCCTCAGTTTTAGTTATTCCGATTGGCAATAAACTCATTGCGCGTTCTTTAGCAGAGAGCATGTCGCCAGCACATTTATTGACGATAATTGCACCCATCGTTAATCCTTCTGAGTACGCTAAACGGCGTTTTGTACTACTTGTTTTTCTAAGCGGAATAAACTTTGTTCCAATTTGGCGGTCATCAATAATCTCCTGCAAGACATTTTTCCTTTTACCATTAGCAATATGCACCGCTATTCCAGAGGCAATGAGTTTCTTTGCGACATTAAATTTTGTTATCATTCCGCCGCGCCCAACACTAGTTTTTTCTTGCGTAATATTTTTTTGAAAATCAGAAATATTATTTAAATTAATTTCAGGAATTGTTTTTGCTGAAGGATCAGATGGGCTTCGATCCAATAGACCATCAACGCTAGTGAGAATAATAACAGCGTCCGCTTTTAATTGTGCCGCGACAAGACCAGCTAATTCATCATTGTCTGTAAAAATAAGTTCTTTGATCGCAATAACATCATTTTCATTTACGATTGGCACAATGCCATCACGAAGTAAATTTAAAAAGCAACGATACATATTTTGATAATGCCCGCGGTCTCTAAAATCCTCCTTCGTAACAAGGACTTGCGCGCAAAGATAATTTTGCTTTTCAAAAAGTCTTGCGTATATTCCCATGAGCTTTACCTGACCAATAGCGGCAAAGACCTGTTTATCTGCAACTGTTTCTGTTTTGTTTGTAAGTTTTAATAGACCACGTCCGGAACCCACCGCACCAGAAGTTATAAGTACAACCTCAAGCCCTTTCTTTTTTAAAAATGAAATTTGTTCAACGATATTTTCAAGAACAACCTTATCAAGGCGACCTTCTTTATTAGAAATTACCCCTGTTCCTATTTTGATAATAATTCTTTTGTACATAACATTAGTTTAATTTATTAATAATTTCTTGCTGACAAGGTTCGACCTTGTCAGGGAATTTATTTTAATTGACGCAAGGCGAGGCCTAAGGCAACTGCAAATTCTGGATCAATACTTTTAAAAACTTTTTCTAAAAAAACTGGAGTGTACACCTTAGTAAAAGGATGGCCAATTTCTATCTCGGCTTGAAAATTTGTTGCCGCTATTTCTTGAAGACCTTTTAAAAGAGACCCGCCCCCAGAAAATATTATTTTTGTAACAGATTTATTATATTTTTTTTCATACCCTAAAATTGTATCATTCATTTTTGAAAAAATATAATCTAAATGAACTTTTATTATACTAGTTAAATCTTTATAATTAGGATTTTCAAAAAGGCCATATTCTTTTTTTATTTTTTCTGCTTGATCAAAAGTAATACCTAAAGATCTAGAAATAGAATCGGAAAATTCTGCCCCGCCCCGATTAATTGTATGGTAATCTTTTACTACACCAAGATCAATTAAAGAAACTCTAGTTAATGATGCGCCAATATCTACTAAAAGAACCAAAGAAAGTTCGTGTTCAAAATTTGCTCTTACTGAAGAAAATATTTCAACCTCAAAAAAATTAGTTTCTAATTGGCACTCAGAAACAATTGAACGATATTTTGAAATCGCATCATTATGAATTGCGACAACGAGAACTTCTGTTTTTTTTGAAGATTCCCTAGATCCATCTAAGGTATTAACTTCTTCAAAAGATAATTCTCTTTTGGGTAAAATAAAATAATCTAAAGAGACTTCATTAATTGGCATTGGTACATATTTTCTAGCTTCAATCGAAACAACGGAAGCTAACTCAGATTCTGCTATTTCAGATGAAAGTTCCATATTAAAAACTAAACTTGATTGCATTGGAATTGAAAGAGAAGCAAAATTTGTTGCAACTCCAGATTGTTTTAAAACTTCCTTTAAGGCCTGAACTATTTTTTCAACTGATAAATTAGTAACTCTTCCAATATCAGTATTGGCATAAGGTCCCAACGAAACTACTCCATATGTTTCTAATATTGCTTTGCCTCCTTTTTTTCTTACCTCAACTACTTTTATAGAGGAAGAACCAATATCAATACCAATAACGCTTTTATTAGCATTACCGGAAAATAATTTAGGACTAAAATTTAAAATTTTTTTATATAAATCAAACATTTTGTTTTATTGTGGCGTTAAGCTGGGACTGTGTTAATATGTATAAATAAGTATAACATAAATTTATGAATTACATACAAGAAATATTAAATTTTGTTTTTCCTATAAAATGTATTTTGTGCGGGAGAAAAGATTTTAATTTATGTATACAATGTCTTACAAATGCCCCAGAAAATCAGAAGGAGGTCCCCTCTTGGATTTTTCCTGTATTGGATTATCAATATCCACCAATTAAAAAAGGTATTTGGCTTTTAAAATATAGTCACAAAAAAGATTTGAGTTTTGTTTTTGCAAAAATTTTATATAGCAAAATTTTAGAAGAACTTTCAGAAAGAAAAATAATGGAAAATTTTTGTAAACCAATCTTAATACCCATTCCATTATCTAAAGAAAGATTTCAAGAACGTGGATTTAATCAAGCAGAATTAATATGTCAGGAATTAATTAAAATTGATAATAATCAAAATTATGAATTAAAAAATAATATTTTAATTAAAATAAAAAATACACCACAACAAGTTAATCTTAAAAACCGAAAAGAAAGATTAAAAAATCTTGCCGGCTGTTTTGTGATAGAAAATAAAAATATGGTAGAAATAAAAAATCGAAATATAATTTTAATAGATGATGTTACAACCACCGGCGCAACCTTAAAAGAAGCAAAAAAAATTCTCAAAAAATCCGGCGCAAAAAACATAATCGCCTTCACAATTGCGCATTAGAATATTACTGACAAGATAAGGTGGAACATTATCCTACAAACTTGTCAGGAATATAATTATTTTTACTTCAACATCTGTGTTACTAATGCAACCATTTGATCTTTCTTTTTTGGGTCACTTTCAGCTATTAAAAGAGTTAGGGCGGTAAGAGCACTGGGATTAATATTACGCATTGTTTTTATTTTTGACTTTCGCAAAAACCAAATAAAAGCAAAAGCGCCAGATCTTTTGTTGCCATCCACAAATGGATGATTTTTTACCATAAAATACAATAAATGAGCCCCTTTTTCTTCAAGTGTTTTATAAACAAATTCGCCACCAAATGACTGCATAACATTTCCAACAATACCCTCAATGCTTTCCTTATTCCTTTCTTGAGCAAAAATATCAGAGGCTTCTCCTTTTTTTATCAATTCAGAACGTAAATTTATTATGGCATCTCTTAATTCTGCTCCAGTTAACTTTACTAGTCTTTTTGTTGAACCAATAATAGTAAGGTTTTCTTTATCATAAGCTTCAAGCGACATCCATGTACTAGCAAATTCCTTAATAATTTCCAATACTGCTTTCGGGTCAAGTGCAATGTGCTCAGGTAAAAGAGTTTGAACATCGGCAACAGATTTCATAAATGCATCGTAGTTTTTTGCGATTTGTTTGCGATTTATGGTGTAGCCACTGGTAATGTTTTCCCTAAGTGTCTTGGTTGCCCACTTACGAAATTCTATAGCCAATTTTGAATTAGTTCTATACCCGACAGCAAGAACCACATCAATGTTATAAAACTGCACCTGGTATGTTTTTCCATCATTTCCAGTATGTGCAAATTTTGCACATACTAATTTTTCGTCCAATTCCTTGTCTTTCAAAAGATTTCGTATGTGCTTTGTCACCACTGAACGCTCACTACCAAAAACATCTGCTATTTGAGCTTGTGTAGCCCAAATTGTTTCCTGATTAAAATCTCCACGAAATTCAATCGCTCCATTTTTAGCCTGATATATTACAATGTTACTTTTATTTTTTTGTTCTATTAATTTTTTCATATATTTTTTTTAGATTTTTATAAAATTTTTAACAATTTAAATTCTGTAAAAATTTATTTTGTGCGCGGTGCAGGACTCGAACCTGCGACCTTTTCAGTGTAAATGAATTGCTCTACCAACTGAGCTAACCGCGCAAAACTTAATTATATTCTAACTTATTTTTTTAAAAATTTCAAATATTCGCAACCTATTATCTAAAATTTACAAAAAATATGCGGTCGCACAATTTTGCTAAATTTTTATATTAAATTTAAATTATAAAGGAGGCTACTTTTTATTAGTAACCTCCTTTTTTTGTTTTATCTTCTAAAGAACAAATAATTACTTTGTGCCAACACGCCACATTTTTATGCTACATTTTATGTAGCGTGT